>Ga0210043_1000666_pt1 | contig 35619 bp, 48 predicted proteins | sample CryGeymet201501t_FD_183990 | JGI IMG/M metagenome (GOLD analysis project Ga0210043, IMG submission 183990) | Groundwater microbial communities from Crystal Geyser aquifers in Utah, USA - Crystal Geyser metaG 2015-01t (SPAdes) (version 2) | ecosystem: Environmental > Aquatic > Deep subsurface >... | reverse complement strand
GGAGAAGTTTTCGAGATCCGAAAAGCGGGTGTCCCCCCTCTTTACCTACCACTACGGGTGGTGGTCGGATAACTGTCTCACCCACTACGGGTAGACACTTGCCGTGGGTCGGGGTGGCTAGGGTCAACCGTTCCCGTTTCCGGGGTCAGTCGTCCCATCGGATGGTGCGGGTGGCTCGTTTCCCGCGGACAAGGGCCCGGCCCACGGCGTTCCTTGAGTAGGATCGCTCGAGCGGGTCGGGGCGAAACGTGTCGCCATCGTCGACTGCGATCATGCCGGCCAATTGCTCCTGCACCTCGGCCAAGTTTTTCTCAAAACCCGACATCTTTGCCCCCATCATCATCGGCCAAACCCTCGCCGAAAGCCATGCGCGGCTCAAGGGGCGCCGGGCGCTTTTGCATCCCGACGGGGGACACGTTCGCAATGGCCTCGTCGTCGTCCCCATCGGCGAAGTAATCCGCCCACGCATCCCTAAACGACCGTTCGCCCCCGCATTGGGGGCCGTGGTGGCATGATTGGCCCTCGTGGTAGAACCACGCCGCCATCTCGCGGACGGCCGGGACGTCGATGGTGATTGTGTCGGAGGTCTGGCGCCTGAGCGTCAGATACCGGATCAAGAGCGATTCAAGCGTTCGCATTCTCGGCCCCCTTGCGGCACTGCGCCTCGGCATCCTGGGCGCGCTCGACCACAGCGTGAATCGCCGTCCGCGTGTCGGCGGCGCCTGACGTATAGGTGAACTCGACGGTAACATCACCCGCGCCCAGCGTCACAAATTGGAGAAACGTCAAATTCCAGTGGCGGTGCCATTTTCTGCCACGGCGGATCGCGGCCGTGTCAAAGCGCATCACCTCCGGCCACACCTGTTTGACCTCACGGAATAGCGGGTGCCGGCGGCACAAACGCATCGCGCGCTCACATATCTGCCGGGCCCGCTCGTTCGTGTACCCCGCCCGGGCGCCAATCTCGAGGAATGGCAGACCCTCGCGGCGCATCGCCAGAACATACGCGTGCCGGGATGCACGATCGTCATCGTCGTGGATTGCGGGTGACTCATGGGTGACGCTCATGCACCCATCATGCACCCATCACGGGGTGCGTCGCAAGCGTCAATTGCAATCCTCGTCGGGCTCGCGCTCGGCCAAGTTGACGGCCGTCACCCAATAGACAAACCCGTCCACCTCAATGATGCCGTCGCCCCACACGTCGCCCTCGCACACGATGGTGCGCATCGCCCGGCCGATATCGACAAGCGATCTCGGATGGTGCTGCCGTGGGGGCAGGGCGTCGTCGTCGTCAAAGGGGCCGTGTGGTGTTGCCGGAAATGCCATGCGCCCATTCTACCGGATCACCCGTGAGGGTGGGTCACTACTGACCCACTATTTGCGCGGGCCCGGGTGGGCCGCTCCGTCGGAGCCGATGTGGTACGGGTAGCAGGGTAGGATCGACACCGCATCATCGGTGACCCATTTGACTATCAAGCCGCACTCCTCCGCGTTAGGGTAACACCCGTGAATGGTCCGCTCCTCGAGTGTTCCTGGGCGACGCGCCCGCTCGGGGCGCCCGCTCGAGTGCCAATCGTCGGCCGACTCGGTGAAAATGTCCACCTCGCGAGCCACCCACGTAGAGCAAACACAATCAACGGCACATTCGGCGGCGGCCAAGCCCTTGATTACCGGCATCGCCCCGGGCTTGCCACACCCCGCGCTCACAAGCCCCACAAACGCCCAAGTCAGTACCCTCATGATCCCCCCCCGATCTGTTTTGCTGCCCTGTTGAGGTGGTAACGCACCCACTGCGCAACCGTGCGCTCGCCGGCTTCCGCCACCGCCCGCCACGCCTCATATTCCGCCGCCGTGCACCGCACGACGATCTTTCTATCCTTGGGATCTCCCATGAGTGCCTCTCCGGCACCCACAGTAACACCCACAGTCACCACGTCGCAGTGATCGGCATTCACTTGCCCGACGCCTTGCCCGACGCCGACGCCCCCGCAACGACGGCTCTGGCGTATTCGATTTTGTGGAGTTCGAAAACCTCACGGGCCGTCAGGGGCTCCGTCCGGCGCTTTTCATTTAGGATCGCATAACGCTCGAGCCGCGTGGACAGGTACGCTTGCGCATCGGAAAGCGAAAGCTCCGGGACGACCTCGCCCGTGGTTTCGCCGGGGGCGTGACGGATATCGGGCAAGGGATTCTCGGCCAAGTGTTGCGTGAGCAAATGCCGCACGAGCGATGACAGCGATCGTGAATCGGCCCCAGCGGCCGCCCGCCAAAGGTCGTATTCCTCGTCCGTGCACCTAACAAAAACCTGCTTAGACCGCGCCATGTCGCTCACACGTAAAGCATAGTGCTTTACGGTGTGGTGTCAACGTGAAGTTTTTCGCTTACATGTAGCAATATTTCGCACAGCCGTTGTCTAGTCATTGTCATGTCACCTCAGGCGCACTGTAGTTGGGGCATGATCATCACACGGGATTTGGCCAAACTCCATGGCACGTCCTAGAAAAGGGGCGCGGGTCGTGGGGCCGCATTTCGCCGCCCGCGATGGGCGGTGGATCGTCAAGGTGTTTGACGCCGCCGGCACGTGCAAGCGGGTGAGCTTTGCCGACGAGGACGAGGCGGACGAGTACGTGCGCGGCGCCCACAAGACTACGCTTGGCCCGACCGATCTCACGACGGAGGTCGCGATCGAGAAATACGTCGACTATCTCACCGCCAAGGGTAACAAGCGGACGTCCATTGAGCACACCGCGTGGGCGCTCCGGCGCTTCTTCGACGACGCCCGTCCCGTGTGGGCGATCACCGCGGCATGGTGCCATGCGCGATACTCAACACTCGCCAAGGAGCTCGCCGTTGACAGTCACCGCGGGATCCTCGCGCAGTGCAAAACGTTTGCGACGTGGATAGTCAAGAACAAATGGCTTCGCAAGAATCCGCTCGCCGACATCGAGGGCGTGGGGCGACGGCGCAGGGGCAAAGATCAGCTGCGCCTCACTGCAGCGCGTTTGTTCCTTTCCCATGCAATTCACCTCGCCAAGGCGGGCGACCATGGGGCGATTGCGGCGATAATGTCACTCCTACTTGGTATGAGATCGTCAGAGATCGTCACTTGCCTAGTGAGGGATCTTGACGAAAACGAGAAGCCATGCGACATGCTTTGGATTCACGAGGGGGAGACGGCCAATGGTCAACGTTCGATCAAGACGTTCGCCGGCAATCGAACGCTCGATGTCCCCGAGCCGTTGCGATCTATACTTGCCGAGCACGTCAAATGCCGACCACTAACCGACCCACTATTTCCCGCCGACCCGCGCAAGCTACGTCCAAGGGGCCCATCCGAAAACACAACCGGAAACCCGCCCGCTTTCCACTATCGGTCGTGGGTGCTCCATGCGGTCAAGAGAATCTGCGCCGAGCTCAAGATCCCCGAGGTCACAGCCCACTCAATGCGCGGACTTCATGCGACTTTAGCCATCGAGCGCGGCGCGACGGGGCGGGTCGTCGCCGACTCGCTGGGCCACTCCGACGAGCGCACGACGTTGCAATCGTACGCCAAGCCACGCGCCGTCAAGCGTGCGATGCACGCCAGATCGTTGGAATTGTTGACCCCCGCCAAGAGGGCCGAGTAATTGCTTTCATGGCATTCAAGGGGTCAGCGGTTCGATCCCGCTTATCTCCACCCGATAGCCCGAAATCACTAGCAAAAAAAGCCGCCTCACGGGAAGCCCACTCCGGCCCAACCCAAAACCAACTCAAAACCAACCTGAAAAAATCCCCGATCGGGACGCTTGAACGCGGCTCGCCGGGTCTCCTTTTGCCTGAGACGGGGCGCCTTTTTGACGTCTCCCCCGAGAAGTTTTTCGGCGTCCCGTCTCAGGTTTTTGTCCCCTCCGCACGGCCAATGCCGCGCCTTGAAAACGGGGGTGTGCGATGAGCGCCGCCGACGATTACAACCGTCGCGGACTCGGCAAGGTTTACGACTTTGCCGACATCACCCGAGTGGTTCGGCAATTCCAAACAACTTGGAATGCGAACGCCCTCGACGGGCGCGACATGCTCGTGCCTGACGGCAAGTTTGGCCCGCACACGGTGTCCGCCGCGATGCAGGAGACGCGGCAGACGGCGCGTTACACACGGGGGTGGCCATTGCGTACCGCGATGGTCCCGACGGGCGAGGGCGAATCGACGGCGCTCATGCCGGAGATCTCGAGCGGCCACATGTCCGAAAATCCTACTCGCAAGCCCCGCCCCGGGTACCTCGGGCATCACGGGGCCGATGTGATGTTTAAGATCGTGCCCGGGTGGGATCCGCCCAAAAAGCGGCGCGAGGGGCGCTGGGCCGTGCCGACGCCGTGCCCCGTGTACGCGTACGGACGGGGCGAGGTCGTTGCCCGTGGAACGCTCGAGAGCGGCAAGGGCGACATGATCACCGTCATGCATCCCGACGGGCTCCAAACCCGCTACCTGCACCTCCTGGGATCGTCTATCCGGGTCAACGTGGGCGACCCTGTCACCCATGAAACGATCCTTGCCGGCGACCTCGACGTGGCGGGAGACCCGCCCCATTGCCATTTTGAATGCCGGACGGCCGCCGACGGATATGGGTATGCCGACAGCCTCAACCCGAGGGTCTACCTCGAGGCAGCGTTGGTGCGATGATGGCGAAGCCCACGCGCACCGAATGGATCTTGCTCGCGATGGCGACCGTCGTCATGCTCGTGTCGCTCATTGCCGGGTGGCGGGGATGGGGCGGCAAGTGAAAGCCAAGGTGTCCGGCGAGCACCCCGGCGGCCCGAGCGTCGTCCTGACGCCCGAGACTGACGCCGATCGCGCAATACTGCGCCATCCTGTGGTGCGGCTTAAATCGCATTACCTGAGCTTGGGCGCCGATTGCGAGCCTCAAGGCGTTCAGATCTTTCTCGGCTTCGGAGGCGTCAGACTTTGACCCCGGCCGAAATGGCGGCCGTTATGTCGTCGTCTCGCCACGACTGGCGAACGCCCCCGGAGGCCCTGACGCGCGTCAAGCGGGCCCTGGGCGGCGCCATCGGCCTTGACCCCTGCGCCTCCGCAGATAACCCATGCGGCGCCACGTCGTGGCTTGCGCCCGGCACGGGCCCCGAACACGGGTGGACGCGCGAGTGGCCCGCGGCCGAGAACGTTTTTGCGAATCCCCCGTACGGGTCGACCCTTAAGCATTGGGTCACCCGGATCGTGGCCGAGGCGGCATCGCGCGAGACGATCCTTTTGACCCCGGCGCGCACGGACACAGGATGGTTCCGCGAGGCGTTCCGGGCTTGCCAAGTTGTCTATCTGTGGCCCGGCCGGCTCACCTTTGTTGACCCCGGCACGGGCGAGCCGGCGAGCCGCTGGAACGAGGGCACGGGGCGTTGGGAACGCTCGTGCGCCCCATTCCCGTCGGCGTTCTTTTACTTCGGCCCCTATCTCGACCGCTTTGAATCGGCGTTCGACAACGGGGGCGTTTTTGCCGTTTGCGACCACATCTAACACAAAAGGACCTTGAATTATGAGCGACGATTTTGAAGAACGAGCACCGATGGTCTGGGGCGAGCACGAGTTTCTGGGCGACGAATGCGCCGAGCAAAACTCGGTTTTTGCGGATAAATCTTCGCCCAAGTACGAGCGCATGAGGCTCCGGTTTGCCATCCCGGAGAACGCGCTCCACAACGTGGCCTACTTCTCGAAGTGGATGCACCGCGCCCTACACCGGGACAAGATGGCTGACACCTTGGACCGCATGGGTTCCTACCCGGCCGGGGTCGGCGACGTACCCCACTGGAACGAGGCCAAGTTCGCCAAGGGTAAGACGGCGCTCGGCTTCACAAGGCGCCCCAAGGCGTTTGCCGAGTACGAGGAACAGTTTCTGGCCGGTACCCTCGATCCGGCCGTGGCGGAAAAATACCATGCCATTGTCGCGGCCGAGGTCCTGAGCCTCAAGAATGCCGTGCGGCTTATCCCCCTCGGCACCCGGTTTGCCACGGGGCTCACGGAGTACAAGTCACACCCGTATTTCGTGTGGATCGGCACCCGGGTTGAATCATCGGCGGTGTCGGAGATGCCCGAGTGGGGCGCGTCCACCGCCAGTGTGGCCCCGAGCGACGGCGAAATCCCCTTCTAAGGCGCGACGACGATGCCGGCAGAGAGAACACACCGCGCCCATATCGTCGACGATGCGGTAATGGCGGGGCTCACGGGTGACGCGTGGGCCCTCGCCGTCAAACTCACGCACCACGCCGACCTCTTGGGCCGCTTCAATGCCGATGATCGGCACCTTCTCGCCGTCCTATGGGGCCGCACCTATCCGATCAAGGATGTGCGCAAGTGGCTCCGCGAGATCGAGCTCGCCGGCGTCGTCACTTGCTATGAGCGGGACGGGCGCCAATACGGGGCCTTTGTCGATTGGGGCGCCATGATCCGGCCGCCCCATCGGGGCCGCGAGGTCAAGTCTGTACTCCCACAACCTACCGTAGATTGTAGCGACACGGCGCTCCATGTAGCGACACGTCGCGCCAAGTCGCTACAACGGAAGATAGCATTATCATTGGATTCCGCCCCTTCCGGGCAGCTTGCGCTCGTCCCCGAAACGCCAAAACCTTCCGCCCGACAGGTCGTAGACGACTACCTTTTATGGTTCAACAGCATCCACGGGACGCGGCACACATGGCGCAAGGGATTAGTCGACTCCGTCGCCGCCAACATGGAGGGCGGGGTGACGCCCGACGATTTCCGGCTCGTGACTGAATACGCTTTCGCGAACTGGAAAGCTCCCTACCGGGATCACCTGCACCCTAAGACTCTCCTCCAAGTCTCCTGCATCCACAAAAACCTCGATGTCGCCAAGGAATGGCGCGAGGCCAAGAGGGGCGGGGGCCCATCGGCGCCCCGCAAACCCAATTACGGGGGCTTTGCGGACCCCGTGGACCTAATCGCCGACATCAATCGGCGCAACCGAGAAGCCGCGGCCCACGCGGCTGAGAAGGATTCCCATGATGACCACCCCGAGCTCCACTGACGACATTGCCCTGCCCGTGCCCTCCTTCGGCTCCGGGCATACCGTGGCGATGGCGCCTTGCCGGGATTGCCGCAAGCCGGACTCCGCCGAGGTGTCGGCCGAGGCCAAGCGGAGTTTTGATCTGTCTAGCCGGACGCTCCGTGGGCGGGGAGAGAAGCCCCTCGACTGGACCGAGACGTTTCGGTGCCCCGAGTGTATCCCCGTGTTCGAGAGGCGCGAGCAGGCCCGGGCCGTGGAATCGGTGCGGCTTCTCGGCGCGCTCCGGCGCTCGAGCGACCGCACGGCTTTTTTGACGACGGCGCCCGCGTGGTTTGTCGAGGACAGCGCGAACGCCGCCGAGATTGCCATCATCATGCGGCGGGTCGCCAAGTGACTCTCGCCCGGGTGTGCGGCGGGTGCGGCCGTGACTTGCCGCCGGCGGGGCCGGGGGCTTGGGAACGCGAATTCCCCATCGAGCCCCCGTCCGGCAACGCCCTCGTCGTCAAGCGCCCGCAAGGGGCGTGGGCGAAGCGAAAGCTTTACGACAAGTTCCGCGACGACTACGCGCTCCTGTTTATGGCCTGGAAACACGGCGCCCCCATCCCCGTCGCCACGGGCCGCCGGCGGGTGTTCGTTCACAGGATTTACAAGTCCGCGCGGTACGAGCGCGACGACGACAACCTGATTTCCGGGTGCAAGCCGCTGATCGACGCGCTTACCCGGGCCGGGCTTATCACCGACGACAACCCGGCCGGCATCGAGCGCCACTGCTCGCAAGAGCAAACAAACCGCGCGGGCGTGATCGTCCGCATCGAGGAAATATGACTGACGACAATCGCGACCCTGATCTTTGGGACCCCGGCCACGACGAGTTCGAGGAAACGCCGACGCCCTCGGAGCGCCCCCGGCCGATGCCGGTCAATGAGCTCCTGAATGAGATCACCCACATCATCCAAAGGTCGCGGGTGCGGCGCGAGCTCGAGGTCGCCGTCGCTGCCGACAAACTATCCGCCCTCTTGCTTCTCGCCGAGAATGCCCAGATCGCGACGGGATACATGGGGCAGCTATACCGCGAGCTCGATTCGATCCGTGCGCTCGCCGTGGCGGCGACCGATGCAGCCAAGGCGAGCGTCGCCGTGAAAATGATCGCCCGGCTCGCGAATGCAATTTTCTCCGGCAAGGGTGGTGACAGATGATGCGCATCATCTACGTCGCACATCCTGTGAGCGGCGACGTCGTGCACAACTTGCTTCGGGCCAAGGATACGCTCCGGGGGCTTTTCACCATGCATCCGTCGATGCATTTCATCGCGCCGTGGATCACCGAATGCGAGATATTTCTCGACGTGGCCAAGGCACATTGCCCCAACGCAGGGCCCGATCACCCCGATGCGACTTCGTACTATGAGGCGCTCAGACGGTGTTGCGCTGTCATCGAGCGATGCGACGAGCTGTGGCTTTGCGGCGGTCACATCACCACGGGGATGCGCATCGAAGCAATCCACGCCCGCGAGCACGGGATCGAGGTCAACAATTTGAGCGGTGATCCCACGTGGCCGGAGCTCGGCGCATGATTGCGAAGCTCGTCGCCGCGCTTTTGGCCTCGACCCCGGCGCAGTCGTGCGGCTCGACTCTCTACGGCTACCGGGCCGCCGACGTGTACCCGTCAACGGGGCGCGTCATCGGCCACGGCGACTCGATGGCGGGCGGCAAGACGATATGGTTCCAGCGCTCGCCCCGGCTCGACACGGGCGTCGCCCACCGCACACTCGCCCTCGGCTCATGGGTGATCGTCGAGAACCCTAAAACGGGCGACCGCGAGGTGTTGCGCGTCATCGATCGCGGGCCGTGGGGCAAATTGGCCCCCGATGGCAAATGGTTTGTCGACACGACCCGCAAGGCGCCCGGCACCTATCGCGGGTGTCTTGACCTGACATATCCCGCCGGGGTGCTCTTGCACCACTCCGGCCGTCAACGTGTCCGCTATTGGCCCGTGCCCCAACGATCGGCGCTCGCTTCTGAGCTCGACGCCGTGCACGGGAAATGCCCGCCGCGCCCAGGATGGCGGCGAAAGGATTGCCCCCGATGACCCTGCCCGATGCGTTCACAGAAACTTTCCACATCGCCGACGACGTCACGGATCTCGCGGCGACGCGGGCCGAGATCTCGGCTCGGCTCGCGTCGCTTTCGGCCCTCGGCGTCAAGCGCCCCGTCACGATCACCATCGTCCACGGCGAAACATATCGACCATATTTCCCTGTCCGAGGTGCTCGCCCGGGACGCCCGGGCCCGACTTGTGGAGGTGCACTAATGCGCCCGCTCATAATCGGGGCGCTCCTCGCGTTGTCCGCCTGCCCGCCGCCCCCGAAAGCCCCATGCGCCACGGAGCCGCCCCCGGCCGCTCCGTGGCAAGGCGAGGGCCCTGGGGCGTTCCCCGTGGACCCCGACGCCCCGGGCTCTTGCGTCAAGGTGACGCGCTGCCCTCCGGGCGGCGATGACGTGTGCACCACCGCATGGGTTTGCCTTGACCGTGCCGATTGGGGCCGGGTGCTCCGACACCTCGCCGCCGTCACCGACTGGGCCGCCGGGGCGTGGGCCGGGTGCTCGCTGTGACAGCCAGGCTGATAGTTCTAGACTATCTGCGCGCAAACGGATTTGACGGCCTCTATACCCTTGGGTGCGGGTGCTCCGTCGATGACCTTGTGCCGTGCGGCGACTCGATGTCCGAATGTACCCCGGGGCACAAGATCCCGTGCACGCCCGACGATTGCAGCGCCGACGGCGATTGCCCGTGGCACATCGGCGCCCGGGGGGTGAGTAAATGACCCGGAGCACGTCCCTTGCGGCATACCGAGCGCTCGTCGAGGGCGGCGGGCTCTCACGGCGCCGCCGCGATGTGTATAAGGCATTGTACCATCACGGCCCGGCGACGTCGGCCGAATTGTTTGGCCATGTGGCGGATGGCGTCGTGGCCAATTACACGCAATCGCGCGCACGATTCACGGAGCTCCGCGAGATGGGTCTGATCCGCGAGGTCGACGAGCGCCCGTGCACGGTGACCGGTCGCAAGGCGATCGTGTGGGACGTGACCCCGAACGTCAACCACGGCCCGCTGCCGCACAAGACGCCAAGGCCGTCGCGGGACACGATCGCCGCCGCCATCGACACGATGCGCAAATATTGGAAAATGGTGCCGGACGACGAGCGCCCGGCGATAGCAGAATTGGGGAAATGGTTGTCACAATGGGAATGAGACATGCCGTGATTGTTGCCCTCGTGTCCGGGGCGTGCCTTGCCCCGGACCCCAACGGAATACCATGGGCCTCAAAGGATTTGCGCCCGCATCAGGCCGAGGCCGAGGCGCACCTTTTCCGCATCGTCGGCAACGCATACCTGTGGGACCTCGCCGAGATCAAGACGACGGTATACTGGACGACGACCGTTTGCCCCGGGACGGAGACCCCATCGGTCCTATGGCACGGCCAGTGCGTCGGCGGGCTCATGTTTGGATGCGATGAAATATACGTCCCGACCTTCGACAAATTGGCCGACACGGAGCTCGCGCACGAGCTCGCCCATTGCGCCCGTATGGTCGCCGGGTTTGATCCGGATCGCATGCACGCCGATGAGCTGTTTTGGTCTTTGATCTACGATTACATTGACGACGAATGGGGTCGATGGGGATGGTAGGGTCACCACGGCTGCTAATGGGCTCGGCGTCATGAGTGACGATGCTCTCCGCGCCCCATTCCCGTATTTTGGCGGCAAGAGATCCGTCGTCGATGCCATTTGGGAACGCCTCGGCACGCCCAAGCAATATATCGAGCCGTTTTGTGGTTCGGCGGCGGTGCTGCTCGCATCGCCGCACGTCGCGCCCCTCGAGGTCGTCAACGACCTGAACGGCTTCATTGCAAACTTTTGGCGAGCGACAAAGCATGACGCCGACGCCGTCGCGTCATGGGCCGACTATCCCGTGAGCCACATCGACCTGGGCGCCCGCCACGCGTGGCTCGGCGATCAACGGATGCGCCTCGGCGACACCTTGCAAGATCCGGAATGGCCCGGCGACGCACAAGTTGCCGGATGGTGGCTGTGGGGCCAGTGCGCCTGGATCGGCAGCGGGTGGTGCGAATGGGCGGGCGACGCCGGCAGGGGAGTGCAAGCACGGGGACAGATTCCCCATGCGAGCAGCGCCGGCATGGGCGTGTTGGCGCGATGCGGCGACGGCGACGTGGGGATGGTGACAAGCGGCGGGCGCACGGCCCTCGACTGGCTTAGGCGATTGCAAGCCCGCCTTGAGCGCGTGCGCGTCACCCATGGCGACTGGCACCGATGCCTGAACCATCATTACGGGGGCGACAACACGGCGGTGTTCCTCGATCCACCATATCGCGCCTATGAAAAACTCTACGGGTCTTTCACCCCGACGGCCGACGCCGTTGCAACGTGGGCGGGTCAAAACGGGAATCTCCGCATCGCGATATGCGGCCACGTCGACGACTATGACTTGCCGGGTTGGGAGCTCGTGCCCTGGGAACGCGGCTCGAACACATACGGCGGTGACAAAACCAAGTCACTCGAGGCGATATGGTTCTCGCCGGCGTGCCGGGGCGCCGTGGCCGATGCGCCACCGCTTCGCCCGTCCCAACAACATGGCCCGCTGTTCGCGCTGCTCGACGAGTAGGGTCACCACGGCTCACTGTCGCGCCGCTGCCGGGCCTCGAGGGCGAGCCGGGCCTCGAGGGCATAAAGCCGCCGAAGCTCGCGGGCGGCGAAGCGCGAGGCGTCCCCGTAGGCTTGATCGGTGTGCGGGTCGGGCCATTCGAGCGACTGAATCGTGAGCTCGCGCCACACGGGGATCTCGGCGATCACCATCATAAAGCGCGATAGCTGCCGCATCGCATCGGCGAGTGACGTGTCGGGGGCAAGGGACGCGCTTGCCCGCGTGGTGAACCACGTTGCAATGTCGTCGTCGATGACCGGCGGCAGCGGCATCGCCCGACGGGGCACCGCATACGTGGGCAAGTCAACGCGCAACACATCGACAAGCCCCGGCACCTTAAGCGGCGCGGGTGAACGCCACGTATCAGAGGGCCAGTGCGAGAGCGGGCGCGCGATATCGGCGACGTGAAACCACGATTCCTCGACGTTAACGACGGCCACGTCGGTGAGCCCGTGGGCGTGGATCACATAGTCGCCCGAGACTACGGGCGCTCCTTTGATCCACTGCATTCGCGCCCCGTGCTATCCCGCCCACACTTTGTTGATGGTCTCGAGTTCACGCCCGTACAAACGGGCGCCCGCCCCGACCGTATAAGACAGATACACATAAGGGCCGATCTCGTTCCCGCCCGGCCCGGGCACCCATAGGTGCCCAGCGTTCGACAGCGTCCCATAGCCGACGATGTTGGCCGTCTCCACGACCGACCGACCGCCGCATTTGATCGCCAAGTATGCTTTCTCGGCGACGCGATCTACGCCGAACAACATTGCGGCATACCCGACAGCGTCGCTCGCGGCTACGGTCGGCCCATTGCCGCTGACTCCATCGCTCACGGTCCACGCGTAACCGCCGGTTGTACCGTAGCGAAAAAAGTAGAATCCCGTCGACACATCCCATTTGTACAGCAAGTAAAGATTGCTCGTGAAATACGCTGGCACCCGCTTAATCATCACAAAGCAAAACGAGTCAGTGCCCGGGGTCACCGACACGGCGTCGGCCGCCATCGTGTCGTTCGTGTTGTGCCGCGCCTGCACCCCGACGCGCCCGCGATAGGGGGATGCATTGCCGTAGGTTGTCGGCCCATTCCAGTCGGTCCACGGATATACGCCATCCACGGCCTCTGTCATCGGCGTGGCGGCGTTTTGCAATGGCCAGATCAGCGTCGCGGCGAAGCCAAGTTGTGCGGTGTGTTTGGCTTGAGTGTCCGGCCAGTCAATGCCGCGGAGCCCGTGCCCGACGGATCGTCCGGCGCGAGGGCGCTGCCCGTGACATGTTCTGTGATCGGCACCGAGCCCCGTGGATCCCATCGTTGCCATGATCTACCCCTTTACGACCGCGTAACCTTGAATCGTTGCGTTTGTGCCCGATGCGTATGCGATCTTGCCGCGGATATAGGTCCCGCAAACGTTGTCGATGTTGACCATCGAGACGCCCGATGCCGCGGCCGCCGCGGGGCCCAGGAGCGTGACGTCAGTCATCGCCGAGAAGTATCCATCGCTCGCCATGAAGTCTGCGAGCAGGACAGACGACGGCCGCTCCTCGCACGTTTCCCATAGGGTCACGGTCACAGCGCCGGACCCCGTGGTCACCCATCGCAATTGGATGCCGACGTGGGTGGCTTCTTTGCAGTCAATCAAAAAGTATTTCGTGATCCCCGTCGACACGACCGCATCGGTCAAGAGTCGGAGCCGCTGCCCGTTTACCTGTCCCATCACACACCCCCGATCTTCTTTAGCTCGGCCGAGTCCCCGTCTGGCAGAACCTTAAACACCGCACGGGCGCCCAGGGAATCCGGGGTGAAGATCGAGAGCTTGTCGGCGAGCCACGCCAATTTCTTGAGCATCCAATTGTCCCACGTTGCTTGCGGCATGATTGCGCCCATGGCCGTGACGACCATCGTGGCCGCCGTAACGACCGTCCCGAATATCTCAAATAGTTTCCCGTAATTTTCCAAGAGCCACGTCATTTTGTCACCTCTGTTGGTTTGCAAAGTGTCCACGCGTTTTGCGCATAGTCGGCGAGCATCTCGAGATAAACGACGACGTCGCCGAAATCCTCGCGCATGAAACATACCAAGTCGTCAACAATGGGATCGCCCGTGCCGCACGTTGCCTCATTGCCGAATGACTTCGCCCAATCACCTGCCTCCTTGTTTGGCGGCATCGGCGGTGGGCTTGACAGGCACCCCGGCCCCGCCACCGGGACGACCGTTGCGACGGAGCCGCTCGAGCACGTTGTTGAAACGATTGGCAAGAGCAGGAGCGGTGCCAGCATTAGCCAACGCCACGCGACATTCCTCGAGGTCGGTCGTGGTGCTGGCGACGACGTCTTGCAACCGAGCCGAGCGCTCAGCGACGACGAATGTGGCAACGCGCTCATGTAGAAATTGCTCCTCGAGCTTGGATGCCTTGGCTTTTGCGTTCCCATACATGACTCCTAAGATCGTTACCCCAATGATTGCGATCGCATTACCGGCGATCGATGCGATAGTGAGTGCACTCATTCCCGCCCCGTTCCCGCCCTATTCTCCCACGCGGCGTCGTACCCCTCGGCCGTCTCGTCGCCCTCGTCGAGAGTATCCGCGACGATCGGCAGGTCGGCGTGGCGCCTGACGGCGCCCGCTCGGCGCTCGCCGTGTTCGCGCAATTCCTGGCGCTCAAGATGCGCGTGCACGGGACATGCTTTGACACTGCATTCTATGAGTTGGTGCTGCCGCCCGAGGCTCGTCGCGAGGTTTGTCGAGATCTCGGCAAGGGACGCGCGCACGGCGCGAAGTTCCCACCACACAACGAATGCAAACGCGAGCACCCCGCCGCCATCCAAGATCACTTTGAATAGTTCAAACATACTTATCGGCTCCTGCCCGCCGCCCTGTCGGCTGATGTTGCGGGCTCGGCCGTGATGGCGCGCGAGGCCCTAGCGTCTTGCGTAACGTGGCCGCCCAGAGGGTCGACCGCTGCCGGCGCGCCGGGCTGAGCAAAATTGCCCTGCATTGCCGCGGCGTAATCTAGCGTCTGCGTCGCATCGAGCGGCGCATCCATGAGCATCCCAAGCAAATATCGCTGCCGCCGATTCATCTTATTTTGTAACGTGGCGGCGTTCGCGACGATGTTGCGTTGAAACTCGCCGAAGATCTCGGGATAGAGCGTGCGGATCGTCTCGGCGCCCTCGGGGGTGAGCGCGTCGATGCGCTGCAAAACGCCCAAGGGATTCTCGGCGGCGTCGACGTGACGCGCCCACGTGTTAATTTCCGACCGCGACGGCGACCACCCGCCCCGCCCCAACGGAAAAAAGTCGGGCGGCTTGGGCATCTTGTCGAACAAATACCCGACGCGTTGCTGCGCCTTGTCGGCCGCCATGATCACAAGCTCGGGAAACGATGTCGCGACGGAGCCCAGGATCGCATGGGTGCTTTCGCGCACGAGCTCGGGGTCAGTGTGGGCCCGGGTGACATCGGCCGACTTGCGGGCAAAGGCGCCCGCCGGGGTCTTAAGATCCTTGCCCCGTCCACCCGCGGCCGGCGAATGGATTACGTTATTGAGGATCGCAACGGAGCTCCGGGCCACATACGGGGCCACCGCCGTCACGCCTCGGCCGAAAAACCCCGCCGCTTTCGCGGCGACGTCTTTGGCCTTGCCGAGGGCGCTCGCAAGCCTACCAGACACGGCTCCGATCGCGCCCCCTTCAAGGAGTTTTCCCATCGCGCCACCGCCGGCGACTTGCAAGCCAAGCCGCCTGAGCGCCACCGCCGAGGCGAGTAGCTTCGCACCCGGAATGCCGTCGGTGACACTGGTCACCCCGAGGGCCTCCGATGCCGCCGCTAGATCCATCGCGCCGATGCCGCCCTTCTCGGCGGCGTGGGTCACGGGCGTGAGCGTGTCGAAGGTCTCGCCCAGGTGGGCGGCCAAGTCTTTCACGGCCCGCTGGTGTTGCGAGAACGCGTTTAGGCCCACGTTGGGTTGCGCCGAGTTTGCGAATGCCTCGACCATGTTGTCGGCGCCGCCGATGGCATCGTCGAGCGCCGCACGGGTGCCCTGGGCTTTGGCGACAAGACGCTGGGCCACGGGATCATCGGCGAGCCCGAGACCCTTGGCCACGATCGTGTCGGATTTCTGCACCATGCCGTTAAGGTTGCCGATCGTCGCGACATACTCGTCGGAGCCCCGCACCATCGCCGGCGCGGCCGACTCGAGGTGCTTACCCTTGACGCCAAGGCGGCCCAACGTGTCTTGCAAGACGTCGGCGGAGGTCGCCATCCCGCTTGCGGCTTCGTCGGCGAGCCGGGCGAAGTTGCGCGACACGTCCGCCGCCATTTCCCCCATCTCGCGCGTGGCCTTGGCGCCCAGGAGCCCGAGCACCTCGCCCTGCTTTTTGGTGAGCCGCTCCATGCCGCCGGCAAGGCTCCGGGCTTGCGAGCCCGACAGTTGCTTGCCCTTGCCGAGCTTGTCGAAAACCACTGCCCGGATGCCCGTCTTGCCCCGGGGACCCCGCATGACGTCGTGCATTTCGCGCTTGAGCCCGAAAAGCGCGTTGCGCTCCTCGCGCGCCATCGTGGCCCCGTGAGTCTCCATCACGTCATCGAGGTGCTTGATAAAGCCCTCGGCCGTGTCGAACTGATCTTTCATGCCCGCCACGGTCTCGCGCCCGGCCTTTGTCGAGCCCGTCACGGCGTTTAGGCGCGTCGACCGCATGGTCGCGGCCCCCGCGGCTTCCGCCCCGCCCGCGGCCCCGGAGACGGCGTCGGCGACGTCGTCTCCCCGCATCGCTGCCGCCTCTGCAATGTCGTCGACCTTGCCGCCCAGGATTCCTAGTGAGTCGGGCTCACCTCGGGCCTTGCCCAGGAGCTGCCCGGCGGCCGGGAACGCGGCCCCGAGCGTCCCGCCGAGGGCCCCGCCGACGAGCGGGGCGGCGAGAAGCGCCTCAACCGTAAGCGGTCGGTTCTCGGCGATCATGCTCGCCGTCGTCATCGCCGTGTTGCCCACGGCGCCCTCAACGGCCCCGCTTATCGCGCCCCGGGCGATTGCCCCCGTGCCCCATTTGGCCGCCGCTGACGCCCCAAGACGGCTCGCTGCCGCCGCCGGGATGAACTTACTCGCCGTCGACAATGCGCCCGCGCCACGTCCTGTGGGTGTCAGCATTCCGATGATTTGCCCGGCCGTGTAGGTGCCCGGGTTGTAGTTCAACATGTCCCGATATTTCTCGGTTTCGAGGTCGAAGCCCTTGCGAATGAGCTTTGTCCCCCCGAGAGATGCCGCATCGCCGATGCCCGTCAAGAGCGCGACAGTCTTGCCGCCGATGCCGCTTGCGTCATCTTCTCGGATCCGATTGGCGCGGGCGTTTTCGAGGTCCTCGTCGCCCCTGATGCGGGACGTCCCGGCCGTCATCGTACTGACGATGTCGGAGGCCCGGCCGAGCGCGACTTTCTTGCCCCACATCTCGGCCTCGACGGGCCGGTCAGGTTCCCATCCGTCTTGAGCGCGACGATACATCTCCGCCGGATCGTCGGCGTCGACGTATACCGTCTGGCCGTCCTTTGTAAATCCGTAGGATAGATTATTGTCGCGCCCCATTGTTTACCGTTCCCGTACGGACATGAGTCTTGAAGCCTTTTCTTGCGCCGCGTCCGCCGCTGCTTTGACGGCGGCCATCTCCTCGGTGTCTTTTGGCGATGCTGGGTAATCGCGCACGGCCGCAAACTTGTCGTAATTGAACCCATGCTTGTCGGCATAGGCGCGGGCGGCCCGTCCCCATTTCGTCTCGGCGTTGTCATTCCGCAACAATCGCTGAAACCATGCGGCGTCAAATAGCTTGTCGCGCGCCGTCACGCCGCCCTTTTTACCGGGTTTGAGGTTCACGGCCGCCTTGCCCTCGCGCGCGTTCGCAAGCAAACCGTCATATTCGTCGACCTGGGCGTCAACGCTGTTGAATAGCTTGTCGGGCGAGGTGTATTTCTTGATCTGCCCGTCGAGGGCGCGAACGCTAACAGATCCCACGGGGCCGACGTCCGGGCCGCGGCCGGCATCACTCGGCGAATACTGGCCGAGCAAGCCGTGCAACTCCATAAGCGCATCGGCCTTTGTATCGAGGTTGGCGCCCGCCTTGGCACGGTTGTAGGTCGACTGATACCGCTCCTTGGCGGCGTCGGTGTTTTTGAGTTTGGCGAAACTGCCCGCCGCCTCGCCCGTGCGCACCTCGATGAATTTAAGCGGGTCAAATTTCTGGCCGGGGGATGCCTGAGCGACGTCGCGATTGACAAGCCCCTCGGCAGCCCGACCCGCTTTGACAAGTTGCTTGCGAATAGTGCCCCATTGGATGGTGGCCTTGCCGCCCGCGAGCTTCGCCGCCGCGTCGTATTCGCTCGGGGTCATCGCGCCGAGGTCGAGCATATATTTCAGAGCCTGCACGACCCATCCCTGGGCTTGATCCCATGCCGCGCGATCCTCCGTCGTCAAGTTGGCCACCTTGATCGTGTCCGTCCAATTGCCGTCCTGGGCGATCGCTTGCAAGTTGCTCATTTGCTCATTGAGCAAGTGAAACATGTTGACTCGGAGACCAACCGTCTGTGAAACAGCGGTGCTCTTGGCCACCACGGCCTTGCCGCCGTTGTACGTGAGATCCTTCCCGCTAGCGTTGGGATCTAGTAGGATGATCTGATCATACTGATTCTCACGAACGCCCATTTGTTTGGTTATCTCTTTCACCGTCACATTGTCGGGGTTTTTGGGCAGGCCACCGCCGCCACGGCCACGGCTCGAGACGCGCGGCGTGATTGACCCGTCAGCGTTGACCGTGAGCCCCGCTTTTTTGGCCTCGGCCGCGGCGCTTACGTTCTTTTTGGTCACATCGGCTTGCGACTCGCGCTCTTTGCGACGCTCGTCGTTTGCTTGGAGCATGTCCTTTTTGGCTTGATCTTGCGCCGCCGCGATCATGGTCTCGCGTTGAATCGAGAACGCGTCGAGCACATCTTGCACGCGTTGCTTGACGTCGGGGTTTTCGATCTGGGCGAAGCGGGCTTTCACCTCGGCCTCGATCGCGTTGAGCTTCGCCACGCCTACCGCTGCGTTTGCCGCCTCGATGCGGGTCGGAGACGCCAAGGCCTCCGATTTCTCGCGCTCCATGATCCCGTAAGAATCGATCGCGTTCGCCATGTTGGATTTCTGCGCGGCCATATCGTTGTCGATGAGCTTGAAAACGGTTTCTAGCGCATAGTTGCGGCCGCCGTTTTCCTTTTGCTTCATGCCGCCGATAAAGATCGAAAGCCCCGTGATGATATTCGCGAGCGTCGACTGACTTGCGAATAGATTGCGGGGATCGACGGTTTGCTTGCGAATGCGCTCGGATTGCTCGCGCAAGCGCGGGGCAAACTCCGCCTCAACCTTCGCCACGGCCTTGGCCGTGCGCACCGTGTCGACCTCGTGTGCCCTTGCGAGCTCGGCCGCCGCCTTTTGTGCGGCGATAACATCGCGGGCCGTGACATCGTCCCGTCGCGCCTTGGCGATGGCGAGTTTCTTGCCCCGGGCCTCGCGGGCTCTGGGATCGGATCGCATCGAATCGGCAAGCGCGACCTCGCCGCGGGTCATCGAAAACGTGCCGTCGGGATCGGTGAAATCGGGGTGCGGTGCGTTGTATTTGTCCATCGCCGATTGCTCGGCCTCGGGGAATTGCCCCGGGTGCTCGAGCGCGAACACCTCGGCATTCGTGAGAAGCGGCTCCGTCTCCGAGTCGCCCGCCAGTTGCGCTTTGACTGACTCTTTGAAAGTCGCCCGATCTTGCGCGCCAAGTTGCTCTTTCGGTGCGGCGGCGCTGATTTGCTGGGCGATTTGCTCGGCATAGTCAGCGGGCACCACGGCGCCCTTGTCCGGGAACACCCGGCCCTCGGCAGCGGTGTTGTCGGCGACGACCTTGCCGTCGACCGTGATCTTGTCGGCGATGGGCAGGCCCGACTCGATGGCGGCGTCCTCGAGGATTTGCGCCGCCTCGGCATGGGTGGACCCCTCGGGAATGTCGACGCTGAAGCTTATGCCATCGGCGTCGGTGTACACGTTGCCGTCGCGCTTGAGCTCGATCTCGACGCGCTTATTGACGTCCGCCATCATCTCGGCCTGAGCCTCGGCGCCCCATGGGATCACGGCGCCCTGGGAATCCACAAGCTCCGCCGGGACCTCGTCGTCGGCCACCTGGGCCGGCGCTTTCTTGGCCGCCACGGGGGCGGGTGCCGGCTCCGGGGCCGTGGCGGGCACGGGTGGGGCCGCCACGGCCCCGGGGGCGACGGGCGCCACGGGGGCGGGCGTCGGGGGCACATACGGGGTCGCCGACATCGGCGGGGCCGCTTGCGTTTGGCCCAGATACTCCGCCATCCCCGGGGGCATCGCCGGCATGGCGGGGCCTTGCCCGTCGAGGGCGAACGGGTCGGCGGGGGCCGCGTCCGGGAATACCGGCTGACCCGTGACCGGGTCGAATTGCATCCCGTAGGGGCCCTGGGCCAGCACCTTATTTGCCTCCCTTGAGTTGCCCGATCATGGGGCCGAGGGCTTGCACACCGCCGAGCATTTGCTCCCACCCGCTTTGTGCGACGGGTTTGCCGTCGAGGCCCCCGTAAAATTCGTTGCGGCGTTGCATGTTGCCGAGGTCGCTTGCGTAGTTCTGTTGCTGTGACCCGAGGGCGTTTTGATACATTTGTTGCTGGGCTTGCATCGCCATTTGTTGGGCGGCTTGCCGCTCCTGCATCACCGCTTGCGCCGACTGGCCGACAATCGAGCCGCCCTGATTGGCCATTTGCTGGGCGGCGATACGTTGCGCCATCGCGCCTTGCCCCGGCCGTGCCGATGCGGCGAGCGCCGCTTGCTGCGCCATCGAGCGCTGCCCGGCCCGCATCGCGGCGTCGGCGGCGATACTCGGCCCGTTGCCCTGGGCGCGCGCCATCATGTCGGCGATGAGCGCCTGTTGCCCAGTGAGGGCACCCCGGCCCGTTGCCCGCGACTCTGGCGCGTTGAGCATCCCGAACTGATCAAGTTGCGTATACTTCTCGGCCTCGCGCATGAGCCGCATCCGACGTTCCTCGTCGGACTCGCCGCCGCCGCCAAAAAGCCCCAGCGCGCCACCGATGAGCCCGCCCGCGGCAGCGCCCCACGGCCCGAGCGCCGATCCTGCCGTCGCCCCCGCCGCCGCTCCGGAAAATGCTTCTGATCCACCCATGATTGCCCCTTATGCTTTTTGCGATGCCGGCAGTTTCTTTGCGTGCTGATCCATGCCGGCCTCGATCGTCAAGTCGATCACCTCATACCCACGATCGGCCTCCGTCGTGGGTATGTCATAGAGTTCCCACTGCAACGCCTTGGCGCGCTGTTGCGGTGGGTGGAACGTCACCTGATACGATGACGATCCGGCGCCCCCGTACACTACGGGCAAGGCCCCATAGGCGCCCGTATATCCGTACTTGTCCGTGGCGACGATGCCCGCGGGGTCAAACGTGAGCTCGTCATATTCCTCGTGATACGAGTAGCGGAAGCGGCACACGAGCTTATGGGCACTGTGATAATCGCCGAGAATGTGCAGCGCCTTGAAGCGGCAGAGACGCTGCGCGCCCGCGCCGTCGGGCTTGTGCCACGCGCCCAAGATGCGCAGAGGGTACGAATAACCGCCATCGTTGTAGCTGTCGGGGTTTTCGATCCACGCCTGGCCGTCGGCACGGAGAAACACAAACCGTTGATCCCACATGATCGCCGCGATTCCATGGGTGTTTGAGAACGTCGACCACGCGTTTTGGGCATAGTCGAACACGAGTTGTCTGCTACCCGTCGTCGTGAAGCGCACCTGGTTTTGATCGGCGACAACCACGGCGCCCCTGATGTCGGCGGCCTTCCATCGCTGGGCCTTTTCGCCGATGGGCAAGCCCTCGCGATCGCGCGCGAGAGTTAATCCGGCATCGAGAAGCCGGAGCCCCTTGTCGCTTTGGAAAAATACCCCGACTGGTGTTTGCACGACGCCAAGTTGATTGATTGTGCCCACGTCGCGCGAGATGACCTGCGGCTCGCCGAAAAAACCACCGCCGCCCGTGTCGTCGGGCCCCTGCCCGGGGATGGCGAGAATCACGTCGCGCTTAAACACGAGCAGCAAATTGCGATGCGGCATAAGCGCGGTAATGGGGCCGCCCTCGTCGGGCACCATAAACGCGAGCTCGTCACTAAATTCGACCGGCTCGCCATTGCCGCGAAGCTTAGACGGCCAGATTTGATTCCCGTCCTCAAAACCCGCGAGCCACACCCGTCCGTTGCCCTCGGCGACGATGGATGCCGGCGGTGGCGCGATATTGGCAAACGCGCCCGTCGACATGTAGTCATATTCGCGACTCACAAGCGCCGAGTCTGGCATTTGATCCACAAACGTGATCGTCGCGGCACTCTTAGTGTTGGCGCAATATCCGTTCGCCGCGCCGGCCGTTGACGGGTCGGCATCCGACACGCGATAGAACACCGCACCTCCGACGATGTCGGCGTCGGCCTCGGTGCGATAGATAACGATCGAAACGTCCGTTTTATTGGTGAACGTAAGCGTCGGGATCGTAAGGTTCATTTCGGTATTCGCGCCCGCCACCACCGCCGTGTATGTTTGCGACGCTGACCTAAATCGCTCGCCGCGCGCGTTGTGCCATTCATAGTAAACACGGTAATTGTATGTGCCGGCCGTCATCGAGCCGCCCGTGTCGTCGTAGTCGGTGATCTCGCTGGCCTCGGGATAGAGATGAAATCCCGACTCCACACAGTTGAATCCGTCGTAATGCCAAAGCTGCCCGCCGCCGGCGAGGTAAGCGGCGCCGCCCACCGTGATTGACCGGTATCTGCCGCCCGCGCCGAAATCGAGCGTCACGAGCTTTAGGCTCTTTTGATCGTAGAAATCGTCGCGGTAGTCGTCGGCGGCCGACGCGCCGGTCTTGAATCGCTCGCGGTAGACTTCCACCCAACGGAATTTCGTCGCCGACCCGTTTACGGGCGTGATGCGCCCGGGCTGTAAATATACCGAGCCGCCGACCGTCGTCGCCGGGCTTGCCACTGAGCGCCCAAACGCGCCGATGATAACGGCGTCTTGATCTACGAGAAAGTTTGTTGATTGGAGCACCGAGTTGTGGGCAATGACAAAATAGGCGTTGCCCTCGTACCAGATCCCGGCACTCTGCACAGTAGCATCCATGAGGGTTTGTGTTGACGTAATGCTTTGTGCGCCGGCGTCCACGTCATAGAGCACGGTGTCGCTCGCCGTTGCGCCGGCCACGTAAGCAACATCAACGTTGTCGGGATCGGGCACAATGGAAAGCCCATAGGTTGCCGCTTCATTCCCGTACCAGTCGACGATGTCGCTCAGTTGATTCGCCGTGGCCCGGGTAATATGGATCGCGGCGACGATCAGCGGCGTGATTGACGAGTGATTGAACACCGCCCACATATGCGTCGCCGTCGTGGCGACGTGTAGCGACTGCGCCATATAACCCGACGTGCCCGCCGAGTTGAGATCCGCTAGGGTCGTGAGCCCCGGATAGGTATCCTCCGTCGCCCCCGCCGCCGGGGCGACCTGCCCTTTCGCAGTGACATAGAACGCTTTTAAGTAGAATCCGCTCGTGCGATAAACGACAAGCCCAACGCGCCCATCGTAGCCTGTCGTCACATTCCACGCCGTTGCGGCGCCGACATCGGTGGCAAGTTGCACGTCCGGTGATCCCGTCACGAGTGGGTCGCCCGAGAATATCGGCTTGACGTTCAGGGACGTCCCCGACGCCTTGTAATAGTACAAGTGGATCATGTTGCCAGCGACGCACAACCGGGGATGGTCTGCGCCCGTGATGGCGGTGTCCTGGGTGTACACCGCCCCCGTGCTTGCATTGATCACCGAGTAGTGAATGATCGAGTCGCGACTGTCGAGCCACGCCACCACAGTCGTATCGTTGTGGGTGCACACGACGGGCTCCGTTTGATTGGCGACCTCATGGGCGATCTTTTCCTCACCGATGCGCACCGATGCGCACCGCGCGCGGTCGATCCATCGATTGCGCTTGTCGTCGTATGTGTACAGTCGATCGTCGTCGAGCATACAAAGCTCATCATTGCGCGTCATAAGCCCCGCACCGACCGTGATCGCGTCCCCGCTGGAGTCAAACGTGGGCACGGGGTCGTGGCCGAAGCGGCGACGCACGCCCGGCGCTGCCGTGAATACCCCGTCGACAAGGTCCACCACATAAGGCTCACCCACGCGGCGCGGATCACTTGCGGAATCTATCCCGCCGTGTATCGCCACCGACTTGGGATCGAATCGCATTTCCTATGTCGTCCTGTCGTAGGAAACGGCCAAACTTATCGCGTAGCAGCTTCCGGAGCCCATCGCCGACACATACACGATCACGTGATAGGAGGTGCCGAGCGCCACAGTGACCGGCACCGCGAATGTGTCCGTCAACGTTTGTGCCGTCGAGAGGAACGCCGTTGACTTGACGGTACCGATTTCCTCCTTGAGTAGGCCCGAGGTCAAACGATAGATCCGCGACGAAATGCCCGTCGTCCCGGAGCCCCACGCATAAAGCGAATATCCCTTGATGCGTTCCCCCACGAGTAGGTTGATGGGGATGAGCGCATACTCATAATCCGTCGACGATGGCGCGGTGAACTTGATCGATCCCGTGGCGTCAAACTCACCGTATGTGGTAACCAATTGCGTGTGCACGCGGCTTTGGTGCAACGCCGCCGTCGCCATGCTGATTGTCTTGACTTGATTTGCGGAGAAGCGCACCGCGGGCACGATCGGCGAGTTGGTGAGCGTAAGCGCCGGCGTCACCGTTGTGACAAAGTCAATATTGCCGCTCGAGTCTGAATAGACGAGCCCGGCGGCAGCGGCGGCGGGCCACGTGATGTTGTATGTCGCGCCAAGGGCGTCAACCTTGTGACCTAGATAATAGATGCCCGAGCTTATGCGATAGGCGAGCGCGCGGCACGCCGCGAAATCGGTGGATGCGGAGCCCAGTTTGAATTCATATTCTCCGCCGGCGTCGCCGCCGGAATCCCATCGCACCTCAACACTATTTGTGCCATACCCGGACCCCACGATGCCGCCGACGGCGCCCGCGTTGAGCACTCCGGCGCTCGTGATTTGCACCGTCGTCAAACCATTGTCGGTGAAGTAAAGCTCGCCGTTGTATGCATACAAGGTTTGCTCATCACCCGATGCCAATTTTGTCGCCGACTGAGCGTAGAGCCGCACGGCGCCGACGTTTGTCGCATCGTTTGAATCGAAGCTTAGATCGGCCGAGATCGTCATGCCGGCAGGTGTGTTTTTCGCCTCGAGACGATCGATGATCGCCTGCAATATGACGTTAAGCGCCGTGCCCCATACAACCGTTGTGCCTTGTGTTGGGAGCGTAAGCCCCATGCTTGTGCCTAGTGACATCAGTACACCCACAGGGTTAGGGTTTTGCGGCCGAGTCCCCGGCGCCACACACGAAACGTTGATCCGTCTTTTATGTCGCTCGCCGAGCTCGACGTGAACGCCAGCGACGTGACCCTTGTTGTCGTGTCACTCCACCGTGTCGTGCCCGCTGCGTGCCGCGTGTCCGTACCATCGTGATGGGAGTGCACCCACTGGATATATCTCGGCGTCCCCGTTTTGGCGCTGAACGTCCCGCGAATGCGTGACCAGTTGCCGGCGGCTCCGGCGACGTTTGAAATTCGGAACGATGCGTTTTCTTGCGCGGTCGCGACCGCGTCGTCGATCAAGAGCTGCGCCGTTTGCACGTTCGACGTCACACCGTTGGGCCGCAAATCCAGCGCAACGGTGGTCCCGGTTTCGGTCGCCCAAAGTATATCAAACGCATATTCCCGCTCCGTGTCCCCGTCGCGATCCGGGATGGTGACCGTCGTGACATCTTGCGTCGTCGTAATGTCGGCGATGCAGATCCATGGCGCCGCGCTACCCACCCAAACATGGGTGCTCTTGTCGTATTGCCCCTGCACAATGCCGACGGGCTCTTCGAGGCCCAGGACCCCGCGCACGGGCCGCTTGAGCCCGTGGGCGAGCTTGAGCACCGCCCGCCCCTGCACGTCCACGGTCATCTCGGAACCCGACATAAACGGAATCCGGCGAATCCCGACAAGGTCGTCGCGAAGCTGCGAGGTCTCGGCCGTCGAGACTATCGCGTTTGCCGTCATGCTTGCGTCACCCCGAAGTCAGAGGCGTCCCCACAGTCGCCCCCGTAAATGTCGACGATGCCCCCGGGCTCGCCCGCCATCGCGGCTTCGGCGAGCTCGTTTAGTTCGTTCGTCGCGGCGCCCAGGAGTTGGATGAGCGTGCGGGCGTCGGTTTGCTGTTTGACCATACACTGCACCGCCGCATCCATCGTGGCAATCTTGCCCGCGATGCCCGGCAAAACGATGGTGCTGTCGTCGGCCGACAGCACCGGGGCAGATACTAGATAGGTGTGCCGGTATGTGGCGCCCGTCGACGGCGTCGGCTTGAGCCTAAGCTGTGAAGTCGCCGGGGCGCTGCTATTGTATAGCGGCTCGAAGCCGCGAGCGTCACCACTGCCCGCGCTTGAGAAGCGGTGACGATCTTGGGTTTGTATTCTCTCGAGACGCCACAAAATGGCGCCGCTTGAGTTGACGCGATCGACCCCGAGGGTCGAGTGATAGTCCGATGCGAGCGAAAACGTTGCCGACCCTGCACCCGTAAGCGTCTCCTCGCGACGATACGTGTCGGGGTTTAGCTTGAGCACCTTCGGCCAAATGCTTGAGATAGCATCGAGCACATAGGTGTCCACCTCGGCGTCGGTGATGTGCGTGTCGTTTTCGATGTCCGCCCATCGCCGTGCGCGCGTCCGAAGTTGTAGCAACGTCCATGTGCGAAGCATGTTACTCCTCGCCCCCGCACATCATCACGAGCTTGACGAAATTCTCCAGCGCCTTGGCCTTGGCCTTGGTATCGCCGGCCGACTCCATCTCGCGATAAATGTCGACGAGCTCTTGCTCTTGCTCCTCCGACATATCCGTCGGATCGCTCGAGATGCTCACCTTGTCGGCCGGCACCGTCTCGATCTTTTTAAGCGCGATCTTCATCGCTTCCATTGGGATGCCCATCTTAGGTTCCATGGACCGGGTTATCAGTGACGGTTAACGCGATCGACATAGTCTTGTCAGTCGTGTCGCCGAGGGCATAAAGCGCCGAGACGCCGTCCTGCGTTTGCAAGTGAAAGATCAAGACGCCCGTGGATCGCGTATAAGATACGAACACGATGCGGGTGTTCAGATCGGTTTCCTCGCTCGTGCACGTCGCGTGAATCACGCGGCGAAACTTCTGCGCGGCGTTGACGGTAAACGTAATGATGCCCGTCGAGGTATATCCCCACGTGCCCTTGATCGACGAGTCATCGCCATCGGGCGCCGAGATGTTATTGGTCTCGGCGCGGAGGTAAACCATGTAAGTGTCGAGAAGGTTCGACCGTACCGGCCCGCCGCCTGCCCTTGTTTTCTTTTGGAGTGCCATGTCGCATTTCCTTTGAGAGAGGGGTGAGGGCGAGTTATCCCGCCCCCATTCCCTGTGGTTATTAAGCCGGCGCGTTGACTAGAATGTGGCCGTTGTTTCCGGGTGCGAAAACAGCAAGGTTGCACCACGATCGGAAGCGGGCTTCGACGCTGTCGGCGTTGTACACGCGATCAAGGCGATCGTTGCCGTCGGTGACGATCTCGCAGAGGTCGTCAGTCAAATGGCCGAGCGCCATTGAATTAGTGTCGAGGCACCACACATCCGTGGACTGGCAAGCGGGATCACCGTAGACCGTCACGTTGCCCTGCACACCCGAGGCAAACTCGAAGCCCGAGTAGCCGATGCCACCCTTGCCGAGCGGGTCGCGCACGACCTGAGCGTCGCAGAGGCGGGCCAGCACATTCATGTTGGCGGGCGCCATATAGATGCCCGTGCACGCGCCGTTGGACGTGTAGCTGATCTCGTGAAGCATCTCTTGGATTGCATCGTCAAGCGCCATCGAGGTGCCGTCGAGGTAGTGGCCCGCAAGGCGGGTGCGCATCGCGGAACGGTCGACCGCGGTCGACGAGAAGCTCTCGCCCGATGATACCGTGGCCGGGAAATAGCTTTCGAGGCCGAGGAACGATGCTTGATTGGTCTTGGAATCGCCAAGGATAAAAACGTAGTCGCTCGCGGCGATGTTGGTCGCTCCATCGATGCCCGTCAGGTACAAGCGGCCGTTGACGGCGTCGATCTTTGTAATCGTAAAGTTGTCGGCGCCCGTTTCCGCCTTGGGCGAGGCGCCCGTCGCGGTGTCGTCAAACTCCAGCATCGCGCCCACGCTAAACGCATACACATCGCGGCGATTGGTCAAGGTGACGTAACTGCTGCCCGCCGTGACGGATGACAGTGTTGCGAGATAGCCATTGTCGTTGCGATAGATGCCCCATGCGAGCCGCTTAATGACGGCGCTCATGTGGTTTGTATAGGCGGACTCGAGGGTGTCGGCGAAGGCGCCGACGTTGGAGCGGGCGCGCCGGAGCGTTTTCGCATCGAACTGCGCCACCGAATAGATGTCCGCGGCGTCGGTGCCGAATTTAATCGTTGATCCGGGGCGCCTGTTCGCCAGCGCCTGTGCAAAGTTTTGCGACACGGCGGCGTGGTCGTAATCGATATTCCAGATCCAGTAGCCCGGCTCGCCCTCGAAGGCTTTCATCTTGGGCAGATGATCGAGAAGCGCGTGTTTTTGTTTCCACGTGAGCTCGGGCGGGCGGCTCACGTATACGCGCTTGAGTGAATTCAAAATCGGATTGCCGGAGGCTCGAGAATCATAGTTAACAGCGGTCATGGCAAAAGCTCCCTATTCAAAAGCGGGACGGAGCGTTTCAATCAATGACTGCCGAAGCTCGGCGCGTGACATCTTGCTCGTTTCCCGTCGTGGCATTGAGGTGGATTGATCCAAGTTGGATAAACTCCGCCGGGCCGTTTTCGGGGGCGTTTGCTGGGCGTCGGGCGCCGTGGCTATTTTGCCGGTTTGCGGCTTATGTCTGACGGGGTCGAATTGCCCCACGTATTCCGCGAGCGACTCCTCAAGCATGCTTATCACATCTTGCGGAGGGGTATCTGTATTGCGTAGTTTAGCAGCTAACAGGCACAGGTCGTCAAGAGTTCCCTGCGGGTCGGCCTCGTAACGTATGGCGACGTGAGGAATTTCACCACTAGCTTTCGCGTGCGCGAGGGCCGCGTCAGTCCTGGCAACCCACAGTGACACCTCTTGTTTGCGTTGCCAATCGGCGAGTTTTTTGTCGACGAGCTCCGGGGCCTTCTCGGCTTTTTTCTGCGCGACCTGCCGCTTGTAATCCTCGGGGGCATCGTCGCCCATCGCTTTGAGCCAAAGCCGCGAGGCGAGCTCTTGCGTCTTTTCGCGGGTGAGCCCAGCGTCGTCGGCGAATTGCTCGGGGTCGTCGAGAAGCCGCGCCAAGAGCGCCCGGGCGTCGGTGGCGCCCTTGTATTGCTCGGCAAACTCGGCTTTTTGGCGCTCGAATTCCTCGCGCTCGGCCTCAAGTTTTGACCGTTTCTGCGCCCGCTCCTTGGCCTTGCGGATTATGTCATCCGAGCTCAGAACCGCGGCGATGGTCGTGGCTTCGGCATCGGATGACATGTCCTCGGCCACCCGATCTCCCACATCGGCGGCGGCGTCAGCCACGGCCCGGGCGGGGTCGGGCCCCCGTTGGTCGGCCGGGATCATGGCGATGGCGGCCCGCTCGGCCGCTCCGGCCCCTGACTGGCCCGTGGCGGGCTCGGATGCGGGGGCCTCGCCAAACTCCGCGGCGATGGTTGCCCGGAGCCCCTGGGCCTCTGGGATGCTTAGTGGTTCAAAGTCAGCCATGTGTTCCTATCCTTGCGCCATGGGCCCCGATGCCCCGCCCATAACGGCGGCGAGCCCGGCGGCCGGATCCTGTTGCTGGGCGAATTGCTCCGGCGGTGGCGGGGCACCCATCGCGGGGTTTGCCGACGGCGGTGGCGCCGTCAATTTCTTGATCTGATGGTTCACGAGAGACAGGAACCGATCGTAATTGTCGGCAATCTCCTCGGGGAAATCCCTCGTCAATTGCGCCCGCATGTAAGCCTCGGCCACGTTCTTTTGCAAAAGCTGCAACGGCCAGTGCGGCTCCGGCACTAATTGCTCGAGATTCTCCAATTGCTCGACGACCATCTCCGTGAGCTCATGGGGCGCTTGGGCGCGTGAGCTCCATCGCTCAAGGTCGGGATTGCCCGACAGCGCGAGAAACTCCTCTTTGTCGATGTGGCCGGCGGCGCGCCATTCCTGCACCTTTTCCATCCGGGCCGAGGGCGAGAGCGCAAAAAGACTCGAGGTCTCGACCGTCAACACAAAGCGGTCCTCGTCAAGGTCGACGTCGGCCCACGGGATCTCCTGCACTAAGTTGCGCGCCAGCCGGGCTTTCGTCATCGGCGTGTGGCCCTCGGAGACGAGCTCCTTTGTCGCCCGGATCATGAGCAACGCGATGCGCTTAAAGAAGTCGTCATTCGCGGCCGATTTCTCGGCCCACCGCCCCGACTCGACGGCGCGGTATTCGCGCACCGCGGCGCCCGATTGCACGCCCGGCGGCACAAAGCCCTGCGAGGTCATGCGCGAGATGCCGAGACGCTCTTGGCCAAGCTGCCGGAGCCGCTCAATGTAATTGTAGGTCTCGGGCCCGAATGCCGTCGGCGTGTGAATAAACGGCTGTTGTCCACGAAAGAACCGAAAGCCGCCGATGCGGTTTGTCCATTGCTCGGCGAGCGTTCGCGATCCGACCTCGACGTAAACCGACGGGTTGACGATTAGATCGTGCCCCATGCGAACTTTTTTGTTTAGGTGGTTGACTAGGATCTGAAGATCGACCGTTTCCTCCGCGATACCCGCCCCATACCAGCCGTTGTTCAGCGGCGTTTCCCATCGCTGAAACTCGAACGGAATCCAATCGTGGTCCCAAGCGGCGTGATCTAGGGTCTCTTGCTCGCACACGAGCGCGTAAACGCCCGACTCTTGCGGGTCGTCACGCAAGCGATACGACTCAATCATCACGACCTTGTCATGCGGAATGCGCCACCCGGCACCGTAGCTGCGACGATTCATGCTCGAGAGAATTGCGTCGGTGTGCTCGGGAAACTTGCGGCACGCGGCGCGGACATCCATCACCACGCGATGGTGAATCTCGCGCGGCGACGATCCGGCGATGCAGTCATCCTCTTTAACGACCACGTCATCCATGTTGACGCGCTCGACGCAAAGACGGCCGTGGCGGCCGAATACCTTGACGCCGCCCGTGCCGACGATGCCCATCGAGCGAAACGCCTCCGGGGTGATGCGGCGGACCTTTTTATGTTCCATCTCGCCGTCGAGAAATTTCGTCAGGCCCCGCGCTTTGCGTTGATCGCTAAACGACCCGCCGGAGCTCAAGACTTTGACGCGCGGCAAGTCGCGCGCGACGATGCTCTGAGCCGAGTCAATTAGCTGTTTGACTAGGTTGTCGTTGACGGAGACGCGCCGCGGATCGAAATGCGCGCCGGGTGAGGCCCATCGATGCGTCTCGCGCCCCGAGTAAACCTCGGAGTAATACTCGTGATAGCGGGCGACGTAGGCTTGATCTTGCTCGATGCGCTCGACGTGATCAAAAAGCACCCGGTGCAAACGCTCGGGCGGCTCCTCGAACCAATGTTTTTCCCAAGAGCGACGGGATGGCGGTGTGTTCATTGCTTGTCATCACTTCTCGCAAACCCACCGTAATTCGGCGAGAGGGTGTTTTCGATCCGCCTGAAATTGCGGTCGCCAGTTTGATAAATATCCTCGAGCTCTTCTTTGGTGACGGGCTTCTCCATGTGAACCTCGAGCTCGCCCATCTTGCAGAAGCGCACGTTGTGGCGCTCGAGCACCTCGAGAAGCGCATCAATTTCTTTGGCTGAATAACGGCTAGTCATCCCAGGGGTCTCCGTCCTCTGCAAATGGATCCTCCGCATCGCGCAATCGCTTGCGATAGGCATCCATGGTTTTCGATCGCTGTTGCCGCGCGTATTCGGGTGTGCCCTCCTCGGGCGCATCGGCGGGCTTGCGATAGTTGTGGTGCTGGCAAAAGCGCCACGTGTACAAAAGCGCGTCGCTGTTATCGTTGGGCGTGCCGTAATTCTCGCGGCGTTTGTGCTCGTCGGCCCATTGCAAGATCTCCATGTCGTCGATGCAGTTGGAGCCCTTGCGGATTTTCAGAAGCCCGTGCGCGAGGTCGCTGTTCAAGAGCGTAATGAAGTCGCGCTTTTCCTTTTTCTCGGCGGGCTCGAAATAGAATCCATGGTCGCCGTTTAGCGTTTCCATGAGGTGCTTGCCGAAGTTTCCCGTGTCGCAAACCATCGCGGTGAAGTCGCCAAACATATCGCCCGCGGCAGTGATTTCGCGCGCCATGTCCGACACGGTCGAATGCCTCGCTTTGTAGTCCCAGACTTGATAGAGCGCGGGCGATGACTCCGACCATGCGACGACGCAAATGGCGAAGTGATCTTCCCAACCGAAGTCGCATCCGAGCACATATTGCCAGTCGTGGGCGAGCGATAGGCCGTGTTCGTTTTCGCCCACGCCCGTCGGTTCCCACGCGTCGCGCTCCTCGCTGAATTTGTAAACCATGAGGTCGGCGTCGGGGCACCATTCGCCGAGATATTCCGTCATCCATTCGGGGTCGTCGTCCGCCAGGCCGTGCGCCGCTTTGTACTCGAGCGCCGCGGCCCAGTTGTGCGGAACGTGGATGTTGTCCTGCAACGTCCAATTGTGGAACGACCATCGATAGGGGCCCGTGTGCGGCGTACCGTACGGGACGACGCCCTTTGTCGCGACGGTCGTCGCATCGAAGAAAATCCCTGCGCAAACGTTGCCCGGGGTGCCGATGAGCAAGATGTCACCGTTACGATCCGCGAGGCGTGGTCGGATGATTTTCAGGAGCTCTTTTAAGATGAGCGGTGAGTAATCCTTGGCCTCATCGATGACCACCCGATCGTAGAACGAACCGCGCAATTTCTTGAGCTCGTTTTTGGAATCCATCCCCTGCAAAAACATGCGCGAGCCGTTGGGCGCGATGACGCGCTTGTAGGTCTCATTGAACTGCAGGTTCAGCTGATATTGCTCGTCAAGTTCCTTGAGGAGGATCCACACGATGAGCTCGAGCTGCGGCTTCGTCATGCAAATGTAGAACACGCGCGCGGCGTTCTGGGACGCCATCTTTTGCAGCGCATACGTGATGGCAACCCATGATTTGCCGGCACCACGGGGGCAGCGAACGCTCTTGAACTTGCGCGGGTCACGCAAGACGTTTGCTTGCTTCTCAAAGCATCCGAGCGCGAGCTTGCGAACGCCCTCGCGAAATTGCCCGACGCGATCCGTCGTGCCGCGGCTCTTGAGCTCGGCCCAATAAGCGGGCATGAGGGCGGCGTTTGCGCTCATCCGTAAGCCCGCCTGAGGTGCTTAGTGTTTTCGCATTTGACGCATTTACCCGAGGCGCGACGGCCCGTCTGGCGCTTGTCGTGGCCTTGCGGGCAGATGTCGTGGATGCGATCCTTGACCGAATGCTCGCGATCCGTGAGTAACTGGAGGTGCGCCGGGTTAACGCAATTGGTGACTTTGCATTTGTGATCGACTTGCCACGAATGGCCGTGCTGGAACATGACCTGGTTTGCGGCGGCATAGCTTAAGCGGTGGGCTTGCCAGCGCATAAACTCGCCGCCTCCGGCCGAGAAATTATAGCGGCCGTAACCCTTCTCGGTGAGCCCGATCCACAGCCAACACCCGCCGACGCCGAGACGCACCTTTCGCCAAAACGAACCGGGCAGTCGCGCGTCGCCGAGGTTCAATGCGGCTCGCCGCCCGGGCCCGTGCCCTCCATCGCGGTCACCGCGGCCACGATCTCGGCCCGCTTGTCGGGGGCCAGTTTGGCGAAAAACTCGGTCAAGAATAGGTCGGTTTGCTCATCGACGCTCAGGCCCGCGGCTTGGCGGGTCTTATCGGCCTCGACCTTGCGGTAGGCGTCGAGAAGCTTCGCGAGCGTCTGGCCCGTGGCGAGTAGCGTCCGGCAATCGCCGGCGCTCCACCCGTCGGGCGACTTGCGTTGCGCCTCGAGGTCGTTCAAGAGCGCCATCGTGAGCGCCGATTGCTTGGGCAGTAGATCGGGCGGCATGATGGCGAGCTCGGCCTTGGATGGGGCGCGAGGCGCGGGCAAATCGCCCATGACGACGATCATGTCCTTGAAGGTGCCGCAAACGTCGCATGACGTGTCGGAGCCAAGCTCCACCTCACAAACACGGCACGCGTACAGGCGGACGCTCACTTGATGAGCATCCCCTCGACGTTACTCATGGGCACAAGCCACGTCGTGATCGCGCCCTGGGCGCTCCGGCGGTGGACGGCCAAAAATCGGCCGTCAGCCACGATCTGGAGCGCGGTGTTGCCGCTCGACGCAAGCATCGAGTCCGGCAAGCCCCGACGGCTGATCAGATAGGCCTTGTCGACGCTCACGGCCTCTGGCGGCGATGTCATCGCAGAGCCGCGAATAGGTTGCGACGGCAGCGGCGGCGGCGGCGAGGGCCTCTTGGGCGCCGACGGTGCGGCGGATTTTTTTGTAGGCGTCGATGACGTGTCCGTGTCTGTATCCATAGCGATTAGCCAATCCTTTCAACTTGCGGCGCGTGCTGCCCGACATGGGGCCTCCGTGGGGTGTCAAAGTATTGCCAGCGGCTTCGGGGCTCGACGGCATAGCGGCGCTCAAACCGCGTCCTGTGGTGCCGCAAGAGATGCCGAGTTTTATTTGTCTTGAACGTGTAGGCAAACGTGGGCGAGCCCCCCACGCAATGGGCGAGAAGCTTGCCGGCGATGCCATGCTGCCTCCACGCGTTGGTCGTATACGCGTAGTGGACGATGGGATAGGTGGGTGCGGTCTCGGCGACGACAAAGGCACCGAGCTCGTCGGGGCCGATCTCCGGTAGCATCGCCACGTGAACCGCCACTGTGGGGCGCGCCAAGATGGCGGCGACGGCCCGGCCCGTGACGGTGTAATAATCCGTGGGGCTGGAAATACCCGCCCACGGCGAATGCTCGAAGCTTTTCAGCCACGATTTGATGATCATCCCGCGAAACTTGGCGCCGTCCTCTTGGTACTCCGCGCCACGAAGTTGTCGCATGACGATCTGGAGTGAGATCCCCTTCGCCACCTGGGTCAGTTATGACCCACCACAAGAAAGAACGCAATAGGATTCACCCGTTGGATCTGTCCCACTGAACAGACACGGAGACTACTGAACAATTTGTGACACAACCATGACCCAATTGCTATTGACACCCACGTTGCACCCCACTAGTCTCGCGCCCACGCGCGCACGCCCGCCTTTAAGCTAAACGGCAAGGGCGCAGCAAAAGATGCTTGGACCCTACCAAAAACCTCGACGGTGATCCTCCTCCGTCATCCGTCATCGCGTTTTCGCGATGACCCGGGGGTCCGGGGACCCGGCGGTCCCCGGTTGGGGGCGTGGGGGCGAAAGCCCCCACAAAGGTGCTCAGATTCTTAGGCTCTAAGCAGAGATCCGTCCGCCCTGCGAACCTGCCCGATTCTGGCGGGCCAGAATCGGACTGTCCGGAAAACCGGTGTGCACGCCCCGCTCAGTCGGGGCGATTACGTTCCCACGGCGACACGGCGTCCTGAGATGCCGCCTAAGGTGCGCCCCGGCATGATAACACACCGCCCGCGGCGTTTGGTAGGGTCGGAGATCCCCAGATTCCCCGAAAAATAACGGGGACGGGTACTTATGACCCTACTTCAACCACCTTTTTCTATAAAACAGGCCCATTAGACGCTCTCAAC
>Ga0210043_1000664_pt1 | contig 35788 bp, 60 predicted proteins | sample CryGeymet201501t_FD_183990 | JGI IMG/M metagenome (GOLD analysis project Ga0210043, IMG submission 183990) | Groundwater microbial communities from Crystal Geyser aquifers in Utah, USA - Crystal Geyser metaG 2015-01t (SPAdes) (version 2) | ecosystem: Environmental > Aquatic > Deep subsurface >... | reverse complement strand
TGTGGATAAGTCTTTAAATTAATGTTGCACATTTGCGAACTGTTCGCTATTATGAATAGGTATGAGAAATAATCAGTGTGAAAATTGTAATGGTGATGGATTTGTAGAAATTATGGGTGATGGAGATAATTTCGAATACGATGTGATCGGAACAAAACCTTGTCCGGACTGTATTTATCCAATTAATGATGATAACTAATATGCAAATTTTTGAAACAAAAAGTGAATTAAGAGCTGAGTTTGATCGTAGAAATAGATTGAAGAAATTTGAAGTATTCATGCAGAGTTTTATTCTGTTGGCGGTATTTGTTGGTGCAATTTTATTAATCCACGCTTTTGCAGTAAGTTGTACTCTAAACTAATATGCCAAAACACTACGGAATCAACAAAAGAATAAAACAAAAGAAGATTTTTAAAATAATGAAGATTGTTGCGGTAATAATATTTGTAAGTTTATATTTTATTAGTTTAACACTAAAATGATATGCGACACACACGAATTAAAGAACTTCAAAAGAAAATAGAGGAACACAAATGTCTTTTAGAAATAAACCCAGAATGTGTTTGTCTTTGTTGGAAGGAACAAATAGCCGAACTCGAAAATAGAGATATAAATGAACTCGAAATGTTGGAAGCTATAATGGTAGATTTCAAAACTGCGGTATATAAAGATCAAGCGAAGAAATGTCTTAGTCCAGAAACAACAATTATTGATCTCGAAGCGATTCTCCGGAATCATTTATTAGGTGATGTTAAATAAAATTAAAATAATATGAAATTATATTATGTATCTCCGAGTGATGAAGTTTTTGAAGAAGTAAAAGAAAAAGCGATGGAATTGTGGAAAGAAGTTGATACTGACAATGATGAGTTTGGTTATGCAACAGAAAAAATAAACAGAATTAAAGACATTAAAAACTTTGAAGATAATGTGATGTTTATTGTTGCAATGTTCGACGCCGGTAATCAATTGAAGCTTTCTAATAAGCTTTCGGATGAAGCTAAAAAAGCAATTTCTGACAGGATCGATGAATCAGGTTATTTAATTAATGTTTTTAAAGATTAATATGATCGAAAAAATAGAAAGGTCAGAAATAAAAGATATTAGTAGCATTGAATTTGACTCTAACGCTTTACTACTTGCAAACAAGATAAACGAAATCATAGAAACACTTAATAGATATAACTTAAAATAAGTATGAGAAAACCAATATACAATGAAAAAACCCACAGACACGAAATAGACGGAGTTGATTTTGACGGACATTTTGTAGAATGGAAACTTGAATATAATCCAAAGACTTATTTGAAAGAAAGTGAGTATAGTGGTGACCAATGGAGAAAGGGAGGAGAGGTAAAAATCTATCTCAATGGTGATTGTGTATTAAACGAATTTTGCAGAAGTCCAGAAAGAGCCTTAATGCTTTTGAGTGGGGGTCTACATAAGTTGCAATGCCATTTTGAATTATTTGGAGTGCAACTGGAGAACTGGAAAGAGGAAATAGTTGGAAAGAAAGTACATCACGGCGGAATACCCAGTGTCGTAGAAAGATATGTTAATGATGGTGAAGTTATGCTCCGTAGGCTTGATGGAAAGCCTTATCAGCCCGATTTATATCCATCTCTAGTAGGAGATGACGAAGAAGATGAATGGCTAGACAAAGACAGGGTACATATTACAGACGAAAGAATTAACTGGAATGTTCCACAAAACTAATATGTCAAACTTCAAATCAAAAGCAATAAATATAGGTACAGGAGAAGAAGTAGAAGTAATACATTGTGACGACTACTTCGGAAGACACGTCTATGGCTACTTACCAGATGATGTTACAGAGGTAATGACCAAAGCAGAGTTTGAGGGGCTTTATAAGATTAAGGAAAATTAAGATGGAAGACAAAATAAAAACATTAGAGGTACTAAAATTTGCAGAGTTTAGAGGAAAAGAAATTCAAGAACTACTAGACCACTTAAACGAAAACTACAAAGACCGATTAGCAACAGAAGATATTTCAAAATTCTTTGAAGAAAATCCTGATAAAATCCCTGAACAATTTAAGGACGGTAATTTCTACTTCTTTTTTGGTTCTGCGTTTCGCCGCTCGGACGGTGAGTGGGATGTGCCGTGTGGCCGCTGGAACGACGGTGAGTGGCGCCGCTACGGTCTCTGGGCTAGGAACGATTGGTCTTCTGACAGCCGTGTAGTGCTTTTCGGGAATACTGACACATTGAATCTGAACATTGACCATTTGATTTTGAACATTGGCGATAGAAAATTTAAGATTAACTGCGAAGAGCTATGAGTAAAATACAACAAATAATTTCAGAAGCTATTGGGGAGGATAGGAAAATCCAATGCACAGAGAACTGCGAATTATGCCAACAAACTTGGAATCATTACAACCACGCAAAACAAGACCTTAGAAATAAAATCCCAGAAATAGAAAAGTTAATTGTTGAGGAGATTGAGAAGTTTGTTTTAGGGTATTACAAAAATGTGATGTCTTTATCAGGTGGAAAATTACCATTTGTAGTTTGGGAGGGAAAAGCAGGAGAGGCAGAAAAAGTGGCAATATATGAACAGGGAGTAAAAGACACTTTGAAAATTATTCAAAACCTAACATCATAAGTATGAGAACATTTACACAAGAGACCAAAGATAAATACATTGCACGAGTAAAAGCACATCAAGAGGCAGACCAAATCATTAAAGGTCAATATTGGGAGAATGGAAAAGGTTGTGCAGTGGGTTGCACAATAGAAGGTTCAGACCATTCTAAGTATGAAAAAGAACTAGGAATACCAAAAGAAATTGCGTATTTAGAAGATACTATTTTTGAGAACTTACCAAATGAATTAGCAATGACTTTTCCATTGAGATTTTTGGAAGCAGTCCCTGTTAAAGCAGACCTATCAAAAGTAGTAGCAAAGTTTGTTATTTGGCAATTTGAAGATGAAGCATACGGGCTAAAAAATATTAAGGAAGTGCAAGAAGATAAAGAAGTTTATGAATTATGCGAAGAAGTAGTAGCACTTTACAAAAGAACTTTAACTGAAAAAGTTTCAGAAGATGAGTTTTATGAGCTGTACTTGAAAATTGACAGGTCTTGGGCTGGGGCTGGGGCTTGGGCTAGGGCTTGGGCTGGGGCTAGGGCTTGGGCTATGGCTTGGGCTGGGGCTAGGGCTTGGGCTGGGGCTTGGGCTGGGGCTGGGGCTTGGGCTGGGGCTGATTATGAAAAACAATTCATAGTAATGTCAGAGAAACTATTAGAGCTTATTAGAGAATGTGAAATTAACTAACTATGACTACACACCTAGAAGAAGCAACTGAAATATTTGACCTTAAATACAAGGAGGTTTGGAATTCAAAAATATCAGCATTTGTACCAATCCCACAAGGAATAAAATCAAATATGATAAAGGACATTGTATTGTTTCACATAGCATATCTTGAGAAATCTATTTTGAGATTAGAGAAAATGAAAAGAACAGAGAGAATAAGCCACACTCCTAATTGTCAAAGAAACCCAACCGAAGATAACCACCAATATTGCGAGCTTTGGATTGGAGATGAGGAGTATAACGATGCAATAGAAGAAGAAATATCCCACAAACAACAAGAACTATTACAAGCTAAAGAATTATTGAAATGAAAGAACAAAATTGGATTGATAGATTTATCTACTGGTTTTTTGAAAAGTTGGAGAGATACGACTGCTCAAAAAATAGACATCGTTGGGTATATACACTGTCAGAGAGTGGAATAGTGTATAGAGATGATAAAGATGTTCCACCAGAATTATGGAAGTGTATGAATTGTGGAGTAAAGAAACAGGATTTTTTACAAGCTAAAGAGATGATTAAATAATATGAAAAGAAAATTGCTAATCACATACTACAAACGCCTAATACTTGCTAGGTTGTGGTGTTCATTATTCGGTCATCGTTTCCACAATGATATGTGGAATGGAGGAGGTGACGAAATGTGTAACAGGTGTACAAAATACAAAGAGTGCGATGGATACTGGTTCTACAATAACTAGTCAAATAAATAATATGAAACTATCAGATACAGAAAAAGATAAAATCAAAGAAGAGTGGTTAAACCTTGAAGTAGAATATAACCCTTTTCAAACAGCAGAATGGTGGCTGACAAAATTTGAAGCTATCCTAGAAAAGAAAGAGAAGGATATTGTGGAGATGAGTAAGATTGAAAATATAGATGAACACTTAGCGACTATTTACGAATTAGGTAAGAAAATTAACGAGATTATCAATAAATTAAATAACAAGTAATATGAGTAAGATTGAAAAAATAGAAGTAGATTATTATAGTAGTATTCCAGAGGTACTACTAAATGTAGTTCAAAAACTGAATGAAGTAATAGATTTTTTAAATAACAAGTAAGTATGAAAAAACAAATCGCAAAATTAACAGTACCAGAACTCACAGAAAGAAATAAAGCTAGAATTATATTTTGGCTTGAAGGTGTCGCAAAAGATTTAAGAGAAACAGACGCTAAAACTTATGCAAAGCCTTGTAGCTTTGTGTGTATGAAATAACAATATGCTTACAGATAAAGAAATCAGGAAAGCAAAAAAGAAAGTAGAGAAAGTTTTAGATAGATTAGAAGATTACGATAAAGGAAATATAACATATGGAAATCTTAATAAACGAAATTGTAGAAGCACAAGGAATTACACCTAAACATTATTAGTATGACACTTAAAAAATCACGAGAAAAAGCAATTAAAGCAATAAGTAAAAAGCACAACGCCACACCAGATAAAATTCATGTTTGTATGGCAGATGATATGCACCCTTACAACTGCGATGGAATGTTTGGAGGTCGATGTATTCACTGCGAAGAAGTGGTTGAAGACGGACACAATCCAAAAACTTGTGCATTGTGTAATTGGGATAATGAATAATATGGACTTCAAAAAAATAGAAAAAGCGATAGAAAAAATAATGGCAAATATCGGATTGCCGGTGTATTGTAGTATTTGTGAGGATTGGTATGAAGAAGATCATTTTAGTCACCTCCACTTAAGATAAATAACATGAAAAAATATAAACCGAAACAGAATATTTGTATGTCAAAGAGAATGACAAATAAACAAAAATCAGAAATTAATTTTCTTATAAAATTTGGTAAGATTAATCCAACAGATCAAGAAATTCAATCATTTATTGAAGCGACTGTGTCCGGCAAGAATAATATTAGAGTCGGAATGCATACCAAATTAAATCCTTTAGTTGAAGCAAAAAGAAAACTAGATATTTCAATAAAAATGTGGAAAGAAGATATTAAAGTTGGATTGTTGTTTAAAAAAGAATTGATTGAAGATTTTGGGAATGATGAATATTTTATTAAAATAATTAAGAATATATGAAGAAAGAAGCATCGTTTGGACCGGAATTTAGATCGTGGTTGAGAGCAAATCCAATGCCGACAAGTGCCTACGAGTTGAAGCAAACAACAGCACTATTGCCCTTTTCAGCCGTTAAGGAGCATCAAATCAATGCCTTGTTAGCATCAAAACTTCGAGGAAAGGGAATATTGTACAAAATTCCGGATGATTCCAGAGGTGTGAAGCCCTTTGACTTTTTCTTTTTGAATGGAGTCTTCGCATGGATTGTGATCAAGTATCAGAAAAAAGGCTTTGTCATTATTGATGTCGAAACATTTGTTTTGGAATCAGAGAGATCTAAAAGAAAAAGCCTTGACTGGGTTAGAGCCAAAGCTATTTCAACTATTGAAGTGATTTACTAATGGTTACTTCTTACCCATTAATTCTTCCGCTTCCTTCTCCGGATCAATGTCCTCAAAGGCTTCGATTCCTGTTTTCTCCGCCTGTTTGTTGATTAAATTTTGTTCAGTATATTCAATTAAGAAATCCTCAACTTCACCGAAATATGCCTTCCACTTGTTCTTTGTAAACTTTTCAATATCTCCTTTTGGAGCAGGAAATCCATGAAGTTCTTTCTTCGCAGTTTTATCATAGAAGAAATTTTCAACTCGTGGAGCTTCTTTGTCCTGTTTTGTTCCTTCGATAATTGAAATTCCACGATTTGTCTTTCCATCCTTTTCAATTGAGTAAGGAGCAAGACGATAAACTTTTGAGAAATCCATTGAAGGAAGTTTCTTCATCAAGTCAGTTGCAAAGTTATTTCCAACTGGTGTTGAGATGATAAGATCTCCGTTCTCATCATTAATTGTAACTTGCAACAGTCTTCCGAAAGTTGTATCTGCAAACGCTACCTTTGTGATCTTCCCTGAAAGTGCCTTGAAGACAATTTCATTCTTTGATCCTTTAACTCCATCCGGTGTTTCATATTCTCTAACTTCTGCACCCTCTGTCCCTTCCGGAACTACAAGTCTGAATGTTGCATCGCTTCCTAGAATTGATACAAAATCAGCATTGCTTTTTTGTTCTCGTGCCATGTGTATTTATGAATTATTTTTAATGTTGTGTTATTCACACATTTACTATTGTATCAATTGCGAACAGTTCGCACAATTGCTACAATGGGGAAAACATGACAGAAAAAAAAGAAGAATATAAAAGCATATATGGTTATCAGAAAAATAGTTTGTCGTGGAGTTCTTATTCAAAATGGAAATCAGGAAAGGAAGGTTATCGTGATCAGTATTATCATCCGGAAAGACCACGATTCGAAACTCCTGAAACAATCTTTGGCAAAAAGATTGGTAAATATTTAGAAGAAGATCATCCAGAAGTGAAGCATGTCGAGAAATATAAAAATCCTGAACATAAAATCAGTGTCGAAATTGAAGGAATTAAAGTTATCGGTTATCTCGACAACTTCGATCCAGTGAAAAAGAGATTTTTGGAATATAAAACATCACACAAGACGAAAGATGGAAAACACAACTGGACCGATTTAGCAGTTTCCAAACATAAGCAACTTGATTTTTATTCAATGTTGATTCAAGAAAAATATGGCACAGTGCAAAATCAATGCAAATTGATTTATTTGGAAACGCAGGAGTCGTATATCCATTATAAAGGAAGGCAACTTGAAGCGGTGAACAAGGGATTGAAACTCACCGGAGAAGTTAAAGAATTTAAACGGACCATTGCACAATGGGAACGAGATGCAATCAAAAGGGATATTATAAAGGTCGCTAAAGAAATTCAAGAAGACTATGAAAGATTCAGAAAAAATAATCAAGGAGCATTATAGAAACATGGGGAAGAAAAGTGCAAAAGCAGAGTTTAGAACAAAGGAGTATTATCAATATCTTCAAAAGAAATCAGTTGAAGCACGAAGATTAAAGAAACAACAAGATGAGCAACAAAGTTAAACAACAAGCTAGACGAAAAAGGTATTTGAAAGCAAAGAATATTAAGAACAACAATATTCCAAAATCAATGACTAGAGGACTGGTTATAACTCAAAAAACTGCGGACAAAGTGGCTCGAGCTATGGGTGATCTCTAACTGGGGAAAAGTATCACTTGTTATTTGCGAACTGTTCGCTACAATAGATATTGTTATCAAGTAATGTGAATTCTATTCACTAACACAAACATGAAAAAAATATTTATTGAATACGCAGAGTTGAAGAAACAAGAAAAGATTATTGCAGATGCAATTGAAGAAAAGAAGCCATTGATCATTAAAGAGATGAAAGAAAAAGGACAGGATAAAATTCCAACAGAGTTTGGAAGTTTTAGGATTAATGAATTACCACGATGGACTTATTCTGAAGATGTAAAAAAGATGGAAGTGAAGCTTTCAAAGCTAAAAGAAAAAGAACAACAGACCGGCGTTGCGGTTGAAACAAAAGTTTTATCATTAGTATTTAATGCTCCAAAAGAAGAGAAATAATATGACATCAAAAATAATTCAATTTTCATCATCTGCTACGGAAGAAGGACATGAAATATTTGGTTTAGGAGAAGACAATTTAGTTTATATTTGGAGTTATGAAAAATGTAATTGGGAACTTTATGGAAGATAAATAGTTTGTTGTCCGGAATGACAGTAAACTATTTATAATTAAAAATTAAAAAAATGGATTCAGGTTTTAAATTATTTGGAGACTGATTTTAATCTTTGGCTCTTTCGGAATCGTTGGAGCAGGTGAACGAGGAGTTAAAGTTAGACTGGGGAAGATCACAGGAACAGTTGAGCAAGGACTTTATTTCAAAGCACCCTTCATCGACAAAGTTTATAAAATTGATGTACGAACACGAACAATCAAAAACGAACATTATGTAAATGAAGATGGTAAAACACTTTCAAACAATCCTTTGGAGTCAGCTTCAAAAGATTTACAGGATGTTAGAGTTTCAACAGTTGTAAACTACAAAATTGATCCTTTGAAAGTTCGAGAATTGTTTGAACAATATCGAACAGAGGAAAATTTTGAAGAGCAAGTTTTGAAGCCAATCATTAAAAAAGAGATTAAGGAAACTACATCCCTTTATACAGCAGAGGAATTGGTTACAAAACGAGCAGAATATAACTCAGTTATCGACTCAACACTTACAGAAAACTTTACAGGAGTAGGAGTGATTTTTGAACAATCAAACATCACAAACCTTGCTTTCTCAGAATCTTTCAACAAAGCAATTGAAGCAAAGGTGACTTCACAACAAGAAGCACTTAAAGCTCAAAACGATTTAAAGAGAATTGAATTTGAAGCACAACAAAGAATTGAAACAGCCAAAGCGGAAGCCGAAGCTATCAAAATTCAAGCACAAGCCATTAACTCACAAGGAGGTGCAGATTACGTAGAACTTCAAAAAATCTCTAAATGGAATGGAGCAGGGTGTACTTCATACTGCGGACTAGACACTTCTACTGGACTATTAATTTCTCGATAAATTGAAATATGTTGTTGTGATTTCCATTGTGCTTATCATAGTAAACATTATGATAAATATCTCAGAATGGTCCAAAAATAAAGTAGATGGAGAATATGAATATTGGCAGATGAACTTTTTAAGAAATGAAAATAATTGTGTGCTTCCGGAGTTCAACCATAAAATAAAAATATCTTTTGAAAATACAAGAACAAGGGGTAATAATGGAGAATATTATTGGTTGAAACAGGAAATAAAACTCGCTTCAAATGATATTGATACAATATCTCATGAATCTTATCACGCAGTTTCACATGCTATTAGAAAATATTCATTAGAGAAAGATGAAGAATATGGAGCATATATGGTTGGATCACTCGTGAAATGTATTACAGACATGATTGAAGCCTAGCAAAAGTAAATCTCCCCTCAATGTTATTAGCATCTCATAGGGGAGATTTTTGCTTTGGGGGATCAGCCCAAATCGGACACTGCTGTCACCAGCCCTCTTAGATGTATACCTCCTTTCGGTAGCGAACCTATTTCGGCACTTGTCACTTCGGACAAATTGTTTCGAGTATAATTAGACTCGTTTTAGAATCGAATTGTACTTGTTAAATGAATCCTTCCTCAAAGTCCTCTTGAAACTTCGATTTCCGATAGACGGAAGAAACTTCCGTTGTGTCGTCGATGAGTTTGTCTTCGACAGCTCCCCATTGTAATCCTCCGAATTGGTAGTTCGGTGGAAATTCTGGATCATTGCCAAACAACTCACTTTGGTAATAAACTTCTTCTTCTAGACTACTCATAAAAAGACCCCCTTTCAGTACCAAATTATAACACAAACGAAAATCCACACAGGTATGATGTGTGGATTTCCTATGTTGAAGGTCGATATTCAACCTCAATATTTTATCACAAAAGAAAAACACCGCACCTTATTCATAATGCGGAGTTAGTCGTTCCAACCGATGAAACTATTTTATTTTACTACTATTGGCAAGAATCGCAAACATTTGCTTCTGCAGGATCAGCCATTGGCTCAGCCGGAGTTTCTGCAACTGTATTGTCTTGAATTTCGTTTTCACTCATAGTTTTGTAAATTAATTATAAAGTGACTTCTCTGTATGGATTCCAACAATGCTTTGAAGCATTCCAATCTCTTGTTCCGTTTTGAGAATACAAGTATCTTCCGTAAGCCAAATTCCCTTCCAAAGTGTAAATGTCTAAACCTAATTTTTTTGAAGTTTCCAAGTGCCAATATTCGTTCACTTGCAATGCACCAACATCTTTTGAGTTTACTTTTCCTCTTAAGATCTCACCATTTTCATCAAATTGCCGGTAAGTTGATTCACATCTTGCGACATCAATCATAATCGGCACATCACTAAAATATTCTTTTATTTTCTCTTCAGTATTAAGTTGTTTTTTAACTGGCAACTCTTCCTTTACTTCTTCCAGAACAATTATTTCTTCTGGACCTTGAGCAAACACAGGGATTGCTAGTAAAAGGAGAACAGTTGCGATTAGTATAATGATTTTTTTTATAAGCCTCACATTAAATTCTTCCAGACCTTCTCATTACAAAAATAATCGACTAAGAAATCTTTGCTTTTGCATTACAGTGGGAAAGAACAACTGCAAATAATTATACTATATTAAGAATACAATTCTTGAAGTTTTGCACGAGTCATCGGTCCAATGTTTGGAACTCCAGTTGGATGTAAACCATATCTCACTTGAAATTTCATAATGGCTTGTTGAGTCAATGGTCCGAAGTTTTCAATCTCCGGAACTTCAACCGCAAGGAGTCCTTCATATTTTAGACATCGTTGAACTGATATAATTGATCCATCATATTTTGGCTTGTCGCCTTCTCCTCCTTCAAATGAGAATGTTTCAATCACATCCGAAAGAATACATCGCTTGTTGAAAAAATCTTCTGTCACTTCTCTTTCGGTATAACCTCCAAAGTGTGCTGAATCTCCAATCTTCAAACATTTCACTCCATTTTTGTTTAGGTAATAGTCTTCACAAACAACTTCATGACGAACTTCTGCTCCTTCATAAGTCACATTTGAATCTAGAATGACAGGAACTTTTTTTGACCATTCTGCGTATGTTCCGTAAACCAAAAGAGTTGGATTCTTTCCGGCTTCAAGAGCCTGAGCAAGACGATCAATGTTTGTACCTTGAGGAAAGTAGAAATAAGCCACCACAGCCTCAGCAATAGCCTTTGCAAAGAGATCAGCAACCTTTGTTCGTTTCACTGTATTAATTTGATCCTCAGTCAAATTCTGGCTCTTCATGAGTGCTTCAAGTGTTGCTCCACGCTTTGCAACGATTTCATTGGCGTTTGGAATGTGCATCCCTAATTGTCCTTGATTAATTCGAAGCTGATAAATAGAAGCAGGTGAAAAATCAATCCACACTCCAGTAAGAATGAATATTTTAATTGATAGTTGCTTTGCTTTTGAGAAAGCTACACACGCAGATGATCCTGCTTGATTCCAAACAGGATAACTTTTTAATTTGTCTTTTTTCTTCCATTCAAAGGATGCAGATTGTGGTAAAACTTCATCCACGCTCCATCCATTTATAACTTTAAGATCCTTTCGTGGATCGTCTATAATTCCTGAATATTTATGCATGTTATTTTCCTAGATAATTATCTCCTTCACTTCCTTTATGTGAGAAGTAAAATGATGAAGCTCCAACTGCTAAAAGCATGAATTGGTCCACCGGCAAGAGTTCCAAAACGAATCCTGCACAGGCGGTTACTGTTAAAAGTATGAACACGATTTTTGATGCTGATTTGAAAATGTTTTCCATGTTTCTTAAGGTTATTAATAATTTTATTTTAACACATCAATGTCAAAATACTTTTTGCAGACATATTCGGTTGCGAAAATTAATGGAGTCAGCAAAATAAAAACAATTATTAATCCTAAAAAGGCGATGATTAAATCCTTAAAAGTTACATGTTGCTTTAGTTTTCTCATAAATTTTCTCATAAGCCTATTTTCTAGTCATTACACCTGAAAGAATATCCAATAATATATTCGCCACTCGATTCAATCCTGCCATTCCTAAGAATGATCCCACCGCAGAAAATAAAATTACAAGATATTGCTGTTCAAACAATATTGTAGCAATTAAACCGAACACTCCACCGGAAAAAAGAGCCAGAACAAAAAGAATTAAGAAGTCGATTCTCGTGAAATTTGTTCGACTATCTCTTGCAACTTTCAGTTGGCTTGTGGCGTGGACAATCGATCCAAATATAATAACTCCTAGTAGAATGATTGCCTGATAAACTTCCGGTAGTAGTTTCATTGAACTCCATTTTAGTGCTAATAATAAGGTTTTAATTGCCTAAATTATACCACACATGTATAAAAAAATAACTATGTTTTTCTACACAGTTATCTTTTAGTTGCTTTTTTTATTTAATTGTGGTATAGTGTTTATATGTCAATAATAATTGCAATCATAGTTGGATATTTCGTAATCGCTTATGTTATTCCAATTGCCCTATTAATTATTTTAAAAATAATTCAAGGAGTTATGATTCACAAAGAACTGAATAAAGAGAAGAAATAATTATTTCTTTTTTACTGTTCCAAATAATTCCTCTAATAGATCCTCTAAAGCTTTTTGTCTTACCGGATTACTTCTTCCTGCAACATCTTTTAATTTATCCATAATAACTCCTTGTAGATTTCCAGCCTTTTCAATTCCGGCAGTGATTTGTCCTTGAAACCCTGCTTTAGGAGCAATATCATAATATTTCTCAAGAATATTGTAAAAATCAATAAGTTCTTTTGTTTGTAAGCTAGATTTTCCTTTAACCTTTGTTGCATTATCAAGATTTCGAAGAATTAATTGAAGTCGTGGATTTGTTGCTGAATTACTTGCCAATCGTCTTGCAAGAAGTCCTGCACTCATTTCCAAAATATCTTCATCCGCACCTTCAAGACCCTTCATGAATTTACGCATTTCATTTAATGGAGTCACAATTTGTCGGTATTCACTATTCAAAGCTTTATAACTGTCATTTTTTGTATCAAGTACATCAGAAAGAGCAGAACGAATAGCTTCATAGGCTCGTTCTTGAGTATCTGTAATATTTGCCAATGACTTCTTTTTCCCACCGAGAATTTCAAACAGCTCTTGTCGAAGTAAGTGTTTTGATTTTCCTGAGCCATCTTTTACAGCTTCAGTGAATGCTTTTTGAATTGCCACTTGATCAGACTTTGACAACTCAGAAGCAAGGTTTGTATTTGAAAAATCAAGTTCGCCTGATTTTGAAAGTCGAAGACCATCCATTCCGCCAAGATCCTGAAGCTTAGAAAGAACAACTGGCTCAAGTTCAATTTGATTTACGTCCCCAAGACCATCTGCAATACTTCCCAATTTCTTTCCAACTTCACTTCTTTTTGCATCAAGCTCCTTCAATCTATTAACAATAGGTTTTCCAACAGCTTCTAATGGATTACTTTTTGTTGCTCCAACTTCAAATTGCTTAACATTTTCTGCAAGTTTTTTAAGAGCAGGACCTTGTTCTTTTGGAATAGTGTAAAGGTTTTTAACATCAACAATATCTATATCATCACGAACAGCCCGTTGTGCAATTTTAGAAGGGAGTTCTTTTATTGCTTTTTCAGCATCCATTTTAGTTGCAACATTTGTTGCAACTCTACGAGGAACACTTGTAATTGGATCAGCAATGTTTTTAACTGTATCAACAGCCCCTTTTGCTGTTTTCATAACATCTGTTGTTGTGTCAACAACATTATCAATAGTGTTTCCAACTGCTTTGATGGTTGCTTCAGCACCTTCTTGAAGTGGTTTTTTAACAATTGCACCTCCAACAACATCAGTTGCAAGTGACAGAGTTCCAAGAAGTGCATCAACATCTTTTTTAGAACTTTCATCAAGACCACTATACCATCCAATAACTCGCTGAGCTGTTTCAGTATCAGCAACTTTTTCAGCACCTGTTTGAACAGCACTTCCAACTTTTTCTTGAACTTTTTGTGGAGTAAGAGCTTTAATTCCTCCCATGATTGTTTCACCAATAATATCTGAAGCAAAACCTGCACCTTGTCCGAATTTTTGAAGTAGGGATCGAGCTTTGGTTGTTTCACCTGTTGCAACTGATTCATCAATCTCGCCAAAGTTATCAGAACGCTTAATAGCAGACTCCTTTATTCCAGAAGCAATTCCTTTCAAATCAGCAACAAAGCCCTCGTCTTTTGGAGGATTCATTGGATTGCTTAATCCTGCATTAGAAAGTTCCTCATTCATCCTTCCTGATTGAATTCTTCCACGAAGCTCAGTTGCGAAAGGTGAATTGGGATTTTGTCTTGCATATTCGATTGCTGTTTTTATATCTGCCATGTTATTTTTGAAGTGAGTTAACCATGCTATTAAAGAAGTCTTCATTACTTTGACCTGCCACATTTTCTTCTACAATACTATCAAGAAGTTCATCATTTGAAAGTTTTGCAACATTAAGTGACCCTTGCATTTGACCGGCAACTCCGGCACTTTGATAAAGTCCTTTTATTGTTGTTTCTCTGTTTTGTGCCTTCTGAGCTAGAACTTCTGCCCCATCTCCAACTCTAGGGAAGTATTGTTCACGAGCGTTTGCAAATTCTTCTGGTGAAATAACAGCTCCTGATTCTCGTCTTAAAACAGCGTTGATAAAGTTTCTTTCAGCTTGTTCAAATTTTTGTCTATCATCTGTCTTTAAAAAGTTTGGCAACATTTGTCCAACATAGGACTTTACTCCTGTAAATTTAGATCCAATAGAATCAAATATAGAATTAGACTGAAGTGTTCTTTCTGCAAAGCCAAGTGCTGTGTTTTGAGCATCGTTCAATGGTTTTCCTGCATCTGTAAGAATTGCTCCAGTAGAATTCATTAATGACTGAGCCAAGCTATTTTCATAAGCAATATCACCTCTTCGAAGCGTTGAATTAAGTTGTGCAATTTCTTTTTGTCTTCCAAAGTCTAGTTCCGCTTGTTTCTCCTGAAACGCTTGTTGTGAAGCCATTTTCTCGCTTTCTGACATGTCATTTTGAACAAAATCATAAAGAGTTTTATAAAGTTGAATTTGTCTATTATCTTCATCATTTATATCTTTGATTCGATTATCAACTGTTTGTTGAGCTGAAACATAATCATTATTAGCAATATCATATTCAATAGACTTGAACGCAAGGTTTTTATTTGTTTCTTTTGTAAGTTGATTAATTTCATTATTAATTGCACCCATTGAACGACCTTCCTTGTTTGTGGTTTCAAGTTTATCTTTCTTGTCTTCGTAATTTGCACGAATAGATCGCAATTCATTTAAAACACGATTGGCAGTTCTAGCTTTTTCTTCAACTTGAGCTTCTTTTCGAATAGCATCTTTTGCAAGACTATTATCTTTTCCTAAAAGACCAATCATTCCTTCTTGAATTTGTTCTCGTGTTGATTTTGGTTTTTCAGCAATAACAACTGGCTCTTGTGCAACTTTCGAAGCCGAAGCATTGAAGCCTGATTGAGAAGATGCAAGTGCATTATTTACTGTGCTTTGAATCTGCATTGGACTTACCACCGGCTCGTTTAGTTTATCCGCAGGAATTGGATTTTTTCCAATATTTGATGCAATTAAATTATTGCTCACTGTTGATGGAGCTTGATAACCTTCAAATTTTGAAATATCAATTTTATTACCTGCTTTTGGAGAAGTAAACAAATTAGATTTTAATGAATCTAATGATGCAACTTGATCTGTTTTATTTTGCTTTAGTGTGTCTAGTATTGCCATATTGATAAAATTATAACATAAAATTATGCTGTTTTTTCTGCTGTATTGTTGATAATTAACTCTTCAATCTTTATCCTTGTTCCTCTCATCTCAACTTTCAATTGAACAAATTTTGATTTTCTACTCAATGGAATTTTGTAAGTTCCTTTTGTATCTTCATTTGAATCTGCTGTAATTCGACAAAGTTCTGTAAAATTATCTACATTAAATCTCATCAAATCATTTGCAACTGCAAAAGGAAAATCTTCATCGAGTGTCACTGTATAAGTTCCTGCATTTTCTGCGATTGAAGCAACATTTGCAATGTGTCCTGATCCTGTTCCTGCAATAATCTCAATTTCATCTCCTGCCACAACCATTGAAAGGTCGGCAACTGAAGTGAAAACTGTTGTTGATGTCCAAGTTCCATTCCAATTTGTTGTATCGTTATATTGAATTGAACTAAAAGGATAATCTTTTTTGTCGATGTCTTTATATTTGATAATTATTTCGTCATCTGGTCCAAGTGGAAAATATTTAATGCAAACATTTCCATAAGCATCAGTTATATTTGATGATGTAAGTCTAGGTGTTACGAAATAAGATCTATTTGGAAGGAAAGGAGAAATACCATTAATCACAGTTAATTCTGTTGAAAAATTTTGTTTCGCATTCAGTGTCGCTGAAAAACAAATTCTTCCACATGTGTTGCTGTCAAATAATCTATTAGTCAAAATAGCCATCGCCATTCTGTTTCCGTAAGCTCCCCATCCGTAATCATTTGTTTTAAAAATAAACCATGTTTGAGTAGTGCCTGAAGGTGCGGTGATGTCTATTTCATCTCCTGCAATCGCATTCGCATAAGAAGAAGCGAGCCGAAAAACTGTTGAGCTATCTTTAATAATAAAATAGCAAACAGATTCTTTTAACCCTCCGATTGCATGAGAGCCTTGATCAAATAATACTGGCATTCCTGTAATGACACTGTTTAAATTTCCGGAAGTCAAAGTAAAATCATTATCTGTTGCATCTACTGTGACACTTCCTCCAGTAATTCTTTGAATTGTTGTAGAACTAGGAGCAAATTTATGATAAAGAGATCCATTTGTATCGTCATAGCACCAAATTCCACTCAAAAAGTCTGGAAGAATTTTCCATCTTCCGTTTTCTGTAAAACTTGCAAGGTTAATATAAACAAGATCTCCATCAACAACCATTGCTCTGTTTGCAACTGTTGAATAATCATTGTTTGCATCTGCCCATTCAATAGAAGTGTTATAAACTGGAAGTTGTCCTATTTGGTCAAATCCTCCTCCGTTAAATCGCAAGAGTTGTCCAAGTGATGTGATGGCAACAACTGATGATTTGAAAGGCTTGATTGACATGATTTCAAATGTTCCAACTCCATAAGCAAAATCAATACCAACTTGAATTGTCGAAACTGTGAACATTTTAGCTTCTTGTCCTGATTGACTTCTTGTTCCAACAAATAATTGATTTCCTTGCACACACAGAGATGATACTTGAAAATCGACTGGAAGTGTTAAAACTGTTGCGTGAATTGCCCATGATGTATTTACAAATTTAATAGTATTGTCTGCACCAACTACAAGAGTTGCTTCACTTTCCCAAGTACACATTACAGTTGGAGCGGTTGAAGAAACATTTGTTGAAACTTGAGTCCATGTTGTTCCTGCTCTGTAATAAATATCTCCGGCATCTGAAACAACTTCAGTGTCATTGAAGAAAACAACATCTTCTTCGATAGATGGAGTAGGTTGATCTGTATCAGATGCTCTGTTGGTAAGAGTGTTTAAATTCATGTCGCCACTAAATACTTCATCCGAATTAAAAAAGATAGTATCAGCACTCGCCAACATTGCATCCACATCATCCAAATCAGCATCATCATCCGTTGTCATTACAGCAAAAGAAGGCTCTGCCATTGTAATGTAACCTTCATCGTCTAAATCAATATTTTTAGATTTGAAAATAGTACCTGACAAATTGTTTTTGTTTTCTTGAAGATGAGTTTTTGTTTCTTGATTCGGAATTATAAATGTCATATTAGAGTTCGTTAATTATATTTTTAGAAGATTCATCGAGTGGTCGTGTAATCTGTTGTAGTTTTTTTTGTTTAATCCAATCTTCAATGGTTTTAACCTTTCTTTTTAACTCATCTATTTCTTTTTTCTCTGTTGGAGTTAGCATGTTGACATTATTATACCATTAAGATTTGTCTTGGTTAATCCAATCTTCACTATTTTTTGTTGTATTTGTTGCTGAAATATTATTTTTAGCAAAAGGATTTCTCCATCCCGTCACTCTAAAAATTACATTTTGCATTGTTACAACAAATGATCCAACAGAAGCAACGATTGAAAGAGTAACTCCAAAGGTCACATTTATTCCAGTTAGTGTGAATGCTCCAACAGAAGCAATTAATACTCTTCCATAAGCCAGTGTTGCGTTCACTCCAGTCAATGTAAAAGTTCCAAGTGAAGCCAGAAAAGCATATCCGATTGAAAACAAAGCGTTAATTCCAGTCAATGTAAAAGCTCCAGTTGAAGCGATCATTGTCCTTCCAAAATTAAACAATGCATTTATTCCAGTTAGTGTGAATGTTCCAACAGAAGCAATTACTCCATACCCCATTGCAAATAATGCATCAATTCCAGTCAATGTGAATGTTCCAAGACTCGCCAAGATTATGAAGCCTTTTCCAAGTGCTGTTGCAAATCCTGTTAAAACAAATGTTCCAACTGAAGCGATCATAGTAAGTGTCACTCCAAATGTTGCATTTATTCCAGTCAATGTGAATGTTCCAACAGAAGCAAGAATCATTTTCCCATAGTAGAAAATGACATCAATTCCAGTTAGAGCAAATGTTCCAAGTGAAGCAACCATTTTTCTTCCAAAAGATAAGATTGTATTCACGCTTGTTAGAGCAAATGTTCCAAGACTTGCAACCATTTTTCTTCCAAAAGATAGAATCGATGCGATTCCAGTCAATGTGAATGTTCCAAGTGAAGCAACCATTGGATAATCATCTGTTGCAGGAGCAAAAGAAGCCATAACAGTTGCCATTAAATCACTCGCACTTGAATTTGCTATAAGTGAAGTTGAACCTGCTGGTGTTTTTGGACCATTAGAGTCTAGAGGGTTTGATGTTGTTGAAGTCCCCCTTAAAGTAGTTCCTGCACCTGCTGTAATATCCCCTCCTGCTCGACAATATTCAACTGTCCAACAATTATTTTCAATAGTTGTCAGCGTTGTTGTAATTGTAGTTCCTGATGTTGAGTTTTTAGCAGAAGCGTCAACGCTTCCTGTTTGCTTTACCCCTGTATAAGAAATAGCGTGTGCTCTAACAATTGCATTTGATGTGAATGAAATCACCACGTTATTAGATCCTGTTGCCGGAGCAATCAATTCATACAAGTAAACATATTCAGTCCCGTTAGCAATTTTATCAACCAGAGTCATGGAAACTCCTCCATAAGTAACTCCTGTTACAGTGTCACCTGCTGTTTTAAATAGTCCAACGAATAGTTTTCTATTAGCACCCGTACAAGTATGTGCAAATGTTAAAGGAGTTCCAGAAGCTGGAGCTTTTAAACCTACACTGACTGCATCAAATGCTATTGCCATAAGCTAAAATTGATTAGCTTATTAAGCGATTGTTAGAAATCCGTTTGAATCGTCAAAGTTAATTGTGAATGTATCACCATCTTGAAGTGTAATTGCTGATCCGTAGTCGTAGTAAGCGATTAAGTCATCGTTTGTAGCTGTATCATCGTAAACATAAATGTATTGGAATGGTCCAGTTGTACCACCTGATGATGTCAAAACTAAATCTGTAAGAGTTAGTTTATATGTTCCTGCTGTTTGTGCTGATGATGTTGTTGTAATGTTTCTTGAAGACAAGTTTGTGTAAGCTACTTGAGTCAAGTCTGCTAGTTCATCCCAAGTTGATGTGTGTGCTGTGTTTGTAAGAGCAATCACAAGCTGATCTGACCCTAAGTTGATTCTCTTTTCTGCTAAAAACTCTACGAATGAATTGATTTTTGTAAATGTTGCCATGTTTTTATGTGTTAATTAATTAATTATTTACAGCTTTCGACACTAGGTCGGAAACTTCTTTTAATATCCCTTTCTCTTTTCCCATAATGCTTGATTAATTCAGCTTTCATTTCTCCAATATCAATCTTCAACCGATCTCTATCAGATGGAGAAAGATGAATTCGAGCATATTTATAAGCCGGAATTAATACCAACAAATAATGGAATAAGCCTGAGAATCCGGCTTTCTTTGTTGTGTCTGCTGAAGTGAAATATGATGCTTCACGATTGATAAATACCTTTAATCCGACCGCTTCCGTATAAGAAGGAACTGGATCAAGGAAGATTCCGTTTGAAGTTTTGTCATAACGAACTGGAACACCCTCTGTATCTAATCCATCCGAAAATGAATCAACATTATAATTTGCATTGTTTGCAGATTGTTGGTCCACTGGATAGATTTCAACAAAAACTCCTTCTTCATTTTTGATCATCACTTTGTAAATATCCAAAACAAGATTCCCTTGTTCATCTGTCGTAAATGCATAATCTCTTTGTCCTGCATTTATTGCTGTTGTAATTATTGGATATTTCGTATGATTTGAATCGTCAAATTGCCATGTTCCTCCAGTCTTAAAAATTAATGCAAAGATTTCATCCATTGCATTATTAATATCTGCTGTAAATTTCTTTAGCTTTGTTGCGTTTCCAGAGATGTCGCCATCATTGAAACCACACTCATCTTCGATGTTTTGAATTAGTCCTGATTTGTTTGTTGTGTCTGAAAATGAAATGCTCATGTTATTTATTAATTAGCAAGGATTGGATATGATTTTTCACAACCAATCCCCAACAATTAAGTTGAGTGTAATTCATTAGTCAGGAACGACCGCCGTTACAATCGCCCCGATAGCTGTAAATCCTTGTCCCATCCAACCGATAGTATTATCGATTTTTGTGAAAGTGTGGATTTGACCGCCTGAAGCAATCGCATATTCTTTTGTTCCGTCACTGTTTTCTGAGTTAATTTCTTCATCAGAACTGGCAGGAGTTCTTACCTCGTGTCCGGCAGAGTTTGAAATAACTGTGATTACATGACCATTTGGAACATCTGCAAGTGATGGAAGAACAATAAAGTCGTTCACACCATTCACATTTGCCCCAACTGATACTGATCGAACTGATGGTGGAATTACGTTAATAACACTAGCTGAATCATCAGGTGTTAATGCAATAGATTCCAATGTCAATCCGTAAAAATGTGGGTTTAGTCCGTTTGGATTTGCCATATTATTTTAAAGCGTTTAATTGAGCCAATAATACTTCTTTCTTTTGCTCGTATTTAACAGGATTTTGGATTTTATATCTTTCAATAAAATCTGCGAATTCTGCGTATGAGCCAGAAACCTTTGGAGCTTCAACAACTGTTTCTTCAACAACTGCTTCTACAACCGGAGCTTCTTGAGATGCTTCAACTTCAACTGGAGTTTCTTCTTTCTCCTTTGGAGCTTGTTCATTTTTTTTAGTTCTTGCCATTTTTTTAGTAGTTATTCCTTTGCGGAGGATGTGGAAGTTATAATCTCGTGCAGAAATAGGTGAATAAAACTGCCTTAACTACAACCTCCACACCCCCAACAAAGGAGGTGGATAATTACGCTAGTGTAATGTCAATGATCAATCCTGCTTTTGGAGTCCATAGTTTGAATCCGATGTAACCATAAGTTACAACTTCCATTCCTGTTTTTCCTGAAACAGCTTTTTCTTCGAATCGAACACCTCGTGGAGAAGCGTAAGTTGCAACATTCTTAACACCGAACACTCTGTGTCCGTCATTTGTGTAAGTAGTTGTTCCTAGAGTTTCTGAAGCGAATGTTCCTGTTCGAACAACATAGATGTCAACACCCATGTAAGAGTTCATGAATCCGTTCTTAAGTGCAGAGTCAGCAAAGTTGAATCCGTTTGTAGCTTGAGCTTGAGCGAAACCAACCATGTCTGTATTCTCGATAACCAAGAAAAGTCCTTTGTAAACTTCAGCGTAACCTGCAACCTTTGAAAGAAGGTTTGACATGATCACATTGATGTTTGAAGCAGTTGTGAAACCTCCGGCAGGAGTTGTGTAAGTTCCAGTTCCATCTTCACAAAGGTTGTTTAGTACGAATCTGTCGATTTTTGTTGCAACTTGATAAACAGTTTCATCTGTTCTTGAAGCGAACAAATCAAATTGTGTCAAAATGTCTTCAAAGTCGAAGATGTGTTCCGCCACAATAACTTCATCTGTCACTGTTAGAGTGTCATCTGTTGTTGTAAATGTGTCGATTGAGTAAGTTCCTGCAATAGCTTGAACTGTTGCTGTTGGTTGTGATCCGTATGGAGATTGGATTCGTTTGTTGTCTGATCGATCAACTTCACAAATCGCTTCTGCTACTAATCTGTTTCTCAACGCTTGTTCAAGTGTTGCTTTTCGAAATTTGTCACGATATGTTCGTGAACTAATTGTATTAAGCATTAAAGTGTGAATTATATATTAATAATTCACCTATTTTTTAATTTTTCTTTCCAGTTCTAAGTCGGATTAGTCGGTCCATGTCTGCATCAGATTCAGGCATTTGCCCTTTCTTTGCATTTGATAGCAATTCTTCATCTGAAATTCCTGTTTGAGTCTTCGCAGTCTTTCCAGTGTTTGTTGCTTGAGCCACAGTTCGAGCTTCCTCATTAGTTTCGAGTATAGTTTTCACAATTGGAGATTTTAGAGCTTCAGAGATTGAGATTCCCTTCAGTTTTGCATAATCTTTAACTTCCGCAATATCCTCTTGAGCAACTTTGTTGTTCATAAGAGCATATAAATCTTCTGTTGAAAGTGCATCACCTTGTTGAACTTCTTTTTTCTCTTCAGGTTTAACTTCTGGTTTTGGATCAGTCGCTTTTTTTCTCCAATGATCCTTTTGTGCTTTCAATGTTTTGATTGCCTTGTCTTTTTCATCTTCAGTAGGACTGTCACCAAGTTCTATTTCTGATTCAAGATCAATCGCTTCATCAACTTCCTCTGTTACAACTTTTTTTTCATTTTCGTCAGGCATGTTTTGTCATGTTATTCATTTCCTTTTCGAGGAGGCGTTCGCCATTTAAAGACATTTTGTTGTCTATACTTTTATAATAAAATTATACCACACATTTAAATTGTGCAATACTATTTTGCACTGTTTTTCTTAAATCGTGCTTGTAATTCTTCAACTGATTCTTCTGTCCGATTTGCAAGACTTAATAATTGAGTCAATTGCATTTCTGTATGACTAATCAATGCGTTTCTCGCAGTATATTCGACATAGTTATCCAACGCACATTTGTCAAAATCAGGTTTGAAGTCAACAATTTTTTCAAGAGTAGTTTCTTCTCCTTTAAGTCTTTTTAATCCTGATTGAATAAGTTGCATCAGCCTATCTCTAACAAGAAGAGCGTTATAAACTTCTTCTGGATCTTTATCTTTTGAATCAATAGTCAACCACAAATCGATCACTTGTCCGAAAGGAGCTTTCAAATCAATCTCCGGATAATAAGTTTTATTCAAAACTTTTAGAGCTTCTTCAGAAATAATAATCGGCTTTAAGATTGTTAAATCTTCCTCAGTCAATTCAACTTGAAAGAACACTTTTCGCAAAGCGTATAACAAAGGCTCGTTGCCTTTGAATAGATTTTTAATCAAAAGTAAATCCTGTTCATTGAATCTCATTGGAACTCTACCTTTTGGAGCTTCATCTTTTTTTTCTTCTATTTTTTCTGCCATTTTTTTATTTAGTTACACCTTTTTTTAATAATTCTACACCGCAACGCCAGTGCCTTCTGTCGGCGGAGCTGTTGCAGGTGTGCTTAATGTTGGAGTTGAAGGAGTTGCTGTTGTCATTTCAATTGGAGAAACTGCTCCAGTCATTGAAAGGATTTTATTGAACAACATTTTTGCATTTGGATCTGTAAGTACAAGAGGATTTGTCGCAATTGTTTGCAACACTGTTGTCAAAGTAGTCAAGTGAGCTTGAGTGTTTGAAGCTTCTCCAGTAACTTCAACTTCTGTTTCCCAAACAAAACCATCAAAGTAATCATCCCATTGTTTATCTGTCATTTCTGAAGGAACAAATGATCTCATGTTGCCCATTTCAGCAAGTTCTTTTTGAACTGATTCTTGAGTCGCTTCAACATCCATTGAAACCGGAAGTTCTCCTTTAACAAGTGAATCAATAACTTCTTTTTTGATTCTCTTATCAGTTTCCATTTTGATAAACTGTGCATCAATTTGTTTGATGTCGTGATCATCTAATACCGAAATGATTTCTTTTCTATCTTTAAGTTGTTTCTTAATGTGTGGAAGAATAAATACTCTCATCATTTCTTCAATGTGAAGTCCTTTATTTTCTGTCATTAATTCAAACAAGTCGTGTGATTCACTCAATACCGCTTCAGTTTGTCGCCAAGCTGTTCCAGAGTTCGGAGTCTTCCCAAGCATCGCTTCTGAAATACCTGTAATTTCGTTTCCAAGTGATTTCCACATTGTTGCAAAGTTTTGGTAAGTTGTGATGTCGTGAGATGAATTATTGATTTGTGTAATTGGTTTATTGTCCGCATGAACAAGAATATCTCCTGTTTCAATTGCTGAAAGAGCATTTTGTCCAACATAAGTATCATCCGCCGTTTGGAAAATCAATTTGTTTGCAAGGTCCAAATGATCTTTAATAGCTTTCACTGAGTGATTTTGCATCCATTGTGATTCGAACAAGTGTTCTACTGCACCAATAGCTTGTGAACGATCTTCTTCTTCAATCAAATGAGTAATCATGTAAGGACTCTTTTGTTCTCTTCCTTTCGCCAAACAGAAATCATCGTATTCGCCTTCTGTATCAGTTTCAACATAAGACATAACGTGCATTTGTTGCACATATTTCTCTTCATCAGATTCTTTTTCTGTAAGATATGACTTTGGAAGTTCTCCATGAATTTCATAAACTTTGATGAAACCTGCATTTGTATCTTTCTTTTGTCCATCACGAGTTTCACGAGCCGAAAGAGAAGCGAGTAGGCTTTTTACAACTTCCTGATTGTAACCTTTTTGTTTTCGAAGTTGTGCCGGAGTATATTCCAAGACTTCAATCACTGGGTTTGAATCGAAATCAATTGCATCCACAATTATTTTATTCCAGTTCATAACCATCGGATGAAGCTTTCCGTCTTTTTCAACAAATTTTAATACAGATGATCCGTACTTTGCCAAAGTCCTTCCCCATTTATTTAAGATCTTTCCAAAATTTTCATCACGCATCCATTGTTGCAATTTTTGTGTCGCAATAAATGCTCGTGTTGTATCTTTTAGTTTCGTTGGTTTGATTCTAATATCTCGTCTATCAATATCAGTCGCTCGATACCAAATATTTATTGCACTTGTAACAATATTGAAGAAAGGTTTTTCTCTTCCTAATGAATCAGTGTCGCCTGAAATATGTTTTGAGTTTGCGTATGCATCAATCCTCTCAAGGTTTTCCAAGAGATTGAATTGCACATGTTTTGAGATTGTTGTGACTCCAGTTTGATAATCGCTTTCGAGTTTTCGAACTAAAGCTCCAACATCATTATTCTTTGCTGAAGTTTGCTCTGACATTTTATTTTATAGGTTATGCGTAAAGAACTGTGCAATCAAGTGTTCCACCAACAACAAGGTAAAGACCTGTGTAAAATTCGATAGGCTCTGGAAATGTAATCATTTGAGGACCAGAAGCGAGTGTCCATGTTGTTGTAATAATAGTTGTTGCATCAACTCCACCAATTAATGTTCCTGTTCCAAACGCTCCGTTTGCAATTGTGTCTGAAACATTAATGTAATTTCCTTGAACTCCTGCAAACAATGCTTCAAGAATTTGAGTTGTGTCCGCATTTGTTGTAGCTGTCACAAGTGAAGTTTGGCTTGATCCAGTTGAGTATTCTGTTCCTTCAGTAGCTCCCCCTGTAATAGCTAGTTTCAAGTTATCCAATGCTGTTGCACTAGATGCTCCAAACAAGATTTGATTTGGAACTGCTGTCGCTCCAGATGTTTCTGAAAGAGCAGTTACGAAAGTATATGTTTGAGAATCAACTGTGTTGTGAGCAGGGTTTGAATTTCCTGTTCCTCCACCAATAGTTGTATCCGCCCAAGACAGACTCGCTGATGTTTCAGTTGTTGCCAAAGTGTTTTGATCTTCTCCTGCAATTCTCGCAACGATTTTTTGAGTTGTATCTGTATTTGTAGTAGCTTCAACAAATTGATGTGCAACTGTTCCTGTTGAATAAGTTGTTCCTTCTCCGGCTGATCCATTAATAGCTGATTTCAAGTTATCAAGAAACACTGCTGTTGATACACCAATCAAAACTTCGTTTGGTCGGACTGCACTTGAAAGAGCAGTTTTCGCAACATAAGTTTTATCTCCAATTGTGATTTCATCACCATCTGAAATAGTTCCATTGGCTGTCAAAACTGATTCTGCAAATTCAAGAGTTGAAATTGTGACTGTTTCGCCATCAACTCCGGCTGTTGAATCTCCTGTTCCACCTCCAAGAGTTGTGTCTTCCCAAACAACACGAGTTGCTGTTCCAGTTGTTACAACATCATTGTTTCCAATTCCAACAGTTCTTGAAACAACAATTTGAGTTGCATCAGCATTTGTTGTTGCAATCACCAAAGGATGAGCAACTGTTCCTGTTGAATAAGTTGTACCTGCTCCTGCTGTTCCGTTAATAGCAGATTTTAGATTGTCCAAGAAAGTTGCATCACTTGCTCCAATCAAAACTTCATAAGGAACTGCCGGCTCTGTTGATAGAGCTGTCACCGCAGTATATGTAATGTCACCAATTTCGATTTCATTTCCGTTTGCAATAGTGTCAACTGTCACTTTGCTTTCTGCATGAACTCCTGCTGTAATAGCTCCTGTCAAAGTAAGAGTCACAACCGCTTTGTTGGCTGACTCATCGTTTGAACTCAATCCATCATTCAAGGCGAATGTTCCTGATGTGTGTGAATTTACAATAATTCCGAAAACTTTTCCTACACCACTTTTTACGATACCTGAAGCTGTTCGGTTATCATATTTTGCCCCACTAATGTTTGCCATTTTGTTTTTAATAATTAGTTAATAAAAATGTTAATAAAATTATACCACTACCTTGTTGAGTTGGAAACAATGTTGTTTCGATTTCTGTTGAGAATTTGAATTTGTTTATTTTTAATTTCCACTCTTTCGATTGAATCATCTTTCACCATCTCAGCACGAATCTCGAAATACATTCTCATGAGCCAAGTGTCGGAATGATCAGGACTTCTTCCAATAGCATCTTTAATTTCTTCTTTTGAAGTCGCAGTTCTTTTCTGGTCCGGCACTGTCACATCTTTATATTGTGATAACTCTTGAATAATTGTATCTCGTTGACTATCTGGAACTCGTGAAGCAACCAAGTGTCTATTCACCAAATCTCCTAAAGTAAATACACACTGACATCTCAAATTTTTATAATCTGAAACATACTTTGGTGCATGACTTAATGATCCAACATTTGGAAGCTCAACAATATTTGCATCAGTCTTGATTGGTGCATACGAAGATTTGTAACCAATTATACCATTCAGCATTGAACTCTTTGCAACTCCTGTTCCAACACCGATCGCATCAACACAAATATGTGAATAAGGAATTCTTTCAGCCGATGCGTACTCACGAATTTTGTCGATAATATTATCAGTATTGAATCCAGAAAATTCTTCTCGCTTGTATTCTTCAAGATCTTCCCAAAACGAGAAAACAGTTTTGTCTGCTCCATCATCTGCGACATCGACAACCAAATATTTCTGACCAGTTTTTATGACTGTATTTGTAAATACATCAACCAAAGAATCGTAATGAAAAATATTCATTGCATCAGTATCGTATTCCCAATCTCCGAGCTTCAAACGCTTTCGTGTTTTATCATCGGAAATTTCATTCAAGTTATCTTCATATTCATCTGCTGTGTATTCATTGTCCGAATATAATGATTGCAGAAAACGATAATTGTCTGGAAGTGTTTTATCTTTATATGGTTTATAGAACACACGATACAACCACCCTTTGTTAGGGTTACAAGTTAGAAGCAATTTTGACATCACTCCATAATCTTTATTCATGTGTCTTCCAATACGAGATTTCAGAACATCGAATGATTTGAATTCAACCTCACCTGCTTCTTCAATCCATCCTCCAGTGTATTCAAGTGATCCGAATCTTTCATAATCAGGATCAGAAGGTTTATACGCAACATCGAGTAAGTCGATTCGAGATCCATTTGTAAATTCAATATAATTATACTGACCATTTAATTTCCAATCAGTGTCCGGAATTCCATGATATTTACAGACTTTTTTAAATGTGATGAAACTAGACTTCATCAGTCGTGACAATTCGTTTCTTCCAATAAACCATTTTGACTCCGGATAGAAATAACAATTAGTGATCAACCATTCACAACCAAGCCACGATTTTCCAGTTTAGTCAACCCCCCCCCGCACCACCGCCAAAAAGTAGATACTTTGTTGTATCGTCTTGGAGGTATTGATACGCAGAATGCTGTTTCAATGTTGGGGAAATTGTTGGTTTCGCCATCGGATGCAAGAGGGAGTTTATTCCCACCGCTTATGAACATTATCTTTGACATGGAAACGAGAATGTTCACTTGCAGTCATTAGTTCGAGATTGTCCAAAGAATTATTTAAAGTGTTTCCGTCTTTGTGATGAACAACTTCGTTTTTTAATAAAAGTCGACCGACATTATTTTCGATAATCAATCTATGCTCTCTGACATAACCCTTCTTGGTTGCAAAAGGATGGTCCGGCATAAAAATCAATAAATACATTTTACCACCTTTACGAGATTTGTGATAACAAAATCCTTTCTTATTGTGATGATAAAACTACTTTTTTGTCGGATCAATATAATTAAAGCCGGAAATTCTTTCTCCTTTAGAAGTCACATCAGTTTCAGTTTTTTCTTTATAACCATGATTGTTTGAAAGCATCAGTTTTGTAATCACCGGACTATACTGTCCACCAAGCCCATTAGAAGTCAAAATTTCCTCTTGTGTCGCAAGAATTTGCTCCAAAGTGTCCGAGAAATTAGGCTGTTCATCTGCCCATTTGTAAATAGTTGATCTCGCAACCTTCAAATAAATTGCAAGACCGGCAACTGACGGAATTTTCACATCAATAATTCTTTCGTAAGAATCGCTTTTCTCACCACGAGTTTTATGAAACTCAGTAACAACATCAACGCTGTTTTGCAAATACTCTTTTGCTTTCTTATTGTAAGCATCAGTGTAAGTTGTTTCATGACCTCTTTTCTTTTTAGTAGTTTCTTTTTCCATGCATTAATAATAACACAAAAAACAAATAGTTAAGAAACAAACGCAGTTTTTGACAATCCAAATTTTATATTGTATGACCTCACTTCCCACTTGCAATTCCGATAAGGAAAGTATAAACTGGCTATATGTTCAGCTCTAGCAGAGGGGAACTACCCTTAGGGTAGTAAACCCCTTGCAAGAAGCTTGAAGAACAAAGCCGAACTGGAATCTGGCTCTAAGCCACTCCCTAGAGCCGGCAACCCCTACAAAAAATGGATGAAAAATACACAAAATTGAATAATATCCGATTAGATGGAAAGATGTCCGAAGAGGATGAAGTCATTTTTGGTAACGCAAAAAGTCTATTTCAAACAAAAGTGATTGAGGAACTATATGAAAAATACACATCATTGGATACTGTAAAACAAAAGAAAAAGTCTAGCGTAAAACCTAGTGATAATATAAATGTAGATTTCGATGGAGGATATAAAGAAGCCAAAGATGTTTTACTATTCAACAAGGTCCGAAAGACTCTGAAGCACGAGTTGTTAAAGGAGGATGTATTGGAAGCTCACAAGAACACATGCTCTGAATGCAAACACCAATTCCCCACTCGCAAACAATTTAAGAAAGATCATCCACGAACTATTTATCCATTATTTGTGCGATGTCTATTTAACATTCCTTGCTATTTAAATAAAAAAAGGATTCTTACAATCAATGAAGCAATGAAAGATGAAGCAATATTTAACAAGGACAATTATCAGCCGATTTGTACTGATTGCAAACCTTCACGCTTTGCTAAAAGAAAATTATGAAAGAAGTTAAAACAAAATTAGATTGTGCTGTGTGTGGAGAAGGGTTCGATTGTGAACATGATTTTTCAAATGAATTCAATTCCAGCGAAGAATCAAATGTTCCTCATTGTCAAAAATGTTTTTATGACAATGGGCTTTGCGAACACAAACATGGCTATCAATGTTCAAAACATTATAATCCTTTTAATTAACATGAAAGTTCTTGAATTATTCGCAGGAAGTAGATCGATAGGAAAAGCCACTGAGCAAATGGGGGGGGTATCGTTTTCTAGTGATATTGAACAATTTGGAAGGATTGATTATGTCGTTGATATTTTGGATTTTGATTATAAAAATGTGCCTTTCATTCCTGATGTGATTTGGGCTTCACCTCCTTGTACTTCTTTCAGTGTTGCTTCTATTGGCACACATTGGGGTGGAGGTTATAGGGGGTATGAGCCAAAAACAGAAGGAGCTTTGTTGGGTATGAAGTTAGTACAAAAAACTATTGAGATTATAGATTATTATCAAAAGTTAAATCCAAATTTGATTTGGTATATAGAAAATCCTCGTGGAGTTTTAAGAAAATTAGATGTTGTCAAACTTTTGCCTATTAGACACACAATTACATATTGCCAGTATGGAGATGAAAGAATGAAACCTACTGATATTTGGACTAATAACGAAAAATGGATTCCAAAACCGATGTGTAAAAATGGTATGCCTTGTCATGTATCCGCACCTCGTGGAAGTAAGACTGGAACTCAAGGAAGAAAAGGCTCTTATGAACGCTCAATGATTCCTGAACAATTGTGTAACGAAGTTCTACAAACTACTTAAATATTCCTGATTGTCGAGCTTTCTTTTTGGCTGTGCCATTCCGAGAAATAATTTACAACTCACTCTAAACCCACACTCACATTCGAATTTATTTCCATTGTCGTACAGTTCATCACCACACTTTGGACAGAATTCATCCATATTAATTATTGTTATTCTATTAAATCTTTCGACACACACTTGACATGTACCTCGTGTCCTACTTTATTATAATACAACTGTTTTGCTTTAATTTCTTTTTTGCACACAATGCAGTTTGGATTCACAAATGCAAACCCTCTTTTCTTTTTTTGACCGGCATGGTATTTTCTTTCGGCTCTCATTGTTGTTGATTTCCAAATGAATTAATAAAATTTTCATCAAAAGTATCAAATCCTGATTCACCTTCATGACCTTCTTCTTCGGTTATTTCTCTTGAGATTAAATTCTCACTTTCTTTGATGTCGCAAATTCTTCTTAAAACCTTCCAATCACTTTCTTTAGTAAAAGCCCAGTGTAGGCTGTTACTATCTCCTGTACGCTGTAATATTCCAACCGCAGAAAGATTCTGAAGGATGTTTCGGATTACATCAGTATCAAGTCCAACAACATCCGCAATAGTTGTTGTTCTAACAGCTAATCCAAAGTCATGCTTTGCAATAACATCAAGACACGCTCTTTTTTCTTCATTAGCAAGTGAATAAGCACACCAATCTAAAATGTGAAGTTCTGCTTCTTCAAGTTTTGTCGCTCCGGTTTCATAAAATTTAATAGCCATCAAACCTTTTGCAATATTAGATAATTGCAACGCAATACGCATAGGCATCGCCGGAACTGGCTTTTTGATGATCACTTCACCTTTCCAATCTTTCTTTGCAACTGTTCTTATTCTTTCGGCAAGGAGTGAAACTTCAACAATTCGATGCTTTGTTTCTTTATCAAGCTCAAGGTCCAATTCTTTATCAGTACATTCCATCGCAACATTTGTGATGTAATCACCATAAAGCTTCGCAAGTTTTTCATCCAAATCTCTTCCATACATTTTCCGGTTAAGAGCAATTTCAGTTGCCTTCTCAGGATCATAATCCTTCATTCTGTAGTAGATAAATCGCTCTCCCATGTCCGCCACTTCTTCAAATTTTTCATAAAGTGTCGGCGTACCTCCGGAGATCACTCCTAGATTTCCTTTCCATGTGTTGGCGGTTGTGTCGTTTCCGGACATTTTAGTCATCTCACCATCGTAAATCATACGAAATTGTGAAAGGATGGCGTTCTTGCTGTCGGAATTTTTTGAAAATAGAACTGTAAGATCAGAGATTGCAATAATTCCTCGTGTTCCGATTCGGTGCAATAGTGAATTTTTTTTATCTCCGGCTTTTGCAGAAAGGAAAGTGTTCTCAGTAAGATCATCAACACGATGAATAAATGTTTCATCAGTCAACGCCATAGGTCGCAAGATTTGTGATTTTCCTCCTGATGATGCACCAATAATTACAAGCCACACTGGATCACCAATTTTCAAACGATTAGAGATGATTGAAGCCAAAGTTAAATCAATAATTGAAGTGTCCTCAAAGTATTGATATTTCTGTATTTCTTTTTTGATTGCAGGAAGTTTCATGGTCGTTTTACAAGTCCTTGATTATCCAAGAACATATTTCCGGCGGTGTATCTTTTCCAGTGAGTTGAGTCATCATAAACTTTGCCTTCGCCGATTGAACATTTCATTAATACCTTACTTGTTTCTGATTTGAAATAATAAGTTAAATCTTTATTAACGTGTTTTCTGATTTCGCTTGTTACATTTTTTCTAACATTTTTTTGAAAAGTTTTACTGGGTTGAATTTCTGAAATTCTCTGATATTTAAGTTGTTGTCGAACAGACATCCAACGATGAAGATCAACCTGAACATTTGTATTCCAAAAATTGTTGGATGCTTTTTTAAGAGAAGGAGTTAGAATAAAAATCCATTCGCAAGATTTTACTGCGGAAGGAATGATTGTCATTGTTTCGTATTTAAAACCATTCATCACCAAATACACTGCTTCATCAATTGACTTTGTTTTATAAAATTTCTTTTTCATTATTCTTTTAATTTATTAATTGCTTCAGTAAATGATGCATCATTAATTTTCATGTACATATCAATGACATCGTAATTCTTCCCACATTGTCCGAAACAGTAGCAGGTGTTGGTCTTTGGATAATATTGAAGTGATCCAGTTTTTTCATTGTGAAAAGGACAAACCGCTTTGCCGGTTTTGTTAAATTTGATTCCTTCAAGATGTGGAATCGGAAATGACTTTGCACTCAAAAGGACATCATCTGAATGTTTTCGTTTACCAATTTTTTGTTCCACAGGCTTATCCTCCTTCAGGAATTCATCATGGAAATATGTTGATTGCCAAAGGCTCACACGATCACCTCTATCGGACAAAATGTCCTTTATAACTTTTGCTGTCTTTATAAGAGTGTGCAAATCTCCTCCATTAAGGACATAATCCGAAATGTCCTTTATACCTGATCGCTCTGGAAGGAATAAGATTTTCACATTTTCAAGTCCAAACATCTTTGCAACTTTCGCCATTCCTTGACCTCCGGCTTTGTCATTGTCGAAGCAAAGTATTATGTTCTTCCCCTGAAGGACATCAACCCACTCAAGAGGAAATGACATCGCACCTCCAGTTGAAGTGACCGCCGGAATATTGTGACTCCATGCAACAAGGCAATCTTTTTCTCCTTCAGTGATTAAAATTGTGTCGTGATCTTTTGCTTTAAACCATCCGTAGAGTGTCATCTTCCCACCAAAATCGTAAGTGTATTTTGGACCTTTATCATTCTCCGGAGATCTTCTATACTTATTAAAAACAAAGTTGCCTTCCCCATCTAAAACAGGAAAAGCAATTGTTCCACTTTCAGTTGAGTAGAGATTGAATTCCGCCAAAACATTTTCAGTAATTTTTTGTCGGCTCAACCAGTCGTGGTGTAATTTATTTAAGTGCATGTCGAAAGTATATCACCTGAAAAAAATATTCTACAAATTAAAACTGGGGATAACGAACAGTTCGCAAGAATTTCGTGATATTATTACAGCAACAATAAATATGGATTACGAAGGACAGATAAAAGAGCTTCATCGACAGGGTTTTCAACTCGAAGAAATTTACAAAATATATTCTCCAATATATTTTCCTGAACAAATTGATGCAATAATAAAATGTATAGAACAATAATCATTTACATAATAATTTTTTTAATCCTCGCACTCTGTGCATCGACTGCACTTAACTAATATGAAAAAAATTTGGGATGGAGAATCAGGAATGGTGCTAGATGTTATGGATGATTTTTCTTCAGTCGTAAGATATAAAGTAGGATTGCTTTATTGGGAAATAATAAAAGACAATGAATCCGGACAACTTTTAAATGGATGGGTTGGTGAATCTGAGTTCGACGGATTCTTTGGAAGACAGGGAATCAAGAGATCTGAATTTGTTGAGATAACTGATCAAGACATCATTGAATTAGTGTCTTTAAAAAAGTTGTCCACAGGTGACAAAGTTAAACTTTTTACAGATGGAAGAAAGTAGCATATTCTACCTATGTAAGCAGTGAGTGGGGTTTTAGGACTTATGTTTTGGTAGCGAGAACGCTGGAACATCTAGTTATTAGAATCTCGTTCTCTGTTTATAAAATTTTAAATACTAAAAGACAAATGTTGCAATCAAAATATAGAAATATAAAGATAAAAGAAGCAGATTATCTTGCCATCAGAAAATGGTCCGCCATTCTAGATATGAAGCTCTACGAGGTTATACACTTTCTTATAAATTCAAAATGCAGTTGTACCAACACCAAAAAGAAATAGTTGAAGCAGATCCAAAGAAATCTGGAATATTTCAAGGATGTGGAAGTGGAAAAACAAGAACAGCACTCGCTCTGGCAACAGGTCGGGTGCTTGTTGTTTGTCCGAAAACTCAACGAGATGATGAGAACTGGCAAAGGGAAGCAAAGATGCTCAGACTTGATATTGATCTTACTGTAATGAGCAAGGAGGAATTTAGAAGGGATGTTTTAACACTTCCAAAGTTCGACACAGTGATTGTGGATGAAGCTCACACATGTCTTGGAGTTACACCATCAACACATTTCAAAAACCGAATGCCACGACCAAAGGCTTCACAACTATTTTATTCATTGAAAGAATTCATTGAGAAGACAAAGCCTGAGCGTGTGTATTTGGTGACAGCGACAATTGTAAAATCTCCAATGACAGTGTGGGGAGCAGGTGTAATTCTTGGAGCGTGGTCCGGAGGAATTGAATCATTCTATAAATTCAGATCAATCTATTATGTCAGGTTGCCAATGGCAGGAAGAGAAGTTTATTCTCCAAAGAGTGATAAAGAAACAAAAGAGCGACTCGCAAGACTCGTGAAGACAATTGGATTTGTCGGAAGACTCGAAGACTACTTCGATGTTCCAGAACAAACATTCCATGATGAATACGTGGATCTAACAGTTGACCAAAAGAAAGCAATTAAAGAAGCACGATTAGATTATCCTGATCCAATTGTTGCTATTGGAAAAATCAATCAGATTGAAAATGGAATTCTCGCCGGTGATGATTACAACAAGGCTCAAGTTTTCAAAGAAAATAAAACTCAAAGACTTCTTGATTATTCAATTGAATTTCCTCGAATGATTGTGTTTGCAAAATACACGACACAAATTGAAAACCTTGAAAAAGCATTTAAAAAAGAAGGGAAGAAAGTTTTCACTCTTACTGGAAAAACAAAAGATCGTGGAGAATTATTCCGGCAGGTGAATGCGTGTGACGATTATGTTTTTATATGCCAGTCACAAATCAGTGCAGGGTGGGAAATTCCTGATTGTCCGGTGATGATCTTTGCTTCAAGAAATTATTCATTCGTGGATTATTCTCAGGCTCTTGGAAGAATTCTTCGAGCAAATCATTTAAAGAAAAATCTGTATATAAACTTGATTGCAAAGAGTGAAATCGACATGGCGATTCACAATGCATTAAAAAATAAGCAGGATTTTGACGAAAAGCTTTATGTGGATAAGTC
>Ga0210043_1000661_pt1 | contig 35937 bp, 51 predicted proteins | sample CryGeymet201501t_FD_183990 | JGI IMG/M metagenome (GOLD analysis project Ga0210043, IMG submission 183990) | Groundwater microbial communities from Crystal Geyser aquifers in Utah, USA - Crystal Geyser metaG 2015-01t (SPAdes) (version 2) | ecosystem: Environmental > Aquatic > Deep subsurface >... | reverse complement strand
CTCCACAAACAGACGGATCATTGGGTGTGCGGTGACACCAGAACCTGCAGCAAACCGGGAGCAGGTGGTGAAGCGTGGGAGCACGTGAAAAAGGCTGCGCGAACAAAGGCATGGGTGGCGGTCAAGTGGCGTAACATGCCGGAAGGCCGTGACAAGCAGAAACCGCGAAATCGAGGGAAAACGGCGGGAAGAAACGCGCAGCGGCCGCATTGGGATGGCACGGGTGGGCAGTGTTTAACACATTGACCACCTTGGATAATACGTCACGGCGGCAGGCAGAACCGGGTAGTGAATGGGTCGAAACGGGGGCGCGAACATGCAACTGGCGTTGCTAGTTCGGTTTTCCAGTTGCTAGTTCGCGATTACGCCTTGCAAAACAGATGGTTGGCAAAATTCGGCGGGGCAGGAAACAGGCTCCGAACATGCAACTGATTTGCGTGAAAACGGGTGATTTTGGGCGGTTTGAGGCCAAAAGCCGGGGGACAAGCCGCGCTCGCGACCGAGGTCGTCAACGGGCCGTGAAGTGGGCGTTCAAGGGCGGCGCGAGAAGGCGTAAATAATCGCCGTGCAGCTGGTTGCAGCCGACCTAAGCTGGCGGATGCGATGCACCAATGCGCGGGCATTGCTGTCCGCCCGTGGCCCAATAGGCAAGCCACGCCCTGGTATTGGCGCTGGCGCTCGGGATCTGATTGGCGGTCTTGATCTGCACCTTTGCCCCGCTTCCTGCCCGCATGATCCGCAGGCTGCTGAACAGTCCGGGGGCGAGGCCGGACAAGCCATGAATGATCTCGCCATAACCAAGGTCGGGGTAGAGTTGCGCCTCAATGGTTACGGCGGCCGGGCTTGGAAAAAATGACGCGCCGGGGTGCAAGCATTTGCGCATTACGGAAAGGCTGGACGCATAAACGGCCTGGTAGTTCCGGGCCACAGAAAACTCCTGTTCAACAGGAGCATCGGCCACGTCCTGATATGAGGCACAGCCCATTACCAACACCATGGCAGCAAGAGACGCGCGAGCCTTACTTATCATGCAACTGTCTCCATGTATGGCCCGACCAGACCACCTGGCCGATGATGGCGACGCGGGCGGCGTCGGGGATGGGGCGGAATTCGGCGGGGTGGGTGGGGGCGTCGGAGCGCAGGATCAGGCCGGTAGGCAGGCGGTCGAGGCGCTTGACGCGGGTCGAGCCGTCGAGGTCGGTCAGGGCATAGACCTGGCCCGTTCGCACCGCCTTGCGGTTGGTGTCGATCAGGGCCAGATCGCCGTCGTGCAGGGTTGGCGCCATGCTGTCGCCCGATACCGGCACCAGCACGGCGGCGGATGGCGCGACGCCGATGCGGGCCAGCCAGTCGCGGCGGAAGGCCAGCTTTTCGACCACCTGGGCGTCGCCGTTGTCAGCCCCCGGCCCGGCGGAAAGGCGGGCGTCGTAGCGCGGCACGGCGGTGAAATCCTCGTTGCCGAGGATCACGGTCTCGACCGGGCCGGTGGCGCGGGGCGGGCCGAAGTAGCACTCAAGACCGAGCACATCAGCTAATCTTTCAAGGGCCTGAAACGAATATCTTTTATCATCGGATCGCGCCGAACGCATATTTTTGACCAACGCATAGTTGCCAACGGCCAATTTTGACGCAGCCGCGTCGGACAGCCCCTTCCTGGCAAGTGCCTCGTCGATGATCGAAAGAATCGGGTCCATCGCGCGATGGTAGCCGAGGTGGGCTAATGCGACAAGAACTAGCCCAAATGGGCTTTACAGACATATCCATTCTGGGCTAAGCTCCCCCTATGGACCAGAGACACGCCCTCATCACCCTCGCCGAAACGCTCGCTGCCCATCAGGGCGTGACGCATTTTGCAATTTCCATGCGGGCGCTCCGGAAGGGCGACTTCTTCAAGAAAATGAAGGAGAAGGGCGCCGATTGCCGGACCCAGACCGCAGCAAAATTGATGGTTTGGTTCGACGCGAACTGGCCGTCCGACCTTGAGTGGCCGCGCGACATTCCCCGGCCCGCCAAACCAAGAAAGGATGCCGCGTGATGTCGATCCGTCGCCGTCTGGCGCTGTGGCTGTGCCCGGACCTCAAGCCGCGTGGGTGGGCAATGCTGCCGCCTGACGGCTGGGGATGCTCATTCGAGGGCGTTCAGAACGCTGCGCATCCAGTCGCGGCCATCGGCGAAGAACCTCGCATCGGTGGAATGGGCCATAAGAAGCTCCATGGGTTGTCTGGCGACGCCGATGGTAGCCGCGTTCCTGCATCGGCACCAGTTATTGGCGAGCCGGTGCAGGAACGCACCCCGGACCAGAGAACCGCCCTCATCACCCTCGCCGAGATGTATGGCAGGCACTGCAACTACAAGTTGTCGACGGTGTCGACCTATGCGGTGAACGACGGCAAGCGGTTGCCCCACCTGAAAAACGGCGGCGGTTGCACCGTGAAAACGGCAGAACGCATGATGGCGTGGTTTGATGCCAACTGGCCGCGCGATCTGGAATGGCCGCGCGACATTCCCCGGCCCTCCAAACCAAGAAAGGATGCCGCGTGATGTCGATCCGTCGCCGTCTGGCGCTGTGGTTGGGCGCGGACCTCAAGCCCCGTGAGTGGGCCTGCGCGCGGGCGGTGGCGCTGATCGAGGCAATCACGGAGCCGGAGCAGTTCGTGGCGGTGCTGGAGGCGGCGCGGCGCATCCATGAGCATGGATTGCGGTTGGGGCGGGCGGCGTTCGAGCGGGAGGCGGGATGATGTGGCAGCGGTTGATGGCGGCAAGCCGGTGGCTTGATGATCACTGGATTGGCGATCTGATCGGGGTGGTCTGTCTGTTCGGGGGGCTGTGGCTGGGGTTGATGATAGCGGAGGTGCTGCAATGAGAGTGATTGACCAGGATAGCGGCTGGTGTGCCGAGGTGGCTGAGGCGGCCGGTGCGGCCGGTGCGGCGGGTGTTCGAAAGCACGCAATGCGTGCTGACATGATGACGGCTGCGCAGCGGCTGGCGCGTATCCGGGCCGTCGCCGTGCAGGCGAAGTTCGCGCATGAACGGGCAGGCGTGGCGCAAGGGTTTCCGGCCGAGGACATGCACTGGGATGCCTATGAGGCGGCCTGTGCGACGCTGATCGGGTTGATCGCCTGCCCAGAGGGGGAGGCGATGCTGGGTCGGCTGGCACTTCTGACGGCGGCGGAGGATGTGCGATGAGCGCCTGCTATGGCAGGCCCGGCGCGGCGCGGCATTCGGTGCGCCGGACCCGGACCGGTTGGGTGGTGATTGATCCGGCGGGCAGGATTGCCTGCGATGGCGGTAACTCCATGGCCGAGGCCGAGCAGGCGGCGGCCCGGTTGCAGCACGCCGCAGATTGCAAAACAAAGCGTGGGCCGCGCGCCTGCCTGTGCTGCGGCCAGACCTTCGAGTCGGCGGGCCTTCACAACCGCTTGTGCACATCCTGCCGCAGCCGGGGCGATGATGGTTTGCCCAACAGTTACAGTTTTGCCGGTGCCACCGGGCGCAGGCTGGCCTGAGATGCACGCCGCCCCGCTTCATTCCCCGCGCCTGCAACGGGTTCTGGCCGTGCTGGGTGATGGTCGGTCGCACACGACGCGCGACATCGTGCGGCGCGGCCGGGTGATGGCGGTGAACGCCTGCGTGGCCGAGCTGCGCGTGCACGGGGCCGAGATCATCTGCACCGCGCGCATCATCGCCGGGCAGCGGCGGTTTTTCTATCTGATGACGAAGGGGCCTGAGGTGGCGCACAGATGACCAAATTCATGCCCTCAGTGACGGTTTTACCGATCAGCGACATTGCGGTTTTGCCGGATCGCTTGCGGCCGGTTTCAGCGGCGACGACCGCGGTACTGCGGCAGGTGATCGGTGACTTCGGGTTCACGGTGCCAGTGCTGGTGCGCAGGACGCGCAAGGGGTTTGTGCTGATCGACGGGGCGAACCGGCTGGCGGTGATGACCGCGTTGGGCCAGACGACCATTCCGGTGGTGGCGATCACGTGCCGCGACGACGAGGCGCGGGCGCTGGAGGCGAGCCAGAACCTTGCCGGTGCGGGCATGACGCCAGTCGACGATGCGATCTTTCTGGCGGCCTACAGCGCGGCCTATGGGGAAATGCACCCTGAGACCCGCGCGGGCATCGCCGGGGGGCTGGCGCGGCAGGGGTTAGCAACGGAACTAAGTTCCTTTGCTGAAACCATCGCCGAGAAGCGGGCGATGACTGTGCGACAGGTCCGGAAGATCGCCCGGGCCGGTCGGTCGATCAGCCGAGAAGATGCGGATCGGCTGCGCGGCTCACCGCGGAAGGTTACGCTTGATGACCTTCTGACTGTTGCCAAGATCGGCGATGCCGACGAACGTGGCGCGGTGGTGGCGGCGCTGGCCGCGGGCAAGAAGGCCGCCGCGGCGCGCAAGGCCTATCTGGCCGCGAAGAACGGCCTTTCACCCGCCATTAAAGACCCCGTTGACGAGGGGTTCACGGCGCTGCGCGTGCTCTGGAACCGGGTGCCGAAACGCGCTCGCCGCCGCTTTGCCGAGCATTTCGCCGCCGACCTGCGCGAACTCATCGGCGGCGCGGGCGGGGAGGGGCGGGCATGAGCAGAACCACACCCACACCCCCGCAGCAATGGTGGAGTGCCGAAGAACTCGCCGCCGCTGGCCTGCCCGATCTGCCCTCGACACGTCAGGGGGTCGAGGCTCTGATCAAGCGGGGCGGCTGGCGTCAGGACGCCGCGCAGGCGCGCCGCCGCGCCGGCCGGGGCGGAGGCTGGGAATACAGCTGGAAGCTTTTGCCGGTGCGCGCGCGCCACCAGCTGACGCGCCCGGAACTTGCGCCCAAGGAACCCGAGCGCATGGGGCGCGACGAGGCCTGGGCGTGGTTCGACGCGGCGCCCGAGGCGGTGAAGGCAAAGGCGCGTGTCCGTCAGGGCATCGTGCAGAAGGTCGAGGTGCTCGAGCCCGCCATCGGTCGCCGGAGCGCGGTGACAGAGGTCGCCCGGCTGGAAGGGCTCGGCGCGCGCACGGTCTGGTCGTGGCTGGCGCTGGTCGCAGGCGTGCGTGCTGACGATCGCCTGCCTTATCTCGCGCCGCGCCACCAAGCTGCCCCCAAGCGCCCGCGCGCCAAGGACTGCGACCCCGCGTTTTTCGCGCTGATCAAGAGCGACTATCTGCGCCTTGAGCAGCCGAGTTTCACCGCCTGCTATCGCCGGGCGCGGCGTGTGGCGCTGGCCGAGGGCTGGGATATCATGCCGGAACGCACGATGCGACGGCGCCTCGATGCCTCCGTGTCGCAGGTCAGCCAGGTGCTGGCGCGCAAAGGGCTTGACGCCGTCAAGCGGATGTATCCCGCCCAGGTGCGCGACAAGACCGCGCTTGTCGCGCTCGAGGCGGTCAACGCCGACTTCCACAAGTTTGACGTCTTCGTGCGCTGGCCCGCCGCGCGCGGGGAAAAGCCGGTGATCGGGCGCGCGCAGATGGTGGCGTTTCAGGACATCTATTCGGGCCGTATCCTGGCCTGGCGCGTGGATCAGACCCCGAACGCGACTGCGGTGCTGCTCTGCGCGGGCGACATGATCGAGGCATGGGGTATCCCGCAGCATGTGCTGCTGGACAACGGCCGCGAATTCGCCGCCAAGGCGATCACCGGCGGCAGTCCCACGCGCTACCGCTTCAAGGTGCGTGACGAGGACATTCCCGGTCTCTTCACCTCGCTCGGCTGCGACATCCATTGGGCGACGCCTTATGCGGGTCAATCAAAGCCGATCGAGCGGGCATTCCGCGACATGTGCGATGCGATTGCCAAGGATCCGCGCTTTGCGGGCGCCTGGACCGGCAACCGGCCTGAGGCGAAGCCGGAAAACTACGGCAGCCGCGCGATCGATCTTGAGCAGTTTCTCGAGGTGCTGGCAGAGGGGATCGAGGAGCACAACACGCGGCAAGGGCGGCGCTCCGAGGTCGCATGGGGCCGCAGCTTTGTTGAGGTGTTCGACGAAAGCTATGCCACCGCGCCGATCCGTAAGGCCACCGAGGCGCAGCGGCGGCTCTGGCTGCTGGGCGCCGAAGGGCTTCGCGCCGAGAGCAAAAGCGGCCGCATCCGTTTTCAGGGCAGCGAGTTCTGGGCCGACTGGATGCACGAGATTGCCGGTCAGCGGGTCATCATCCGCTTCGATCCGGCAGGTTTCTTCGACGGCCTGCACATCTACAGCCAGAACAACGCCTATCTCGGCCACGCGCCGTGTCTGGTGAAAGCCGGGTTCTTCGACATGGCCGAGGCGCGCACGCATGCGCGCCACCGCAATGCCTGGATGGCGGCCGAGAAGGCAGCACTTGCCGCCCACCGGAAATACAAGGCCGCCGAGATCGGCGAGGGCCTGGCAGCACTGACCCCGCCCGATCTGCCGAAGCCGGAAGCCAAGGTGGTGCGGCCGGTCTTTGCCATACCCGCGCCGCGCGCCGGACGCCAGGTGCCTGCGCCGGATCTGGACCGCGCCCAGGCGGCGATCGTTGCCGATCTGGCAAGCCGCCGCAGCGCCCCGGCACCGGTGGCCGAGGAAGAGCCGCGCGAGCGGTTCCGCCGCGCGCTGCAGCTCGAGCGCGCGCAGGCAGCGGGTGGAACACTGACCGCCGAGCAGCAGCGCTGGCTCAGCGTCTACCAGACCCAGCCCGAATACCGGGCCGAGCGGATGCTCTGGGACGAACAGGGCGACACGATCTTTGGGTGAGAAAACCGCCGGGGGCGGATGAGGCCCCACGACGGAAAACACGAGACGGCGGAAAACACGAGCGGTGAAGAGGGACAAGATGACGGACGAACCGAGGCTTTACAACAGCGTGGCGCCCTTGCGGAATGTGGCTGCGCTTCTGACCCTGATCGACCGGGTGCAGACCCGCGCGCACGGGCTGCCGGGTATGGCCACCTTTTACGGCCCTTCGGGCTACGGCAAGACCACTGCGGCGGTTTATGCCACCAACCGCTTTCGGGCCTGTCACATCCAGATCCAGGCGCTCTGGCGCGCCAAGACGCTGTTGCAGGAGATTGTAATCGAGCTTGGGATGCGTCCGGGCCGCAGCACCGCACCGGACCTGTTCAACCAGGCAGCCGAGCAACTGGCGCGCTCGGGCCGGCCGCTGCTGCTGGATGAGGCCGACCATCTGGTCAGCGACAAGATGATCGAGGTGGTGCGCGGGCTCTACGAGGCCTCGGGTGTGCCGGTGATCCTGATCGGCGAAGAGTTGTTGCCGCAGAAGTTGCAACGCTGGGAGCGGGTGCATGGCCGCATGCTCGACTGGGTGGCAGCCGAGCCAGCGAGCCTTGGCGACGTCGGACACATGGTGCCGATCTACGCGCCCGGCATCGAAATCGCCCCCGACCTGCGCGATCTCGTGCTGAAGGCCTCGCGGCGCTCGATCCGGCGGGTGGCAATCAACCTTGCGCTGATCAACGAACATGCCCGGGTGCGCGGACTCAGGGCCATGTCGGCGGCGGACTGGAAGGGGTCCTTCTTCACCGGCGAAGCCCCTGCCGCGCGGCGCGACGAAATGGCCGAAGATTACCGTCGCAAGGCCGACGCCAAGCGGAGGGTCGCGTGATGTTCCAAACCCCGCAAACCCGCGCGGCCATCGCGGATGCAGCCTGGGCGGTGGCGCTTCGGCTTGGCACCTTCGGCTACGCCGAGATCAGCGCCGAGCTGCACGTCAGCTTGTTGCGGGCGAGCGCGATCGTGCGCGCCTGGGAACAGGACGGTGCCTGCATCAACGTGCAGCGCGGTGTCGGGCGGCGTAACCTTTATCGCGTCGTGGCCGAGTTCCAGCGCACGCGCGAGGCGGGCACCGGTGGCTCGGTGCCGCTCAATCTCTGGACCGCGATGCGGGGCTTGCGCAGTTTCACGCCCACCGATCTTGCCGCGCATTCCTCGACCGCCTCGGTGCCGGTCAAGCTGGAAGCGGCGCAGGGCTATTGCCAGGCACTCCTGAAGGCGGGCTACATCAAGGTCGAACGCACGGCGGTGCCCGGGCGGCGCGAGGCGATCTACCGGCTGATCCGCAACACCGGCCCGCGTCCGCCGCGCGAACGGCGCGTGCGCGCGGTCTGGGATGACAATATCGGCGAGTTGGTGCTGCTGACCGGGGGCGTGCCATGAGCAGCCCGCTCGAGATTGCGCGCGCCGCCTGGGGCGAGGACTTGCCGGACTGGGTCGAGGCGCTGGCGGTCGAATGTGGTGCTACCAGCCAGAACCGGGTGGCTGCGCGCATGGAGCGCTCGGCAGGGCTGATCAGTCAGGTGCTGCACGCCAAGTATCCGGCGAATTCAAGCGCCATTGAAGAGCGGTTCAGAAGTGTCTTTCAACTGGCGCGGGTCGATTGCCCGGCGCTCGGCACGCTGCCCGCGCATGAGTGCCAGGACTGGCGCGCCAAGGCGCGCAGCTTTGCTACGGGCAACCCGCTCCGGGTGCTGATGTTTCGCGCCTGCGCCGCCTGCCCGCGCAACGCGAGGGAGGAGGGCTAATGACGCGCCTGACCCAAAGAGAAATGCTGACCCTCGCCTCGCGCGGGCTTGGCAAGGTCGATCTGTGGGGGCGGCGCGGCGTGACCCTGCTGTCGATGGACGAGAGTGAGGCGATGGCCTGCGCCCTGGTGGTGCTGGGGCTGGTGGCCACGCCGCCCGGCGCGGATGCGCCGGAACTGCTGATTGTAGAGACTGAAAAGGAGGTGTTGAAATGAGCTATGAAATGACTGGCCCTGTCACTGAAACCACGATCCCGGACGGAAGGGTGCTGGTCGATGGCCGCCCCCATATGCGGGACGGCCAGGGCAAGCTGGTGCCGCTGACGCTGATCAGGGCGCAGGACCAGCTGCAGGACGAGGTGGTGCGCCGGATCATCGGCTTTGCGGTGCCGCTGTCGGATCAGGTGGCGCGGTTCAAGGCGCACACGTTCGATGACATTTCGGGCTTCGAGGCGCTGCTGGCGCAGGAATACGAGGCCCGGATCGGCGGGCCCAGGGGCAACAAGACCCTGATGAGCTATGACGGGCTTTACAAGGTGACGGTGCAGGTGGCGGACGCCATTGCCTTCGGTCCCGAGTTGCAGATCGCCAAGGGGCTGGTGGACGAGTGCCTGAACGAATGGGCGGCCTCGGCACGCGACGAGATCAAGGCGATCGTCACCCGCGCCTTCAACACCGACAAGGAAGGCCAGATCAACCGCGCCGCGATCTTCATGCTGCTCAGGTTGGACATCACCGACCCGCGCTGGCTGCGTGGCATGGCGGCGATCCGGGATGCGATGAAGATCGTCGGCTCCAAGACCTATGTGCGCTGCTACCGGCGCGCCGCGTTCGACGGGCCGTGGGAAGCCATCACCATCGATCTGGCGAAGGCATAAGGCGATGAAAAACAAGCTCGCCGACCTCAATGACCACCTGTTTGCGCAGCTTGAACGGCTGCGCGAAGACGGACTGACGCCCGAGCAGCTTGATGCCGAGGTGAAGCGGTCTGCCGCGATTGTCGATCTGGCCGACCAGATTACCGAGAGCAGCAAGCTGCGGCTGATGGCGGCCAGGCTTTACGCCGAGCATGGCGAAAAGGTGCTGCCGATGCTGCCGCTGATCGGAAAGGGCGGGGAATGAAAGGCAGCCGGATCCGCTACCTGCCCGAGGAACTGGCGTGGATCGAGGCCCACTATCACGACCGCTCGCGCGCAGTCCTGCATGCCGGGTTCTGTTTCCGGTTTGGCCGCACCGATGTGTCGCAGGACAATATCTGCGGCCTGTGCAAGCGCAAGGGCTGGGCAGGGTCGAACGGCATCTTTCGTAAAGGTCATGTGCCCGCCAACAAGGGCAAGAAGATGCCGTTCAACCCGAACACCGCTGCCAACTGGTTCAGGAAGGGCCATCTGCCGCACAACACCAGATATCTGGGGCACGAGCGGGTCACCACGGATGGCTATGTCGAGATCAGCGTGGCCGAGACCAACCCGCACACCGGCTATGAGCGCAGCTATGTGGCCAAGCACCGCCACCTGTGGGAAGCGGCGCACGGGCCGCTGCCCGAAGGCATGGTGCTGAAATGCCTGGACGGCGACAAGACCAACTGCGATCCGGCGAACTGGGAGGCGATCCCGCTGGCGCTGCTGCCACGGCTCAACGGCCGGTTCGGGCGCGGCTATGACGCCGCCCCGGCCGAGGTCAAGCCGGTGATCCTGGCGGTTTGCAAGCTGGAACACCGGGCGCGGGAAATCCGGAAAGGGCGTGGATGATGACCAGAAATACCGTTCTCAAGACCATCCACGTCGCCTGCCGCGATCTGGGGCTCAATGATGACAGCCGGCGCGATCTGCAACTGCTGGTGACCGGCAAGGCAAGCCTCACGCAAATGAGTGCCGCCGAGCAGGTGGCGGTGCTGGAGGCGCTGAAGGCGCGCGGCTTCAAGCCGTCGTCGGGCAAGACCGGGCGCAGCCATCGCTGCCCCGCCACGCGCGGTGACATCCGCTATTGCCATGTGCTGTGGCGCCAGCTGGTGCTGGCCGGTGCGGTCGATCTGCCGGGGGCGGCGGGCCTCAATGCCTTCATCCGGGCGCGGTTCGAGAAGGCCTGGGGGGCGGTGCCGTTCGATGTCGACGGGCTGCGCGACTGGAAACAGATCGCCAGCGTGATCGAGGCGCTGAAAGCGATGTGCGCGCGGGCGGGAATTGTGCTCACCGGCGGGCCGGGGCGGGAGCGTGCCGAATGAGCGCGCCGCGGGCCAGATCGCTAATCGCGCGGGTTGCGCCCATTCAGGACGTTCAGCGCCCCGAGCATGCGAGCCTTGTCGAAGCGGTTGTCGGAGGCGGTAATCTGCGCCTCGATCTCCTGGCGGAGCCGGTCGCGGGTTACGGGTTCGTCGGTGCGCAGCAGCGCAAGGACGGTATCGGCAACGGTGGTGCGCCACATGTCGGCGGCTCCCTTTTCCATGTCCGCCTCCCTCTGGGCCCGCAGACGGTCGGCTTTTGCGTTCATCAGATGCGTTTCCTTTCGGTTCAGACGGAAGGGGGCGACAGGCGCCGGGGGGTGTTGACGCATCACCCGGTGCCGCAATCCTACACGAAACGGGCTGGTTCAGTCCAGCATTTGACATTTGAGGCGAACCGCTGCATGTTGGTGGCGTTCGGAAGCGTCTTAGAAAGCGCCCCGAGCAGGACTACCGTAGGCGGTTACGCCCCGACAGAGCTTCTCAGCAGAGATCAGCTTCATCCGGGTGGCATGTGCAATGTCCAAGGCTTCGGCCCAAAGGCACATGCGGATTGTCCTACGGCAGTCTTTCTAACACCCGGAGCCGTTTCGGCATCCGTAACCGTAGGAGAAACAAATGCAGGTCTATCCCGTAACTTTCTACGACTGGCACGGTCACGCCTTCCGTGCCGGGGGCCACTGGTGGCTGGCACCGCGCCAGATCAGCGATCATCTGGAGCTGAGCTGGGCGCGGCAACAGCGCAAAATCAACGGCTCGAACCTGAAAGCTGGAACCGCCCTGAGGGCGGTCCCAGCTATCGACCAGAAGCGGCAGATGTTGATCATGAAAATGGGTCATGCCGGGGCCTGGCTGCTGGGCATCGAGGCGAAGAATGTGCCCGAACAGAAGCGCCCGCGATTGATTGCAATGCAGGACGCCTTGCTGGACGCGCTGGATCGGCAACTGGCGCAGATGTTTGGCTTGCCCGGACTGGCCGAGGCGGAGGACATGCGGCGCCTTCCGCTGCCGCCCTTTGCACTGTCGCAGATGGCCCCGGACGCCTGCCGCAGCGCGCGGGAGGCGGTTCTGGACGATCGGGCCGCGTTTCAGGCTACGCAACTGCTGCGGATCGGGCTGCCCGCGACAAAGGTGGCACCCATGGTCAGACGGTCGCTTTACTGGACGCGCGGCCAGATGCACAACAGCCGCCGGATCGGCCTTGTGCCGCTGACGCCCGCGCAACAGCGCCTTCTGGAACAGCCGTCGCTGTTCGGGGAGGCCTGAGCGATGGCAACGGACCGAAAGACAAAAATGACGGAAACCCGGATTGCGCTCTGCGAGGATGCGCTGCTCGATGCGCTGATCGGCTACGACTTTCCGGTGATCATGGCGGCGCTGGCGGCAGTGACGGGCGGAATTCTCGCGCTGAACAGCCAAAGCCCGCAGGAGCTGCGCGCGGGGGTCGCACGGGTGGCGGAAGGTATGGGCGCGATCGCGGCAGACGTGTATGCCGAGGGCCAAAGCCATGTGTAACCACCCCCCCGAAGACCCGCGCGACGGGTTGCAGGGCGGGGCGCTGGCGCTGGCTGGCTTGCGCGATCTGGTCGGCGACGTGCGCCAGGGCGGCGGCTTCGATCAGACCGGCCCGGCCGAGCTGGGCGAGCTGCTGGACATGGTCACGCGGCGGATCGAGCGCGCGGCGGACCAGTTGCAGGACTATGTGCCGCGCGGCGTCACGCCGCCGGCCGAATGACGGCTCTGCCGCCCTCCGGAACCGGGGGGCGGCATGAGCGATGCCTGGATCGACGAGCTTGAGCGCGATCTGGGTCTTGCCGCCCGGCTGCGGCTGCTGGCCAACTGCGGCGGCCAGCGCCGGGCCATTCCGATGCCGTTGCATGCCGGCAGGTCGGTCCTGGCGGGCGAAGTTGGGGTGGAAGTGGCACAATGGCTGGCGGCGCGGTTTGGCGGGTCAGAGCTGGATATCCCGTCGCACCGCGCACAGGTGGCCCGCGATCAGGCCTCGGCGCTGCGGGCGGCGGTGATCGAGGCGGGATTGACCGAAGCCAAAAGATCGGCGAATGCTATCGCCAGCGAACACGGCGTCACCAGCATGTGGGTGCGCAAGTTGCGCGCCGAATTGCGCGCCGAGCAACGCGCCGGGCGGCAGATGCCGCTGCCGCTGTTCGACCGGCTGACGCGCGACTGACGCCACCCCCGATACTGCATCCCCCGGCACTGATGGGCGTTCCTGTGGCATTCCTTGGGGAATGGCCGGGGCTGACCCGGCACCATTGCGGGGAAAATCATGCAGACCAGCGCCAAAGGCACTGCCGCGCTTGAGCTTGAAGAGGGCGTGGTGTTGCGCGCCTACCGCGATGTGGTGGGGGTGTGGACCATCGGCGCGGGCCTGACGGCGGCATCCGGTGTGGTCAGGCCACAGGCCGGGATGGTGATCACCAAAGCTGAGGCCACCGCCCTGCTGCAAGAGGCGTTGACGGCGAAATACGAACCGGCGGTTCGGCGCGAGATGCCGGATGCACGGCAAAGCGAGTTTGACGCCGGGGTGTCGTTCCATTTCAATACCGGCGCGATTGCCCGCGCCTCCTGGGTGCCGGAATGGCGCAAGAAATCCCCGCCGGCGGCGATCCGCGCCCGCATGGCACTGTGGAACAAGGGCGGTGGCCGGGTGTTGCCGGGCCTTGTGGCGCGGCGGGAGCGCGAGGCGACGATGCTGCTCGGCGGCATCTATCGCGGCGCAGCGCTGCCTGCCCCGATCAGCGGCAGCTATGCCCGATGGGGCCTGGCCCTGAGCGGCGCGGAAATCACCGCGGTGTGCGACGGCTTGCGCAAGCTCGGCTACGACCCCGGCGGCGAGGCGGATGCGGTGTTGCTGACGGTGGCAAAGGCTTTCCAGCGCGACAACGGCCTGACCGTCGATGGCATCATTGGCCGCGCCACCCTCAGCGCGCTGCAGCGTGCGCTGGATGCCCGCACCAAGGCCGTGGCCCCCGCCCTGGCCACCGCGGCCGCCGTGCCCGCCGCCACCACCGGTATTGCCGATCAGATCACCGATCTGCCCTGGGCAGGCGATGCGTCGTTGCTGGGGCTTGGCCTTTGGGGTGTCACCCTCGCGTTTCGCTACCGCGATGTCATCGCGGCCTCGATCAACCACCCTCTGCCGCGTCTGGCGGCGTTGCTTAGGAGCTTCTGATGAAAGCCTTGATCCGGACCATCCTGACCATCCTGACCAGCGCCACGGTCCTGCCGGGCCTCGCCGTCTTTGCCCCGCCTGCCCTGGCGGCGACCGCGAATTGCGGCGACTATGCGGCGATGGCACAGGTTCTCGCCGACACCTACGGCGAGACCCCCCTGTTCAGCGGCCTGTCCGTCCAGGGGCAGAAAGTCGTGTTGGCAACGAACCCGGATGGCAGCACGTGGACAATATTGGTCATCGGGGCGGGCGGCACGGCCTGCATCGCGGCGGTGGGAACCGAATGGCAACCCGGCAGCCCCGCCGCCCCTGGCGTGGAGGGCTGAGCGATGAGCGTCCTTGGAGCCATCGCCCTGCAAGCGGGCTTGCCGATCGTGGAAAAGCTGCTGTCGAAGCGGATCGGTGATGGGGGCGGCCGGTTGGCCGCGCAGGTCATCCAGACCATCGCGGCGCGCGCGGGCACCACGCCCGCCGAGATCGACGCCTATGCCGAGTCCACGCCGGGCCGGGTGATCGACGCGATGCGCGAGGTCGAGCGTGCCGCCCCCGAGATGATCGCGGCTTATGACCGTGACCTGCAACTGCAACTGGCCGCGCTTGCCGCCGAGCAGGACGATCCGGTGTGGATGCGGGCCTGGCGGCCGGGATGGATGTATCTGCTGGGCTTCTTGTGGCTGTGGAACCTGGTGATCCTGCATGTCGCGAATGCCGCGCTCAGGATCGCCCTGCCGCCGCTTGCGACCACCGATCTGCTGGCGCTGACCGCGCTGTTCCTGTCGCTCTATATGGGCGGCCATACCGTATTGCGCGCATTGGGAAAGTCGGAAAGTAAATGACGGGAGCAGAACTGAATATCGCGCCGATGATCGTCTGGGTCATCGCACTGTCGACGCTGCTGTCGTTCGCCACCACGGTCTGGAACCTGGTCAATTCGGGCGCGAAACAGAATGGGCGGCGCATTGGCGAGCTGGAGCATCTCTTCGAGGCGCTGGGGCGCGAGGTGGCGCGGCTTGGCGACAAGCTTGGCCGGATGCCCGATCAGGGCATGATGCACCGGCTGGAACTGTCGCTGGCGCGGATGGAGGGCCACATCGACCAGCTTGACGAGCGGCTCAAGCCGGTCGCGGCGATCGCCGAGCGCATGCAGGAAGTTCTTATCGAGCAGGGGCGGAAATAACATGGACATGGCGCAGCACATCCGGGAAGACGCCCGGCTGATCATCCTCAAGGAGCTGGGCAAACAGGTCGATGAACGGCTGCACTCGGGTCAACTGACCGCGGCGATCTTCGCCTATGGCGGCATCGACCGTGAGCGCGAGTGGGTGCACGGCGAGCTTGACTGGCTTGCCGAAATCGGCGCCGTGACACTCGCCAGGCCCGGCTCGGTGGTGATTGCCACCCTTACTGAGAAGGGCGCGCGTCATTTGCGCCGTGCCATTGCCATCGAGGGCATCTCGCGACCCAGCCGCGGCGGTGAATGACATGGCCCGCGCCGCCCCCGACAAGGTGACCCGCGGCCGCCTTTCGGCGATCGATCTGATGCCGCCCGAGGCCGATGGTATCATCTCGTGGGCTGCGGCCGAGCTTGGTCTGCGCGAGCGCACGCAGACCGACATCTACGCCGAGTTCACCGGCAAGTGCGAAGCGCTGATGGCCGAGCACCGGGGCGAGATCGAGTTCGCGATCCCGGCGTTTTCCTCGTTCAACCGCTACTCGATCCGGCTGGCGCGGCTGACCCGGCGGCTCGACGAGACCCGCCAGATCGTCGCGGCGCTGTCGGCCAGTTTCGATGCCAAGGACAGCGACGATCTGACCATCATGACCGCCGAGACCATCAAGGCGCTGGTTCTGCACATGCTGGGTGATGGTGCCGACGGGATCGAGCCGAAAGACGCCATGCTGCTTGCAACCGCCTTCAAGTCGGCGGCGCAGGCGCAGAGCATCAGCACGGATCGCCGCCGCAAGGTCGAGAAGGAGTTCGAGAGCCGGATCGGCGTGGCCGTCGAGACGGTGGCGCGGGCCAAGGGCCTGACGGTGGAAACCGCCGAGGCGATCAAGGCGCAGATCCTGGGGGTGGCGTGATGGCCGAGTCAATCCTCTTGGTTTTCACCGGCCTGATCTTCGTGGTGATCAGTGTTGTGCTCGCCATTAATGCCGAGATGTCACCGGGCGCAGAGGGCGAAAGGACGCACGGCGGCTTTCTTTTCGGGCTGGGTCTGTGGCTGTTCATGGTGGGCGCAGTGACACTGTTTACCGGCTGGGTCGCGGGATGACCGTCCCGATCTCCGCCGCTGAATGGGAGCGCCAGCGCCGGGCCGCGACCTCGGCGATGCCGGGTGTCATCGCCGAGGTCGGCCTGCCCAAGGTGCTGCTGCCCTATCAGGCGCGCACGGTGTCGCTGCTGGATGGCGCTTGCCCGGTTCTTTTCGTGGAAAAGTCGCGCCGGATCGGCCTGACGTGGGGTCTGGCCGCCTATGGTGCCCTGCGCGCCGGTCGCCAGAAGGCGGCGGGCGGCATGGACGTGATGTACATCTCGTATTCGCGCGAGATGACCCGCGAGTTCATTGACGCTTGTGCGATGTGGGCCCGGGCTTTCGACATGGCGGCGGGCGAGATCGAAGAGACGCTGTTTGACCAGGACGACGCCGACAAGGCGATCAACGCCTTCCGCATCAAGTTCGCCTCCGGCTTCGAGATCATGGCGCTCAGTTCGGCCCCGCGTGGGTTGCGCGGCAAGCAGGGCGTGATCATCATCGACGAGGCGGCCTTCGTTGACAGCCTGCCGGAACTTCTGAAGGCGGCGCTGGCGTTTCTGATGTGGGGCGGTCAGGTCGTGGTCTGTTCGACCCATGACGGGGTTGACAATGCGTTCAACGCGACAATCCAGGACATCCTCGCCGGGCGGTCAAAATACCAGCATATCCGCATCGACTTCGATCAGGCGTTGACCGAGGGGCTGTATCAGCGCATCTGTCTGGTCACCGGCAAGGCGTGGTCGGCGGCGTCAGAGGCGGCCTGGCGGCAGGACATCATCGACTTCTACGGCGATGGCGCTGACGAGGAACTCTTTTGCATTCCGTCGTTGTCGTCGGGCTCATGGTTGCCAGCGCCCTTGATCGAAGCGCGCATGGTGGTCAAGACGCCGGTGCTGCGGCTGGAACTGCCACCGGACTACATGTTCCGCGCGCGCCTGCAACAGGCCGCGGTGATGGCCCCTTTTCTCGAAGCGTTGCGGGCGCAGCTCGCAGCCCTTGATCTCGGGCCGCAGTTTGCCTTCGGCTTCGACTTTGCCCGCGTGGCCGACCTCACAGCCGGGTCTTTAATCGCCATTGAACAGCGCCTGAAACGCCGCGAGGTTCTGGCGTTTGAATTGCGCAACGTGCCGGGGGTCGAGCAAAAGCAGATCGTGCGGATGATCTTGCAGTGCGTGCGCGCCCGCCTTGTAGGGGCCGCGTTTGACGCCACCGGAATGGGCTGGACCGTGGCCGAAGATCTGGGCCGGGAGTTTGGCCTGCGCGAAGACCCGCAAGGTTCCGGCCTGGTGATGGCGGTCAAATTCTCCGAAGAATGGTACCGGCTGCACATGCCGCCGCTGAAGGCCGCGATTGAAGACGACATGATGGACCTGATCGCCGATGCCGAGCATCTGTCCGATCTGCGCGCCGTCAAGCTGGTGCGCGGGATCGCCCGCGTGCCTGCCCTGCGGGACGGCACCACGGGCAGGAAGCGCCACGGCGACCACGCAATTGCCGTCGCCCTCGCCCATTGGGCCAGCCGCCAGCGCTTTGTCGAATATGGCTATCAGGCGGTGCCGCGCGGCCAGAGCCAGAGTGGGAAACCGGGCCTGACCCCCGAAGATGATGATTTGCGTGCCCGCGACTGGTTCACTCCGCCGCTCGGCGCTGGCTTGCGGGGGGGCATCTGATGCGGTGGCTGTTCCGGACCACAATGCGCGGCCTCGGTGGTTTGGCGGGCGATCTCGGGCTTTGGCTCTATTGGGCCGGGAAACATGGGCAGCAACGCTGCCACAGAAGGAGCAAGCCATGAAATCCCCCGTCCTGCTGGATGCCTATGGCAAACCGATCGAACGCAAGGCGCTGACCCAGGAGGTGGCGGCGGCGAGCTATGGCGGGGTGCGCAGCCCGATCACCGGCTATCCCGGCGACGGTCTGACCCCGGCCACGCTGGCCGCGATCCTGCGCGAGGCGGATGCGGGTGACCCGCTGCGCTATCTCGAACTGGCCGAAACCATAGAAGAGCGGGATCTGCATTACCTCGGGGTGCTGGGCACCCGCCGCCGCGCGGTCAGCCAGATCGAGGTGACCGTTGAAGCCGGGTCGGATGCGCCAGAGCATGAAACCCATGCCCAGATGGTGCGCGACTGGCTGAAGCGCGACGCGTTGCAGGAAGAGCTGTTCGATATCCTTGACGCGGTCGGCAAGGGCTATTCGTTCACCGAGGTAACGTATGAGGAGTCGGAAGGCCAATACCTGCCGCGCCTCGAGCCCCGTGACCCGCGCTGGTTCCGGTTTGATCGCCGCGACATGACCACGCCGATGCTGCTGGTCGAGGGCGGGCAGGAAGAACCCCTGAAGGCGGGCAAATTCATCTTTGCCCGGATGCAGGCAAAGTCGGGCCTGCCGGTGCGCGGCGGTATCGCCCGTGCCGCGCTCTGGGCGTATCTCTTCAAGATGTACACCCAGCGTGACTGGGCGATCTTCAGCCAGACTTACGGCCAGCCGGTGCGGGTCGGCAAGTTCGGGGCCGGTGCCACGGCAGAGGACAAGGCCACGCTGTTCCGGGCGGTGGCCAATATCGCCGGGGATTGCGCGGCGATCATCCCGGAGTCAATGATGATCGAGTTCATCGAGAGCGGCAATGTCGGCGCGGGCCACGGCATGTACAAGGAGCGGGTCGAATTCCTTGATCAGCAGGTCTCCAAGGCCGTGCTGGGCCAGACGGCGACCACGGATGCGGTGGTGGGCGGCCTGGGGTCGGGCAAAGAGCATGGCGACGTGCGCGCCGACATCAAGAGCGCGGATGCCAAGGTGCTGGCCGCGGTGTTGAACCGTGATCTGATCCGGATCTGGGTGCAGATGGAATTTGGCCCGCAGCGGGTCTATCCGCATCTGCGCATCGAAGACCCGCAACAGGAAGACCTGAAGGCGTTGGCCGATGCACTGGGCCCGCTGATCGACCGCGGCCTTGAGGTCGAGCAGGCAACCATGCTGCAGCGCTTTGGTCTGCCGGAACCCCGGAAAGGGGCCAAAATGCTGCGGCCAGCGCTCGCGGGCGCACTGCCGACGGACACTCCCGGTCCGGATCGCGAGATTAAACGGGTTTCAGGCGAAATTAAACGGGGTGACGCCCTTCCGGGCACATCGGCCGCCCTGAATGCGCAAGGGCCGTCAGCGGGCAAAAATCAGGGGTCTGATCCGGTGGACCATCTGACCGCCCGGCTGGCGATCGAGGCCGCCCCGGCGATGGCAATGATGCTGGGGCGGATCGAGGCAATGCTGGCGGCGGCGGGCAGCTTGGATGAGTTCCGCGCGATGCTGCTGGCGGGCTTCCCGGACCTTGACGGCAGCGGGCTGGCGGCGACGCTGGCGGCGGGGATGCTGGCCGCGCACGGGGCCGGGCGCGTGGCGGTTGATGAGGCCGCCGGGTGAGCGACATCGCCGCCAGCTTTCGCCGCCCGTTTGACGCGCAGGTCGCGGCCTACCGGCTGCGGCTTGGCAATCTGGTGCCGACCGCGCGGTGGGATGATCTCTCGCACGCCGAGCACGACCGCGCCTTCGTGGTGGCGGGGGCGGTCAAGGCCGACCTGCTGGCCGACCTGGGGGCGGCGGTGGACCGGGCGATCAGCGAGGGCACCGGGTTCGAGGCGTTCAAGACCTCGTTTCGCACCATCGTCGAACAGCACGGCTGGCACGGCTGGACCGGCGAAGGCACGGCCAGGGGCGAGGCGTGGCGGATGCGGGTGATCTACCGCACCAACATGCTGACCAGCTACGCGGCGGGCCGCATGGCGCAACTGGTGGACGGCAAATTCAAATTCTGGGTCTACCGGCACGGCAACGCGCTGGAACCACGTCTGCTGCATCTGGCGTGGAATGGCACCGCGTTGCCGCCGGATCATCCGTTCTGGGCGACCCACTATCCGCCGAACGACTGGGGCTGCACCTGCTATGTGACCGGTGCGCGCACCGAGGCCGGGATCCGGCGGGTGGGCGGCGACCCGGGCAAGCAACTGCCGGACGGCTGGGAGGGGCTGAACCCGAAGACCGGCACGCCGGCCGGGGTGGGCAAGGGTTGGGACTACGCGCCGGGGGCAAGTGCGGTTGATGACGTGCTGGCGGCGGTCCGGGCCAAGGCGGAGGTGCTGCCACCGCAGATCGCGGGCGATCTGATCCAGAGCATGGTGCAGTCAGAGGCTTTCGCGGGTTGGTTTGCTGCGCCACGTGGGGTTTGGCCACTGGCACGGATCACAACCGAAGATGCGGCGGCACTCGGCGCGCGCACCACGATCGCCGATCTGTCCGCCGAGACTGCGCGAAAGCAGGCACTCGTTCATGGCGATCTTACGGCGGCAGACTATGCCATGGCCCAGACGGTTGTCGATCATGCGACGCGGCGCATCCAAGACACGCCGCAATCTCTGATCTACCTGCTGATTGAGCCGGGCAGCCAGGGCCATGTGCTGGTGGTAAAGGCCACGCGATCCGGCGAGGGGCTGTTTGTCACCAGCTTCCGACGTCTGAGCCGGGACGCGGCCCGGCGGGACCGGGAACTGAACCGGCTGCTGGGAAAGGCGCTGCCGTGATGCGGGTGGCAGGGCCCCCCGCCCGGTTGCCCGGAAACCCTGCATGGCGCTCCGATCCGAAGATCGTGCTACGGCCGGGAGAATATTACCGTGTCACACCCGCAGACAGAACATAGGCAGCAGAATGAGCGAAAGCAACAGGCCCACCACCGTCACCATCGGCCCGGCCACCCTTATGTGCGGCGATGCGCTGGCGCTGCTGGCGGCGGGCAGGCTGGGCTGCGATGCCATCATCAGCGATCCGCCTTACGGCATCAGCTATCAGCACGGGGGGGGCGATGATCACCATTGAACTCAAGGATGCCGAACTTCAGGCGGCGCTGTCCGGGCTGGAGGCGCTGCTCGCGGACCTCAGCCCGGTGATGAACGAGATCGGCGATTTTCTGGTGACCGCGACCAAGGACCGCATGGCAGCGGGCAAGACGCCCGAAGGCAGTCCCTTCGCCCCGCGCTCGGCCGCCACGCTGGCGATCTATGCCAGGCGCAAGATCACATTCGGCCCCACGCCGCTGCGGCAGAGCGGTGATATGGGGCAGCAGATTGCCCACAGCTACGGGCCAGACAGCGTCCAGGTCGGATCGAACGCGATCCAGGCGGCGGTGATGCAGTTCGGGGCGGTGAAGGGCGCGCTCGGGGCTTATTTCTACACCGGCAAGGGTGGCGGCCATGTCGATGGCTCCAGCCCCTGGGGCGACATCCCGGCGCGCCCCTTTCTCGGGCTGTCGGATGAGGACCGCAGCGGGATCCTCGACATCGTCAGTGAAGCCCTGGCGGCGGCGCTGCAGGCTTGACCGGCGGGGCGGGCCGGATCATGGTCTGACCTGAAGCCGGTTGTTCCGGCGCCGCCAGCACGTGCTGCTCTGCCCCACGGCGACACCCCCGAAACTGCATCCCCCGGCACAAGGCGGCGGCGGTGTGGCATCAACGGGGCATGACAAAGAGCCCCGACACCCGCCTGTTCACCGCGACGCTTGCGGCACTCGACCTTCCCGCAACGGATGGCGTGCCGGAGTGGGTGCATCTGTTGCCGATCGACGGCGAAATCCGCACGTTCGACGGCCGGGGCCCGTTCCGGGTCGCCGACGCGGAGGCGGTTATCGCCGCCTCGTTGTTTGCCGATCCCCGCGAGGCGAACGGCCTGATCGTTGATGAAAACCACGCCTCGGAACTGGCCGCCGGCAAAGGTGGCCCGTCGCCATCGCGCGGCAAGATCAAGGCGATGGAAGTTCGCGCGGGCGGCATCTGGGGGCACGTCGCCTGGAATGCCGCCGGCCGCGCATTGCTGGCGGATCAGTCCTATCGCGGCATCAGCCCGGTCATCATCCACGACGCAGAGTATCGGGTCTTGCGGATCAAGAATGCCGCTCTGGTCAATTATCCCAACCTGCGCGGGCTTACCGCGCTCAATCAGGAGCAATCCATGGATCTGACAAAGCTGGCCGAAGCCCTCGGCCTGCCCGTCACCGCGACGATCAACGAGATGGTCGCCGCTGCCGCCAAGCTGCAAGGCAGTGGCCAGTCTGAAGTCGAAGTGCAGGCGGCGATGGCCGAGATTGCCACAGCCCTGGGGGTGTGCGGCACCGACCGCGCGGCGATCGTGGCGGCGGCGCAGGCCCGAAACACCGCGCCGCCGGCCGAGATTGCCGCGCTGCAGGCCGAGCTGACCACGGTGGCCAGCCAATTGAGCGCGCTGCAATCTGAGGGTGCCAAAGCCAAAGCCACCGCCTTCGTCGATGGTGAAATCACCAGGGGCCGCGTCGGCGTGAAGCCGCTGCGCGACCACTACATCGCGATGCACATGCAAGACGCTGCCCGCGTCGAAAAAGAGATCGGCGCGCTGCCGGTCCTGGGTGGCGGCAATCAGGCCACGGCTGGGCCGCCCGCCAATGGCGGCGAAATCACCGCGCTGAATGCCGAGCAGATCACGGTCGCCAACCGGCTGGGCCTTGGCCGTGACGCCTATCTCGCGACGCTCAAGGCCGAGCGCGCCAATCAGGAGCAAAACCGATGACCGCACTGACCCAGGACCGCAACACCCCCCAGGCGATGGGCGACGCGCGCGTCGGGCTGCTCGGGGCCAACCAGACGATCCACGCCGGGTCGATCCTGATGCGCAACGCCTCGGGGCATCTGATCGCGGGCGTCACCGCCACCGGCGCGTTCGGGGTGGGCCGTGCCGAAGAGCGCATGACCAGCACCACCGCCGGGGTGACCAACCAGCGCTATAGCCCTGGCATCTTCCGCTTCGCCAACTCGGCCGCCGGCGATCTGATCGCCACCGCCGACATCGGGGCCGCCTGTTACATCGTCGATGACCAGACCGTCGCCAAGACCTCGGCCACCGCCACCCGTTCGCCCGCAGGCATCGTCGACAACGTGGACGCCATTGGCGTCTGGGTCCGGTTCGACGAAGCCCTGACCCGCGCCATGCTGTCGTAAGGAGCACCCCATGATCATCAATTCCGCCAACCTTGACGCCCTGCGCGTCGGCTTCAAGACCTCGTTCCAGGGGGCCTTCAATGCGGTGCCGTCGCTGCGCGACCGGGTCGCAACAACCATCCCGTCGAGCGCCAGCGAGAACATCTACGGCTGGCTTGGCGAGCTCAGCTCGATGCAGAAATGGCTCGGGCCGCGCACGATCGACAACCTCAAGAACAGCGACTACCGGATCCGCAACGAGGCCTGGGAAAAGACTGTCGGGGTCGATCGCAACGATATCGAGGACGATACGCTGGGCCAGTATGCGACCCGCTTCGACATGCTGGGCCGCGCCGCGGCGCGGCACCCCGAGCAACTGGTGTTCGCGGCGCTGGCGGGTGGTTTTACCACCAACTGCTACGACGGCCAGAATTTCTTCGACACCGACCACCCGGTCATCGCCGCCGATGGTTCGACGACCTCGGTTGCCAATACCGACGGCGGTGCGGGCACGCCCTGGTATCTGCTGGCAGCTTCGGAGGTGATCAGGCCGATCATCTTCCAGAGCCGCAAACCCCCGAACTTTGTGTCGCTCGACCGCGAAACCGATACCAACGTGTTCATGAACCGTCAGTTTGTCTACGGCGTCGATGCCCGCTACGCGGTCGGCTACGGCTTCTGGCAGATGGCCTGGGGCAGCAAGCAGACCCTGAACGCCGCGAACTACGCCATCGCGCGGGCGGCAATCGCCGGAATGAAGGGCGATCACGGCGTGCCGATGGGGCTGACGCCGAACCTGCTGGTGGTGCCGCCGTCGCTGGAAAGCGCCGGGCGCAAGCTTCTGAACTCGGAATACGCCACCGGCGGCGAGACCAACGAGTGGAAGGGCACCGCCGAGCTGGTGGTCTCGCCCTGGCTGGCCTGACGCTCGGCTGCTCCAGAGGGGGTGGGTGCCGCCCGCCCCCTTCGATGAGCCGAGAGGAGATCAGAGATGGCACAAGCCCGCAAGACCGCGCCCGCGGGACCAAAGGTGATCCCGCGCGACGAGGCGGAGGTGATCGTGACGATCACCGGCCCGACACGTGGCCGCCGCCGCGCCGGGCACCAGTTTGGGCCCGAGCCGGTGCAGATCGCGGCAAGCGCATTGAGCGAGGCGGACAGGCGCGCGCTCGAAGCCGACCCGAGCCTGAAGATCGACGTCAGCTCCGTTCGTAGCTGACGTCCGGGCCGCCTCCCCGGCCCCGATGCTCCGAAAGGAGCCTGCCTGGCGGCGGCCACACCGCCGCCAGGAACCTGAAACCCCAGAGGCCCGAGCCCCATGTCCTATGCCACCCAAGCCGAGCTGACCGACCGTTACGGCACCGCGATGCTGGTCAATCTGACCGACCGGGCGGCGGTGGCAACCGGCGTGATCGACGTCGCGGTGCTGGCGCGGGCGCTGGCCGATACCGATGCCATGATCGACGGTTATCTGGCGACGCGCTACACCCTGCCGCTGGAAGCGGTGCCGGGGCTGGTGGCTGATCTCGCGATGCAGATCGCGATCTGGAAGCTGCACGTCACCGAGCCTGACCCCAAGATTGCCAAGGATTACGACACCGCCCTGAAGCTGCTGCGCGACATCGGCACCGGGGCGGTGCGCATCAGCGCGGCCGGGATCGAGCCGGCCGGATCAAGCGCCAATGGCGTGCAGGTCACCGACCGCGAGCGCCCCTTCACCGAAGCCGCCATGAAGGGCTTCATCTGATGGAGTTGCAGGCGATCATCGACCGGCTCAAGGCCCGGGTGCCCGATCTCGGCAACCGCGTCGAAGATGTCGGCGCACTGGCGGCGCTGACCGCAACCGGCGGCATGGCGCAGGTCACGCCGGTCGCGCATGTGGTGCCGACCGGGATCGCGGGCGGCAAGCATCTGGCCCAGACCGGGTCTTATGTCCAGGCCATCGACCGGCTGTTCTCGGTCATCCTGACCTTGCGCACCCAGGACCCGACCGGCAAGCGCGCGCTACCCCGGCTGGCTGATCTGATCGACGGGGTCGTGCTGGCCCTGGCTGGGTGGGACATGGGCGGGCTGATCGGCGTCGTCCGCTTCCGCCGCTGCACCCTGATCGGGGCTGATCGCGGCACGTTCGCTTATGAAATCTCGTTCTCTGTCACCGACCAGTTGAGGATCATCCCGTCATGAAACCTGCCCTGAAATCACCCAGCCCCGCTGCCGCCGCGCCAGCACCCGACCCGACCTCTGGCGGCAGCTATCTGCGCGACCCCGCGACCGGGGCGCTGGTGCGCAATCCACCGCCGGTGGAACCGGCGGTTGCACCCGTCGTTCAAGCCCCGGTTGAACCCCCTGTTGAAACCAAACCGAAGGAGGCCCTGTGATGGCCGATCGTTACACCCGCCGCACCGGGGTTCTGTGCAAGGTCGAAGCGGTTTACGGCGTCGCCGAAACCGTCTTCACCGCCGCCGATGGCTTGCTGTTTGTCGAGCCGCCGCAGTTTCTGATCGAGGCCGACAATGTGGCGCGCAATCTGGTCACGCCGTGGATGGGCAATTCCGAGGAACTGCCCGCCACCCGGCGCGCCAAGCTCAACTTCAAGGTCGAGCTGGCGGGGGCGGGCGTGGCGGGCACCCCGCCCGCCTGGGGCAAGCTCCTGCGCGGCTGCGGCTTTGCCGAGGCCATCGTGCCCGCGCCGGCCCCGGTGCCCTACGTGCGCTATACGCCGGTGAATGACGGCTTCGAGAGCCTGACGTTCCGCTTTTTCCGCGACGGGGTGCGCTATCTCGCCAAGGGCGGGCGCGGCACGGTCAAGCTTGATTTGAATGCCTATGGCATCCCGACGCTGGATTTCGAATTCTGGGCGTTCGACACCCAGGCCATCACCAGCGTGGTTCCGGCGATCGATCTGAGCGCCTTCATCCAGCCGCAGGTGGTGAGCGATGCCAATTCCGGCAACATCTGGGTGGGGGCCTCGGAAACCGACGGCGTGGTGACGGGCGGGGCCACTCTCGCATCAAAAGGCATCTCCTGGGACATCGGCAACAATCTTTCGCATCGCAAGATACTGGGCGGCGAACGGATTGCCATCACCGACCGCGCGGTCAGCGGCAAGATGGCCGTTGATCTGTCGGCCGCGGATGAGATTGCCTGGCGCGACACCATCAACGCCAACACCCTGGCGGCGATGTCGTTCACCCATGGCACCGGCGCGGGCAGCCTGATCGTGGTGCATGCGGCCCGGGTGCAGCGCACCAACCCGCAGGCGATCGACGACGGTGGCAACGTGCTGATCCAGACCGATCTGCGGGCGCTGCCGGGCCCCGGCGGCGCGACCGAAATCGCCATCGTGGCGCGGTGATGGCGATGGCAAAGACCGAAACCGACACGCTGGAAGTGTTCGCACCGACGCCGCGCGAGGTCGAGATTGCCGGGCGCAAGCTGGCCATCCTGCCCTTGAAGATGCGGCAATTGCCGGGGTTTGCGCGCGCCGCAGCACCCTTCATGGCGCTGATCGTTGACGCGGACTACATGGGCGCGCTGACGGCGCATGGCCCGGCGGTCTGCGACGCCGTGGCGATCGCCAGCGGGGCCGAACGCGACTGGCTCGACGAGCTTTACCCCGACGACATGGTGCGCCTGACGGCGGCGGTGTTCGAGGTCAACCTCGATTTTTTCGCCCACCGCCTGCTGCCCATGACAAAGGAAAAGGGAGAGTGCATGGCGGCACTGATGAAGGAATGGAGTGGGGACACGCCTTCGCCTGGCTCGCCCGCCGCGGCCACAGCCTTGCCGAATGCCTTGAGCTGACGCTGGCCCAACTGGCGGCGCTGACGGCCGGACACGCTGCGGTCGAGAGCGCCGAGGAGGCCCGGCTGATCGCGGCGATCCGGCTGGCCACGGCGGGCACCCCGGCCGAGGTGCAGGCCTGGCTCAAGCGCCGGGGCGGGTCCGATACCGGTCCCGATGCCGACCGGGGCCGGGCCAGGCCCGACGGCGACCTGCACTGTCTTTGAGAAGGAGACCGCGATGCCCGATTTTGTCACATCAATGGAACTGCGGGTCCAGGCTGACCAGGCCAAGGCGGCGCTGAAAGCGACCAGCGCCGAGGTGCAGGGTCTTGGGCAGGCGGCGGTGACCAGCTCGGCCAAGGCCGGCGGGCTTGCCCCCGCGGTGGCGGGTGTCGCCAGGGCCACCCCGGCGGTGAAAGCCTTGCAGGCCCAAATCACCGGCATCGGCACCGCGTCCGAGGTGGCGGCGGGGCGGATGCGCCAGATCGGCGGCGCATCGACGCTGGCCGCCGGATCGGTCGGCAACCTGACGGCGCAGTTCAACGACATCGGCATGATGATGGCGGCGGGGCAAAACCCGCTGATGCTGGCAATCCAGCAGGGCACGCAAGTCAGCCAGGTGATCGGGCCGATGGGGGCGGCGGGCGCGGTCAAGGCGCTGAAGGCGGCCTTCATCGGGATGATCAACCCGGTGTCGCTGGCCACGCTGGGCATCATCGGCGGTGGGGCGGCGCTGGTGCAATGGGCGGTGCGGGCGGCGCGGGCGGGCGGGGATACCAAGTCGCTGGAGGACCGCGTCAAGGATCTGACCGAGGCCACCAAGGCCTATGAAGAGGCGGCCAAGGCGGCGGCGGTGCCGATCGAGGAGCTGCGCGCGAAGTATGGCGATCTGGCGGACGAAATCCAGCGGGTGCGTGAGCTTGAACTGCAAAGGACGCTTGACGCTGCGCAGGCGGCGGCAAACGCGGCGGCGAAAGCTGCGGGGTTCGGGTTTGATGTGCCCAGCCTTGACCTTCGCAACCTCGCCTCGGCACAAGCCACCATTGACGCGATGCGGTCGAAGATTGCGACCACCCAAGCGGCCCTTACCGCTTCAAGTGCACCATTCTTTGATTTCACGGAAGGCTATGCCGAGGTTGATCGGGCCATTGCCGCGCTGGATAGCCTGAAACACAAGGTCCAGGAAGTGGCTGATACCTACGGTCTGACCTTCGAGCAGGCGCGCAAGCTGGCCGAGGCACAAGCGTTGCTGTCCGAGGCCAAGGGCGCACAGGCCCAGGTCGAGGCCGGGACGACCCTGCTGAACGTGATGGTGCAGGTCTTCGGCTCGATGCAGGCGGCCAACGACGCGACCGACGGCCTTGCGACCAAACTGGCGGCGGCGGTTGAGGCCGGGGGCAATATCGCGGCCGTCACCGCCGACCTGCCCGGACATCTTGCCGAGGCGAAAGATGTCGCGGGCGCGCTATGGGATGCCCTGAGCGCCGCGCTGGGGGCTGCAACCGATATCGGCAATGCGGATCTTTCGAGCGGGATTGAGACGGCGGTTGGCGCGGCGGGACGGCTGTTTGCAAAATTGGGGCCGGTGCTGGACAGAATGCGGCAGATGGCGCAGGACAGGGCCGATTGGGCGGCGTGGACAGACCCCGGCAGGATTTTGCGCGCGGGGGATGATGAGCGCGGGTCGCAACTTGGGTATGTCCAGGATGCCCAAGACTACAGGTATCGGGAGTCCATCAGGAACCGCTTCGGAGTATCTGGCGCTGGCAGCAGTTCCGGCGCGGCGCGCGACAGCCTGGCCTCGTTGCAGGCCGAGGCACAGGCGGCACTGGCGGCACTTGATGTCGCCATTGCGGCGATCAACGAAAAGGTCAGCCTCGGGCTGATGACCACCGCCGAGGGCACCGATGCCATTGCCGATGCCAAACGCCGTGCCGCCGGGGCGATTGCCGCGCTGATCCCGCAGGTCGAGAAGGTCGCACCCACAGCCAAAACCGCGATCGAACAGATGCGCGCGATGGCGGGCGAGCTGGTCAGGGATGTGGGCGCGGCGGGATCGTCGCTGGCGCAGACCATGGCCGACGGTTTCAAGGGGCCGTTCGCGGCGTTCCTTGCCGGCACCAAATCGGCCAAGGATGCGTTCGGCGATTTTGCCTCGTTCGTGCAGCAAAAACTGGCCACGATGTTTGCCGACCGCTTTACCAATGCCTTCATCACGCCGCTGTTCGACAGCCTTCTGGGCGCGTTCGGGATGGCCAATGGCGGGGTGATCGGCGCGCATGGGGTGGATGCCGCCTATGCCGGCGGCGGCGTGCCGGGGCTGTCCGCGCACCGCAACAGCGTGGTTGACAGGCCGACGCCATTCGCCCTGCCGGGCGGCAAGACCGGGCTGATGGGCGAGGCCGGGCCGGAGGCGATCATCCCGCTGGCGCGAGGGGCGGGCGGCAAGCTCGGGGTGCGGGCGACGGGGGCGCTGGGCGAGATACTGCTGCCGCTGGCCCGCGCGGCGGGCGGCGCGCTGGGGGTCGAGGTGCCGGAGTGGCACTCAAAGCTGATCGACCGCGCACCGATAGCACCGGTCGCACCGGTCGCCTTCGCGCAGGGCGGGGTGGTTGACGGTGGCGGCGGCCTGGTTGGCGAGGCGGGGGGCATTCTGGCCGCCGGCAGGGCCGGGGCGACGGCGACCAGGGTGGTCGTCAACATCGCCAACAACGGCCCGCCGTTGCAGGCGCAGCAGACGGGCGAGCGGATGGAGGGCAACACGAGGATCATCGAGATGGTGCTGGATCAGGTCGATGCGCATCTTGCCGCCAATGCGCGCCGTGGCGTCGGGGCGTTGACCAATGCTTTTGCTGACAGCTACGGCGTCGGCAGGGCGGTGCGCTGATGCGGCGCTGGCCCGACACCCTGCCGACCCCGTCGGAGCCCGGTTTCGGGCTCACGCCGGTGGATCAGGTGATCCGCACCGATATGGAGGTGGGGTTTGCGCGGGTGCGCCGGATCACCTTCGCCCGCCACGACAACGTCGATGTGCAATGGGAATTCAGCGATGCTGAAATGGCGGCCTTCCGGGCATGGTGGGGCGACGAGGCCTGGAGCCTGGCCGGCGACAGCGACAGCCTGACCGGCTGGGGGGTCAATGCGGCCAGTTTGATCGCTGATACCACGGTCGGCCCCGATCTGGTGCTGGCTGACCGGCTGGTCGATACGGTGGCCCTGGACGTGCATTACGCCCAGAAAGTGCTGACACCGGCACCGTTGGACGGCACCATGGTGATCGGTTGCGCCTCGCTGCATGTGGCGGGTCGGAAATGGGCGCGCCTGGGGCTGGTGGATCGGGCAGGGGCGCTTTGCTGGACCAATGTCAATGTGGAAACGGGTGAATTCGGCGGCATGGGCGGGCTGGTCAGTCGCACGATCAAAGATCGCGGCGACGGCTGGTGGCGGGTCAGCATCACGGCCTGGAGCGGCACAGGGGCAACGAACCCGGTGCTGCGGCTGGACCTGCTGGATGCCACGCCGACGGCCTATTATGCTGGCGATGGCCTGAGTGGCGTCGATGTCTGCGAGGTCAATGCCCGCGTCGTGACGGGATATGATCTGTTCGTGCGCAGCGATGCCAGCGGCAACGCGCTTGGGGCCTCGGGCGGATCGGCCTGGGTCACGGTGCCGATCGCCGTGGGCGGCGGGTTCCAATATGTTGAAGCCCGGTTCAAGGGGCCGTTCAAGGCCAGCGCCGGGGCGGGTTTGAATTGGGATGTGTCAGCGGCACTGGAGGTGCGCAATGCTTAAGATCGAGATCAGACGAGCTGCCGGGCTTGCGGTACAGGTGTCAGCCACCGAGGGGGTGGACGCCGCCGGGCGCAAAATCTTCTATATGGATTTCCGCAGCGGGATCGGTGATGCAAAGCTTGAAGCGCCCACCGGGAATGACATCGAAGCTGACAAATCCGCCCGGAAACACTGCCCGGTATGTGGCCGTCCCCTTGCTGTGGTTTTCGATGATCGTTTCCTGGCCGAGCGTGATGAATATGCCGGTCAATCTTCCCTCCCTGATGTGATGGCCGAGGTCGCACCAATATCCTGCAACCCAGGTGTATCAGAGTCGAGTCCGGAGGATCGCAATGCCTGATCCCGCCATGTCGGCCGCCATAGCCGAAGCCTACGCCTCGGCCCCGATCAACCAGGTGATCTGGCACACGCTGGAGCTTTGGCACCCGGCGTTTTCGGCACCAATCCGGGTGGTGCGCGACGGGGTGGCGCTGGATGCGCGCATCGAGGCCGGGGCGGCGCGCGATCCGGGCGCGGTGGTGACTTTCGTCGCCTATGCTTTCGATGTCGTGCCGCCCGACCAGACATCGACCGGCACGCCGCAATGCGTGATCGAGATCGACAATGTCAGCCGGGAAATTCTGGCCCAGATCGACCTGGCCGTCACCCGAGCAGAGCCGATTACCGTCATCTACCGGCACTACATTTCCGGCAGCGAAAGCGTCGGGCCAGAGACCGACCCGCCGCTGGAAATGACCCTGATCAGCGTCAGCGCCACGCCGTTTCGCATCCGCGCGGTGGCGGGGTTCCCGAACCTTCTGAACCTCAAGTTTCCGAAGCTCGAATATGATCTCGAAACCTTTCCGGGGTTGCAGCCATGAGCCCCGCCATCAACCATTGGGCCAGCGCCTACATCGGGGCGGAATGGACGCGGGATCAGACCTGCTGGCACTTTGCCGCGCGGGTCTGGCGCGAGCACTTCGGGATCATCGTGGCGCTGGTCAGCGTCGACGGTGCCGACGCCCGCGCGACGCGGCGGCTGCTGGCGGCGGAGCCCGAGCGGGCGGCATGGGCCGGGGTCGCGGTGCCCCGCGAAGGCGACGCGGTGCTGATGGCCAAGGGGCTGCGTCCCTGCCATGTCGGGATATGGCTTGGACTTGGCGGGGTGCTGCATTCGATTGAGGGCGCGGGGGCGATCTATACCCCGGTGGGGCGGCTGGCGGGTCTCGGCTACCGGATTGTCGGCTATTACCGGAGGGCGGCATGAGGGCGCGGTGCCTCACGGTTTCCAATCCGTTCGATCCGCTGGGCAGCCGCAGGATGGTGGAACTGCGCCGCCCGGTGCGGGTGCGGGCGCTGGCCCCGCGCGGCACCGCGCCGGTGATTGCCCTTCTGAATGGCAGGGCGCTGTTGCGGGCAGGCTGGCGCAGGCGGCTGGCGGATGGTGACATGCTGGTGTTTGCGGTGCTGCCACGGGGTGGCGCGGGCGGGTCGAACCCGCTGCGGCTGCTGTTGAGCGTGGCACTGATGGCGTTTGCGGGCGTGGCGGCGGGGGCGATATTCGGCGTGGGGGCTGCCGAGCTTGGCACGACCGCAACCCTGTTTGGCAGCTTCACGATTGGGCAGGCAACGGCGCTTGGCATCTACATGGCCGGTTCGGCGCTGATCAACGCGGTGTTGCCGATGCCGAAGGCACCGAAAGGCCCCGAGGTATCGCCGACCTACACCATCGGCGCGCAGGGCAATCTGGCGCGGATCGAGCAGGCCATTCCGGTGCAGTATGGCCGCTTGCTGGCCTGGCCGGATTTCGCCGCCCAGCCCTACACCGAATATGCCGGCGGCGAGCAATATCTTTACCAGCTTCTGTGCCTCGGCGTGGGCGACTTCGACATCGAGGAGATTCGCATCGAGGACACCCCGATTTCTGCCTTTGCCGAGATCGAGACCGAGATCGTGCCACCGGACGCGCAGGTCACGCTGTTCCCGACCAACGTGGTGACCTCGGTCGAGGTCGCGGGGCAGGAACTGATGGGGCAGAAGACCGGCAGCTACGTCTGGGAGGGATCGGTGATCACCGTGACCGAGACCGCGCATGGCCGCACCATCGGGCAGGCGGTGGTGCTCGACGTGACCAGCGGCGGCGCGCCGATTGCGGTTTACACCATCACCGCCACCCCGACCGTGGATACCTTTACCGTCACAGCGGCCAGCGGCACGGGCAGCGGCGCGGTCAATGTCCGCGAGGTTATTGGCGGCCCCGACGGCTTTGTCGCCGCGGCTGTTGACAGCGTGGCGCACCATCTGGCATTTGATCTGGTGTTCCCGCTCGGGCTTTTCGGCAACGGCAGCAAGCTCAATGACAAGTCGGTCGTGTTGCAATTGCAGGCGCGCCAGATCGACGACAATGGTGACCCGCTCGGGGAGTGGATCAACCTGGCCAACCCGACCATCACCGACCGCTCGGCGACGCCCTTTGGCAAGTCGCTGCGCTACACGCTGGCAACACCGGGGCGCTACCGGGTGCGGGCATGGCGCGCCGATACCAAATCCACCTCGTCGAACGACGGGCACCAGGTGCTGTGGGCAGGCTTGCGGTCCTATCTGCGCGCGCCCCAGAACTTCGGGCCGGTGACACTGCTGGCAATCCGGATGCGGGCGACGAACAACCTCTCGGCGCAGGCCTCGCGCCGGATCGGGGTGCTGGCGACCCGCAAACTGCCGGTCTGGAACGGCAGCGCCTGGTCGGCCCCGGTGGTATCAACCTCGCTCGCCTGGGCGATTGCCGATGCGGCGCGCAATGGTGATTATGGCGCGGGGCTGAGTGATGCGCGGCTTGATCTGCCCGCCCTTCTGGCGCTCGACGGCGAATGGGCCGCGCGCGGCGATCAGTTCAACGCCCGCTTCGATCAGTCGGGGAGCTGGTGGGAAGCGGTGAGCAAGATTGCCGCCGCTGGCCGGGCACGGATATTCATGCAGGGCGGGGTGCTGCGGCTGGTGCGCGATAGTGCCATTGCCTTGCCGGTGGCACTTTATTCGATGCGCAACATCAAGCGCGGCTCGTTTTCGGTCGATTATCTGCTGGCGTCGGAGGACACCGCCGATGCGCTGGAGGTCAGCTATTTCGACGCGGCAAGCTGGTCGCCGCGCCGGGTGACTGCCCGTCTGGCGGACAGCGCCGGCACCACCCCGGTCAAGCTCGAGCTGTTCGGCGTCACCGACCGCGCACAGGCGTTGCGCGAGGGGCTTTATCACGCCGCCGCCAACCGTTACCGCCGCCGGATCGTGAAGTTCGCCACCGAGATGGAGGGCTTCATCCCCTCGATCGGCGACCTGATTGCCGTGCAACACGACATGCCGGGCTGGGGCGCGCAGGCCGAGGCACTGGCCTGGGACGCCGCCAGCCGGACCCTGACCCTGAGCGAGCCGATGGTGTTCGGGGTGGGCACCTATTACATCGGGTTCCGGCGGCGCGATGGCGGGTTGTCCGGCCCCTGGGCGGTCACGGCGGGGGCGGATGCCTATACCCTCGTGCTGTCCGAGACCCCTGACATGACGCCCTACACCGGCTCGGACCATGAGCACACGCATGTGGTGTTCGGCGCGGGTGAGACCTGGCGCACCGCGGCCAAGGTGGTGTCGATCCGCCCGCGCGGGCTTTACGATGTCGAGATCGAGGCGGTCACCGAAGACCCTTCGGTGCACACCGCCGATACCGGCCAGACCGCACCGCCGATCAAGCTGTCCTACCTGCCCCGGCACATCCGCCAGCCGCGGGTCAGGGGCCTGATCGCGCGCAAGGTGGCGGGCGACGCCAGCCGTGCGTTCATCGCCTGGCAACCGGCGGCGGACGCCGAAGGCTACCAGATCGAGATGGCCGAGGGCGACGACATTGCCGACCCGACGGTGAGCTGGACCCGCACCGCCGATACCACGGCGACGCAGCACGTCATTGCCCTGCTTTATGCCACCCGCACCCTGATCCGGGTGCGCGGCGTTGGTCTGGCGGCGGGGCCCTGGGCCTATAGCGCGGTGGGCAGCCTGATCATGCAAATGTGGATCAATGACGCGACCGACATGTGGACAACCGATCCTGAACTGATGTGGAGCACCTGACATGACCAGCCTTCCTGAAGCATCCGCCTTCACCGGCGGCACCATCACCGAGGCCCAGTTCAAGACCGCCATCACCAACCAGCGCAGCTATCTCGCCGGGCTGCTGGGCACCGATGGATTGCCCGCGACGGCGCTGGCCGCGCTTGGATCGCTGGCAGGGCAATATGTCGCCAAGACCGGGGCCTATACCGTCACCACCAGCGACCGGGGCAAGGTGATCAACTGCACTGGCACCTTCACCCTGAGCCTGCCCGCCGCCGCCACGGCCGGGCCGGGGTTCAGCCTGCTGGTGAAGAATGCCGGATCGGGCACGATCACCCTTGACCCAAGCGGGGCGGAACTGGTGGACGGAGCCGCAACTTTGGCCCTTGCCGCCGGGCGCGGGGTGCTGCTGTCCTGCACCGGCACGGCCTGGGTGGTGCTGGAAATCCCCGGCAAGGTCACCCAGACCGCCACCGACGCCACGGCGGGGCGGCTGTTGAAGGTGGGCGACTTTGGTCTGGGGGCCACGGCGGCGTCACTTGTCACCGACTATGACGCGCTGACCGTGACCGGCTTTTACCGCAACAACGCGGTGGCCACCGGCACACCGATTGCGTCAAGTCTTTTCTGGTCGGTGCTGCACATTGCCCATGCCAGCGATGGCACTGCCGCCAGCCAGCTTGCGCTGCGTTCGGCGGGGGTTACGAGCAATGACATGTGGCTGCGACGCAAGAGCAGTGGCGTATGGCAGCCTTGGGCCAAGGTGTTTCATTCGGAAAACCTGCTTGGAACGGTATCGCAAACTGCGGGTGCGCCGACCGGGGCGGTGATTGAGCGCGGTGCCAACGCCAATGGCGAATATGCCAAGTTCGCCGACGGCACACTGATCTGCACCGCGTCGGGAATAACCATGGCGTATTCGACCGCCGATCTGATCAATTACACCTGGGCCTTTCCGGCCCCCTGCGTCGTCGGATCATTCCCGGTGGTCTCGGCAGCATTGTCGCCACTGCCCGCCGACTACACCGGGCTGGCACGGCGCGACCTCGGCGCTTTTGCCCAGAGCACCGGCACCGCCGGGGTGGTGGTGACGTTCACCCGCCCCTCGGGGGCAACACGGGCCTTCACCACTGGTGATACGG
>Ga0210043_1000657_pt1 | contig 36005 bp, 50 predicted proteins | sample CryGeymet201501t_FD_183990 | JGI IMG/M metagenome (GOLD analysis project Ga0210043, IMG submission 183990) | Groundwater microbial communities from Crystal Geyser aquifers in Utah, USA - Crystal Geyser metaG 2015-01t (SPAdes) (version 2) | ecosystem: Environmental > Aquatic > Deep subsurface >... | reverse complement strand
GCGGGCGCAATATGAGAACGCCGCCGAAGCTCGCACTACGTTCCTTCGCGGGATGAATGAGGCCGTAGAGCGGGAGCGGGTTGCGATGCGAAAGCGCCGCCGCGCCGTGATCCAGGCGCGCAATGCCAAGCACACCGCGCGGCATTTCTTGCGGGAGTCACTCGCCAACTATGACCGCCGCACCCTTGCCGAGCATGAGGCCCGCGATGCAATGGCGGCCCGTGACGATATGCGCGCCATGCTCGCAGCGCTGGAACGCCGCGCCGAGATGGCCGAAGCCGAGAACGCCGAGCTTTGGGCCGAGATCGAAGGGCTGACTGCCCCCCCTATCTCGGTTCAGTCAGGGGCTACCCCGACTCAGGTTGGTGTGCTGTGATCGGGCTTGAGACGATTGCCGAGCGGCGCGAGCGCATCCTGCGGGATCATGCTCGCGCCAATGCGGCGAAGCTGCGTGCCGAGCACTGGGCTCGCAAGGATCAACTGGGCGGCGGGGCTATCTCGCTTGCCCGTGGTGAAGGGGAATTGTGATGCAGCTTTACCGATGGAGCAGCAAGCTCTTGCAGGGCTACGGCGAGGGCGACCTAATCGCCTTCGCGTCAACTGCAAGAGAGGCCCGCAACAAGCTGCGTGCGGGCTTTGACGACTGGGTTAAGGAAAACCGCGAATGGGCGTGGGCCAATGCGAACGGCCTGTGGGGCGGTGAAACGGACACGGAAGAACTCGACTTGCTCAGGGCAACCTTTGAGGCCGACCTAGCAGCGGAGCCTAGCGTGCATGAAACGCTTTGGATCAGGGGGAGTGACTGATGGCGCATTCTCAACTCTGCCAGCTCGTAGGCAACTGGGACGGCCGCACCCTGCCAGACGGCGCGGTCGTGGAGCAAAAGGTCGACGCTTGGCGCGCGCTATACATCCGCGACCATGAAGGCAGGCCGGGGCTATGGACACGCAACGGGATGCCGATCGAAGGGGTGGGCCATATCCTGCACGAGATTGAGGCATTCGAGCGCCATGCAGGCGAGCCGCTTTTCATCGACGGGGAATTTTGCGTCGGTGATGGCCCGGATACGCTCGCCAGCACGAAAGCCTGGTGCGAGCGCGGATGGAAGGGCGGCGGTGAAGCTGGCACCTACCATGCGTTCGACGCGATGCCGTTCGCAGACTGGCAGCGCGGCGGAACGGAAACGCCTTGGATCGAGCGCAAGGAACGGCTGCTGGCGCTTGCCCTAGCGGTGAAGTCGTGCCCGGATCATGCATGGACTTGGCGAGCGGGCAGCCGTGGCCGTGACGATGGTGCCGAGCCGGTGCGCGTCGTGCCGCATCGCGATGTCTGGCACGTCGATGATGTGCTTGAGGCTGCCTGCGAGATGTGGGCGGCGAATCTCGAAGGCGTGGTGATTAAATCCATGTGGGGTGGCTATCAGCGCAAGCGCTCGCCCGAATGGCAAAAGGTCGGCCGGCCGTGGCGCGACAAGCTGCAATGGAAGCGGGCGGCCTAGTATCCTACCGCGATTCACTGACCCTACCGCGTGTATCAGCGCATTTGAAAGGAAATGAACGTGACCGAAGAATTTACCACCATAAACATCAAGCCGAGCCGAAGCGCGCCGATCAGGTTCAAGGGCAAGCTGCTGGCCGAGACTGAATGGGATACCGCTGATGGCGGGCGCATGATCTTTGAAATCTGGCAAAGCGTCGGCGGCGCGCTCATCGCGGTGCGCGAGGGCGAGGACGATCAGGGCCACGGCTATACCGACGCTATCGTGGTCGAGCCGGGCATTGAGGCGGCTACCGATGAAGCCGGAATGTCGCCGTTCGCGATGCGCGATGCGGTGATGACCTTCTACGGCTACCATGATCGGGCGCGGTCGCTTGTGAAGCGCAAGCTGAAATGGTCGATACTCAGGGAGGTCGCGTGATGGCCGCCGCCTATGCCGCATGGCTCATCCCGCTCGCGATCGGCGTCGCCTTCGGGTGCTGCTGGGGCTTCGCCGCGGGCCAGCGATCAGCACCCCCTACCGTGGTAATCCGAAGCGAGGGCGAGGGTGATGCCCCCACCTCGGACGCGCAAACTTAGGAAACTGCGAGTCGGTTCGGCCCCTACCGCGATTCAGTCAGGGGCAGATTCGACAACACAGCCGGGCCGCCAAGAGGCAAGCGGCCCGGCCATGCGTCCCGCGCCATCCCCGCCGCGGAACTGGTGTAGGCGTCAGAGAAGCGCCCTGAATTGGAAATCCATCGTGTTCGCGACCCCGACATCATTCCCCCGCTTGAAGATGTCCCGCGCCATGAAGCCCAGAAAGGTCTGAGCTTGCCGGCGAACTGTCGGCTCTGGGTTGAATGCCCAGAACACCACCCGCTTGCTGCCATCGGCGTTGCGTTGGCCCAGATCCGACCACTTCTCGTAGAACTCCGTCTCGCTCACCCAGGCCAGCCGAAACAGCAGCGTCCGCAGCACCGTGCCCGGCGTGTCGGAGACAACACCGTTGCGGGCGATTTCGAGCGAGCCCAGATCCTCGAAACCGACCTCCCTATCCCGGTTGTAGAAGTTGCTCGGCTCGCGCTTCTCCCCGAAGATCAACGCCAATGCCGAGAAGTCGCCGGTGTGACCGCCGATGTCGATGCGCCACCATCTCGCTTCGACCGCAGACGGCAATTCGAGATGCGAGTGATAGAGTCCGCTCGCCTCTGTGCGTGCCGGATCAATCAATGTCAGCGCCGTGCTGTCATAGGGCGCGGTGCCGTCGACCTCGGCCTGTGTCGTGCCGAGCCTGACCCTGATCGTCGTCCCGACCTGCGCGTTGGCTCCCATCAGCGAAACGAAATCGACCGGCTGCGTGCCGTCGAACTGCCCGCGCACCCAGAGATTGCTGTCGCCGTCGCTTTCCCAGCGCATCCCCGGAAATTGCGGCAGAGCGATATGATTGGCACTACGGTTCGACTTCGCATTGCCGGTCGCGATGTTGCTCAAAGCGAGCGGCAGAACCGCGAAAGGCTTTCTGATAGCCATGTCCTACCCCCAGGTTTCCAGTGTGGTGGTCTCTTTGCCCATGTCGATGGTAAGCCCTACCACGAGCGCCGGAGAGTTGCGGTCCTGCTCATCGTCGATAATGCGCACGGTTGGCAGCGACAGAGACGGATCAATCGCTACGCCGGTGTCGACACCTTGGATCGAAGCTGTGACCAGACTGCGCTGCACCTCAAGCAAGGCCAGCCGCTCGTCTGCCATGGCCTGAGCATCGTCGACATCATCGAAGAACGATTCGAGCGGATCGGGCGTGTCTCTGGCGGCATTGCCGTAGAGCGCTTCGACTGCGGTGTTCGGCCCGGCCGTGGCGATGCGGAACTCTTGCGTGATGAAGCCGATGCGGGATGGTAATGCGGGCATTATTGGCTCCTGAGCGAGAGATGGTGGAGATAGATCGCCGATCTGCCTCCGTATTGCCTGAACATATTTGTGAAGGCGTTCATGCGGGGAGCCTCCACATCTTGAAGCGGCGAACAGTCATGTCACCGCTACCCTGGTCGTAAAGATCATCTTGCCCACCGCCGCCCGATGCCGCGCGCGGCAATCTCTGAGCCTGCGCGCGGGATGGCCTTCCCGCTGACTTTGGGGTCGCCTTCCCAAATCGGCAGGTAATCGCTGACAAACACAGCCGTTTCGATGGAAATGGTGTCGCCTGCCGCCACAGGGAAGCCGGTCGCGATGTAGCCTTCCTCTGTTCGGATCGCCCCCTGCGATTGAACAGCGCCCGCCAGACTGAAAGCAAATAGACCAAACACCGAATTCGAATTCATCGAACTCGGCCCATAGGTCACGCCCGAACGGACGACAGTCGCGCTAGTCGGTGTCAGCGTCGAACTATAGCGGATGGGAAACCCGAAGGAGATGTCCAGATCAGGGATGGGGACGCCGCTGCCTGTTCCGTCTGGGTTTTGCCAATTGACTGCCAAGTTGTCGGGCGTCTGCCACACACAAGGCCGGTCCAGAGTGAGCGTCTTGCCGGAAATCGCAGTAATCTTGCGCAGGCCAAAGCCTTCGATGCGGATGGTCAGGCCGACCGAAAAATGACGCGCGTCGGCGACAGTGATCGCCGCCCCGCTTGTCGAAAGCCTTCCGGTGGTTGCCACGCCTTGCGGAAAAATCTGCCTGCCAAAGTGCGCCCGTTGGCAGGCCTTGCTCGTGAAATTTCCTGGCGCAGCGTCTGCGACAGTGATCGACCCGCCGCTTCCGGTGGTGTTAATCGAAACCAGTTTCGTGTCGAAGTTATTGCCCGCACCATCCCAATCAATGAAGCGCAGCCCCTGGCCGACGAACATAGTGTTGGCGTCGACGAAGTTCATCGCGATTGCGGTCGAACCTGCCGTGCCGGTGCCGAAGCGGGTGGTGTTGAACCAGGCGATGTCGTCGGGCAAGACGGTGGTGGTGAACGGTTGCCGAACCCAGGGAACAAGGCAGCTATTGGCCACGCCTGCGAACACCGCCTGAATTTCCTCAAGCGTTCGCGCGTCCATCTGAAGCTGCGAATTGGTCGCGACAAGCGAGTTTAATTTAGTCGGATTGCCCATCTGCCCCATGATGCAATCGGCAATCGTCAAGCTGACATTGCTGGCGTGATCGCTGATTTGCAGGCCATCGACGATGTTCGCGCGGGTTAGCGAAACGGAAAAATTTGTAGTGTTCGCATTGCGGAAAACGGCGCGACTTCCCGCGCTGCGGAAGATCAGCGTCAGGTCTTCGGCGGTCACGTTATCGTTAAGGAAAAAGCCCCTACAATTAGCGATGTCCGCCGACAAAAATGTCGCGCGCTTGATGTCTAACGGAGAACCGCTGGTATGCGCCAGCAGCTGACAGTTAAGTGCTTCGATGTCTTCCGCGAACCAGCCTTCTTCAGACTCGCCGACGAAGATCGCGCCATTGCAATCTTCGACCCGCGCGCGCCGAATATCGACCCGCCTATGCTCAGGAACGCCGCCGCCGGTTCCGTGAGAGTGAAAGGCGAAGGTATAGCCCTTAGCATAAACATCCTCCGCCAGCGCCCCATCGCTCATACCGTGAGCGCCAGTGTCGCGGAAAAAGTGATAGGCGTAACCGCCCGAATAAGAAGCCCCGAAGACTGGTCGCCCGATGGCTCGGCATCGCTTGGCGATCAGCGTTCCGACAAAGCCGTGCATGGCCGTGTCGATAAAAGCGCAGTCCTCGAACACGCCCATTCGCTCAGAAAATGAGCCAAGAACAAAGCCACCCGACGATGCCACCGCATCCTTGGTGGCGGTCCGCTGAAACGTGATCCCGCGAACGTTCGTGCCTTCGCGGAACCATGCGATGTGGCCGTGATCGGCAACATAAACCGTGGCTGGCCCCGCATTCGGATTAGCGTCATCGAACAAGCGGACGGTGTAAGTATAGGTCGCCACACCAGTTTCGCTGCCGGCGCGTGGATCTGGGTTTGTGCTGCCCGTTTTGCGGACAGTAAACCGACCCGGTGCAGCAGCCACAAAGGCATCATTTGCGGCGATGCTCGCACCGCCCCAATAAGGCTCCAGGCGGCGCTGCTTGGCATCACCCTCCTGCCAAGCCATGTAGTGCGCCTGCGCGCCAATCGTAGCGTCTTCATGGGTGACATTCGCCACCCACACATTCGCGTGCGTCGGGTGCGCTGTCCACGAAACCGCAGGCACAAGCCGCGAGCCGTCAAAGATCAGAGGCCGACCGCCGCCATACGGCTCAACAGTAGTGTGCTGACCACTTGTTCCGGGGGCGAACTTTTCGAACCATCGCTGCCCCTTTATTTTGACCGTATCGCCGCTCGCCGTGATTGCATTAGCGGCAGCAAGTGTCTGTTTCGCCGCAGCGGGAGATCGCCCATTGCTGGCATCGCTGCCCAGCTTGTCGGCAAATATTCTTGCGGGGGACTGGTAAAAGATGGCTACGCGCACCAGCGAGCCGCTTTGTTTCTGGTAGCGGGCCGGTCGATCAGCGAATGTCTCGTCTGCCTGAACTTCAACAAATTCATTTGCCGCGATGCCCGCAATGCCCGCGTCCATCAGCGCCTTGGTCGCATACCGCTTGAGTGCCCCTGCACTGGCCGCGATACCTTCGACAAGGGTGCGGTCAGATGCGGCGGCGGCTGCGCTGGCCGAAGCGTTCGTAGCGCTGGCCGAAGCGTTCGTAGCGCTGGCCGAAGCGTTCGTAGCGCTGGCCGAAGCGTTCGTAGCGCTGGTGGCGGCAGCGCTGGCGCTGGCTGCGGCAGCAGACGCGCTTACAAGGGCCCCAGTGGTGCTTTCGCCAGCCAAAACAATCGTGATGTCGCCATCACTATCTTCGACAAGCACAGCATCACCCAGATCCTGCACAACAATTTTATCGGTCATCAGTTAGGTGCTCCACGCTTGACGGTTAAAATGCCAGAGCAGCGCACGCGCTTGCTCCCTCCGACCGGAGTTTCATAAAATGTGTGAACGAGGTCTATTGAAGCCGCACCGCCGAACGTCAGCCCTTCCAGCGTTGCCTCGTCGATCTGCGGAATGATCCGGGTTCCGCCGAGAACCATCGCGCTCACCGGATGCACCATGGTAGCGTCATACGATGCCGATATGCCTTGCGACCCTGCGGCTGCGTTTGTGAGCGTGAACACCGGCTCCACACCCTCTCCGGTCGAGAATGCCCACGCGAAGGCAGCACCTGACAGGTCAGCGCCCAGCACATCAATCAGGACGCGCCCGCTCGGGCCGCCCCAAACTGCGCTGGCGAAGGCGATGTAGTTTTTGATGAAAGCCATACCTTACCTCTTTTTGCTAAAAACGGGGTGTTTCAGCTTGTTATCACTGTGAAATCGAGAATGTTGAAGCATGAGAGCAGTGTGCCGGCGCCGCTGGTGCGCTGGATTTCGACGGTGATTGTCACTGTTCCCGCAGAGACATTGTGCGGCTCATCGAAGAGACTGCTGAAGTCCACAAACCCAATGATGCCCCCGCTGACGGTCTCTTGGGAAGTGGTGATTGCCACCTCAGTCCCGTTAACGAGCAGTCGGCAACGATGCTCAGCGGTTCCCGTGCCCGACGCCGGGGCAATACGGTTGCCGGAAGCGCTGCTCAGGGCAAAACTGTTCGGAATGGCGCGACCTGCCGGGCAGCCGGTTAGCACCAGCGAAATAAGCTGCGTCCAGTCGTTCGTGTTACCGACGCCGTTAGAGTTCGAAATCGTGCCAGTCTTGGCACTGACAGCCCCGCCAGCAGCCGCAACATAGGTCACGTTCACCGGAAGATCGGTCGCGATCCCATCGGTGTGCGTGTAGCGGACGACATAGGCGCCGGAGAGCGTCACCCCCGAAATCGTCGCCGTGCCGGTGCTGGAATCGACCGTCACCGTGGCCGAGCCGAGGTTCTGCGATGGCTTCGACCAGGTGCCGCCCGTCAGCGTGACAGACCCGCGCTTGGCGACGTGCGTGACGGTGCGATCGCCGGTGTGACCCGCCTCGCCTTCCTGAATTTCAACGACCGGAAACTCAGGCTCGATCGTCCGCTGCGCCGCCGTGGTCACATCGGAGACAATGACCCATTCGAAAGTGTCCGGTGCGGTTTCCGTCCAGCGATAGACGATGCCGGTATCGTCGGCGCTGAATTGCTGCCCGACGAAACTTCCGCCACCGGGCCGCTCATCCTCAGGCCCTTCCAGCATAACATTGCCGTTATTGACCGGCGTGCCGTTGCCGGTGCCTATGCCCTGAATATCGCCATCTTCGTCAATTTCGATGGATGCGTTGGCAATGGCGGGATCTTGGCTCGCAGGCGGCTCAAGATTGTCCCAGAAGGCGTTGATGGTTGTCGGCCAAATCGGCGGCGCGTTGCCGCTGCCGGGCGTCTCGCTGATGTAAAGCCACCGCGACTTGTCGACAGATGCCACGATGTCACCTTCACGGTAAACCCGCGTTTCATCGTAAAGCCCGCGCTCGATCAGATCCGAATAGAACGCGATCTCATCCAGCGTATGCACCCGCCATGACCGCGCCGCCCCGATCTGGATGCGCTTGTAGGGAGGGTTCGTGTTCTGCCGCGCCATGCCCAACACGGGCGGCATCTCGCGGCCCTGCGCATCCAGCGTCAGCCCCGGCAAGCCGAGCACGACACGCGGCGCAATCAGCCGGCCATCAAAGTCCAGCCCCGCCACCGCATTGCACGGTGCCGCCATCCGGCGAGCCAGATCAAGCAGGCTGGTCTGCTCGGCGATTACGATGTTCACATTGCGGGCCACAGCCGTATTGAGCACCGCAAGGCTTGCCGCATTGACCGACGCACTCAGCCCGAGCCTGTCAGCAATCTCGGCAAGGATGGCCCCGGTCCGGCGCAGAAAGCCGCCGCCGTTATCACCATCCACATCGCAGGTGATGACACCGGCAGGGGGGGCACCGAGCCGGAACATCCCTTCAGCAAGGCAGGTTCCCCAGCGCCCTTCCGGGATGTCGGCCGCCACCAGCGCGGCATAGTCGGCATAGTCGCCGAGACTATCCCCGAAGCTGGCACCGCGCTCATATACCGCAGGGATGGCCTCGACCGGCCCATAGCCGCTGATCTGAAACACGTTGTCGATCTGGTCGATGAACACCGGCTCGACGTTCAGCGCGCGGCCGAACACCCATGGCTTGACCCGGCCCTTCAGATCAGCCCCGCCTTCCGCGCCGGTCGTGCCGGCATACTCGGCAGTCAGCACATCGGCCTGAAGCGGTTCTTCGTCGATCACCAGAGACAGCGCTAGCGCGAAGGATTCGGCGGCGAACCGCTCGACCTTCATCACCGCCAACGTCTCGGGCAGGCCATCTACCAGACGATACAGCACGGCCTTCGCGCCCGCCCAGTCATAGCGCTTGACCCGCGCGAACTGTCCGCTGCGTTCCAGCACGTCCAGCCTAATCTGAAGCTGCGCCGAGCCGGGCTCTACCACGGATGTAAAGTCGCCATCAAACAGCGACATCTGCAAGGTCGGCTCGCTGACAATAGCAGGCCACCAGACAGCATCGTTTGCCCCGGTCGCTGCCGGATCCTGAGACGAGCAGACGCGCACGTCGACGCGGTTGCTCGTCCCCGGATCAATGGGGGAGATGAGTGCCAGAGTGGTCATGCTGTCCTAGAAGTTCGCGATCTGAAGCGCGTTGATGACACCGGAACCAAAGCCGCCGCTCCCACTGCCGCCACCTGTCCGCGATGCAGGGTTGAGCGCGATGAGGTTGTCGTTGATCGCCTGCAGCCAGCCAGTCACGTCCTCGTTCATGGTGTCGATGCTGCGATTGATCTGCGCCCGGTCATCGAATGGCGACGGCGTATTGGCGCCGCCTATCCCGGTCACGTTGGTTTCGCCCGCAATCGCCTGTTCGGTCAGCGCCGTGATCTGCGCCAGCCGGTCGAAATAGCTCTGCGTCGAGCCGAACAGTTGGCGCTCGATGTCGAGAAGCTGCTGGCTGATCTCGGCGAAGTCGTCGAAGGCGCTCGCATCGCCAGCCTGCACACGCGCCGCCAAGCCATCGAACTCGCTCACGGCATTGGCGCGGCGGCTGCGCAGCGACAGTCCGCTGTCGCCAATGGTCAGATCATTGAGCAACTGGCGCAGCGAACCTACCACGCGATCCGTTGCATCCTCGATCGCGCGGGCACGTTCCAAATTGTAGAGTTCTTCCAGTTCGGCGAATTCTTCGGTGCTGGCACCGGCGCGGGTGAACAATTCGATCAAGCCCTCAAACTCGCGATTCAACTGTGTGATCGCGAACCCGAGCGGGTCGCGGATCTCGGCGAGCCGATCAAACACGCTGCGGAACGTGAGCACGTCGCGCAGGCCCTGCTCCACGTCTTTCGCAGTCTGTAGCAGGCGCTGTTCGCTAGCCTTCAACCCTGCGATGACGCCGTCCTGGATGAGGTCGAGTGTGGCAGCCCTGATCGCGGCCTCAGCATCATCGCCGAAATCGATCGCGCCGCGGCTGGTTTTCGTGCGGCCCTGCCCGGTCCTATCAAGCCGGATATTGTCCTTTCGCAAGCCGAGTGAAACGCTGCCCCGCGATGAGTCCACGGTCGCGCCAAGCTGTTCGGCGAGGCTATCGATCGCGTCGAGCACGCTGCCCGCCAGCCCGCTAGATGCCTCTCGCCGGCTGCTGCTGTTGCCTCTGGTGCCCGTGATGGCCAAAGACCCGCCCGAGCCGCCAATCGTCGCCGAGCCGCGCTTGGTGCCCTTCAGCAAGCCGCCAAGGATGTTGCCCGCGATAGCGCCGACAATGTCGCCACCGGGGAAAGGCAGGAAGGCGCCAGCCGCTCCGCCAAGCTGCGCGCCCGTGGTCGAACCGCCAAGGCCTAGGAGCTTGGACAGGCCCGCGACCTGCGATCCCGCTGCAGCGCCGCCGAGTGCCTTGGTGGCTTGTGCCGTCAATCTGTTGTCGTTCCCGAGGATGCCTGAGCCGAGCAGCCCTTCAATCCCGCCTAGAACCGAACCGACATTCCCGGCGAGCACCTGTCCCTTAAACACGCCGCCGATGACATCGCCAAGCGCGCCGGCGAAGCGCGGCCCGAGCAAGTCTTCAAGCTGCGCCGCGATAGGGGCGGAAACACCGCGCGAGATGCGATCGGCGATTTCCATGATCGAGGGCCGGGCAATCGCGATGTCTCGCGCCTTCGTGCGGCTGACGACGATCTCCTGCAATCCGCCGTTATCGTTCGCCGCGCCGGTGACGATCCCAAAGGCCTGGTCGAAAGCGCCTGCAAGCCTGAGGGCCGCCTCTCCGGTCACCTCCGTTGCGTCGGCCGTTTTCTCGACCTCGGCGACGTAGCGGGCATTAGCGCGACCCTGAGGCGTGTTGCCCCTGAGATCTTCCTCAATCGCCCTGAAGCTGTCGCCGAAGAGGTCTTCGAACAGCCGCGCGCCCTGAAGGTCTTGCAGCGACTGGCGGAAGTTCTTGATGAGGTCACCAAACGTGCCGCGACCAGAGAACACATCGCGCAGGCTGTCGGCGACGGTGCGGGCGACATCGGCCTGCAGTTCCAGCAATTCAGCCTGAGCGCGCAATTCGCGGGTTTTCATTGCCTCGAAAGCGATCTGGTCGAGAATGTCGTTCTTCTGCTGCTCGCTCAGCTTGCCGATCTGTTTCTCAAGGCGCTGGATTTCCTGAAGCGCCACAGCCTCGTCGACGCGGCCTTGCGCGATCAGCCGCTCGACGTCCAAGCGCTCGTTGCTGAGCCGCAGAATATCCTCGACGGGGCGTAGCAGTGCGTCTTCAATGACCAGCTTGGCCTCTTCGGCGTCCTCGATCATCTGGCGGAAGTTGACCGGCTTGCGCTCGGCCAGCTCGGCGATGATAGAATCAAGCTGACGAGTGGCCTGCGATGCAGCGTCAATCAGACGCGGCTGCTCGTCGAAGCGCTCGTTGATGCGCTGTATCTGCTCTGCGGCACGTTCGCCGAATGTGGCGGGGCGTTCGGCTTCGCGGGCAGCGCGGTCAACGCGGGTGCGAGGTGATCTGCCACTTTTGCGCAATGCGGACAATTCGGCGTCTTCGCGCTCTTTCAGCGCGGCGGCCTCGGCGCGAATCTGATCGCTGTTGAGTCCGCGAGCCAAAGCCTCTTCCCGCAGTGCGTCTATACGCTCGGCGTAGAAGCGCTTGATGCGCCCCTCTTCTCCGGACACACCCTGGTCGATCGCCACGCTGACCTCGGCACGGCGCAGAGCGTCTTGCGCCTTCGCCAAGTTCTGCGACCCGGTGACTAAGCCCTCGATCAGTTGATTGACGCGCTCGGCGCGGGCCTCAAGCCCCAGCGCGGCGAGGTCGCTGCCCTGTCCCGGCCCGGATGCGCGAGCGATCTGCGCCTGAAGCAAAGCCTGCGCATTGATAAGCTGCTGCTGCGTGTTGAACTGCAGCACGGCCGCCTCGGCGAATGTCTTGCGGGTCGCGTCCAGCGTAAGCTCGGCAGAAGTGCGCTTCACCGCATTCAGGTCTTCAAGCCCCTTGCGATTGCGCTCGATGGAGTCCGTTACGCCATCCAGTGTCAACCGGAAGGCATCTTCTGCCTTCTCGGCATTGCGCGCTTCGATCGCGGACTTCTGCTTGCTCGCAATCAGTTCTTCGATCGACTGCGCGGAGTCCTCGGCTGCGTCCCGGCTGCTCAGGAACATTTGCACCAGAGGGCCAAGTGCGGCGATGCCAATGAAGACGGCTGCACCAAACGGGCCAGCCATCAATGTGGCAAACCGACCGACTGCGGCCTTGGTCTTGTTCGTGCTGTTCTCAAGCCCGGTCAGCGCGAACGCAACCTGCGGAAGCTGCTGGCCCATGATGATAAAGGCGTTGGTGCCCATCTGGGCCTGCACCGTCATGTCCTGAAGCTGCTGCCCGAGTTGGATAAAGGCGGTGCGCTCCGAGCGAGCCGAGTTGATGACATTGCCGCGCGCCGTGGTGCCTCGCCGGGTCGCTACCGTAAGCCCGTTCAGGGCAGCGGTGGCTGCGACCTCTGCCTGCCCAGCTTCGCGAAGCGCGGCGCTGGCGAGCTTCACCGCGCGCGCATATTCCATCTGCGACAGTTCGCCGCGATCAAGCGCCGCCTTGGCGAACGCGACCTTCTGGGCGAACTGCTCCTGCGCAGCGGCAGTAGGATTGATCTGAGCGCGAAGCGAGGCGAGCGAGGCGGCCTGTGCCGCAAACACCGCGGCGGATTCACGCGCACTGTTCGCCACACGGCCAAGTTCCTCGGCAGTGCCGCGGTAAATAGCCTGTAGCATCCGACCACCATCAGCAGCGCGGGCCTCAGCTTGGGCAAGCGACAGGTAGGTGTCGGTGATGCGACGAGCCGAAACGGCAGCGCGCTCCTGTTCGGCAAACAGGAACTCGAAAGCATCAGCACTGGCGCGGGCACTCTTGGCCTGCCGGTCAAGTCCGGCAGCGGTGTTGAAGAACGCCTGCCCGGCCGCCTGCGACCGAGCCTCCTGCGCCTGAAACATCAGTTCGAAGGCGCTGGCGCTTTCGCGCGCACTGTTCGCCACACGGCCAAGTTCGGCCGAAGTCCCGCGATAGATCGCCGCAAGCATCGTGGCGCCGTTGGCGGCACCGGCTTCAGCCTGCGCCAGACGCAGGTTCTCGCCGGTCAATGCGGATACGGCGGTCGCGCTTTGGCTGAGTTCGGCCTGCACCCGCTCAAGCAGCGGGAGCTTTTGCTGCAGAGCAAGCAGTTCGGCCTCTTGGGCCTTGGCGCTATCGCGCGCGGCGGCGGCAGTGCGGCGAAGGCTGGCATCAAACCCCCCGTTCGACTGAGCAGCTCGGAGCGCGGCGTCAGCCACTTCCCGCGATGCTGTAGCAAGCTGGCGCTGGGCATCAATCGCCGCCTTCAGCCCGCCTAGACCAAGATCCAGTGAACCGCCGCTACGGCGCGCCGAGAAAATGCCATCGAGGGCGGCACCGACCTTGTTGATCTCGCCACTGGCGGCCTTGGCAGCACGCATGGCATCACTCTGAAAGCGCTTGATGCCACCGTCATCACGGTATTCGGCCCGGAGGAAGATCGGGAAGATGGTGCTCTGTCCTGCCATGATCTCTTTCCGTTGCTCCAATGAAAAAGGGGCCGCCTTTCAGCAACCCCTCGCGAGTTTCAGTTCTGTCAGCGCGCCTCAGAGTCGAGACAGCGCAGCCTCATTGCAATGCAGATCGGCATGAAGCCGCCATCGCCTGAATTTATCTCGGTTCTGATCGCTCAGATATGCCTGCTGCACCTTGCGGGCCGCACGGCACTTGTCGTCCACAGTCACAAAGCCGGAAGTCTCAATCCGATACTCGGCCTCGGCCTGCTCGCCTTCGCTCTGGCACCCGGCGAGGAATATGGCGGCGATAGGGAAAATCCATCTCATATCGCCGCCATACCACAGAGGCCCATGACAGCCTAGACCCCGCGCAGTTCCGCCGCCGCCCGTTGCGCCGCCTCAAATGCCCGCTGTCTCACATTGATACGGGCCGAACGACTGGTGCGCAGGATGCCCTTGAAGATCGGCACCAGTTCCGCCACCCGATCGCCCTTGCGCGGCGCACCGCGCTTCGTCAGGCTGCGGGGACGGCCACCACGCGCGCCTACCGCACTCACGCCGACATTGCGCACCACCAGCAACGGCAGGCCATCGCTGCCCATGATCCTGAACAGCGGACCCAGCTTCGCCTCAAGCCCGCTACTCTTCCACATCGCCGGTGTCAGACGGCGGCGCTGCTTGCCCGAACCGACCACACGCTGCGCCGTTTCCAGCGGGAACCACATATAGCGGCCCTTCTTCGGCGTGATTTCGGTGCCCTCGGTATAGGAGATGATCGCCCCGACAGTGCGCGGCGACTTCGTGCGGATATAGACGATGCCCGACGCCCGGCTGACACCGCCCTTCCGATAGACGCTGCCGCCGCGCATCTTGTCGGACGTGTTGGTGATCGCCTGACCGAGCCGGCCCAGCTTCGCCCCGGCCATATCCTGCCGGATCGACGACTTCAGTTTCGATGCCGCCCTGTCGCTGACATCAAGCGCCAGATTTTCGGCGAGCCGCTTCAACTCGCCGCCCAGCGTGACGAACCCGCCCGGTGGAATCTCGATCCTGTAATCAAGTGCCACCGGGTTTCTTCCTCGTTTTCTGCTCGACCTGGCTGATGAGCGCGAATGCCAGCTTCAGCTTCCACGGCTGAGCCAGCAACTCCCTCCCATCAGGCCAGGTCGTGCCCATCATTCCGACGCAGGACTGCCGGAGTCCGACGAGATCGAGCCAGCCGTCTCTTCCGAGGTCGCAGGGTCTTTCGATGGTGATGGAGTTTCCTCCGTCGCGGCTCCATTCGATGTTTTGCTCGCCGACGACTTCGGGTTGGAAATACCGGAGCGCGGCGACGATGAGTTTTTTTCCTCATCCCCTGTGAGCGTGAAGGCCAGCACCGACTTGAACAGCAGCTCCTGCACGGCAATCTCGGCATCGCATCCAGCAGCGCGGGCCGCCTTCGCCAGCGCCTCGATCACTTCCTCGGCACTTTCTGCGGTGAGGTTGCCGTCGCGGTCGCGCTTCACGTCGACCGGCAGCGTCGTCTCGGTCAGGAACATCCGCATCAGCAGCCGGGGATAGCCGACCTCGAATCGGATGTTGTCGAGCCGCATCGCGGCATAGATGTCGCTTGCGCGCTCGACCTCATCGACCAGCGCGTTCAATTCGATGATGTCGCCCTTGGGGAAATCCAGTTCCGGCTCTGGCGGAAACTCGGGCTTCTCGCCTCCGTCCGCTTCCTGCATCAATTCGATGATGTGCTTGCGGTAAGCCTTGATCGCTTCCTCGTGCTCGTCGATCGCGGCCCAGTAGGCATCGAGCCGAGTGATGTTCTGCGCCATGCCCTCCGAGGTGAACAGCTTCTTCAGTTCATGGAGCACGACATCGCGCATATCCTGAGCAGAGTGATTGCGCAGCTTCGCCATGGCCTTGAGTTCATGGAAGCGCGTCTTGTCCAGCACGGTGGCATGGCGGAACGTGAAGGACGGTGCGCCTTCGACTTCCGCCATGCTCGCCGGAACGAATGCCTCGAAAGAGGCGGTGACTGGGATGGACATTTGGGGATGGTCCTTTTCAGGTGGGTTAGGTGAAGAACGGGAAGGCGATCGCCACGGCCTTTTCGGCATTGTCGATGACGCCGGTGACTTCGGTGGTCACGAAATCGCCGCTCGGATCGGGGTTGCTGAAGCTCAGGCGCATCGAAGGCACCACGAACGACACCGACCGGCCCGCCACGTTGCCGTAGTGCAGCATCAGCGGAACCGGCGTCTGGACGTTGGCCAGAGCGTTGCGGTTCTGAAGCGAGATCAGCACTTCGTTGAGGTTCATGCTGACGCTGCGCTGCGTCCGCACAATCTGCCCAGCGTCATTGCCGCTCGGCTTGTTGGGGTTGGGCGGGAAGCCCAACTGAATGCCGTGGTCGTAGCTAACGCTGCCACCGGGCACGAACACGCCGTTGAGCGCCAGTTTGCCGTCGCGCACAGGCGGAATGGCGCCTGCAGCCGGGGTGAGCGGTGCGGCCACATCGGCTTCGGCGTTGGTTTCGTCGATGTCGCCGCTGAGGCCGCACGACATGATCGGAAGGCCGACATCGCCGCGGTTCGCGGTCGGGAAGGTCATCTGAAGCTGCGACGGGATACCGTTCTGCGCCCGATAGATCTTCTTGTCATGCCAGCGATCGAACGTCAGCCACAGCGGGTTGGCGCTGGCGTTGAGGCGGTAAACGAGCTGCGGCGGGATCGTGAAGTTGCCGGTCGGAACCGATGTCAGCTTCTCGCCGAGCGTGGCGGTCTTGGTCGCGCCGTTGTATGCAATGATGGTCGAGCACGACTTGAAGCCCGAACCGCCGTTGACGCCCTCGAACTGGATCACGTAGCCGACATAGAAGTCATCGACAGCAGATGCCGCAGCATCGAGCACGACAGTCGTGGTCGCTCCGGTGTTGACGCCGCCAGCCGCCAGAGCCGCCGAAGTCTTGCCCACGAACACGATTTCATCATAGCCGCAGGCGCGCAGATAACGGCCCTGCTGATAAGCGCCGGCAGCAGGCGGTGCCGAGCCACCGGGGCCGCGCAGCATCAGGTCGAAGTTGATCGAAGGTGCCCGGCCGAAGATCGCATCGCCGACAGCATGGATCGTGCCGGTGTATTCCGGGTTGGCCGTGGTGAAGACTTCGCTGTTCGAAGTCAGGTTCGCCATCGGGATAAGGTCGGCAGGCGTGGTGATCGTGGCGCGGGTGGTCGCATCGGCCTGGACAGCAAGCGCCAGACTGGTGCGGGTCGACAGAAAGCCCGTCATGCGTTTTCTCCTTCATCGGTTGCCGCGGCCTTGGCAGCGGGCTTGGGTTTGTCAGCAGGGGCGGGCTTCTCCGGCTTGATGGTGAAGCAGCCGAATTCGGGGGTATCGACGCGCACGTCTTCACCCGCCGCGTTCTTCTCGACGCGGGCCATGAGGCAGTCCTTTCGTTTGAGGGTCAGTTGAGCAGGGTGGCCCAGTCATCGGGCGCGGTGGCCCAGACGACACGGATCTCAAGCACGATGGCAGCGAAGTCGCGGCCCTCGTCTTCCTCGTCGCCATAGGACACGGGCTGAATTTCCATGACCTTGCCGGTGAGATTGTAATCGGTTCCGAACGCATTGGCCGCGCTCACCAGCATCGCTTCAGCTTCGGCGCTCGTGGCAGCAGCAAAGCTCAGGAAGAACGAACCGGAGTGATAGACCGCGCCGCCCGCCGTGCCTTCGTAGCGCATGATTTCGATGGTCCCGGCTTGCTGGATCAGCGCGCAGGGCAGGTCGTTCTTCTCGTCGATGGCATCGTCTTCGTCGCGATATTCCAGCGCTCTCATGCCAAGCGATTCCAGCTTGGCGACCAGCGCGGCGCGGACCTGAAGCCGGGCGCTCATTCTACTTCACCAGATTGGGCACTATGACCCAGTGTGTGCCGCTGTCATCCGTTCCGGTCGAGCCGGGGAAATAGGCTTTGCCCGGACGCTTGGGCAGCATGATGCGGTCATTGCGGCTCGGCTCGAACGGCAGGCTGAGCTTGCGGATCGTCACCGCCATGTCCTGTGCGACGATCTGCCCGGCGCCGATGTCTCGGGTTGCATCGCCGTAATCGACGTGCGCCTTGAACCGCAGCGGCGCGCGGCCGGCGCGGATATAGGTGATCGTCTCACCCAGCCGGTCAGCGCAGATGCGGTCGATCTTGTCGGTAAGGGCTTCAAGGTCAGGCATGGGGATGTCCTAGATAGCGGGGCCGGGGGTTAGCCCGGCCCGCGCATCGTTTACTTCGCCGGAGCCTGATTGGCCTTGGCGGCAGCCTCAGCGTCAGCTTTGGCTTTGGCCTTGGCCTCAGCTTCAGCCTTGGCTTTTGCTTCGGCTTCGGCAGCGGCTTTCGCGGCTGCTTCGGCTTCCTCGTCGACATACGCTTCGGGCTTGCCCTTCAGCGCATCAGCCTTGAGTGCGGCCTTGGCGACATCATCCTCGACGAGTCCGCGCCAGCCAGCCGGATAGGTTTTCGTGTCGCGGGAGTTCTCAGCGAACGGAAAGTCCAGCGTGAAAGTCACGAGTTTCATTGCTCAATTCCTATCAGTTGCTGGTCGTGCCCTTCACGAGCATTGCGGGGCGGGTGCAGAGCGCGAACGGATTCGTCTGCGCGTGCATCCCGACGAACTTGTCCTTGCCGGACGGATCCGGAAGCATTTTCACCGCAAGGCGCTGGCCGGGCTTGTTCGCGGCCGAAACGAAATCGGCCGGGCCGTAGTAGTTGAGGAACGTCTGGCGGGTGCCGAGCGGGAAGAACCGCGCTTGGCTGGCCGGAATGAACGCCCGCGTGGTCGAGGTGTCATCGGCGTTGAGATAGGTCGCCTTGCCGCGGTATTCCTCAACAGTCAGCCCCTTGTGGGTGAAGCTGCGGCGCACATCATTGCGCAGCGGCTGCTGGGTCGAAGTGTAATACTTGTAGGCTTCGCGGATTTGCGGGTGTGAGACGAACTTGTCGAACCATGCCGAATCGACCAGGCCATGAACGCCCGTGACGGTTTCGCCGAGCGCATTGTCTTCGATGTGGCGCAGCATTTCCATGATCTTGGCATCCACGTCAGTGGTTTCGGTGCCGAGCAAAAAGTCGATCGACTTTTCGGTGACGCCGAAATCAGTGAAGGCGTTGAACAGTTCAGTGCCGTCCGCATCGGTGAGCTTGCCCTGGATCGCGTTGACCAGATGCCATTCCTCGGTGATGTCGAACTTGCCCGCCAAAGTTTCCAGCTTGTCGTTCACCAGTTCGGTGAACGACTGAAGCTGGTTTTCCGAGCCGAAGGCGCGGATGTTCTGGATGTCATCGGCGTAGATGAATTCATCGTGCTCGATGTGGAACACCGAATAGTTGCGCATGTTGCGCTTCGGCGAACGGCCCACGGTGCCGGCATTGCCGCCGCGCGCCGAGGTGTTGAGCAGGTTCAGAACACCGTTCTTGAACTCGATCTGGAACGTGGTGGTTGCCAGAGCGCGAGCGCGGAACAGACCAAGTTCGCGAACGCGGCCATAGGTGTTGGGAACGACATTGATGGATTCGGCAAGCGAAGACATCGAAAATGCGCTGCCCTTGAAGGCGTCGATAAGTGCCATTTTACTGGTTCCTTTCCTTCAGGCTTACGCCTGGTTGAGAACGCGGATGCCGCGGTTCTTGAGCTGGGCGATCGCAGTGTTGCGATGCGCGTCGGTGGTCACTGCTGCGCCCCACGTAAGGCGCTGGCGGGCGAAGGTTGCGGTCCAGTCGATCACGTTGATGCCGGCAGCAGCAGAGGTCGCGTCAACGCCCTCGATCGCAATCGCGACGGCAATTTCAGCGCCAGTTGCGGCTCCGGGGGTGTAGTTCGTCAGCAGGCCGGACGCAGTGATGCGGCCGAGAACGCGGAACAAAGGAATGACGCCGGCGCCGGAAACGATCGTTTCGCGGCCACGGCTTGCGTCCATCGGCAGTTCGGCCTTGAGGCCATCACCGAGAACGAGCGCTTCAGTCTGATTTGCCATGAGGTGTTCTCCTTACTTCTTGTCGAGGCCGAAACGGGCCTTCATGTTGTTCACGAGGACCGGCTCGCTCTCAGCTTCCGGTTCGTCGGCAGCCTGACCAGTCGGGCCGGGCTGCTCGGCGGCGAGGTTCTTGCGCATGTCTTCGCGCGCCTTGTCGTCGTCAGCTTCGGCCGCAGCCGGAGCCGGAGCAGAAGCCTTCGGCGCGGCGGCGAGCATGGTGACGATTTCATCGCCACTGAGCTTGTCGTTGGCGAGCATGGTGGTGGCGAGGGCTTCACGGCCAGCATAGTGCTCGGAGCCGATCACGGCGTTGGCGCGGGCCTGAGCTTCAGCGAAGCCTTCGTCGCGTGCAGCGGCGATTGCCGCGTTCGCTTCAGATTCAGTCATGTGTTCCTTTTCCTTTTTCTTGCCCGCGCCTTCAGCCTCATCATCTTCGGCCTCGTCATCGGGCATGGCTTCTTCCATGTCGCTTTTGGGCTTCGGCTTGTCGGCACGCGCCGCCATCCGGAGTCCCGCGTAGGATCCGTTGGTCATTTCATTTCCTTCGGTGGTCAGGCGCGGGCGAGTTCCCGCGCGCGGTTGAAGATCGCTTCGAAAGGCCCGATCCCATTGATGAGGCCGCGATCCATCGCTTCTTCGCCAAAGAACCAATCGCCCTCTTGCGAGGCGACATCGGCGGCGTCCAAGTCTCGGTTGTCAGCGACAAGGCGGATGAACTGCTCGCGGGTGTTGTCCACCCAGGCGACCAGCTTGTTGACGGTTTCCTTGTCGGCCTTTTCGAACCACGCGCCGCGGGCCTTGCGATCGCCAGCACGGATCATCGTAATTTCGACGCCTTCGCGATCCATGTTGCGGGTCATGTCCACGAGCAGCGTCCAGACACCAATCGAGCCGACAATGCCGGTTTCAGGCATCCATGCCTCATCACAGGCCGACAGCAGCGCATAGCCTGCGCTGCAAGCCTGCTCATTGGCGGCACCAATGATCGGCTTACCTCCGCTGCGCGCCGAGTAGGATGCAATCTTGCGGGCCAGATCAAAGCATCCGGCGACCTCGCCGCCCGGACTGTCGACATCCAGAAGGATGGCGCGGACACCATCATCGTCCTGCGCCATCTCGATCTTCGCTTCGATCTGGTTGTAGCCGACGACGCCGGAATATGGGTCGATGCCGCCGACGCGCTGTGCCAGCGAGCCCTGAACCGGTATGATCGCAACACCGTCAATCGCCTGATAGTAGCGGCGCTCGGGCCGGTCGCGCGACGTGATCGCCGATGCTTCCTGCTTGAGTTCGATGACTCCCATCGTGGTGCCGTCAAGGTGCTGCAGCTTCGAAATGCCGAGATGATCGAGCAACGCGGCCGCCACAATCTCGCACTTTTCCGGACGCAGCATCAGCGGCACGTTGAAAAGGCGCTGGCCGATGAGTGGATATTCGATCACTGCCCCGCTCCCTCCGTTTGTCGCCGACGCGATTGACGTTCTTCTTGCTGCTCATCTTCGCGTTCTTCGCCGTCGCCGTCGCGATCCGCTTCAGTGCCAGCGCTTTCGCCGCCTGCCTCGCTACCAGCCGCACCGGCGAGCTTCAGTGGCACGAAGGCGGCAAGGCCAAGGCGCTCACGGATGCGATCTTCGCGGGCTCGGCCCTGAAGCACTTCGAACAGATCGAGGCCGTTGTTGGCGCACTCGATCGCATTGTTTGATCGCCCGGAATGGACCGCGATGTCTGAGGCGTTTTCCTCCTTGAGCGGATCCACCTTGCCGCGTCCTGGGCGAAGCCACGAGGCATAGCCAATCAGTTCGCGGCGGTCGTAGAATCGTCCCGCGCCGCCCGGCACTTTCACGGTGCCAATCGCAACCGCCTCTTCCAGCCAAGCCAGATAGACCGGGTGGCACGTCTGAGCGGTGAATTCCTCGCCCATGCTCTCAAAGCCGCGCCACTTCTCGTTCAGCAACGTGCGGGCCGAGCTATAGTTAATTCCGGCCCAATCCTCACTGATCTGCGGATATGACAGGCCAATGCCCGCCGCCATATCCTGCTGCCCGGACGCCTTGAAGGGCGGGTAGTTTCCGGCCGGGCGTGCCGGCTGCTTGAACTGCATTTCCTCGCCGGGAAACAGGTGCGTCATGCGCGTGCCTTCTAGGCTGACCTTGTTCTTGGTGCGGAATGCTACCTGCTTTTCCAGTGACCAGCCGCTGCTCGCGCCGCCGCCAGTCGGTGCCATCGCTGCAGCAACGTCGCTGGTCGGGTAAGACGAGCGGACATATCCGGCGTTGATCGCATCGAACAATGCCGCCTCAAGCTCGGCAACATCGTATTTGTCGTTCATGCGCGTGCGCTTGACGATCGGGGCGAGTGCCGAGACGCCGCGCTTCTGATTGGCGCGGTGCTGACGGTAGGTGTGGACGATCTGCTGCTTGCCGGTGGCGGTAAAGCGGGCCACGCGCGTCCAGCGAAAGTTGTCGCCCTGGGTATTAAGCTGAGCCGGATGCTTGACCCGGATGTGATAGGCGACCGGCGCGCCGTCGCGGTCATATTCGATACCGCCGTAGATCGTGTTGCCGTTCGCCAGAAGGTGCCCATCAGGGACGCCGTTCGGATTCGTGACCCGATCGCTGTCGATGATTTCGATGCAGGTCGTGTAACGAGCGCGGCGAGCCTTGTTGCGCAGCAGAAGGAAGCATTCGCCATCGACGATGCGCGTAATCAGCGTCGTCCGCATAAGCTGGCCGAACGTGGCCTCGCCGCGAACATCGCAAGATGTGCCGGAGTAGGCGAATACCTTGAATTCGGCTTCAGTGCTGAGCGACCAATCCAGCGACCATTCGATGTCCCGGCCCAGCAACTGGTGCATCGGCTTGGCATCGAGCATGACCCGCGAGCCGATCACCGCATCAGCGATCTTGTTCACGGCGCCATGGATGACGGGGTGATTCCGATACAGGTCGCGGGCGCGTGCCACCAGCAAATCGCGGGTATCGAGAACTTCGTCATCGGCGCTCAGCAGCGACGGATGCCAGTCGGTCATCTCGCGCGTGCCGTAGTTCCCGGCTTCGAATGACGAAGACCAGCCATCATACGCCATTGCCTGCGGAGCGGTGAAGCCCAGAGCGTCAGTGAAGGCGCGCATCAGGCCCATCAGTAGTAAACTCCAATTGCTGTGCGCCGCGGCTGAACTTCAATGCCTGCAACAACCTGAGCGTCATACAATTCGCCCTGAAGTCGCAGGATGTGAGCGTCCATTTCCGCAAGCGTCGGCACGGCCACCCGGATTCGGCGACCATCGCGCCAAGCATCAATCACTGCCTCGCCAGTCGCCACCAGCGCACGCTGCGCCTTGGCCTCGGCGATCTCGCGCGTCAGCCGCTCGACCTCGGTTTCTGCGGGAGCAACTAAGGTGGTTTCGACGACGCGAACCGCAAACGCCTTTTCCAGCGTGCGGCTCTGCGATGTCGTGACCCGCACCGTGAACGTCACCGTCTCGCCGGTATTGCCGCCCGTCAGCCAGACCAGCGTGGTGTTCGTCGAAAAGCTCGCCACGGTCGGCTGCGTGGTGCCGGCCTCGTCGATGAAGGTGACGGCATCAATCGCGCTGATAGCTTCGCCGTCACGCAAGTCTTCGCCCCAGGTCTGCGTAAAGCTGCGGACCTCGTTGGGATCAAGCGTTTCAGCGTAAGTGAACATCGTTGCTCCTATTGGCACCCGGCCGACGCATCGAGCCCCTGCCAGCCAAGTATCTTCCATGCCAGCGCCTGCGCGGCGATCAGGTTCTCGCGCTGGTCGGTGGTGAGCGTATCCCATTCGTCGCGGCCGATGCTGTTACGCAGCGACTCCACGATGTCCGGACGCGCCCCCATGCACGGGACGGTGACGGGCACCTTCACTTCGACGGGCACCTCTTTGATGATGGTGCGGGTCTGGCAGGCGGTGAGCGCCAGCGCGGCGGCGGCAATCGCGATCAGTCTCATATTCCGGCCTCGTAAAGCTCGTCCTGAGTCCGGCGCACGGCTTCCTCCATGTCATCGGCGGGCGCCGCGATACGGGCACGGCCGCGCAGTTCGGCGGCCAATGCTTCGGCGCGCTGTGTCGCGGCGCGGCGCTTGCGCTCGGCATCGCGCGCGGCTTCCAGTGCCGCCGCGCTCTGGCGCTGCATCTCGTCCAGCGCGGCGTTCTGCTGGTTGATCGCGTTGCCGAGCTGGATCCGGATGAAACCCATCTCCTGCACCTGAGCCTTGGCCGTGACCTTATCGACATCCGGGTTGTTCGAAGCGAGCCGAACGGCGTCGACCATCTCGGTTTGCCAGTCGGTCAGCGCGGTGATCGTCTCGCGCGCATCGGCCAGCTTGCCGCGCGTGATAAGCAGGGCCGGGCCGAGCGTCACCAGCGAGAGAATGAGCAGGCCGCCGAAGACCTTGCTCGTCAAGGCAGAGAAGGGGTTGAGCATCAGAAGAACACCTCCTGGATGATGTAGAACATACCGCCGCCAATGATCGCGACCAGCAGCAGGCCGAGCACGATGATCGTGCCGCAGGTCCAGAGCAGCGTCTTCTCGTCTTCAGGCGACAGCGTGCCCATCAGAGGCCCTTCAGGCACAGGGCCCGTTCACGCTCGCGGCGCAACGTCAGCCCACGCACCACGCGGCCACCAGCCTTGTTCCACATCAGGAAGGCATCGCAGCCACCGCGCCAGTTGCCAGCATTGAATCGGCGGGCGGCGGTCGAACGGCAGAAGCCGGTTGTGCCGATATTGTAAGCCATCGAAACCGACGCGACCAACTGGTTCTCCCGGCCGGGATGGCCGAGCGCAGGGACGCAAGCCAGAAGCGGCTTTGCGTGCGCGATCAGTTGGCGCTCAAGTCGTGCCTGACACCCGGCTTCGGTTTCCACCATACCGGGGCGCACGCCCTTTGTGTCGCCGTCGCAGATCGTCCAGACGCCCACTATATCGGCGTAGGCGCGGCGATATTGCGGGCCGCTGACATGGCGCACCTGCAACTCGCCTTGCTCAGTGAGAGTCGCCTCAACCTCGCGACCGCTTTCATCCTTCGGGATCATCACAGCCAAAGCCAGCGCCGCCGATGCGCCTACAAGTGCGACCAGCGGGCTTTTCGGAACGCGGCTCGGCGACTGCGCGGGCTGAATGCGTGGCGGATGGGGAGACTTAGCCATCAGACTTGTCCTCGCCCTGCTTCCACAAGCGCACCACGGTCGGGCCGAAGAATGCGATCAGGCCGACGCCAGCCGCCATCATCGCGCGCTGCACGCCATCGGTCGGCATGAAAGAGATGATGCCGAGCAGCAGGTCGGGCTGGGCGCTGAAGGCAGTGACCAGCGCGCTGAAAACGGCCGCCAGACGAACGCTCGCCATGCCCCATGCTTCGCGCCATTCCGGCACCAGATGCTTGTCGATCCATTCGATCATCACTTGTCCGCCTTCTCGCCAAACTTCTGTTCGATGCGCTTCAGGGTCGCGTGAATATCAACGATGTCGGCGCGATACTCAGAGCGCGGCAGATAATTGCCCGCGACCAGCACCTGAATTTCGCTCACCTTCGTGGCGAGATCCTTGTCGGACTTCTGCATATCCTTGATCGCTCCCCACATCGTATTGAGCACCCAACCGCCAAGGAATGCAGCCGCCCCGAGTACGAGGTTGAAGGCGGTCTGCAAATCCATATTCTCAGTCTCCATTCAAAGCCGCGAAGGCATCAAAGATGTTCGGCGCATCATCGGGCGCCGCTTCCTCGGCTCGCTTGCTCAGCGAAATCGGTGTCGCCCATGGCGGGCGCGCATCAGTCCAGTCGATGTCGGCGCGATCCGGTGCGAGCAGTTGTCGTCCGGCCTCGGCATAGCCGTAGAGATCGAGCGTTTCGTTCGGGCCGCTGCGGACCCACTTGCCGTCGATCAGCGTCTCGCCGAAGAACTCTTCCAGATAGTGCGGCTCGATCTCGCGCGGGAAACGGCAGCAACCCGGTTCCCCGTCCTTGGTTGCCAGCCGTTCAAGCGTCTGCGCCTTGAGCGCATCCACTCCCAAGCGATACTCCATCAGCACCGGCTCAACCTGTTGGCCCCGTTCGTCTTTGTCGATGCGTGTGGGCGCTTCCGGCAATGCCGGGCGCTTGCCCGCTTGGCCCTTTATCAACTTCAGTCGCTGCCAGCCGCCCCAGGCGTAACCGGCGAGCATGGCGCGGCGCGCAAACTCGCGAGCCTTCCACGTCGCGTTACCATCCGAGGAGTCCAGCAGCGTCACCGCCACCGGCATCGCCATGTCCGGCTTGCCGATGATGGGGAACGTCCGGTTCAGCACCGTCGCCCAGAGAATATCCCAGTCCTCGATCCGGCCGTAGAGGTCGATGTCGCGCCACTGGCCGTTGTCCTGAAACCGCTGCCGCTCCGTGATCCGCTCGATCAGCGCCGAGCGGCCCTGTAAATCCCAACCGATGAACCCGGCGTCGAACTTGCGCCGGCCGGGGTCGACCGCGGCAGTGATGAACTGCACCCAAGCCGGAACGAAGCCGCGATCGTATTCAGCCTCTGCCACCCGCTCCTTCAGGATCCGGGCGCTGACACCGCCTGTCGTCGCGGCCCCTTCGAATATCTCGCCAAGCTGCTTGCTCAGGAATTCCTTGAGCTGCGCCGCATCGCGGGTCCGCTCGAATTTGATAAGCGCCTGCTCATAGTCGCGGGCCAGCTTCGCGATGTCCTGCGTCTTGAGCATGATGCCATGCACCCAGTAGCCGTGCGCGATATGCGCGTCCGGTTCGCCGACGACGCCCCGCTCGGAATCGAGCCGCTGTCCCCGGTGCATCCAGCCATCACGGCTTTCGTCATTCCGGGTCAGTGCTGCATCCACCATGTCGCGGCGCTGCTGGTCATCCAGACAGGCACCGCAATGCGGGCAGGCAACGGCAGCCGATGTCTCGGCCAGCTTCACCCGTTCGTCGGTCGGCAATTCCTCGTTGCGCGTCCACGACAGCTTGAACTGGGGCACGTCATCCCAGTATTTCGTCGCGTAGGCGGCGGCGTGGCCCAGACATTCCGGGCAGGTCATAACGTAGATGCCGCGGCTCGTATCCTCGAATGCCGAGCCGACCCCGGACTGATAGCCGAGATCCGGGTGCGACATGATCGCGGCCTTGCGCCGGTTGCCCAGCATCTTCTGCCGGCCGTCGATCTGAATACGCGGCGATGCCGCCCATTTCTTCGCCCAGGCATCCGTCTCATCCGAGCAGATGAAACCGGGCTGCCGGTTCCGGAACGTCGAATCCTTGGCGCTCAGCCATTCGACCGGGTAGCCGCTCACCAGCTTGTAGGAGTCGGTGTCTTCGCCGCGATCGGTTCCGACGCGCTCCTGCAGGTCGGTGTTGAGATCGAACATCGGCCGGACGACATTGCGGGCGTAATCGGTGGCAGCCTCATCCGAGTTCAGCACCCAGGACACATGGGTCATCGGGCCGAACTTGATGAGCTTGAACAGATAATTCTCAGCGACCGCGGTGCCGCCCGATCGCGACGGTTTGACCATCACGACGATCTGGCACTTCGGATCGTCCAGCGATGCCATCGGCCCGACATTGTAGGGCGTCCGCATCCGGTCGTATCGAACCACCGCGCCGGACTCTTGCCCCGGCAGCTTGCGGTATTTCTCGGCGCACTCGACCGTCGAAATCTTCTCAGGCGGTTGCAGCAGGTCCAGTGCGCTTAGCGCGAGGCTTCGCGGGTTTGCGAGGTGCCGCCCGTTTGCCAGAGCGGACAGCCGACCCATGAGCGCGTTTGGGGATAGTTGCATCGGGCTCGCTCAGCGCGTCCTGTCCCGCCTCGCGCAGCAGCACAAGGCAATCGGACAAGGCATTGTCAAACATCTCCCTCAATTCGGTCGACCAGGTATTCGTCGGATCAAGCTGCTGCGGCGCACCCAGCAGGGTGTCGCGTATCGACAGCAGCAGGTTGCGGTAGGTCGCCTGCGCTTCGGCAGCATCGACCAGTTTGCATTCCTGCTTTTCGGCGGCGCGGATTTGCAGGCTGACCTGCATCGCATCCCTGACTTCGCGCATAGTCATCTCGGCCGGCGCATCTCTGAGCCGGTCGCCGCCAACCTTGTCGCGCATCTCGGTGTTGGCGATGATCTTGTCAGCGCGCTGCCGCTCGAAATAGGCGATCAGCGCCAAGATGGTCGGGACAGGATTGAACTCGTAGCCGACGCCGCGGCCACCGCGCACGAACGCGCCGGAACTGGCAACCATCGGATCGTCGAGCCACGGCACCAGCGTCGAGTGCGTGACGCCGAGCAACTGACACATCGGTTTCTGCCCGATCGTGTCGGCGAGCGTGAATTCCTGTCTCGCCCGCTGAAGCGCATCGCGCAGCTTGGCGATGCGTGTGTCTTCGCTGGCACCGATCTGGGCCATGCGTCAGTTTCTCGTGATGGTTTGAGGGCCCCCGGATCGCCGCCTGTTCAAAAGGCGCGCAATCCGAGTGGCTGCATTCACTACAGAAAAATTGCCCTTCATGCAAGAATTCCCAGATCATCGACTTTCATGGTTACATCTTGCGCCAATTTCCTAAACGGCTTCAATGCGTTAGCTGGTTTTGTTCGGATAAAGCGCGAAGCCCGCGTGATGGGCACATTGTCGATAACCACAGCTTCGAAAAACCGGATCATGTGCTTGGGAATTGCAGATTTGACCTCGCGAAGCTGGCGCTGGGCCTGCTGCTGCGATTCCGTGAACAGCACGCGGTCAGGCCCGCCGCCGAATACCTCGCGCCCGACTTGAGCGATCGGGATAAAGCCGTGGAGCCCGGCCATCTCGTAGCATTCCGAATACCAGTTCAGCGCGCGATACTGGTCGTTGTCTATCTGGCCGCGGTGCAGCATCCGCAGAATGATCGGCACCCGCACCCGGCGAACCGTCTTCAACACGCGCACCGTGCCATCCGGAACTTCCGGCGTGAAAGGCTGACTGTCGCCATGCTGAAACCATTCCTCTGTCGGCTCCATCACGGTTTCGTGCGCGGTGACGGTGAGCCCTTCGCGAACCTTGATCTCGGCGGCGGCGCGCTCGATCTCCCTCATGTGCGCGGCGCGGTCGCGGGTGATGATGGCCTCGACGCGCTCACGCTCGCGCTTGACCGCATCAATCTCATCCGGCCCGAGAAGATTGCGCAGGGGCTTGTCGGAAGCGTTATCGAACTTCTCGGCAAAGCGCCGTTCGGCTTCAGATGCCTCGGCGATCTCACGCGCAATGCGCTGCTTCGCTTGGCGGCCAGGAAGATGCGGGTAGGTGTTCTTTTTCATGCTCTGCTCATCCCGTTCCGAGGGCCGTAGTGTTTGGCGGCGATGCGCTGGATCAATTCTCTGTCCTGCCAGGGCAGACGCGCGATCTGATCGGCGGTGAAAGCGATGGCACCGTGCTCATGCCAGTGCCGCTTTGCCAACCGATGCGCGCCGTTCGGGTCGGCTTCGCGCATCTGCGGTGCGTAGCGGGTCAAGCTGGTGGTTTGGGTCATGCTTTGACCTCAGCAACGATCTCGTGCGCCAGCTTCCAGTGAAACCGGGCCATGTGGACGCTCGCATCCCAAGGCGCGCCGTGATCGGTCTGCCGCCATTCCTTGTCGTTCTGCGGCCATTGTCCGTCGCACAGAGCGTTGATGTCAGCCCATTTCGCGCCGTAGTGCAACCTCATCCGCAGGTAGTGGACGCGGGCCAGCTGCTCTCGGGTGGGTTCAGGCATCATCCCGCCCCCACAGTTCGAAGTTTATCGCGTTCATGTTGCGCAAGTAGCGCTCCTTCCGCTCGACACTCATCTGCGCGAGCCGTTTTGCCCGAAGGCCCGGATTCGGCTTCAACGTCGCGGCGAGGCGGCGGCGGGCCAGGTATCGCTTGATGAACTTCATGCTGCGTCCTCCTGTTCGGGTGCGGGAACAACCTGGCCGTCGACCTCGATCAGATAACCGAGCTTCAGGCCCATCTTCTTCAGTTCGGGTGCCATGCCGTCGACCAGCTCCTGCGTCAGCGGCGGGGCGGGCTTGCGGGACTGTTCGCGCAGGCGGCGGTTGACCTCGCGGTTGGTGAGCAGCTTGGCGAGCCGGTGCGCTTCGGTCGCTTCGTCACGGCGCTCCCAGCCTTCCGCGATGTCGAGCAGTTCCTTCACGGTCGGGAAGAATCGGCATTCCTTGATCGCCTGTTGCACCGTCCACCACATCTGTTCGGCCCGAAGGTGAGACAAGCACTGGCGGTAAGCACGCAGCCTCAACTCGCCGCTTGCCGTATCGGTCGCTCGCCGCGGCAGGCTGCTGTCCAGCATAGTCAGAGCCTCGGCCATCGCCTTTGGCCCAATGGCCGGAAGCGGCGGAACATCGGCCTTGGCGATCGCTTTTACCTGCTCAAACTGCTCATCCGTAAGGCTACTCGGAAATGCCTTGAGCATGGTGAGCGTAGAGGTCATCGTGCAGGGAGCGAGTAAACCCGTCGCGGGTATCGACGGCAGATTGGCCTGTGCGGTTTCGTCCATTGCGGTCATCCTTGAGTTCGAAGATTCCAGTCCAGCAGTGCTGCGTCGATTTATCGAGGATGGCTCCGGGATCTTGCCCAGTGGTCATCCACTTTTCGAGATCTTTGAGGGTCAGTTTCACAGCCCTCGCAGTGAGCGGGGCTCGCTTGTCCTTCCGCATCTGCACGAACGCATTCCACGGCTCGACCGGCACCCAGTCTGGGATTTCAGGCCAGTCAGCTTTGCGAGTGTGGCGGGGGGTAGGGGGGGAAGAACCTTCAGGTTCTTCTATTCTTCCCTTATTCCCTTCTTCTTTTAAGTCCCGCTGCTGTCCCGCTGCTGTCCCGCCTGCTGTCCCGTTACTGTCCCTCCCATCATCATCGCAATACTGATATTTGTCGTAATTGCAGATGGTTATTATCAGTTTGCCGTGTCCCGCTTCGCGGACAATCATTGTCTCGGTTTCGAGACGGGACAAAAACCGATCAACAGCGCTTTTCGACCATCCCCATTCGTCCGCAAGCGTTCGCACAGGTGCGCAGAACTGCCCGCGCTGAAGCGTGACGGTCTTACCTTGGATGTCGAAAGGCTGCGGCTTCCAGCACGCCTCAGACACCATCCAGAGCCACGCCTTGAAGCGCTCCGCGTCCTTTAGGAGTGGGTGCTTGAAGGCGCTGCGATGAAGGCGGATAAAGCCGCTCATGCGCGCACCTCGCGTTCGTCATTTATGCCGAGCTGCGCCCATATCTCGGCGGCGCACTCTTCTGGATTGGCCCAAATTTTGCTCCCAGTGAAGCGAAGCACTCGGCATCCCTTGGACTGGAAAAACCGATCGCGCGCTCTGTCGCGGCGCGCCTGCTCTTTAGTCCTCTCGTGAAAATCGTGACCGTCGCATTCAACGATAACCCATCGCCGGCGCTCAGCATTCGTTGACGAGCTATAGTCGATCAGGAAGTCCACTCGATAGGGTGAGACTTTCTCCTGCTGGTAGATGACGACTGTTCCACACACAGACTCAATTGGTTCATCGACGATGCCCGCAAAGTGAACGGTGAAATCGAAAAGATCGTGATCTTTGTAGAGGGCCGCCAGCAATAATCCCTCAATCGGGGTTTCTGTTCGCAAGATCAGTTCGGCCTCTTGATCTTCCCAAGACCGCGCGACCCTCTGGGCTCCTTCAGCGAGGATTTGGTCAATACGCTTGACGGAACTCCGCGCTGCCCGCTGATTTTTCCACCACATCAGCCAAACTCCCCCTCGGCCCGCATCAGGATCACCTCATGCCGCACCCGCATCCCGAAGTTGCCGACGCCGCCCCATCCGCTCTCGACGATCCCGTCCGCGACCAGTTGCCGCCAGACCTTTGTGTCGCGCTGGCTTGCGGGCAGCCGGTAGCCGCCATGCCGATCAGGAAGCGCATGGATGAGTGCGGACAGCGCAGCGTGAGACAGGCTCTCCGCGATACGGCGGGGATTGGGCAGCACCGCGATGACCTTGCGCACCTCTTCGCGCTCGGCCTGCGCCCACATCTCGTCGATGCCTTCGTGATAGCTCATGTCCGCACCCGCAGTTCTGCAGCGAACTGTCCGCAGCCGTGTTGGTGGTGGGCATCCTCGCGCACACCGCAGCGGGCACAGGACGGCCCCGTGTCGGCAAAGATCAGCGGTTCGCAATTAAAGAGGATGTTGGCGAACGGATCGGTCGGCCGCGGCGTCACGCGGTTGCGCATCTTCGGCGCCGGATTGGCGGTGATGCGAAGCCCGAGTCGGGATACCTGGCCCGCGACCGAATTGCGGCTGCGTCCGAGTTCTTCGGCGATCTGGTTCTGCGACATCTTGCCGCCTGCCACCATCTTGCGCAGACGCTCAATGTCGTGCGGCGTCCATGGCCGCTCTCTGGTTTTCCACCCGCTCATTGCGCTTGCTCGCCTATCTTGTTGCGGATGCGCTGGATCGCGGCGTTGACAACGCGGCGGTTCTTGTATCCGAGCGCATCGGCGATTTCGTTCGGGAGCCAGTTCAGCGACATCAGCTCGGCGATCTGGTCTTCGCGCGGTAGCTTGAGCAGTTCGGGCCAATGCGGCTCTTGCTTGATGACGGGCATGGCGCGGGCATAGGCGCGGCGGTGGAGGTCGGCTTTCATGGTCATGGCATCCTCACGAAGAACAGGGGTTCGCCATCAGGGCCGCGCGGGATGGCGACGGGGCGAAGGATTTCGATTGTGAGCGACCCGCGGGCGATTGTGCCGCGCTCGTCCAGACGCCGGAGCGCGTAGAAAGCGTTCGATCTGTTGTCCGAGCCGGTCGCAGCAGCGATCTCGCTAAGCGTCGGAGGATAGCCTTTCGCCTCGATGTATCCAGCGACGTAGCGCAGGACATCGTGCTGGGGGCGGGTCAGGCCGATCATGCCGCGTCTCCCGCAAGGCATTCGATCTGAATTTCAGTAAACAACCCAGCCGATTTGCGGATGCGGTTCTCAGTAATCTCGGCATAGTCAGGCGAAAGCTCGCATCCGATGGCGTTGAACTGCTCGGCGTCGGCGGCGATCAGCGTGGAGCCCGAACCCATGAAAGGGTCGATGATCGTGCCACCGGGCGGCGTGATGAGGCGGCAGCACCAGCGCATCAGGTCGATCGGCTTTACGGTCGGGTGATTGTTGCCCTCGCCGCGTTCTTCAGTAGATGTCTTGGCGCAGTAGAAAAAGCGAGCCGCCGATCCTTCGCCTGAATCTCGTAGTTGGCCAGGCAAGTCGCCCATGCCCCAACCATCGTCACGCAAGCCGCGTTTCAATGTCCGTGCTGGGCCACTGCCCTCGCTGTCAGGAAACGCCGCCAGCACTTCGTCGCTGCCGTCATGGAGAATGTTGGCGGGCCAGCGGCCTACATATTCCTTGGGCTCACCCTGAGTGCCACGGCGAGCCTCAGCCGTGCCCGGTTGCCCAAGCGCATTGCCGTGGCATGGTGCGAGCGACGTAAAGGATGCGTGGCGAACTTCATCACCAACCCGGCACCCGTCGATATTCAGCGCGCCGGTGCCGTGCTTGGCGAGGTTGCCCGCGACCGTGCCTTGCAGCGGCTTGCGCGCCAGACAGATCGGCTCCCATGCGGGCTTGAGCGCGGTGCCCCAGCCCTCCCATTCGTCCTTCTGATTGTGCGACTTCGGGAATCCCGACCCGTAACACCATGCGAGCTGGTCGCGGATCTCGAAGCCCGCATCCTCGATCGCGCAAGCCATTCGATGATATGTGCGCGTGCCGGAGAAGGCGATCAGGTGCGCGCCGGGTTTGAGGACGCGCCAGACCGCTTCCCATGTCGCCGGATCGAACGCTACTTCGCCGCCATCCCATGTCTGGCCCATGAAGCCGCGCGAGGCCCGCTCATAAGCGCCAGTCTTGCCGGACTTGGCTGGCGCGGCATTCGCAGCACCGAAGCGCTTCACGATGCTGGTAAGGTGATAAGGCGGATCTGTGACGCATGAGTCGATGCTGTTCGGCTCAAGCTGCGTCAGCCATTCGCGGCAATCGCCGATGAGGATGCGCGAGGTCATCGCACTTCACTCATCGGCCGAAGCACTTCGGCGGTGCGCCAAGGTGGCTGCATGCCTTTTGTGTGCAGGGCGTAATCCAGAATGCCGATCGCGTCGGCCTCATCATCGCTGCGCGGCTTCATACCGAGTTGGCGGCAGCGCTCAATCACATAGTCCTTCAGCACCTTGCTCTTGGTGCCGCGCTTCATCGGTCCGATAAAATGGCGGCGCCATGTCGAGATGTTGACCTCGACCACGCCTTGCCCGACCCAACCCTTCGCATAGCCGAAGCTGTGGGCGTGGGCCGCGATCGCCGCCAGCTTGAACAGCGAATCGGCGCTGGTGTTGCCGTGAAGCTGGTTCGCGGTCAGCGGCTTTTCGATGAAGCCCCACTTGACCGGCGTGGTGGCATGGATGGCCGCAAGCTCGCGATGCAGCTTGCCGCACATCCCGCCTATCGTGGTGTATTCGGAGCCCAGCTTGAACGAGCCGTAGATCGGATTTTCCCAACCTTCGCGCCACTGCGCAAAGCCGGTGCTGGACTTAGATAAATCGAGTGCAAGATAGCTCATGTGCGCCCTCAAATGATGCCATCGTCGGGACGGTGCGAATGTTCGGTCCACACCGTCCCTCGGGGGCATCACTCGGCGGCGTCGGCGGTTTTTCGACCTTCCTGCTGGGCGAGTTCTTCCTCGCTCGCTTCAAAGTCGTCATCGTCATCGTCATCGGCCAGCGTGGCGAGGCCGGGATCGCGGCGGCCGCCGAACTGCACGATGTTCGCGCTGTTGTGCCCGTTCGCCTGGTCGACCAGATCGGGTTCGATGGTGAGGTCATAGGCGATCAGCAGTTCGCGAAGTGAGCGAAGCATGTGCTCCCGCTTGGCGTCATCGTCCTCGTCGACGAGCTTCTGCACGAAGTTGAACACCGAACGCGGGATGTTAGCCTCGTCCTTCACCATCTGCCAAGGCTCTTTCAGGTCGCCTTTGATGGTGTTTATTGCGGTCAGCTTCGGCGAGATATGCTCGTCGAAAATCTCGATCGCGCGCTTGGCATTCGGGCGCTTGTATTCGCCGGTCACGTCGCCGCTGTCTTCGAAGTCGTCTTGCTGCTTTTTGGGTCGTGCCATCGGTCAGTCCTTTCGGTTGGGGATGGTCAGGCTTTCGCCTTGGGCGTGCGCTTGATGCCGAGATTGATGTCGGGCTTCAGCGGCTTCGGCTTCGGCGCAAACTTGCCGTTGGCATCGCGCTTCGGCTTGGCGGCATCACGGATGCGGATTTCGGCTTTAGGCCGGCCATTTTCGCGCGTGGCGTCGACGACCTGCTTCTGCAGATCGAGGTTGTCGCCTTTCAGCACTTCGCAGCGATTGGAGAGCGCATCCTTGGCGCGCTGAACGATGTCGATGTCGTTCCGCGCTTCATCGCGGTCGATCCGGCAGTTGATGTAGAGATAGGTCAGGCCAGCGCAGCCGATCGTGGCCGCGCCCGCCCACAGGGCAACAATATCAGTCATGGGGATGGTCCTCTTGCCGGGACCAGAGAGCGTTAAGAATTGTCCGCGAACGGTCCCAGTGCGGAACACGGACATTCTGGCTTGTGGGAAACTCGGTGGATTCCGCTACGTCAGCGGCATGAATAGTCTCGCCATTCTCGATCATTCGCAGCCATTCTATGAACCCGCTGGTCCCGCGGCCGCTTGTCACCATCGGCTGATCGAGCTTCGGACCCGCTGGCGAGCGTCGGGTCTTTAGGAGTGCGGGGGCGGTAAAGGTGAGGGCTGCACCTGGGTCTCGGTGATGCAGCCCTCTAGCCGTCACGCTCGGGAGAGGGTGGACCGTTGTGCGGCGGCTATTCAGGGAAGGGGTCATGCAACCGGCTCGGCGAAGGTTTCGGGAACCTCGACGCTGAGACGCTTTGCGATTCGCTCGATTTCAGGTCGCCGCCACTTCGGGATCCGGTTGTTGATTGACCAGCCCGAGACGGTGCTGATCGGCAAGTCCATCAGCTTCGAGACGGCAACAACGCCGCCGAGCCGGTTCAAGAGTTCTTTTACGGTCATAGCGGCGTGGTATTACGATGAACGTAACGCAGGTCAATACTAAAATCGAACATGGGATAACGGTATAAGTCATAGACGGCTCATCCCGATCTTGCGAAATGCGTCAAATGATAACCGCAGATGAGATTCGCGAAGAATTGATCCGGCAGCTTGGCGATTGCCGGGTCAAGGCCGTTGATGTCGCTCGCCACCTCAGCATCGCTCCGGCGCGTGTTACCGAAACGACAGATGATCTGAAGATGGACCAAGGAAGCTTCGACGAGATCATGGCTAAGGCGTTAGGAACGCCGCCACCGGAGGATGATAAGGCCAAGCGGCTTAGCTCATACCCCCGCAAGCAGAAGGGCTGACTGACACCGCGCCACATCTCGATGTCTCGGCTTTA
>Ga0210043_1000654_pt1 | contig 36074 bp, 51 predicted proteins | sample CryGeymet201501t_FD_183990 | JGI IMG/M metagenome (GOLD analysis project Ga0210043, IMG submission 183990) | Groundwater microbial communities from Crystal Geyser aquifers in Utah, USA - Crystal Geyser metaG 2015-01t (SPAdes) (version 2) | ecosystem: Environmental > Aquatic > Deep subsurface >... | reverse complement strand
GAAACGGAGTAACCTACCCAGCCCTCATTGCTTTTATGGTGTCCGTCATTCTCTTCGTCATTCTCCCACTCAGTGTGTAGCTTATCAAGGTGTTCTCTTATTAGTTTTATATAGTCTGTGGTCATATCTTCTCCTTTATGGTTGTGGGTTTCGCTTTACGCTACCCGTTATATATCGTAGTTGTCCGTAGGTGATGAAGCCTTCATACATTTGGTGGAGTTCTAAGAGGGTAAAGCCTTCTCGGAATAAGTCCCGTATAAATGCTTTGTGTTCTTCGTGGACTTTTACAGCCATGAGATTGCCTTCGGAGCGTGGTTGTACTTGACTCGCATCTTCTCATTTTCCATCGCTTTAATATTTTGATCGGCTACTTCTTGTGAGTGTTGTACGAGTCCCATCTCCCTAATCTCCCTTAATCGTCTGGTGATTGTTTCGGGTCGGGTAGAATACTTCAGGTTATCGTATAAGCTTCGGTATTCACTCCAGCCATCGAACTCTAGCCAGTATTTCTCAAGGAGCATTGAGCGGTCGTCTACTGCCTCTGGGTACTTGGTGCAGATGTGAAGGACGTTCTTCTGTATACGGTTAAGGTCGGTCATAGCCATTCACCCCCCTGGTCTGTTTCAAAATAGGCAAGGTCGCACTGGTAACAAACTACCTGTGTGTCTGTACCCGTAGAGGCGTACTCGTGGGTGTCTGCGTCCCATTCCGCAACAGAGACTTCGGTGTCTACCGCTCCAGCGTGGTTGCAAAAGTCGTCTACCCATACCGAGAGGGTTGTTTCGTCCCCTTCCTGTTTAATTGAGAGGTGTTTTACTTCCATTAGACACTCTAGCTCATCTGCTAGGGGCTTGATGTTTTGGTTGAAGTATTCTTGCATGATAAACCTTTCTATTTGGTTGCTGAGTCTATTGTAGCATACCCCTCGTGCTAAGTAAAGCAAAAAGACACCCTATCGGTGCTGTATCTGCTGTATAATTGACTCGCAAAGTTCTTGCGGTATTCGTGAGCGATCCCTATAAGTCTTTATTCCTTGAGTGCCTGTTCTGCTACCCCGTGGCGCTGAAATATGACATGGTTGTCCGTTCTTGCACATTGGCTTGAACTCTAAGTCTGGTATGTTACTCCATATATCGGTGGGCTTCATTCTTGTATCTCCGTACTGACAATAGGTTACGGTATAACGATAGACCCCTGCCTGATTCATAAACGGCATTTTTCTTAGTACACCACGGGGGTTCTCGATGAACCAATACTTCGGGTTAAGTTCTTGGATAATTTCTAAGGTTTTCTTAACTCGCTCGATCCCGTCTATGCAAGCTTGGGTCTTGGGAATATACGCCCCCACCCCCCCGTCCAGTGATAACCCAGACTGGCTACACTAAACGTCTCACAGGGTGGTGAAGCCCATATAACGTCAGGCTGAAAGGGAACTTTGTTTGTGTCAAACTTCATAACATCAACCGTGTAATCAGTATTGAATTGAGAGTCGAAGTCTGAGGTAAAGGTTATGTGTCCTTTCGCTGCGTTACTAAACGAAGCTGTACCTGCAAATAGTTCTAGTATGTTCACCTGCACTCCCAAAGCCCTTGGTGTCCGTCTCGAAACATCTGGGCGGTTACGTTTGCGTTGGCAACGGGATCGAATACACTCGCTCCTGCATAGCCGTATTTTTCTGCTCTTGATGGCCAATACCCCGATATGTGCTGAAACAGTCCGCTAGGGTGTCCGTTCTCATAATAGTTGTAATTGACCGCTAGAGGGTTTAAGGTGCTTTCGCAACGTGCAATCTGAACAAAATAGTCCTCGCCGATACCATACTTGTTCGCTGCGGTCCGAATTATCTGCTCTATGTCGCCTGTGGCTTGTTTAGAGGCGCTCTGAGGCGGTTGAGATACTACAGGTGCGTTAGTTACCACTTCCGCCTCTTTTAGCTCTTGGACAGGCTCTGGCGTTGTCTCTTGCTTCTGAACAGGATCGACAACTAATTCTGTTCTTGGGATTTTAACTCGCTCACAAGTGCCTTAGCTTCCGCCTTGACTTGGTTGTGTGAGTTCTCGGTTGACCAGTTACCGTAGTATGCCCCCGCAAAAAATGCGATTGAGATGACGATGATAGCCCACGGAGTGATTGCTCGTGCGAACTGAGTTCGTGTGAAGGTTGCTGGTTTCTTTTTTTCTTTGTCAGCCATGAGGCCTCCTTTTGTTATTTTGGTTTCTCAGTACCAGACGTCCGGACACATTGACGCTGTTTTGCTGGAGGGCTTGGAACGCATTTCTCGTTCTAGCAGGTTTGTTGTCCAGAAGACTGATACTGAGTTGTGTAAGCCGTTATGCGATGCCTTATACCGTGTGGCGTGGGGGTCTGCATCCCTCGCTGGCTTGGTTGAACCTTTCCTATTGGGTTCTAATTACAGTCTATCACAGCATGAGGGGTATGTCAATACCTATTATGCTTTTAGGTCTAAATACGCCTGTTTCCATATCATTGCTTCAAGCTTGCGGTCTTTTTTCTTGTACTGGTTTGATCGTAGGATTATCTGGTTGACCGTCTGCTCGCCCTTTTTCTGTATTTGCCACTGGACATGCTCATACGGCATAGCGGTGAAATACCTGTGGCATCCGGAACACATACAGTCCACGTTCTCTAGGTCGTACCGTGTGGCTTCTTTGCGCCTACCTTGGAAGTGCGAGGCTTGGTGGCTCACCGGGTCGCCCGCAGCGTTTAACTTAACCGGAGAATGACATCGCTGGCACTCGCCCTGTGATAGACGGACGTATTTTGAGAACCATTGGTCTGCCGGGTCAAGCTTCATATTAAAATGGAATTTCAACGCCAGACAAGTCGATCGGCTTATCGTCTATATCGTCAATCACCACGTCCCTGCTTGCCTTATTAAAGTTGTGCTGGTCTTGGTGTTCTTTTTTGTCGAAGTCGTCCTTATATGGTTCGTTAAGGTATGCGAACCCGTCCCACTTCATCGGGATAACGTCAAGCTTAATCATCTGACCACCGCTCTTGGTTTCGAGAACCGCACCGATCGTCTGGTATCGTTTCTTGGTCTCACCTTCTTTCTCGTACTCTCCTGTTATTGCTCGTATGTCGTATAGTTTTGCCATTATTTCTCCAATCTATCTTTTATCTGGTTTATTATACGCTCCATGTTGACTGTGTAAAACTGCTCGAAGGTATCAAACTTCTCTTTACCGCTTTGTTGCCATAGGACATACAGCGTGTCACGCATGCGCTGGCTGGGTGACTTTCCCATATCCTGTGCGGTGGCGTTTTCGGGTACTTCTACATGGTCTACTTTGTTGGGTGTAAATGTGATATACCCCAGAAGGTTTCGGTATCCAAAGAGTGCCGCCATATCATCACCGTTAAGCTCTTGAGTTTCAAGCACCACTTTAATTGAGCCGTCTGTACGGGTTTCAATCTTATTAAGTTGAGCCGGGAACTGTACCTGTTGCATTATGCCTCATTTTCCAAAGCGTCCATTATTTCGTTCGCCTCTTGCTCGTTGGTGATTGTTTCCTTGCCGAGTACCTTTTTAATGAAGGCACGTTTTTGAGCCGGGGTTTCGTAGCTCTGGTCTTCTAGGGTTGTGTTGATGACCGACTTCGCTCGTTCAAGGATTTCAGCGTCATGACCGTCTTCTCGGGTCTTGAGCTTGCTTACCTGTTCACCGCTTGCGTCTTTGTCTTCATCGGTAACGAGTCCGAGTAGTGAGCTTAAAGCGTACCTGCGGATATAGGTGATACCAGAGCCGAGAACTTGAAAGTCATTCATTCCCTTTAATTGAACACCCTGGGGGATTTCAAAACTAGCCTCGATAGACTCGCCAGACTCAACATGAAACACGATTGTCTTCACACTTGTACCATCTAGTGGTTGCACGAACCCTAGCTTGTGCTTTTTAAATAATGGGTTGATTACTTGTAGTATCTCGCTCCATTGAGCGTACTTGTAGCCATAGCCAGTAGTGCCTTTGTAGATGTGTGGGACTTCTTGTTGGAGGTCTGCGATTGCTTTGTATAGTTCTTTCATTACGCCCTCACTGCTATGCTGTACGTCTGTCCGTCAGTCGTACCTAGTTGATATGTACTTTTAATCTGTTCTACGTTGATTGTCATTTTGTGTAACCTTTCTATTAGTTGTCCTTTATTATACCCCTAATGCTACCTATATGCAAGCCTTTTTAGCGACTTTCTGGTATAATGTTTATGAACCAGACGGGTGCTTCTTCTTTTTGTTGAACCTTTCTAGCCTGTTTGGTGACAGAGAGAGCCTCGCCGTAGTTAACCCTACACTTGCGAGGCTTTTCTTGTATTTTAAGCACAACCGTGATAGTATCTGGGTATTATCCGTTCGCTGCATAGAGCAGAGCCACGGTCGGGTAAGCACATTATACCTCCCTATTTCTAACTAAGTTAGGCAAGAGACACCCCTTACGACAAGTAACTACCCTCCACTTTCGTATCTCAACAGGGTGTTTTTTGTGTTAAAATAAGCGTATACGGTTTTGATCGTCGCACCTTCCGTGGTATCACCACAACATATTAAACATTACACTATGTGATGTGCTGGCAACTCTCCCTCGGCTACACTAATTGAGGGAGTTTTGTTTTTACCCTACTCGTCCACATCTTGTCCACAAGCATAAACTTTACCCTTGAACGTAAGCATTAAGTTGTGTATACTGAGAGATAAGTTTCATCCATCTAAGCACACGGATGGAACTTGCCAAATAAGTTGAACCAAACATTGTGTTCGGGGCTTGTTTCTATACGCTAGCTGTGGTATTATGAATACAGCTTAGATGGATGTAGAAAGCCGCCCCCAACAGGGCGGTTTCTCTTATACAAATAATCAAGACGCACGATTCAATACAAGCAAACTACTGGCGAGTAGGTGTATTGAAGTGTCACTAAAAATAGGGGGTTAAGTATGTATTCGACCACTAAATCGATAATCGATAATAAAGAGATTAAACCTATCGATAATCGATATATCGATAGGTTACACAGTACAATATCGGATAAACTACAGGACGGCACTTACGATCGTGGCTTTACACAGAAGATAGTTACTAGTGGTTTCAGTGAAGCAGACGTAATGAATGTTATAGAATACTGCTTAGCAAAAGCAACTTATAGTAAAGGGCGAGCGTTCGTAAAGATATTTTCAATAAAGATGGGTAATAAATGAAAACGATAGAACTAAACACAATCTACAACGAAGATTGCCTAGAAACAATGAGGCGTATGCCCGATAACTTTGTTGATTTAATACTTACTGACCCGCCCTATGGAATGGATTATCTTTCCTCCAGGAGGAAAGATAAGTTTGAGAAGATAAAAAATGACGTTGATATGAGCTGGGTTGATGAATTTGCTAAAGAATCTTATAGAATCTTAAAGAACGATAGTCATATTTACCTTTTTTGCAACGACTATGGTATTGGTAGGTTTAGGAATAGTTTAGAAAAAGCAGGCTTTACCCTAAAAAGAACTCTTGTTTGGGTAAAGAATAATCATACCAGCGGCGATTTGCTAGGAGATTATGCAAATAAGACAGAGTTTATAGTGTACGCACATAAGGGTAGAAAAGAGCTAAATGGCGGTAGGGAAACAAACGTACTATACTACGACCGTGTTTCCATAATGGAACACCCGACTGAAAAACCAGTATCAATAAATCAGTATTTTATACAAAAGTCATCTAAAGAAGGAGATATTGTATATGACCCCTTTATCGGGTCGGGAACTACCGCTAGGGCTTGTAAGAATCTTTCGAGGAGCTATATAGGGTCTGAGCTGCACAAACCTTACTGCGAGATTGCTGAAAAAAGATTAAGACAAGAAACATTATTTTAATGCCTTGTAATAACCACAATATCCAAACACGCTGAGAGGCTCTACAATAAGACTTAAACCAAAGGAGGGTATAATGAACGCAAACACTATTATAGACGCTGAGATGAGCTTAGACGCAAAGCTAGAGGCTATAGATAAGATTATGGCCGAGGCTACCGTTAAAGAGAATAAAGAATATGGTGTTCAGAGCGACCCTGCCGACCTAACTATGTGCCTCGGTTGTCAGTAGTTAAACGTAACCAACCATAGCCAGAAACACAAAGAACACCACGAACCACGCCACCCACAACATCACAGCGGTAGAGGTTCGCATTTCTTTCATTCTTCTATAGTATCATGTCCACTCTTCTGGTACTTCGTCCGCCCTGTTCATATCAGATGCCATCATAGCGGTTATAATCCTGACATCACTCCCAGACACCTCGGTCATGTTAAGGTGAGCTGGATAGTCGTTTTCAAACATATATTCCTGAATCGTATGGTAGGCGTCGGCGTATTCTTTGGTCTCTATGTAGTGTTCAGGTATATATAGTCCGTTTGATTCTTCCGTGATGTGAAAAATATGATTGAACATATCCATTCCGCCGACTCTTTGATAAGTGAAAAGTGAGGTGTCCCACGGTCTTAAAGCAAACCTTCCAAGTTGACAAGTAAAACCTACCGACGGCGCTGACTCAATCTCTTGCTCACTGGGTGTCCATTCTATTCGTTCACTCATCTTTCGCCTCCACTGCTAACCTCGCCATAACCCACCGGATATTGTCGGTGGCGTATTCTATCTCGTCAGGCGTGGCTTCTAGGTTATAAAGTTCGTCCCTAAAAAGAACTTGGTCGTCTATGATTTTATTCTTTTCCATACTGCATGCCTTTGTATCTCAAGACGCCGTTATGGATAGGCACTTGGTCGAACTCACGATTGCCATCTGGGTAATCCCTAATCACCATTACTCCCGCCTGCCAGTTCTCGTTATGAACAAGGGGCCTGCCCATCTCATTTATTGACGAGTGATAGCTAGGCACTATCCCGTCTATCCGACACATTGCCCCGACAACGAACGCTCCTAGATATTTTCCCTCTCTTGTGGTCCTGTACTGGCTTTCAATTCGATGTGCGTGACCTTGTACGATATTCCTATCTGGGTTCGCCCTTGAGAGTTTAGAGGCGGTACTTCCGCTAGAAACAGAGAATTGGCCATGTATGAAAGCTAGGTCTGGTGCATACTCGTAAGTCGCCGAGCCATAACCACCAACCCAATCAACTCCGACATGGCGGAGGTTTGCTAGATAGGGGTAGGTCATGACAGGATAGTCGTCGGAGTTTCCTGCCTGTCTCACACCGTAGAAGTCAGGCATTTGCTTTAATACGAAGTCCGTCAGTCTCTTGTGGTGGTTTGAGTCCACCTCTGTAATCTTTGCATCTGGGTTATCGCTTCTTAGTTGGGCATATATGTCGTGTATACGTTGGAATGAAGGGCCAAGGGTTCTATAGAAATGGTCTGAATCCTTATTAAAACGGCTTAGGGCGCTTAAATCTACGGTATCGCCTAAGTTAACCAACTCATCGGGTCGGAGGTCTCTGGCAAAGTCTAAGAGGGCTTGTATGGCTTTCTCGTCGTGTATTGGGATGAGGTCGTCATCTATTCGTCTATAATCAATCTGCATGTCCCCGAATACGAGCAGGGTTTTGTGGTCTCTTTCAATAGGTTTCCTTCGGGACGGGGTGATACGAGCAGGAGTTGCGGGTTTCCAGTCCTTAAACAGCTCTTCTGGGTCTGGGGCATATTCGTAGGCGCTGTTTAATGTAGTCGTCCATTCGTTCGCCTCACGATCAAAAGCGGAGACTTCCCATTGCTTTGATAATCTTCCGCCTTGATGTTCCATTCTTTTCTCCTGTTTCCTTCGTATTAAGTTCTTTTCTGTTTGCTCTGGGTATAGTTTTTTCAGCTCCTCTATATCTAGCGTGAGTAAGTTCTTTAGATGTTCGTCCACCCACCGCATCTTAGTGATACCTTCGTAGTTCTAGGTACGGTATCTGCTCTTCTATTGACCAGATTGCGAGTTGGGCTAAAGAGGTTTCGAGGACGTGGGCTTTTGGGTGTTGTCCTGCTTTTTCTATAGACCTAAGAAGGCTATCTATAGCCTTCTGGTGGTTGTGGTGTGGTTCAAAGTCTCGCCTGACCTGCATAAGAGCGTGGTGACCGAGTAGGGGTATCGGGGGACACTCTCGGTGGATAAGTTCGTGTTGCTCTCTATCGAGTCTGACCTGTAGGGAGGGTTCTTGGCGGAGGGATTTAGCGGCTGAGGTCGATTCCCACTGGCTCGCGATATTAAGAATATGGTGATTGTCCCGACGGACAACCCCTCGCATATCAGCCTTCGACCACTTCTGGACTTACGTAGTCCTGTGCGAATATGCGCTGTATTTCTTCTCTAGCCTTACCGACTTGCACATTTCTGATCGCAAGCTCACTGGCAAGCTCCTGTGCGGTCTCAAGGTGGGTGTTGGCGGTGTAGACAGACTCATCGTATAGTCTTTGGACTTCGGCGTCAGGTAAGGTCTTGATGTAGCTGTCGTATTCCATGTATGCCCTTATGGTTATGTTTTTATTGTAACATATGCGTCAAATAATTTAAGCAAAATAACAGAAAAACACCCGAAGGTGCTTTGGTGCAGGTCTTTCATTGGTAACCTGCGCGAGTCTTATACCCTAGTCTTTTATGGGCAGGGGACAATAAATGCTCCATAGGGCTGACGCCCTGACGTACAACCAAATCTCTGCACGAGAATTGCCCCGACAGTTATGTTTCCAGTGAACTTATCGGATATTTATATTATAGCACTTGTGTCATGACTTGTACTAGCACTTGTACTAAACAGAAACACCCGTATATTACGGGTGCTATATTCTGCCGTTCACGCATATCTACGAGGTGAGAATGAACGGTGTTCTGTGCCTCGATACGCTATTTTATTATAACAGAAAACCCTCGCATGTACGAAGGTTTATATTCTGCTACTGCCGTTCATGTGCAATTGAGAGTGACCGAAGTCTCACACGAACGTAGTGGTGTCCCAACGGCACGCTTACATTATATCAGGCTTTTATAGAACGTATAGTCTGAACGATTATAGTCTTAACCGCTGAAAGTCCGGCTGCGACTCCTGCAACCGCAGTCACAACTCCGAGGGCGTATAAGCTGTCCCAGTCGCCTAGGAACAATAAATCGACTAATTGCTCAAGTGCTAGCAGAGAAGTGGCTAGGAAGGCCTGTATGAACGTCCAAAGCGCCCTTGTAGCTATGTCTTTGTAGTCTAAGGCTTTTAGTGCCTCAAATGTTTTGCTCATCTTCTTCTCCTTTATATATGGAATTATATCATCTTGTAGTTGGTTAAGACTCCGCATAAGTCCTCGCCTTGATGTTTCGTTTAATTTCGGCAAGTGTCCTGTCGTACTCGAACCCTATACTGAACTTGTCTAACGAATTGGTTTTACTCATAACGTACAAAGTGTTTTATATCAAGTTTTGATTCTTGACCGCTTTGTGTATTATCTCCTCTTTACAATTACATTATATCATTTGATGCGGAAAAGTTTAGCCATTGCGGACATAAAAAGGTCGCCAAAGGTGCGGTCATCATCGTTGGTGTTTACCTCTTTAATGACTTCCTTCTCTACAATCACCTCGACTTCCACTTCAACAATTTTCTCTACTTCTACTGGTACTTCTTTGGTGACGACGACTTCCTTGACGACTGTCTCTGGTCGCTTGAAAGCATCTGCAATAGCCTTAGCCCTGGCTTTACCCTCTGCACTGTTAGCGTGGTCATTTATAACAAAAGATGCTGTCTTACCTAAGTAGACATCTTCGCCTTCTCCAGCGCCCCTCTTTCGTCCTAAGGGTCCGTATTGATAAATATAGTTTAGGTCGTTCTTGTCCACTGTCTTATTCTCCTCTAGGAAGTACGGTGCAGGGTTAGTCCTGCCGTAGTATCCGTTATTTATATTAACTGGTTTAGGTAGGACTTCAAAGTGCAAATGCGGTCCTGTGGCTGTTCCTGTAGCTCCAACGTAGCCGATGACTTGCCCTTTCGATACCTTCTGGCCTCTATTGATTACAGTATTCTGCATATGAGCGTATCCTGTGTAGAACTTGCCGTGGTCTATTAAAACAGAGATTCCAGCAACCGCTCCAAGCCATGCGTTATTCTGACCAAACCCTTCAAAATAAATAGTTCCTGATTCAGCAGCGTAAATAGTAGTGCCGGTATTTTGACCGTAATCTATGCCGTTATGACCCTTCTGCCCAAACTGCTTGTAATAAGCAGGGTTAGCCCCAAATCCTTGGGTGATTCGTGGGTTGTTTACTGGTACTCGGATAGCCATGTTACTCCTAAAAGTATGTGTTAAGCCCGTATTGGGCGAGTATAAGACCGACTAGGATAATAATAGCACCACCAACAATTCTGTTTTTAATGGTATCAAGCGTACTTTCAAGGACAATAACTTTACCCTTTAAGGTTTCAAACTCGGTTCGGTTCGGGGTATTGTTGAGAGAATCTTTTATATCAGAAATATCACTACTCATATTGTAAAGGTGGATACCGACTTCTCGTATGGTCTTTGGTGGGTCGTGTTGGTCTTTATTCATTATTTCTGATATTACCTAAAAAATATAGTACCATTAAAAACTGAGGCGTTTAGTCGAACGGATCCGCTGCCACCGTTTCTGTACGCCTGAAGGGCCAGTGTTTGCGTCCCCGTTGGCATAGACGTTACCAAGCAAGTTCCGACGACATTATTCGCATAACCACTATTCCTGTGGTAGAAGTCGGTGCTTGCCGTCCCTCCTAGTGTTACCCTAAAGGTTGAGTCGCTGGTTGAAGTATTAACTTGATAAGCACCGCTAACTTGAACCTGAATAACTGCTGACGTTGCCCAACTTGGGACTTCGACACTTGCAGATGTCCCGGTGGCAGCGAATGACGCTGCATTCACGTCATAACTGGCTGTTGACTCCCTATAAAACACGGGGTAATCAGTTAAGTCCATTTTTCCTGTAGTTACTGCACCGTCTGCCACTTTTCCTGTAGTTACTGCATCGTTTGCCACCTTAGCTGTAGTTACTGCACCGTCTTGAACGGATTGGGTATCTACTGAGTCGGCCTTTAGCGTACCATCCTGATTGTGGGAGACAAGTAAGCCGTCTACAAGTTCGTTATTTTGGTAAGCGCTTAACGGGATATAAACACGAGTAGAAGAGCCTGCTGAATAGCTTTGTGCTGTGCCCTCAACAAGAGTCATGTTCGTTATTGATGTTCCGCTTGCAACAATTCCTTCATACTCTGTATATGTTCCTTCTGTTTGTACTTCTTTTCCTGCAACCGTTGTTACTGAGTCGATTGCAAATGTAACTTTAGTGTCAGTCGGCCAGTTAGTTGTTGAAGCTACGTTGATAGAAGTTCCACCACTCGTAAGACCCGGTGCGGATAGGGTTGTTGCGGTGTTCTCGCCTGTTTTCATAAATTGATCGTTTACTGATGCTGCCATGATGTCTCCATTCTATAATAATTATGCTTTAAGTACTAGGTCTTCTAGTGCAAATCCCTTGGTGTTGACTGCACTCAAGGTGTAATCTGTTCCTGCGGTGTCTCCAATTATCTCCCAGTCCAGTTGGTTTAAGAGACCCCTCGGTTTAATTTTAAGCACCGCAACACTCTTGCCGTATGAGTTAATCGTTCCCGCCGCTTCTCCATATTGATGGGCTGAACCCGAAACTGTAAACGAATCTGGGCCATACTGGTATTCACCCCAGGCTGTAGGAGTGGTGGTGACCGTAAAGGTGTCTGAACCTACAGAGTTAGATACACCCTCTCTTGTGAGTCCAGTGGCGTTTACTTGAATCAAACCCTTAGGAAATAGAAATTTAAAGTATTGGTTTCTAATCGACCCCAAAATCATACCGTCGTCGTCCCATTTAAGGCTTGAAAAGGCAAGGCGAGAGGTGAACGGTGTCCCGTCGTCTTGGTGGGTCTGTGCGCCTGTACGGGTGAACTCAAGCACTCTATTTCCTACAAGCACGCAGAAGTGTGTCAAGCCGTTGTTGTCTTCATAAAGCCACATATCTTTGGCGGCGACTGTCCATCTAAGAACCCATAGATTCTTGCGTGAGCGGTCAAGATACCATATTTCGTTATTTTCACTTGACGAAACGGGAAGTGCAAAGTATATCCTATCACGATAAGAAACACCTACCGCTTTGTTCATTGCGTCAAGGCTAATCCTCATAGTGTCTGGTTCGATGACTTGTGAAATGCTATCTGTTGTAAGAATGTTTACAATGTTTTGTGATGTACCTGTTGATTTAAACTCAATTCCTGTCGGGTAGTAGATCGAATCTCCGTCTTTCACCGTAGCCCTAGGTGCGTATGTTCCCGATTGACCGTTGGCTTCGTATACTTCGGGATAAACAATAACTTGATCGCCTATAGTTAAATTACTGAAGGTAACGTGATATAACTTTCCCCTACCAGCAGCGCCACGTGCCGAAACCGTGATAACAGGATCACCCTTACCATTCCTGAACCCTGTAGCATAGTTAAGTTGGGTATCTCCGTCTACGTCAATACCCACATACCCACCGCCATTATATGGTGAGAAGTCCCCCGTTCCTGGTGCAGAGTAGTAAAGGTAGTTATCTTCTGTTACTCCAAATAATTGAGAGTTTTTTGTATCAGCATACATATAAGTGAATATTGCACCTTCAGTAGAGTTGCCCTCCGGAGCTAGCTTAAAGGTGTTTGGGGCAAGTGTTCCGTAGTCTGTAAAAGTTAATCCCGTTACTGTGTAAAGTTCATAACAGTTTGCAGGGTCGTCTCCTACATATACCGTGTAACTTGTTGCGTCTGTGACTGCTGACCATGTAAGCACCATAAAGTCTGTATTTTCAATCCATGAGTCACGGTTCTTGTTTGTCGTATCTGACCCCGTGGCAGAGGCAATGGACTCTCCGACTTCGTTGTTGGCAGTTATCCTGTAGTAATAGGTGAACCCTGTGCTTGTTGCGCCGTTCATTGTTACTGAAGGTGCTGACGGTGTTGTGAGGGCTGTATAGGTGTTAATTGAGTCGTCTGTTAAGTCTACGTATGAAAGGTTATCAACCCCGTTGTAGACATATAGTTTTGCCTTAGACTGAACACCTTGCATCCAAGCCTCATCGTCATAACTTCCGCCAAGGGTTGCTGATATTGTCCCTCCGTCTGTTTGCTTATACAACTTGCCCGTACCGGAATCGTCCATCGCCCAGTAAATACTTCGTGTGCCGTTATAGCGGGTTAAGGCACGTCCAATAACATCTAGCTGGGGTTGGTCGCCATACGCCACAAGTGGCGGTCGAGGGCGAGGCACAAAGTCCTGCACAATCTCCATGTTTTGCATATCAGAAAGGCTCTCGATTGGTCGGCGAGAGTTATCTATTGTCGAAATGTAGCCCTTGTTAAACTTATTCTGGTGAATGTTTACAATTCTTCGGGCTTTTCGTTTATTTCGTTGGTTACTAAGTTGATATGCCATAAAGACCCCTAGTAAACGTTACGTGGGTTGATTATTCGGTTTTTTACGTTATATGGAATGCGACGGCCACGCTGGTATGTACCTTTTTGCTGTGCCCTTATCATATGTTTATAAAGGTCATTGGCTTTGTTCTGTAGATCACCGGCTTTGTCTTCATATACAATGTCGTTAAAAGCTACCTGTGCAGCGGTTGCCATGATACCCCAGTTTGGGTCTGAAAACGGTAGGAGGTCTGTCTGTTCTGAAATATCCTTAGGCATATAATAACCGGGGATATTTAATACTCCATCGACAATATCATCAGTTGCGTCTATTGTCTTTGTAAAGGTAAGTTTCATCGGGTTTACCCCAGAAATATAGACTTTTTGCTCTGTATCTTCTCGCCCCGCTGGTATAACAAACTCAAAGTATCGTGTTTGGTCGGCCACAACATTTACGTTGTCACTTGGGTTGATAAGGTTGCGGTTGATAGAGTAAGACTGCACGCCCGCCTCTATAATGGGTTGACGAGTAAAGGTAAGTTCTGATGCGGTATTCGAGAACGCCACCGTGACTTCTAGTGAAGTGTCCGAAGCGATACTGTCAATTGTTCGGACTGTCTCACCAGATACGAGGATGGTGTCCCCCGCCTTATAATCAGTGAAATAAGTCCCAGTTCCCGTAAGGGTCGTTCCACCCGCCGTAGACACCGTGCCTACTTCATCGGGTTGCGTTGATTTAAAAGATACGTCCCAACTTATATTTGGATTGCTGTATAGTTCGTCTTTTTTGTCATTTAAAATAGATAGCCAATAAACGGCCTCTGCGTCACCAAAACTTGGTGCATCATCATCAAGACCCCTTATGGCATATGATATTTTAGTTAAAGCTGTTTCTAGTTCCATCGAAATCTCCTTGCGTTTTCGCTAACGAGTTCGATGGTACGGTTTGTCGTCTGTTTATTATTATACATCATAGCTGTGCTTGTTCAATGAGTTTACGTAAATTGCTTGTTGTGGACTGTGATGGGTCACCGAAAGCGTATAGCTTGTAAGACTTCCGACTGCCTTTTGTACCACTAGACGAACTGCTTGCGGATGCGTACCCGAGCGCGGCTCTTGCCTTCTTTCCAATACGTGGACTAAGTCCTAGCTTTACCCTGATATCATCAATGGCAATAATGTTGTCTATTTCTGATTGCTGTACTTGCCCGGCTTCGGCTGCTTCTAAGATAGCGGTATCTGACATTGAAGCAATAAACTGCTCGTTATCTGAAAGATAGGTGTCGTACATCTCTGAATATAGTTTAGTGGTTTCTTTTTGTTCCTGCAGGTCAGACCAATCGTTGTCTGCTCGTTTCTGCTGAAACTTAGAGTATAGCTCGGCAACCGAGTTAGTCGCAGGGAGTTCTGGTAGGTCGTTCTTTTGAGCCGCCTCATTTGCTTGTGAAATAAGTGAAGTATATTCTTCGCTAACCTGTTGGTTTCTCCAGTCGGTCTTTTCTTCATCTGACATATCAGGTAGGGTGTCGAGGAACTTATAAGCAGGTGTTTCACTGTCTAAGTTTGTCTCACCTATACCGCCAGTGACATCCATGCCTAGCTCTCTTTTAATCTTGTCTGCGTAACTATCAAGACTCTTTAGCTTGTCCTCGTCAACAGACCCTGCGTTCACAAGGGCTTCTCGTTGTGCCTTTGTGGTGTCGTAAAGTTGCCAGTCTTCAGGAGAGAATGACTTTTCAAACTCTAGTTGATTTTGGGCGGTGTCTTTTTCGAGTTGAGCAAGAACTTCTGACTGTTCAGTAGTTGATTTGTCTCGTAATATATCGAGGTATTCTTTGCGTTGCTCTTTTGGAAGGGCGTCAAGTACAGCAGTTTTCTTTTCAGACAGTCCTCGGTTGTTCCCATTGTAGTATTCTTGGGCGCTACCTGTCGCTGAAGGCCCAAAAAGAAGTGCTTGCATCTGACCGTAAAAGTCGTCTGGAGCTGCAAAAGTGGCATTTCCGCTACGATCAACGGCGTATCCCTTGTCGAGAGATTCAGCGCCGGTTATTGTCTTGCGAGCCTGGTTACCAAACGGTACAGTTCTTAGGAAATCATTACGAGCTTCGGTCATATCGCCTTCAAAAAGGTTCTGTACTCCGCTTTGGGCGTTGCGTATAAACTGAACAGGTGCTGCCGTACCCTCGAATCTACCAAGAGAGCTTTCATCACCAAATACCGCTTTACGCTGATACTGGTCGAGTCCTGCGTTGGCAATAGCAGACCCTAGAGGGTTCATGCCTACGACCTCACCACCAAATCGTTGCGCCGCTGCAAAGGCTTTATCGCCTATATTTCGTTCATCGTCTTCGGCCATAAAGTCTGCACCAGTGTCTGTGGCTGCTTTGAGGAAGTCTGGGAGTGGTTCGTACCCAGTAACTTTAGAATAAACCATGTTTACACCAGCGGCCGCAACTAGAAAGGTAGCCTTTTGACCCAGTGTAAGGTCTTTCCAAAATGCTTTGTTTTGAGCAGAAACTTCAAGCGTATACTGCAAGAAACCGTTGGCAAGCGTGCTTCGGTATAATTCTGGTCGGTCTGCGATGCCACGACCCGCTACGAGGCGTTCTGTGTTCATGTCCGCCTCACGTATCGCCTTTTGCCCCTTTAAGCCCTTAGAGAGCGCCTTAGCGTGTTGTGAGTTCCATAGAATCTCAATAGACGCCATTTCCACTTTTTGTAGTGGTACGCCACCTGCGTTTATGATTCTCTCTGTTGCGGGAGTAATCGGCTTATCTGCGATAGTCCTTCGTGCGGTAATGAAGTCTGATTGTTTAATAGCCTTGTCTCGCCCTATAGAGCGTGCAATGCCTGATAGGTAGTTCTTTACGCCTACATCTGAAAGGCCAATGACTTGGTTAAGGGGTTGCGCCAAGACAGAGCTGACGTTACCTACAATAGTTGCTGCGCCACCAGCCCTTTGCAAACCTTGCCAGCCACGCACCCCAAGGTCTGCACTTGCGCTTGAGTCAATAACTTGACGATCCCACCGTTGGGTCTTCTTTGCGAGAGCATTGGCGTATTCTTGGAAACCAGCTACGAGTCGGCCGTCTGCTCCAGCATCTTTATATTTCTTCAAGAAGTCGTCTGTGTATTTAGTGACGTCTGTTAGGTTCATTTCTCGTAGTTGCGCTGCGGTTCTAAAGGCCGCCTCGACAGCTCTAGCTCGTACTGTAGCCTCGGTCATATGAATGTTGTATAAAGCAGGTTCAATGTACTCTTGTACGGCTAGGAATGGGTCTCTGAGAGACTTTGTGCCAGTCCTTCGTTGCAAGAATGGGTTATAGCTTGAAGTTGGTTTAAAGTTCTCTGTTCGTCCAGCAATTGAACCAGGTACACCGCCACGGGTTGTCTGACGTCCATCATCTACGAAGCTGTTTCGCATACTTCGAGCAACTTCACCAGTAAATGAGGTCTTGTTGTTTAGTTCCTGAAGGTGTGTGATGTAGTCCTTTCGTCCCTCGATAGGCTGTTTGCCGAACTTAATCCGTTCAGTGTTAATGCGTTCAAGTAGGGAATCGTAAAGGTTACGAGTTTCACTCTTGTATTTTAGAATAGTCTGTGCTGATGATTGTGGGTACTTCTTAGTAATAGCGGAGTCTTTTATGTCTCCGTTGAGAAGGGCAAATATGTTCTCGTTAAAGTCTTTCTTCGATACACCACTAGGGCGAGCTGATTTAACCGTATCAATTCTCTCTCCAAGCTCATCGTATGTCTTCTTGAGTTCTGTCTTGTATTTAGATTCGGCCGCTCTCTTGTTTGCTACCAAGAAGTCCTTAGTTGCATCAGCCACCTCTTTACTTGGGGCGTTTGAGTCGATGTTTCGGCTGATTGTTTCACCTACTCGGTACTTACCCTTCCATTGACTTGCGTCTCCAAGAACTCGCTCCATGTTTATCAATTCACCGCCAACGTTCACCTGAATACCCGTCTTGTCCACTTTAATGTGGTTTCCGAGTACGTTGCCGTCTCTGTCTGTTACAAAGCCAGACTCAATCTTTTGGGTACGAGGGTCGAACCGTTCAATTCCCACTGAGCGATCGTTTTTGTCCTTTTTGGCGTAGAAGTTTATCTCTTCACCACTTTGCTGGGCGTCTGCCGCTGCTTTGTTAAGTTTTTGGTTCTGGTTAAGGTCGTCCGCTAGTCTCTGGGCGCTGTTAGAACGTGCTGAAGCTGCCGGGGCGTTCCAATCGGGCATTTTATTCGTAGCGTCCATACGTAAGTCCCCGAGGACTTCACCTAATGGAGTGTTTAGTGTATCATTATAAGCATTAGGAGTACGTTGTGAAGTATCAGCTAAAGTATTCAGGCGAGTTTTTACCTCTTGGGGTAGGTCTTCTGATAATTGGCGTTGTGGCGTATTTTGGCCTTGTTGGTTTGTTGGTGCTTCTGGTGACGTGTCTCTACTTAGTCTTGATGGCGTGGTTGGGGTATCACCACTTTTAGCAACTTCTACGTATACGTCTGTTAGCTTGTTGCCATTGTCAATTTTGTAAAATGAACCTGTCTTTTCCCTTACGTCTCCGAACTGTTCAGCATATTTTCTGTTTGGCGTCCAAAATTGCCTATTGTCATTGGCCTTTCCGCCCTGATACAAGGTTATATTATCCTCTTGCCTGATTATAGGATAGTCACTATACCCACCCTTGTCTGAGAACTTGCTTTTTACCCATACTCGAGCGGTCTTTGGGGTTTTACTACCTATAACATCTTTGAGGTTGATACCTCTTTTTTCTAGTAACCTTCGTGCCGCCTGAGTACTTTCGTTTTCAGGTAGACCATTTGCCCTTTCTATCAATCTTTCGATAGAGCTTGGTTCTACTATCTCACCGCTTGCAATCTTAGTCTTATACTCGGCTCGTAGCGCCTCACGCCTTGCATTGTTCTCAGACATTCGCCCCATTGCAGAATTGACAGCATCAGACTGTCCTCTTTTAGTAGGTATTCTGTTCTGTTGAAGGGCTGGTTCAGCCCCATCCATAAACGATGCACCGTTTTGTGCTAGGTACTGCTCTTCGGTCAAAACTCTCGGCGTACGACCTAACGGCGCATCAAGTGTACCGCCCGGCACAAGTTGTCGGACTTCTCTGTTAATGTCACGCAATTCTTCTACACCTGCTCGTCGGTCTGAGCCTCGAGCTTCTGTTTCAAGTTGTTTTGCAAAAGTGTTGTATTGCTGTTGGTATTGTTCATTAGCTATACGGTTGGCGGTGTCGTCTGCAAATTGGGTAGCTTGTTGCGCTTCTCTTTGTAGTAGGCGTACATCTGGGGAGTTGGGGCTGAGGCCTCGGTCTATGAGTTGGTTGGCTTGAGCTGTTTTGGTTTGTGCGGTTTCGAGTGCATTGACTACTCGTGGGTCTGCTTGGGCGAGTTCTCGTGAATATTCTTGAGCTGCGGTTCTTGCTTGATTATCTATATCTATCATTCTTTGAGCTTTTGTACCAGTCTTACCTAAAGCCGTGCGACCAGCGTTAAAGAGTTTAGCTGCGGTTGGTACTGCCGTGCCGAGCGCTGAACCAAGTAACGCTCCAGTTGCACCGCCCATCGCATAGTCTCCAAGTGTAGCTTGTGAGCCTAGTTGTTCGGCTGTACCCGCTGTACCATAGCCAAATCCTAGAGTAGCATATGACGTAAGCCCTTGCTTAATCCCCTGAGGAGCAAGAACAGTTTGTCCAAAGTTCAATAACTTGCTACCTGTTTGCGTTGCTCCTGGCACAAGTCCACGTGCTGCTGTAGTGAGAAGTTTTGAGCCAGCACCAAGGGTCGCAAGGTCTAAGACTGCAGTTCCAGCCGCGGCTGCATATTTAACTGGGTCAGCTTCGTCTTGTATTTTCTGACTAGTTGCATTTACTGTGGCTTGTTGAGCGGCGAGTCTTTCGGTCAATCCCTCATAAAGTTGACGGTCTTGAGGCGACATTCTTTCGGTGACATTTCCCACTACCGGGCCTTGAGAGTAGCGCTGAATAAGCTGATTACGCATTTGGTTCATTGACTCAATATTCTTTATTCGAGAATCGTCTAGTTTTCTCTGAGAACCAACAGTGAACTCATCAAGCGCCCTACCTCCACCTTGAGCAAGCCTGCCGTAAGTATCAGCCGAAAGCCCAACCATATACTGTAGGAAGGTAATAGGGTTTCCAGCTTGGTTTTTTCCCGCTTGTTCGATTGCAGAAAGTTGCCCTTGCGCCCACTTTGCGTTGTCGATGTCTTTTTGAGAGTTAAACTCGGTACGGCCTGCAAGCCCTTGTAGCTCAGAGAGCCTTTTACGTTGGTCGTATACGTCAGACTGATTAAACTTCTGAACTTCGGGTTGCTTCTCGTAGTATCGTTTTGTAAGTATTTCTTGAGACTGCTTGTCTTCAGCACCTGCAAGCGCCCCTCTAATTTCGGAGGTCTCTCGACCTATTCCCTTTGCGTAGTCTTCTATGGTTGTTTTTTGGTTACCTTTAAAGAAGTCAAAACCTTTATCGTCTCGCTGTTTAAAACTATACGGCTGTGCAGTAGAAGCTACTTGTTGTTGAACTGGGGCAACACTAGTAGTAGCCACTCTTGGCTTGTATGTTTCAAGTTCATCTCTGAAGCGGTCTGGTCGAAGGCTGTACGCCATTTAGAACCTCCTAAAAATTTGTTCGTGGACCTTCACCTGGAGACCACGGTGTCTGGCCTCTCATCACCTGAAGCCTTGGGTCAATTGCACCGGTAATAGATGAGTTTGGTCGTCTCAATTGGTACATATTGTTAGATCGACCACCACTAGGTTGTAGGTCATTAGATTCTGCGTCTGGTTCGTATCCAAATATCTTTGGGTCAACCCCGAGCATACGATCGTCTTGAGGGTTTTGGTTGTATGCTTCAGCAAGCCTACGTGTCTGTGGCGTATAGCTTTGCATATACTCTCGAGTTATCGGCTGACCAGTCATAAGGGGTTGGCGAGGTTGTTCAACCCTTGGGTCTTCCTTTTCACCCTTTAGAAAGCTAATAAAAGAGTTGAGGATATCCATTATCGTTGTTCCTCTTCTTCTTGTCGTCGCAATAGTTGTGCGTATGGTGCATATGGACTCTGTTGTCCACCACGGTTGGCGTTAATTGCTGCACGGTCTACAGTGTAGTCCCGAAGTTCTGGCGTTTGTACGTTTACGTCTTGGACATTATATGGAGTGCGGAACTGGTTAAATAGGTTATCAAGGGCGCTCTCTCGTCTTTGAATGTCGTCCACGTATCCCTGAGATGCTTGACGTGCTTGGTCATATCCACCACCTAGTAGCGCTTGTTTCTCACGTGCTGCGTCTGCGAGTTGGGTAGAAATTTGATTCTTACCCTCAAGTACGCCTGAGCGTAGCGAGCTTTCGCGTTGGTTGCGTTGTTCAAGTAAATCGTCGAGTAGCTGTTCAAAGTCTGTCTTTGCACGGTTCTCTGCCATGCCGAGGTCACGGAAGTTCTGACCGTAATCACTCAATACACCTGAGCGTTGCTGGGTTGCTTGACGGGCTACGGCGTTTGGTGCTGCGATGTTGTATGCAGATGAATCTGTACCGCCAGAAAGCCCTAAAAGGCGTCGTACGCTATCTGCAAGAGTGCGGGCGTTAGTGTCTACTTGTCCAATTGCTTGGTTCTTACCCATTTCAGTGTCTGAGCGTTGCACGCCAAAGTTTTCCAAGGCTCGTGAACGAGACTGGTTCTGACGGCTTAATTGTTTGTTGTAGCTGTCTCCAAGGCTTGTAAGCCCTTGATTAAGCGTGGAGTCATAACGACCCTGTTGACGTTGAAGTTCTTTAATTTGGTCGTCGAGGTAAGCTAGGTCTGAAGCCGAGTAGCTAGTACCTCCACCGCCAGTTCCGACACCGAGACCAGTACCTGTATCGCCAGATGGTGATGTTGGGTCTTCTTTTTGATCTTCTTCTCCTAGTATTTCTTGACCTGTTGGTTGCATAGAGGCGTTATGAAACGCAGCGTCTGAAATAGTGCCGTAGCCCATGTTACCCGTTGCCCCACCATAGAAATTTGCAAGGTCTTTGTCGTAATCTATTCGACCAGTGTTTGACGTTCGGTTACCTCCAGCATAAAACTCGGAAAGTCCGATTTCTGGCAGATTAAAATTGGTGCCTACATCATCTGTAAAGTTTCCTACGTTTTTAGCTATGTCTCCTAAAAATGACATATAATTTCTCCTAATAAGTTAAATAACAATTGTTTTGATTGCCATTTTCCTCATTTTGGTAGAAATGGTGACTTCTGACGATGCAGTTGGTCCTCGCCTTTCGGCTGATTGGTTACATTGTAACATAGTTCTGGCTGTTTTTCCATACTCCACGAGGCTTATCCACGTCAAACAACCGCTTGCCAATGATAATAAGCAATGTTCCCGCTTGAATAATTTGTGCCGTCACTTGTCACAAACCGAACCTTGAAGTTGGTTGTAGTAACATCGTAGGCTTTAATAAACCCACCAGCTTTTACGCTGTTACCGCCGTTACCCAGTACAACACTACCAGACGTCTGGTCACCCCCAAAAGTTACACTAACTATAGGAACTGCCGATAAAGTCTCAGGAAGGGTAACTGTCTCTATAAAACCGCTTACAGACGAACTAAATGTGAAAGCTCCCCAGCCAGTCAATATTTTAGATGTGGTGCTAGTTGTATTGGTTGTGTCATTCTGCCGTAGAACCCTATACGTACCGTCAAGGCTAGCTCCAGATATATTTGTTAAGGTATTGTCTGGACCGTTTATGGTTTTATTTGTAAGCGTTACCGCTGCAGAGTTTTTTGTGGCGTCACTAGTGTTATCGACGTTTTCAAGACCTAGATCTAATTTTGTCAGTGAGCCAACCTCTGTGTCGGTATAGCTGTTCGCCTCAGTTACGGCTTTGGTCTTAATAAACTCAGCTCTACGCCCCGATATTGCTCGTGGGGTAGAGGCTGTACCTGTAGTAATTTCAGCTTCAGTTATTTCAGCGTAGGTAGTGTTTGGTGTCGTAAGGTTTGTCGAGCCAAGCAAGGTGTTACCATTGATAGTTCTGATGTTTGTACCAGAAACCAGAGTGGCTTGTTTTGCGTTTAGGGCTGTTTGAGTTGTCGTAGAGACAGGAAGGCTACCCAGTGTTGCCTTCTGGGAGTCGCCCCCTGCGGTTTCTTGTATTTCAATCTCGTCAGTTGAAGTGGGTGTTGCTTTGTTTGTTAGGTCGCTGATCTCTACGTTGGCCATGATTTATCCTTTATAGACTCGGAAGTCTCCGTTAGTTGTTATTCGTCCGTCTCCGTTGCTGGTGATACGTTGGTTGTTAATCGTTTCCTCTATTGTAGCTGAATCTATTACGGTAGAACTGTCTAGTGTTTGAGAAATAATGATGTGAATCTGTGACACGGTAGTTGAGTCTTGAATGGTCGCTATGGTTATTTTATCACCATTTAACACATGCGTTTGAGAGATTGTACCTGTCCCCATATTAGTTCCAGCCGTTGCGTCTTGTGGCGGTAGGATGTGAGTCTGAGCAATACTGGCGACGTCTTGGTCAGTGGTAACGTCTATTGTTTGTGGGGATAGGTTGTGTATCTGAGCAATAGCACCGCCGTCTATCGCTACCGCTACGGACATTCCCTCAGGAGTGAGTATATTGATTATGTTCACCGACGCTTGATCTATCTCGGTGGCGACTGTCATGCCGTTTGCAAGTAGGGTAAGAGCTTGATTGATTGAGGCGTTATCCATTATAAGCTGTAGGTCGAGTGTTCCGCCAATAATGACGTGGTTCTGACTTATCGACGTGCTGTCAATTTGGGTATCAAGGGACATTGCTTGACCAGATAATAGATGGGTTTGGTTGATCGTCGTACCGTCTTGTGAAGTCTGAATATTTACTGTTTGGCTAGATAGGTAGTGAAGTTGGTTTATTGTGCCTGTATCTATAAGTGTTGAGATATCCAAGGTTTGAGATGTTAGCATGTGGGCTTGAGCTATGATTGTAGAGCGCATAATTGTACTCAAAGAAAGTTCATCCCCGTCAATAAGTACCCCGTTGTCTACAAGGCTTGCGTTACGCATGATGGTAGCAAGAATCATCTCTTGAGCTGATAATACGTGGTTTTGGTTAATCTCGGTTGAGACTATATCATTGAGGTACTTTTGAATCAGTATCTCTGGTAGGTCACCAATCCCGCCTAATTTAACTGGAAGATTTTTTGAGATTATCCAGTAGTCTGTGCTGTTGTCTACGTTTAATAAATAACGAGCCTTCTTAAAGTGAGGCTCACCATAGATAATCAGAATACCGTCACTAGTGCCGCCTGTTTGCGTGGTTATTGTAAGGGTGTCGCCTGAGATGTAGACATCTGTTGGCATGTCAAATCCTAACTAGGGTCGTTTATCTCAAGAACGTCGAATGAGTTGATCGTTATCGTATTACCTGAGGTTACGCTTTGAGACGTACAGGTTGCTACTGCGTATAAGGTGCTTACGCCGTCAGTAAAGGCAATGTGTGCTGCTGTGCCCGTTCCTGAGGCTGATATGCCTGTCTGTTGTGCGAGAGTAAGTTTTCGACCACTCGTATCACCGTTTCCGATTGTCCAGTCACCGCCACCACCTCCTGATGTGAGGGTAGTGTTTCCTAGTGTGTAGGTTGACGTTGCCTCTGCATAGGTTGTTGGTTGGGTTGAACATACGTCTACTCGTGTTGCACCGTCTGCAATGATGTCCAAAAACGAATCTATTGTTGCGTCTGGTAGTAATTCTGCCATTATAATTTACCTTTCTTTATTGTTATTTTCTTGCCTTTGGGTTGTAAAATTATATCTTTCATACTAATAAGTATAGCCTATCCTTTCGTCCCATTCTTTATTAAATAAACTTGTGCCGTCAGCGTGTGTAATCACCCCGCTAGCATTTGTTACCCGTTTAATGCGCCATAAACTTTCAGACGTAGCAGTACCTGGCGAAGCACTCCCTAGATAGGTGTATGTTCCAGTGTCATCGACCTGAAGGTCGAGAGAGGCTGTAGCTATAGGTACTTCACCCTGGGGGGTAGTTTGGACTTGAGTTGGGTCGCCCTCGCTAGTTTGATAGGTGGTTGGAATACTGCCACCGCCACCACCGCCCATTGGGAGTTCTTCAAGTATTTTGTTGGTTTTCTTCTGTTCTTTAAGGAGTGGCGTAATGTCGGTAGGTTTTACTTCTGGTATGACGATTGCCTTTACCGCCTTCAATAGCTCGTTAGAGGCCTTCTGAAGAGGTTTGAGGTCTGGGGCTTCTACTTTTACGACTGGAGCGTCTATGTTCACCACAGGCGCTTCTATGGTGGTCTCCTGTGACTTAATGGCTTGCTCAACGTCACTCATGGCCTGAGATATGTCTTTTAGCTGGTCAGAGAAGTCTAAAGGTTTAGGTATATCAACGGTCGGAATTTCTTTTGGTAGCTTCTTAGCTTCATCAAGAATAGCATTCAGGGCCTTAACCGTTTCGGTTAAATCAGTATTTTCGTGAGTCTTGATTGTTTCGTGAAGTGATTCAACAGATTTGGCAACCTCTAGGGCGTCTGGGGTGCGGATACTCTTAAATTGATTGACTACCTCTGTCTTTGTGACCTTTCGGTCGAGGTAGTCTACTAATGCCTTAAAAGAACGCAGGATAGTTTCTTGAGTATTCATAATGGCGTCAATAGTTTCTTCTTGACGTTTGTTCTCAAGGGTCGTGCGCTGTTTTAATTCATTAGCTTGTTTTATCCGGTCGAGAGGTGTATTCATAAGTTTTATTATACCTTATATGGTGGATAGTACACCCGTAGCGTTCTGGTTAATTTAATAACTACGCTATCGGTGGGTGTAATATCCCCGTTATTGCCTATGCTTCAGCGGTAAATGCACCACTGACTGCTGATATGACCCAAGCATCTGCATTACCACCGACCAATGTGACAAAACTGCCTACTGGTTGGTTAGTAAATACGATATCCTTGTTATCAGTCCCAGTGTTGTCACATCCTTTAATGCCATCAGCAGCAGCTGGGCTAAGTGTTAATGTGATTCCTGGTGCGCCAACTCGGAAAGTTAGTGTTTCACCGTCAGCTACAGCATGAAGTGTAACTACGCAAGTAGCAGTGAAGTTAAGAACTTTACCACTGTCGTTTAGATCGGTAGTCAACGTAGAGGCTGAGATATCTTCTTTTGTCTGATATCCAAATCCGCCTATGTTGACACCTGTTGCATCGATAGCCATTTCTATTTACCTTTCTTTGATTCAGCTTCGGGCTTTTCAGCCTTTACTTTTGGAGCTTTCGACTCGGCGATTGCTTGAATAAGCTCTTCCTTGTACTCTTTCTCCTCTTGTCGCTCACGCTCCCTCTTGGCGAAGTTGCGTTTTGCGGCTAGCTGAATCTCAATTATTTGTTCTTTTTTTAGTGACATTTCTTATCTCCTTAGTTTAAAACTTAGGTAGAAGACGTACTAGGCGGTCTTGTGAATCCCGACTGCGTTGATCTTGTTTACATCAACAAATGCGTCGTAACGGTGACGGTACTCAAGAAGTTGACCTGAAATACCAGGAGCGTTCTCGTGTAGAGTGTAGTCAACAAGCTTTTCTGGAGCGACACAAACCATTGGGTGAGTAACCACAAGGTCAGTGTTAGTCGGCATACGTGAGCTTGGTACTGATACAATCTTTACGCCGTCAAGTTTAGCTACAACACCAGACTTACGGTCTTTAAGACCTACGTCACTTGAGTCAAATAGCGTTGCTTGCTTTAGTTTTGCGATGTACGCAGGTGTTGCAAGTGCCACAAGACCTTCAGTTGGGCCGTCGTTGTCAACAATGTCAGCAACGATGTCTGTAAGGTTAGTGTAAGCGTTTGATGCAGTTGTAGCTGCGTCACTGACGATGTCGTCACGGCTGTAAGTTTCACCAGCAGTCACGATTGACTGAATGATGTATGTGTCCATTTCAGGAACAAGTACGTTTCGGGTAGCCTGTGCAAGATACTTAGCTGGTTTTCGAATCATCTGAGTGTCTTGGTAGTTTGACTTGTCGATAGTCTTTGTCCATGAACGGTCACGGCTCAATGTAAATGTTTGTACTGTGTCTTCTACTTCTGTAGGGTTTCCGTATCGGTTAGCACCACCGCTTGGGTCGTAGTTACCGATTGTTGGGTCTGTAAGAGTATAGATCTTAATTGTCTCTACGCCGTCCCAGCTCCAGTCTTGGTTGGTTACAAGCTTGGTTTTGCGGACTGTGTAAAGCAACTCAGAAGTCTTTTTCTCAAACTTTGTTGCTGCGTTAATAGCCATTTTAGTTATCTTTCTCCCTTACGGGTTCAGACTGCTACTCTTCCCAGCGACCGGCTTCCTCGTCAAAGGCCGCAAGGTCTGGGTCGATCTTCGGTTGTTTTGGTGTTCGTGACGGCGTTGGAATCGTTTTAGTCTTAGTGACCTGTTTATTCTTGGCGCTCTGTCTAGCTCCGACCTCTATCAACCTCCGTATAGAGTCTGCTTTTTGCGTTAAGTGTTCGTATAGATCACCTTTAACTTGGACTGGGTCACCGTTACGGTCATAGACGACATTAGCTCGTTCAAAGGCTTCCACCTCTGCAACTAGTGCTTCTTTAACCTCTGGTGAGCCTTCTTTAAATAGGTCGATAGTAGCGAGCGCTCTGTCTACGCTATTTTGCAACTTATTCGAGTTGGCTTCCACTCTGTTGTTATAGGCGTCAATTTGGAGCTGTCTGAAAGCAAGGTCTCTGTCATCGTCTGCCTGCTGAAGGTACTTGTCTTGGGCTTCCGCCTTTGCTTTTTCCTTCGCTTGACGCTCGGCGATGCGCTGTCGTGCAAACTCGTCGTTACGACGCTTCTGCTCTCCCTTGTCATCTTTTTGCTCCTCCTGCTCTTGAGCTTCTGGCTCTTCTTCAGGATGCTCTTCAGACTGCTGTTCTTCTTCAGATTCAGGTTCTTCCTCGGTCTCTTCAGGTTCTTCGTCTTGCGACTCTTTACCTTCTGGTTCTTTGGTTTCCTCTTCGTCATCGAAAGAAAAGTCCATATCTTCGAGACTTTCATCGTCCGACACATCTTGAGATGTATCTTCGATGTTTTGCTCCTCTACCTCTGGGGTTTGCACCTCTTCTGGTATTGGGGCATCTGACGTTTGTTCCGCCATATGTCACTCCTTTCGTTATCTGCCTATTAAGGTGGCGAGCCTCTCGCTTTTATACAGACGGTGGCTGTAGGCTTGGAGGTAAGCCTGTGTGATACCCGACTGTTTTGGTCAGATACCACACAGAGTCACCTACTCCTTTGTGCTTTTGTCTTTTTTCTTTGTCTTCCAAACTTCATGTTGGGGGTGTCCGGCATCCTCACAGCTTAACTTTAGTCCTCGGTCTATCCAGTTATGTTTCATCTGAGGAGGGTTGTCCATATCGAAGTCCCCATCGACTTTCACGTGGTTATTTGTCATCTTGTGCCTCTTTTATCTTCTCTGGCGAGTGCATAATATTCGCAATACGCCCCTGAACGCTACTAAGACGCTCTACAAGACGTTGACGCACCTTCATCTCGATAAGTAGGTCGTCTTGAGTAACACCCTCTAATACAAAGCTTTTAACGTCTGACTGTGTAACCTTTTCTTTTTCGATGATGTCATTAACAATCTCTGCAAAGGGCAAGAGTTTCGCTCGCTTCTCTGCCTTCTCTTGTTTGGCTTCTTTGCGTCGTTCAGTGGAACGGCTTTGTGATGTCATTCCTGTGTATAGTGCTTCATCTCGTGCCATGTTACGCTCCTTGGCGACCTAGCGCCGCTAAAATCTCTTCTGGTTCAAACCCTTGGGCTTCTGCTGCAATCATTGCAGTTGCGGTTGACTGGTCTACGTTATAGGTTTGCATTATCTGCTGTATCATTTCTGGTGAGGACTGTTGCGGTGTTTGTACTGGAGATTGCATTGGCTGTTGTGGCATCTCCTCTGGCACAGGCATATCTTGAGGCATTGCCTGAGGTACTTCCTGAGGCATCTGTTGCATTGCGCCCTGTGGTAGTGCCATTTGGTCTACGTCCTCTGGGTTCATATTTTCGATAATCTTATCATTGTCTGTTAGAAGGTGAATGATTGAGGCAAGTAACTCACCCTTATTGAACTTCTTGCCGGACATTTCTAATTCTTGAAGGAAAGTTGGGTCTGCTCCACTCAATTCGAGTACCTGCATAAGACCCTGTAGTCTGTCCTCTTCGTCCTTGCTCTTGTCTGATTCGGCATCTATCTCAAAGTCGAAGGTTGAACGTGCTGTCTCCCATACAATGTCGAGTTCATTGCCTTCTGGCTCACCATTTTCGTTAGTCGGCCAGTCTAGTCCTGCCTTGATAAGTATTTTGCGCTCATCATCAGAAAGCTTGAGAAGGTCTGAGCCTTCCATGTTGGCAAAGTAAATGTTAATCATAGACTCGGCTACGGACTCATAGGTCATATAAAGGTTGTCTTTGAAGTCCTCGTCATCAATCGAAAGATTGGCTGCTTGGAACTTTACACCCGCAGGGGTCTTAGAGTAGCTAGGATCACCTGACTCTGCTGAAATACTTGTATCGCCCACTGGAAGAAGTTGGTTGAGTGAGGTTTTGTACATGCCAATTCGTGTAGGGAGTTGGGCATATACCTGTGAGCTAATCTCTTCACGCTTAACTCGAGTGTTTGGGTTATCCCCGAGAAACCACAGGGCGTCTTGTTCGTATACAATAGAATCAATGTCAACATCATCGCTCGGCCCACTAATAGATACTGGTGGTCGGAAGCCTAGTTGGGTGGCGAGTACGTCAGACTGTCGCATGTAGTCGAGGACGTTCTGCGTGCCACCCGCAAGCTTAACGATACCCGTACCATAAGGGTTTACAAAGTCTTGGTAGCAGTAGAGGAAATGAACTGGAATGTCGCCCGTTGGGTCTGGGTTTGTCCACTCACGGACAACGCTTTTTGTGTCGGCGTGGTACATGTAGAACGGTGCGTCTACCCCTCGTTGGAATATTACACAGAACTTATAACCCTTTTGGGCGGTGTCTTGGTCTTGATTCTCTTTGTAGTCTTCACGTGGTTCACGACGAGACTCTTCATCTTTCTTTAGTATCTCTTTGAGAGCTTTAACGTCCCATCCGCCGTTGGCTTCAATATCGCTGCCCTTAGCTTGTTCGATCATTGACTCCACTTGAAGTTTGTCGTAGTACACGTCCCAGAAAATAATATTCGAGTCGTAATCAGATACCTTGCCCGGTTCAAGCTTGATATCCTGAGGCTGTGCAACGATGAAGTCTGAACCTACATAGTCCCCACGTTCAACAAATAGAGAGACAAGGGGTACTGAGCCATAAATAGCCGCCTTGCGTACAGCGTCCTTCCATTTACGGTGGAACGGTGCTTGAGAGTTGGCGTTAGGAATAATCTTCTTCTCCCATACCATATTAGCAAGTTCGGTAACCCATGCTTCGTCACGGTCGCTCGATACAGCCCTACCCGTAAGGTTAGAGTTTACTATTCTCTTTGGTAACTTGTAGAGTGCTGCAGCAAGTGAGCCGTCGTTTACTTCAGGAAGTGATGGGTCGAGGTTGTCAAGTAATTCGTTGTTTGCAATACGTTCAAACTCGTGGTAATCTTCACGCCACGTATCAGATTGGCTCTTCGCCTCAGTATAGATTTTGTAGATTTCGTCTTTGTCCGTAAGGTATGCCATTGGTTTCCTTGCGTAGGTTCGACGATGCGGCATCTACTCTTATTATTTGTATCGTATCACTTTTAGATTAAAAGCACAACTATTTTAGCTTCTCTTTGTGGGTAGTCCACGTCTTTTGGAGTAAAACAGGCTCTCCGTACTTATCTTTCGTAATACGTATCTCTATATCATTGGTGGTTGTCTTCAAAAGATCAAGGCACTTAATAAGCTCTGTAAGAATAGAATCTCTCGTTATGGTGACGTTCATGCGTGTCTCTTCTTTGATTGAATTGAGACCATTGTGGTAGCCCTCTTCTCTTATATTCTCTGATCCATCTTGATTCATAGTCGTAGTAACCACCTTTCCGTATAACATTAGACGTGAAACCTCGCTTTAGTTGCCCTGCGACGAGGGGTTTTTGGTTTAGTTCTTGGCCTTAATGACTCCATAGCATAACGCCCGGCGTCCATTGCGTGGTTGAACATATCTACTGGAGTGTTGATTGTATCTCCGGTCTTCTTGTCTACTGTCCAGGCGTAATTGTTCTTTTCTTCTATAATATTAAAGCTGCGCTTTGTGATAAATATCGTCTGCTCTTGACAATGCTGAATACCGAAGTTGACGCTCCCCTGGCCTTTTTGCGCTGGAACAAGGCTAATCCCATAACTTGCAAGTTCATCGTTGCTCTTAGGCTCTGAGCTGTCTGGTATAACAAGCACTTGCTCTGGTTGCATTTTAATCACGTCTGCTATGTCTTTGTTGCTTGCACCTCTACGATATAATACCTCGTCCCATATAAAGGCGTTGTTCCACTCATACACATCAACAATGGCCGTTGGGTCGTTCGTGTAGCCGTAATCTAGTCCTCGTCTCTTTAGGCGTGCCTCATCGGGTAATTCATCTATTATTTTAAAGTTAGGATAAATAAGGCCCTGTACGGTTTCGGGTACGTATCCCTTAATCATATTGTAGTAGTGGGCTGGCTTTGTGTATTGGTAGTTCTCGTATTGCTTAATGCTGGCCGAGGCAAGGTTCTTCTCGTTAGAGTGGTAGTCTGCCCGAATAGCTATCGTGTCCGTGTGTTCTGGTTTGAGCTTTGGTATGTAATAACCTGGTACTCCACTCTCCTCTAGGTTGAACCATCGTTGAATTATCCAGTGGTCTTTTGCTGGAGGGTTTAAAAGAAGGATGATCGTTATATCACCCTTTATAGTACGGAGAGAGTCGTCAAGCTGCATAAAGTCTTCCTCTGGTACTTCATCCGCCTCTTCAATAATGACACAGTTATAAGATGCTAGAGACTTGAGTTTTGACTTCTGGTCGCCACTTGACTTCTTAAACCCTACTGCATTGATACTGTTCTTACCGTACTCTATGTTCATGTCACTGATATGGTAGTTGTCATACACACCGTTCTCTTCGGCTCGGTCAGTAATCTCTCTGAATATGGAGTTGCGAATATCCCCCAAGATATAACGCATGATTGCACACCTAAAGTATTCTGGTGCGACTAACTTTGCGTTAGCGTATTGTGAGGCCACCGTTGAACGCCCTGCACCACGCCCGCCCATAAGAATGAAATACCGGGGGTTTTCTGTGAATAAAGGCTTGTAGACATCACCTACTTGTTGAATCATCTGTGCCGTCTCTAAAGTCTTTAAATACGATCGTGTTGGATTCTATCTTATCGCCACCCGTTGTCATGTCTAGTTTATCACCGTACTTCTTTGGCTCTTCTTTGGATAGTTGCCATTTAAGCACATCAACAAGTAATCTAGCCCTTGGAACATCGTCCGTGTTCTCGGCAATACTGTACATCTCTTCAAACTTATTCTCTCTTCGTACGGTGCAAGCACGCGCGTATTGGTCGGAAAATACTTTGTCTTCACTTAACCATTTATTAACACTAGACCTATTCGGCATAGCTTTGTCTAGGCATATCTTACGTAGGCTTTCACCTTCTTCTATGCGATTGAGAATGGTTGTGGCAAGTTCTTCGTTAAATATGGTTGGCCTGCCCATAGAAATTATAGCTCCTAGTCTTGGTTACTATGTATAAGACTAGTGTACTCTATCTAGGTTATGTTTGTAAAGGGACTTCTTTATATTCGGTCATGTCGACCGTTTCTTCGTTAAAGTCACAAAGCTCGTTGGTTATTTTCCACTCAGCCCATGAGATGAGTTTATCTATATCATCACCGGCAATCATAAACCCTACAGAGCCTTCTTTCTTGCGGCCGTCTCGTATTTGCACGTTAAGAGTATAAGGCGCTATTGTGGCCTTCTTGAGTTCTATCCTATAGAGTTGCTTCATATGATACCCCACATTCGTTATAGTTACTACGACCATGGCAGTTGTAGCCAGATCGTGACTTGTGGCAGAATCCTAGTTTGTGCTTGATTAGTTTAAACATAACGTTCCTTTCGTTTACTTTATTATAGCATGAGGGGTATTAAATGTCTATCCCCTTAGAATTAACTATCAATTCTCTCTTGGATATATCGCTTGGCTTGAGCCATTTTTCACTGTTAGGTATATCGTCAACTGGCATATTCCTAATGAGCTTGTATCCTGCGTTCTGTACACTTTCCTGATAATTATCATGTATTCTTCTCAACATTAACTCGAAATGCTCTTTGCAAAAAGCTGGTTGCTCACCTGCGCCTAGAAAAATAGAACTCTTATTACAATCGTAGAAGTCGCACATTGGCATCATATCTCATTTACTCCTTTCAGGCTCTATGAAGCCTAGTTTTTTGGCTCGTTGACGTTGTTCGGCTCGTGTCAAATCTTCTTTACTCATCTTGGCTCTCCTTCTGTGGGGTGGTGGACTTGCGAATGTTTAAGCTGTCAAGTGAGTCTTTCATTTTCTCTTCATCGAATATAGTGCCTTTGGTGTAGTCGAGTAGATTTTTGACAAATGTACTTGTAGGGTAAAACTCTTTCGCCTTTTCGATAAACCATGCCTCAGCCTCGTCTAAAGTCCTAACATTATCTTTGGCATCAGGCTCAGTGTTCTCGTTATACCCTGGTAGTCCACCAAGTTGAACGTCGATGCCACCATCCCAGTTCCATGATATTCGTACGTTAATTTCTGAGTCGTATAGATTTTGTAGCGTTTCCATTATTGTTGCTCCTCTTATTAGTTTGATTATTCTATGTACGTTGCTTGAAAGCCCTATGATATGGCTATTGCTTGGTTGTTTAATTATTTTTGACACCTCATCGTGTAGCTTTTTTTCAGCCTCGGTCATTTTGGTGTACCTCCCCTATTAAATAGTTTAGCTAGGGCTTTGCGTTGCTCGGCTCGTAAATCGTTTCCACGCTTCAACAAGTAATCTTGGTAGATATCACCAGTTCTCACTTCATCTTTACCAATCACTTCCTGCTCAATAAGTGAGAGTAGTTGGGCTTTGCCTTCTTCTGAGAAGTACGTGTCAAGTATCTCTTTGTCAAAACGGTTGAACTTGCTACTTATAATACTTGAACCATCCAATAGGTCTGCCATTTGCTCTGGTGTGTTCATGGGTTTACTTCCTTAAACGCTTGTGCGAACTTTTGTGAACATGTGCTGCGGAACTCCATATCGCTGTCTGGTCGAGGTAATACATGAAACTCCTCAATCACATCATAAGCGCTTTTGTGTAGTGTGTGCATCTCTGGCTTTCCAGTATATCTATCGTTTGCCACGATCCTGTTTCTTTTTCTGACCCATAACTTATTGTTCTTGGGGACATCTTGCCAATCCATGAAGGAGCAAGTGGGTATATTGAACTCTCCCCATAGTGCCGTCTTTTTTGTCCAAGGGCTTCCGTACCACCACGGTTGATATTCATATTGAGGCTTCCCGAGGTAAGAGCGTAAAGCGCCAGTTGCAGGGTTTTCAATTACCCAAAACTTCAGCTCGCCGAATGCTTTTGCTTCATCTATAACTCGCTGACACTCCTTAACTAGATACATACCCTCCTCTGGGTTTCGAGGTTTACCACCAGTCCTGGCACGAGAAAACTCTGTACAAGGTGGGTTAGCAATAATACCGTAAACGGGTCGGCCGGGGTGAAAGTTCTCAACGCCGATGTCGCTACCTATAAGTACCACCTCATAGTCTGGGTCTTCTTGGTAGGGCTTTGTATCGCTGCCTGTATCAGCGCAAAGGTGAAGTATGAGCTTTCTACTCATAGCTTATTCCTCCTCTAGTTGTTTGATACGGTCTTGTACATCTCCGTGGTGCATTTGTACAAACCAGTCACCTTCGCCATTGTCTTCTAATGGTAATCTCTCAAGCTCATCTATTCGAGCCTCTTTAATCAAGCGAGCTTCTCGTTCTTTGATAAGCTTCATTAACCTGTTTATGCGTGATACAGCGGGTTCGCCGTTAGGTGCTTTATATTCCATGGTGACGGTATACTCGATTTCTTTGTATAGCTTGTCCAGTTCATCTTCTGGTTGTTGATTAGCCATTATAGTTCCACCTTATCTTGGTTCTTGAACACCTTTGACCACACGATACTCTCGATAATATTCAATACTCCAAAAGCAAATGCCACCCACACAATCCAGCCCTCTAGCTGTGTTGCCAAGATGAAATACAAAATCGCTATAATTTCTACACCATTGCTCTTTGTTAGTTTGTTCCTTAATACTAATTTACTCATTACCATTCTCCTCGACACGCTCTAAAGCTCTCTGTCGTATTAGGTTGTTAATTGCACTGATAGATAGGGTTGTTGCTTCCCAATGCTCCTCACGTTGTGCTAGTAGGTACTCACGCTCAACTGGGAGCTGTTCGTTGGTGAGGTGTTCAAAGTTGTTGGGCATTATCTCACCTTCCTTCCACTAAAATGAACGTCAAATGGCTTCTCGCCTATATATTTTCGGGTCATATCATATACGTCATTTTCAAAATCTACTAGCATATTACCTGCGTGTATCTTATTCTTAGCCATTACTAGTGCAGTGTACTCCACTTTTACAGTGAAGAGTTTGTATGGCTTATATTTTTTTCTAAAGAGTTTCATTACGCTTCCTTGAGGTCTTTAAGAGTTTCTTTTAATTCGTCTGATACTTGGTAGGTTTTGCCACCGATAAATTTACCGTTCTTATCTCGACACCTCCCCGAAACGTCGTGTCGCATATTTTTTCCTTGTATCTGCCTTGTAGCCCATCGACAGTTCGACAGTTCATAATCTCCTGAGTTGTCTAGCCTGTCAATTGTAGTGTTGTTCTCACCATAAATTGCAGAGTGTGCTAGATACGAGTCGTACATATCAACCATGAAGTTCGGGAAGTATTGCCACCTTTCAGATAATGATATTCCTTTACCACCGTAATTAGGAAAATCTTTACTGGAACTGTTCGAACATCGGTACTTCATGCCAGACCATATAGCGTAGAATCGAGTATTTCTCATGCCGTGACGTGTATAGTTTGATTCACTTGTTAGTTCAAACTTGATGTCTTTCACAATTATTTCTCCTTATTTAATTTCTTACGAAGTTTCGCTGTCTCCCTTGGGTCTAGTTTGCCGTGTGCAAAGCCATATCCGGTGGAGTTCTTTCCGCCTTTAGAGCCTAGTTTCTTGAAGTAGTCTGGGTCTTGCTCTTTCATTTTCTTAGCCCATGCGTTGATTTTTGGGTTTGGTTTACCTGCCATTATTCGTCCTCCTGTTGGTACTGCCAGTCTTTAACATGTTCCCAAGCCTCTTTGGGTGTCTTAAACTCGTGTAGTCGGTTCGGCCCAAAAAGATAAGAGTAAACCTGTACATCGTATATTTCGGGCGGTTCGTTCGCATAATCAACTGACTCAAACCAGTTAGCGAGTGAAACGGAGTAACCTACCCAGCCCTCATTGCTTTTATGGTGTCCGTCATTCTCTTCGTCATTCTCCCACTCAGTGTGTAGCTTATCAAGGTGTTCTCTTATTAGTTACACACTGAGTGGGAGAA
>Ga0210043_1000651_pt1 | contig 36204 bp, 57 predicted proteins | sample CryGeymet201501t_FD_183990 | JGI IMG/M metagenome (GOLD analysis project Ga0210043, IMG submission 183990) | Groundwater microbial communities from Crystal Geyser aquifers in Utah, USA - Crystal Geyser metaG 2015-01t (SPAdes) (version 2) | ecosystem: Environmental > Aquatic > Deep subsurface >... | reverse complement strand
TTTAGTCTTAGCATCCTCGGTCATCCTGAAATTGTTCTCAAATAGATTATAGACTTCCTGCTCAGTCATCAGATACAAAGCAAGGTTTTCATAATACCCAAATTGTTTGATGTCATCATCGAGCAATTGCCCGCCATTTAAAACTCGACCAATTCCCTTGCGTTTATAATCAGTGGCGCTGTCTTTAGCATTGACACTTTTTAGCTTGAAAAAATCCTCGATCGCAAGCCAATCGATTGAGTTGTCGAATGTAAAAACTAGGTAATTGTTTTCCTCTAAAATTTCAGTTGTAAATTCCTCCTCTTGGTCAATCTCAGCATTATCAGCAAAGACCTTGTTGAGCTCTTTATCTAAAAAGCCGACCTGCCTCAATAAATCTTTATCGAGTAAAGTCAGCAATGTCGGGTCAAACTCTCCACCATTCTTGTTGAGTCTGAGGTTTAGTTCCCTCTCTTGGTCAATTGACAAATCAACCTCAACGCAAGGCACAGTTTTATATCCAAGCTCCTTGGCGATTTTAACTTTTTGATGTCCGCCAATAATAACATTGAACCTCTTTTTGTTTATATTTACCACGATTGGCTGGACAAAATCAAACTTTTTCAATGACTTGGTAAGTTCCATTTTTTCCCGGACTCCAATCTTGCGAGGATTATAATCAGCAGGCACGAGGTCGTCAATTTTTTTGTTGATGATTTTCATATCTAGTCAATGTTAATAATCATAATGCTAGTAATAGGCTTGTCCTGAAATACCTGACTCTTGCCCACATATTCAATCGCCCTGACCGCTCTGGTGACCACCTCTCCGACAATCTTTTTGTAATTGACATCAGCCTTAAACTTCTGCTTGATTGCTTTTTCAACATCCTTGACCGAACGACATCTCGCCCCGTGCAACATTCTCAGATACGGGCTAGGCTCAACCATAAGCGGTGTATTGATAATAGCACGCTCCTTTGACCCGTCCTTGTATTCAATCAATACCGGCAAGACTCCGATTAGGAAGTAACTGACCTCCTGAGTAATCTTGCCTTTTTTCTTTGTGAACTTTCCGTCAAAGTCCACTTTGAAAAATAAATTTTTGATGACTATTTTTTTCAAATCCATATTGTTAGCGCTTTATTTTATAACAGACCCCATTGATCGTGATTGTTTTTTGTAAGCCATAAAACGCTCCAATCAGTTTAATCCCAGCATCATTGAAAATCATCAACGCACATAATCTCCAAATAAACATTGGCAGATATTTTGGTTTTTCTCTGAGGAAAATGATGAAAGAGTTTTTTGTCCCTTTCCTGATTTTCTTGATTTCTTTACTGTTCATACTTTTATAGCAAACTTATTTTTTAAACTAGCCCTAACCTCAGCAAGTTTCCTGTTCATTCTGTCCTGCTCCTCCTTGGTTCTAGGTTTACCGACATCATCCAGTCTAGCCTTGAAGTCATTATCTCTAGCCTTAGCATCAGCCTCTTTCATTGCCTGCTTGCTCAACTCTTTATCACTTGGCAAATTTTTGTCTGGTCTCTCCCACTTTCTTTTGTTCTTGAGCCAAGTAGCCCAGCGTTGTTTTATTGCAAATGTTGTCTGCTTTTGCCAATGCTCTTTTTTGCCACCCTCATTTTTAGCAGTCCAATAACCGAGAAAATCGTTTCTCTCCTCTGACAACTCAGATGACACCATTCCGACCTGCTCGTCAAACCTTTCAGCAAGAGTCTTGACTTTACTGACCGGCAACGCAATGTCATTGACTACTTGAGGATAGAGTCGTCTTTGGTTTCCAGCATTAGCATCGACATAACTTTTGACAAATCCTTTCCTCTCCAAATCTCCAATCAACCGACTAACCTGCTTGATCGTGATGTCGAATAGATTGGCAAAGTAATTGTTAGATGCCCAGCAATACCCCTCGAGATTACTCAATGCAGTGATTTCAGCAAAGAGCAATTTAGCAGTTGACCCGATCGTCTTGTCATACCGGACATTTGCAGGGATTACCGCCCAAAAACTAGGCTTGATGTTCTCGTTTTTTTCTGACTCCATACTGTTTAAATTATACACTATTTTATAAACTCCTGCAATAGTATCATCAAGACATCCTGACCACCAGTCCAATTTTTTTCAAATACTCCTCTCTGACCGACTTCCGACCCTCGACCTCAGCAATTTTCCACTCAGCAAGCCAATCCTCAATCTTAACAAATATCATCTCCCTTGAATTAAGCCTCTGACCTTTGACATAAAAAAACACCACAACATAAGCAAGCCCACCGGAAATCAGAAAACAATCAAATGGCTTTTTATTAGTAAATCGGTATTTATCATTGCCCTTGATAAAAGGCATATCATTGATTTTGTGATAACATCCGTCACCACTAGCACCAAGCAACCCAGTAACCTGATGCTCTTTGACATCATCGAACCGGATTGATTTTGTCTTGCTGATTTTTAATTCAAAGACAGCACAACTCCCACATAAATCAATCACTCTTTTTTTATTGCCCTTAACCCAATTGCTAAATAGCGTTTGGAAATCTTTTTCCCTCATATTTTTGTATTAAATAATTTTTTTAAACCCCTTACTTTTTCTAATTTCAAAAACTTCTCTTTAAACTTATCCCCTCCGTGAAAACCTGTGTGGCATTTTTTACAAAGTAAAATAAGGTTTTTAAAATTATGCAATTCTTGATGTCTTGGAAACCTACTAGCAAAATAAATATGGTGAACCTCAAACCAACTAGCACCGTTTTTGTTAATTCCACAATTTTCGCAAAATAGATACTCGTTTTTTTTGATAAATTCTTTTCTATATTTTTGGCAAGCTCGCATATGCATTGATGTATAAATGCTCCGCCTCCCTCCAAATTTTTCTTTTGTTGCGTGCCCGTCTTTATAGTTCGGATTTCCAACCCCAGTCCTTTCACCTGATAACTGTCTCATTCTACAATCAAGACATTTACCAGTTCCGATATGGAAAGTTAATGCCTCATATTTCTTACCACAAACTTTACAGATTTTAATAGACTTTTTCAAAGACCTCTCTTTTGAGATTATTCTCCTGTTTTCTATTAAACACTTATCTGAGCAGGTTTTTTTCTGCACCTCTATATTATTTTTGATCGTAAAACAACCTCCGCAAATAATGCACTTTTTTTCTTTTTTCTTAAAACCATAATCATCCCTTTTTGCACAATCCCGAGAGCAGTATTTTTTAACTCCGACCCTACTTCCTGATATATAAAACTCTTTTTTGCAGACTTTACATTTTATATTTTTTCCATTTTTAATCATATAGTATTTTTAAATCTCGCAGTAAATACACCGAGTCATAAATTTGTCTTGCGACATCTCGGTTCTTAATTTTAATGGAATTGGTCGCATACTATATCAGCAAAATAATCATCCCGACAACTGCCAAGACGAACGATGTGACCGCAAGACCTCTACCCCTGCAATCACATCCGCTCATCAAGACAACCCCAATGATGACATTGAATGCGACAGCAATCAAAATGTAGACTGTGTCAAGGTTGTTCATAAAATTTGTTAAACTTTTCGATTAACAGTTTCCGTCTCAAAGATACTAACACCCGGTATCACTCTGACACCACTCTTGACCGCTTTCTTGATAGCACTGACATCGACCTGCAAATATTCTCTAGGAATAAGCAAGGGGTCAACAATCTGACAATCAAAGACCTTTTTGAATGTAGTTGAGCCAGTATCAGAATGCACGGTCTTGCTCTGCTGAAAATCATTGCCATTGAAATTAAACTCCTCAGAACTAGCCTCGTCAATCTTGGCTTGTTTTTCCTCATCAATTCGCTTGAGTTCAATTTTTTCGTCTTTCTTGCTGAGATTGAGCTTAGCCAATCGCTGGCGTTCTTTCTCTGCCTGTTTCTCTGCAATCTTAGCGAGGCGAGCCTGCTCTTTTTCAAACTCCTTTCGCTTTTTCTCCTCCTCGATTTTTCGCTCATTATCAATCCTCGTCATTTCCTTTCTCCTCCACTCGATAGCCTTCGAGTCTATGAAGTCGAGCATCTGTTCTAATGGCTTACGAACCGCGCGAAATTCCGCATTGATTTCGTTGACCTTGCGAGTTAAATCCTCGACAAAGAAAAGTCTCAACTCCTCAACCCTCTTGATGCGTGCTTTGATTTGATTACTCAAATCCAAGGCACTTGTTAACTCCTCATTGCTACCGATCGCAATATTCTCCACTACCGGCACAAGTTCAGTTGTGCTCTTTTGAATTTCGGACAATTTATTGTCCTTTGACTCCTTGACCATAAAATTATCTTAGTTTATAAGTTTGTAAAATTCGTTAGCGAACTTCAACGCTCGTAATAATACCATATTAGCCTCGCCTTTTTTAAGTCCGTTGATGCCGAAGTTTATGCTATCGCTCTTGAACTTGAAGTCAGTGCACTTCTTTGGTTTTTGCAGATTACCGGACTTATACACAGCCACATCATAACCATTAGCACACGCCTCGAGGCAAATCTCATAAACAGCTCGCCTATAAGAAAAATAATGCCCCCCGTCCTCTGTATAGACTATCTTGAAATCTTTGATTGTTAGCATACGATTAGCGGTGGTTAGTTTCATCATCCCTCCTGCGAGCGAATGTATAGAACTCTTTAAGCCGATTACTGAGCTTGTCGATTGACTTATAATCAAAATACTCCTTTGTCAATTCAGCCCTTTCCTCAGCCTCTTTGCGACTGACTCCGTGATCGTCAATGATTTGAGTCAACCTTGCTTTGTAGAGTTGCCTCTTATAGACCAAATCTTTGTCAATCAACTCCTCCATTGAAATGAAAATCATCGCAGTGTCTCCCCAAAATCTAGATGCAAAAGTTTTCTTTTCAGCGATGTTCCCCCGGATTTTCGTCAAGGTTTCCTCGATGTAGGCAATCGCTTGGTCAGCCTTGACCCTCCACTCAGCATCACTCGCTCCGGCTCTCAGCTCCTCCACGCTGGGAGGCGTTCCGTTATCGACCAACTTACCTCCAAACACTTTCAAGATTTTATCAATGACATCCTTGCCCTCAGTTCTCAGACTCTCGAGGTATAATCCCAACTGTTCGACATCTCCCTCATCATACTTGCCCGAGGCTTGTATCTGATTGAGTAGCACATTGAGGTTGTTTTCAAAATAAGCTTTTCTGATAACTCCCTCAGGTTGTCCGCAAATAACCCTCTCCTTGATTTCGACTTTCGTCTTTTTTGCTGGCATATTTTTAAATTAAAAAGGAATATTCTCGATGCTGATTTCCTCATCAGCGTTCTGCTGAGGCTGGCTATAATTTCCAGCATACTCAGGTTGGACACCCTGATCGTTATTCTGAGGTGTTAAGAACTCGAAATCACTGACAACGACATCAGTCTGGTATCGCTTGACTCCGTCCTTGCCGGTATAATCACGAGTGTTGAGCTCCCCGATGATACCAACCTTTGACCCTTTTCTCAGATACTTAGCAAAGGTGTCCGCAGGTGCTCCCCAAATGACAAGGTTGTGAAACTGCACGACCTGTTGCATCTGACCAGCCTGGTCTTTGTATTTTTTATTAGTAGCCAATGAGCAGGTGGCGACATTCTTTCCACCGCTAGTTTGTCGCATTTCGACATCCTTAGTAAGGTTGCCGATAAGTATAACTTTGTTCATTTTTTTAGTGTTAGTTTTTAAAATCTTATTATTTTACTATTCTTTATTGAATTACATTTTGAACACAATGGCTGTATGTTTTCTATTAAATCAGAGCCACCCTTGCTTAGCGGTATTATATGGTCTTCTGTTAAATATTTACTCCTCTGATTAAAAGGTTCTGATAAACCACAGCAAGGGCAGGTATTATTATACTGTTTTTTTAGCAACTCCCATTCTCCAAAAGTGTGACTTCCTAATTCTTTGATAGTAGCACTTTTTAGTCTATTTCTTTTATTTTTAATCCAACTAAGATAACTATCATCTTTACTAACACCACCTTTCCATTGCCAGTTATTATCTCCCCTCATTTTTTCTATACTTTCATCTGTATGCTTAAAACCTTTGTGTTTTTTAGACATTTTGTTTTTTGTTTTCTCAGAGTGTTTTTTTCCTCTCATTCCCCCAACCTTTCCAATGTGCGACAGTCTAATTTTTTCAATAGTCTCAGCGGACAGTTTCTGACCTTTTTTTATCCAGCCCTTGTTCATAATTGATTGATTAAAATAAATTAGTTTGTGCGGATTTTTCCTCTTGATAGTCAGGTCTTTTTTTATAACTGACCTCATCAATTTCGCTCACTAGGTAGCGACCGACCTCTGCCTTGTGAGTTTTCCAAGCAACGCAATATTTTATCTTTTAGAGTAGTCATATTATTTAACAATCTCCTCCACTTCCTTTTGCACGCTGGCGAGGTAGTGACAAGATAAAAATGCCTTATTGAGTTTGTCGTTGATCGTGAAACTCTTTGCCTGAAATTCAGCAGTCTCCTTTCCAAACCTGACAATCCAACATCTCTCAAACTTCTTGCTGGTTTCCTCCTCGTGGGCGATGCCATAACCGGACACCTGCAAAATCATATCCCAGTAAATACCATTGCCTGTCTTGAAATCAATCAAGCAATATTCTCCATTGACCTCAGCGATACAATCGAGAGTCCCGACAAAATTGTATTTTTTAGAATATACCAAGACCTCGCTAGCAATAAACTTGACTTTGTTGTCTCTCTCCCAATCTCTAAACGCTAGGTAGCCATTAGTAATTGGCTTATCCTCCCCTGGTTCATCAGGGATGACCGGTGGCTTTTTAGTAATACCCAGTTTGTAATTGATATACTGACTGGCTAGATCGTGAATAGTCGTTCCCTTGTTTGCCGAGGCATCCCGTTTTTCTCTCCAAGTAGACTTTGCTGACTCGATGTCATCGATGAGCAGTTTCCCTTTAGCAGTAGCGACCTCGACCAATCTCTCAGCCATAACCTTGCAAGCCCAAGGCACGAGAGCAGGCTTGTCCAAGATGCCAGTCGCCTTTGTGACAGATTTCAGCCACTCGCCATTGTCACGCCTGATGTAGATGTGACCAAAGCGACCGTGTTTTTCATAAAAATCAATAACGATTGACCCGTTGTATTTTTCAAAGGTGCGAGTCGCCACCGGACTAAGCTTTGCCATAAAATTATTTGTTAGCGATTACTGGTGAATTAACATAGTCTAGCAGTAACTTTTGAGCCTGCTCCTGACTGACCTTGAAACTCCTGATGTTCGACCCGACAGCAAGGTTGTAGATGTCAATCATTTTTCCCAAATCCTCGCTAGACATAACTCCATTTTTAATAGTAATACCAGCCTCATTCGCAAGCATAGTGATTAGCTTTCCTAGATAATTGACCTGAGCAGGTGCTTGTATTTGTCTCTGAACGGGCTGAGCTAACTCCTTAACTTTACCGTCATTGACAAATAATTTAATCATCTCAATCGCAACTTTCTCAGGTATCAATTTTCTTTTTGCATTTCGTTCTGCTTTACTGACAGCTTTTTCCATTGCAAAGGTGTTGTCATACGCTCCATTTTTTTTACTCATCTTTTGGTAAGGTTCGAACTTTGCACCGATAGCAGTTTCACCGGACAGCATATTCTCAGCAATCAAGATGACACCAACTCCCTTTTGTCCGTTCTCCTCGACATTCCTCTCAATCTTGATGCTATCAGGCACGATGCGAATTTTGATGCCTGAATTTTTTTTCTTGGTTAACTGGCGACTCATCTCATTGACACCTGCAACAGTTAAACCAGTAATTTTTTTATGATCGCATTTTTCTTTGCAATGATATTCGCAAAACGAGTAAACATAATGCTCCATTGCTTTTCCCATTAACTCTCCCTCAATTGCCTCATCATCAGCAAACTCAGATGCGACAACAAACTCCTGTGTCGGGTTAGTTGGGTTATGGACAATTAAATCCCCCTTGACTACGACCGACTTTTTTTTGATGACCTTAGTCTTGGTCTTGGTAATTTTTTTTGTTGCTTTTTTTGCAACCTTTTTTTTCGCCATAAAATTGACTTAGTGAATTATGTTAAAATTATACACCGCTTTGTAAACCTTGAAAAGTGACTCCTAACTTCTCAAAGTAGCATTTTCGACAATCACGATATTGCGAGCGATGTTTGATTTTCCGTGCTTAATTATAACGATGCGACCCTTGTCGACTAATGACTGGACAAACTTTTGAGCACCTTGAGGGGTAAATTCAAACTTGTTCGCAATCTCCTGTCTTGTGGGCGAGTATCCGTTATCCACAATGTATCCGAGAATGTAGGCAAAAACTTCCTGCTCTCTTTCGGTTAGTGGTAGATGATTTTTTTTGTTCATATTTTCTGTTTAGTTTTAATGCTTATATTGTATACCATTTTATCAACCTTGGCAAGCATTACTCCAATGCTTTGCGAAGTTCGTCATCATTCTCAATCTCGACATAAAAGTCGTTAATTTCGGCAATGAGTTCCGAGCTAGTATACCACTCGACCAGCTTATCCTCAGTCACTCTGTCTAATGCGACAAGCAACTGAATAGCGGTCTTGAGCCATTGACGATCGGATTTCATCAACATACTTCCCTCAGGTAATGGGTGTTGACTTTCCTGACAACGAATTTCAACCTCTCCTGCGATGAGTTTCAATTGTTCCCTCCCGTCATTGATTAGTTTGGTAACGACATCAGCCTCTCGAAGTAAAGTGTTGTTATCCATTTTTTTTAAGTCCTCAATTTTTGCAAATTCCATAAGTTTTAATTAAATTTGTAAATTATTTATCGAACCCATAGCCCTCCATTTTTTTATATAGGTCTTCTCTGTCAAAATTATCAAACAACTCAAGTAATTTCTTTTGACTGATAAAAAAACCGCACCTACCGCACTGCTTACCTCGCTTAGCAGTTACGAGTTCACTATCGCATTTTGGACAATGATTTTTATTAAGATTTTTCCATTTCATAAATTAAATTTTTCTAATGCCCCGGACTATTTTCATAATCTCGTTTGAGGGCCTTGAGTTATTTATAATAAAAACCTCAATATCTTTTTTTACTTTTTCCCGACCGACATCGTGAGCCTTTTCAAGCTCAAAATGTTTCTTAATGCAATCGAGGTGAAAGCGACCACCACAACCAACGCAACGGTAAGCATCAGCGATATTAACAGGTTGTCCACAGCCACCCTTAAACTTTAAAGCTATGTTTCCGTTAGGATTAGCATCACCACATTTTACTGTATCCATAAAATAAAATTATATTTTAAATTTGTTAAGTTTTTTTAATAACCAATTTGCTATTTCCTCGAGATGCAATGATTTAAAAATCTCGTCCCTTAAACTTTCCATAGCTACCTGCGCGTCCTGATATTTAGCAGTAATGATTGTTATGTCATCTATATCTAAGTAGTCTTTGATTATTTTTTTTATCAAAGCATCTTTTTCTATTTGACTTAATTTTTTATGACTTTCTGGTAAATCCATAGTCACCTCCATAAACCCTCTCCCCTTTGCATAAAATTCTACTTTAACCCGCATAAATTTAGATTTTAAATTTGTTAACATTACTGACCCAGTTTTCGCAATGAGTCTTTCCATTGCCAGCGGGCTTATTCGCGAACTTTCCGCCAATCCACTTTTGGCAAATCTTTTCAGGGGTATCACGCCCCTCGTCAAGATAATAATTTCGCAGGGCTTTTGCGACTGTGCGAGCGCCAGACTCCTCGTCAATAAAGCATCGCAGATAACTGCCGTCAGCACGCCGTGCCATATTACCGCCTTTTAATCCCCACCAGTTGTGGCAGTTGTCACGATCGTAATCGACAGCAAAGTGCTTTCCAAGTCCACTCTCAGCATTAGCAATGCCGATAATTAACCACTCCGGCACATTAAACTCAATGCTTGCATTCCGGATAGCTAACTCCATTCCGGACAATTCCTCACTGACTACCTCCTCAATTTTTTCCTCAAGTGTTTTGACCACCGGCACGATGACTAAGTTTTTATCTACTTTGTCCAACTCCTGCATCAGACTCATCGCTGAGCAGTTAACTACTAGACCAGCGATGCAAAGGGCGATGACAATCACAGCCCATTGTCTTTTTAAAATTTCCCTCTTTTGTTTTAATCTTTTTGCATTAAACATATTTTTGTTTTTATTTTTATTTTTTAATCTTCGTCACCACTTTCAAAATTCTCAGGGTGGTATCTTTTTTCAATCTCCTCGTCATAATTGATGTCGTCCATAATTTTTAAATTAGTGAGTTGTCGCAGACAACGACATTCCCGTAAATTAAATCCTCATAAATTATCATTGTTGTAGCCTTGAGGTTAGGCATACACTTTCCGTCAATTTTTCCATTCTCATTGACTACCATTACTTGACCCGATTTTGTCCCGACCATTTCGATGTAGCCCCCGACATAACCCTGCAATTCTCTAAGCCCAAACTTTTTCCCATTCAACGGGTTAATCTCTTTAATTTCCCCGGACTCATAAACGATGATTGATTTCATAAGTTTATCTTAAAAATTTTGACACATTAAATTTGTAAAACTTTTTCCCGTGCTTTTTGGCAACTTCTTTGCCGACACTCTCGACCATTTCCCTATACTCTTTTATCTCCGGACTATTTACTGCATCGTCATAGGTCATCGCTCCCACTTGGAGCAGGGCTTTGACCCGATAAGCCCTGTTTAATATTTGCTTTGATTTGATGTCCATATTTTTAAGCCCTGTTAATTGACTTAATTGCTTGAGTGACATTGTCCCAAAATACACCGGCAGAATAATCGCTCATCGAGTCATCCAAATCTTTCAAACCTCTTGTCCTGAAACAGACTGCCAAATCACTATCCCCATTTTTAAAAAATGATAACTCTCTCCCATTTTTAATAATTCTATAATGTCCGTAAACTTCCTCAACTTTTTCCCCTGTCATTTTTTCAATCTTTTTGATAGCATTTTGTATTGTCATATTTATTTGCTTACTTGATTATGAGCTTATTGTATACCATTTTATCAACCTTGTAAAGTATAGACAAAACCCAATAAACAAGGGTGTTCGCAGGTTATCTCAATTTTATCTATCAACTAAGCAATAGTTTATCCACAATACAAAAACACACCCTTGCGAGTGTGTTCTTGCTTTTATGGCAAGCTCAGTCAGGTGGAGTCAACCCAAAAGAGCCCGGTATATAATATCCCTTGCGGGTTATTACTTAGTTAGTGACAGCTCACCGTCAATCCAGACATTCCAATCGATCGTCCCGTCAGTTTTTCTTGGCACTACAATTCCGAAATTCAAGCAATAACTTTCCAATGCCTCCGGAGATAAAGCTGGCAACCAAATTCCAACTGCCGGACTGTTTTTGTCTTTGATGATTTTACAATTTGATTTTGTCATATTGTTCCAATTGTTATTTTTATCAATCAAGGTCCAAGGTGTAAACACAGATTGAGCCTCGAAGTAATTAGCTTTTAATTTTTGCCAACCCTTAACTCCAACAGTTCCCCAAGAGTTAATGTGGCCAGCAAAGTTCTGTCCGTCTTTATCAATCCCAGCTTTACCGCCAAACAAGGCGTGCGACCAACCGACTTTTTTAGGAGGCTGTGGGTATTCACTTGACCAAGTTCCATTATTCTCTCCGTCAACAGCGAAGTAAGTGCCAAATCCCATAAGCATCTGCCAAGCAACTTTGTCCATAGTAGCACCACCGACAGCGACCTGATACTCTTTTGACTGCAGAGCAATCCGGATTGCCCTGATAGCATCTGTCTCCTCTGGCTTGACTAGGTATTCAGTTTCACTGTAAGGATTTTTGACAGTTCCATAACTCATCTTGACCTCGTGGTAACAAGGCACCAAATCCTCAGTAGCGATGCCACGATCGCAGGCGAGTTTTAAAGCATCCCTGAGATAAGCCCCCCGGTCTTTACCGAGCGAGATGTAGGCGTAAATGTCCCGGGCTGAGATTTCAACCCATTTCCCAGTCTCAATCATATTTAAGACTGACAAATAGTAGCTCAATGCTTGCCCAGTGCAAGAACTGCTTGCCCCTTGGTTCTTAATAGGCACAGAAAAGGGCTGTATGCCCCTCTGCTGACATTCTTTGACTATTTCCCGATAACGAACCACCCCCCAGCCCTCACGGCCTCCTAGACCCCAAAATTTAGCCTCTGATGAGCATTGAGCCCGATAGCCGAGCAATAACTCAATATCAAACCCCAACTCATAATCAAACGGGGCGACCGATGCGAAAGCAACATCTCTCGGGTCATCGACCTGAGGCACAAGCCCAGTCCCGAATTTGTTATCGACTAACTCCATATAGTTTATTTTAGTTTTTTAAAATGGTCAGCAATATTAGCACCCCAAACAAGACCGGAGATAGTGACAAAAACAGTTCCGAGCGCCATATCGGCACTTTGCCCAGCAACTACTCTCATAATCGTTGAAAAGATAAACAACAAAGATGACACGATAGTGACAAACCACTTCATAGCCTGTTTAGTTTCCGACATAAAAAATTTACGAAATTATATTGACAAATTTATCCAGCCAGCGAAACCGGACTTGTAATATTCCTCCGACCATAATGCCAGCAAGGAATGCGACCATTGTTTGAGCAATCGTGTTAATCATCTCCATATTAAAAATAGGTTAAATCTATAAAACTGCAAGCGATGAAACCAACGCAAAAACTCACTATTGCGAGGATTGTTCCTTGTAGAACTCTTTTGATTATTCTACTTGCCCGCATAAGGTTTGTTTCTTAAAAATTTATAAGTCTTTTTTGCGTGACAGTTTGGACATAGTGTTTGTAAATTTTCTAACTTGTCACTACCACCATTATATTTTTCTTTTATGTGGTCAACTTGCATTATATCCCTGTCACTAAAACCACACTTTTGGCAAATATATTTATCTCTTTTTAATGCAATTTTTTTTGTAAAACTCAATCCTCCATTTTTCCAAAATATATTTTTGTTACCTGGTTTTGAATAATTTTCTTTGTAATACTTCTTAAAACAACCCCTCCCACAAAAACCTTTTGGTGTTTTTCTTTTTAACTCATACGGAGATGCCCAAACATCTACATTACAATTCTTGCACTTTACAAACTCTCCCCTCCGCTTTGAGTCCCTTATTCTGTCCTTGTGTTGTTGTGTCATTTTATACATAGATATTATTTTCCAGCGTATTCTTTGTTAGAGTCTCCCTTGTAAGCAAAAAAGAAACCAGCGACCAGTAAGATGACCTCTTTGAAAGGTATCTCACTTAAAATCATCTGCCCTCTTAAAACAGCGACAATTGTAGCCACAGCATAGACCCCTGACAATGTAACAATCATCATCAATAGAACGATTTTTGTGACTGACTTCAATATCTCTGACATATAGATATTAGTTAGATTATTAAGTTATATTATTATATAGACATAAATGTCCCGACCCTATCCATAAAAATGTCCATAGTATGGACATATATGTCCATAGGTCAGTAATGTTATTCACAGGTAATCCACAGGTGAATTGTCAACCGATTGTCAACCTATCCGAGGTAATAAGCCTTGACAGTTAGTACATCAATTTTGCCTCCCTCTGGGTCATAAGTACAGGTAATTGTAGAGCCACTCAATGAAAAAGTGACACCACATTGCACCGCAAGCCCGTCAATACCGTCTGTCGCAATTCGTCCGTCTGTTTTTATCCCAACAATGAGCATAACTTCACCGGCCAACTTTACAAGGCCCGATGAGTTTAATTTCCCGATGACTGTTATTATAATCGTTGTCGTTCCGGCCGGGACTGTTAAATTGCCCGATGTTATTTCTTGCGTTGATATTAAACTAAGCCCCGGGACAATCGAGCTCGGCAATTTTCCGCCCGACCCCATTCGTGCCAAAAAATATTCTGCCCCGTCACTCGATACCTCTGTCGCACCAGATCCAAGATCATAATATTTTGTCGCACCCGACCCGGAAATATCCGCCCCACTTGCCGGGGTCGTTAATTTTAAAATAGAGTGACCACGGCCGGAGGTTGCCCCCGATATAACATATTTGTTTGTGCTATACGCAACGGTTTCCAAGGCACTTGTGGCCAACCTGATTGCGGTTTGCAACGCTGTCGCAATCGTGGCGGTCGTGTGTGCCTCATAAGACGCACCAAAAACTTTAAAACACCAATCTTTGCTATCTGCCACGCCATTTTTTGAGCTTGTGCCACCGGCGTATCCGCCAAGTTGTGAATATTGCACCGCCCACTCTGGCGTCCCGCCCGTATAAGTTAAAGTGATATTAAATAAATCATTTTGTGCTACCGCACGAGGGCTTGTTAATGTGCAAGTATACAACCCGCTTGCTGTCCCGTTAGGAATTACAAAAGATTGCACAATCGTGCCGGCCCCGGGCGTGTTTCCCGTCCTTAAAGTTGCGGTTAATATTCCGCTTGGTGATCCGTTTTTTGTTATGGTAATTCTAAAATCTGTCAACAAATTCATTCCGGCCGGGATTGTAAAAGTTTGTGACCACCAAGCTGACGGGCCTATCCAGTCGCCACCGTCATTTGTATTTTGTGCTATTTTTTCAGACGAGGCACCGGCCTTGATTAAATCAACTGCAATGTCGCCATAAGCAACACCGTCAATGTTCAATCCGACTTTTCCATTATTAGCACCTTGCCCAAGCGTATCAAAAACACCAGTTGCACTCGGTGATGTTCCGCCGATTAATTGTGCCACCGCTTGACCGGCAAATGTGTCCGGGTCAATACTGCTCGCATTTTCTGCGGGCCATTTATCTCCCGGATTAAATTTGTAATTTGTTAATGGCATATTATTTGCTTAATCTTTCCGCTCTAATATCTCGAAACTGCTTTTTGTTTTTAGTATTATCTCTAAGGAAATGAGCAGGGGTGTTTTTTTCGTCAAAGGTTTCTTTATGATCGTTAATCTCAGCACTTAGAATTTTATAATCAAAACCCAATCGACTGACAATCTGATAAGCATCGATGTTATTTTCGACCTTGACCTTGACAGTTAAAATGTTTTCTTGTTTGATTTTTTCTTTTGCGATTTTCATATTTTGATTATAGCATTTTTTAGCTCCTAAGACTAGACACTCGCAAAAGTATATTTACAAGAGATTACGAGAGCGGTGTTAGTATCCTTGACCCAATTCAAACCCGAGATGTGCGACCACAACAATCCAGTATCAGCAGTCCCAGTCCCGTCAATACAATTTCCGAACTCAGTGAAAGTCCCGGACACTTCGCTCTCAGTAAAAAAAGCAGTCAGGTAGGCGATATTTTCATCAGCAGATGCCGATGCCATATCATTGCGATAAGCCTCAGTTATCAACTCGGTATCCCCAACATCAACAGCACCGACACCAGTGCCGAGCAAAGCTTTGTTGATTTCCCCTGTGTAGGTGGTATCTCCAGTCAATCGAGTAGTGACACCACTAAACCCAGCATTGCAAATAATATTTTTATGCTCATCCTCTCCGATTTTATTACCTAACCGGTAAAGACTTTGAAATCTCTTGAAAAATTGTTCTTTGACTTTCCCGTGAAGTTTTGGCAAAATTCTGTTTTTGGCTTTTTCAAGCACAAGGTTAAACATCCTTTGAGAGTTCGACAATCCGGATTGGTCAAAAAACTCCGCTTTGATTTCGCCCAAGACAAGGGCATTCGAATTTAAGTTCATATTTTTAAATTATTAAATTAACCAAGAGTGCTCCTGTCGAGCATAAACTCTCGCTTTGGGTCAGTGTGACCTGTCGGGATGTAAGGCGTTAAAACAAAATCAGGCTTAACACCAGCACCGAACGGGTCTTTGACTAAATCCTCATCGACTTCGACATCTAACTCGTCATTAGTAATAGCCTCTATTGGTCCGACTTGTTCGACAACCTCGATGACCTTAGTATCAAGGTAATATTTTTCCAAAACATCATCCTCATTGTAATCAACTTTTTTATTATCACTCAATAATAAATCTTGTAAAAACTTGATGATGCCCATAGTCTTGAGGGTTGCAAGTTCGACCGACCACTCCCCTTTGGTTCGACTAACCATTGAAAGTGTAACCCTCTGAATAACAAAAGAGTCATCAACGCCAAGGTCAGTCAAAGCGATACTGATGACCTGACCACTCACAAGACCGCCTGTGTAAGTCCTGAACGACCCCTCTCGAATAGATTGAGCATAAGCCTCAAGTTGTGCCTCTCCGTATTGCTTAGCCTCCTCCGAGCTTTTAATGGTCTTGTCGGTCTTTGCAAATTCAAATCTGCCATATTGAGTGATGCTGTCTAAATCCTCAACCTGAGCAATGATAGGTATCAATGGGTAGCCTCTCAAAATGATAGCAGAAGTATCAGCAGGTGCATTCTCAAACCGGATGTATTTTTGATTAAAATCCCAATAGCAATCAAAGCCAGCAGTGTCTAAGTTTTCAATCCCAACATCCTGACCGACACCACCGACCAAGACCGTGGGTAAGTTAGCGAATTTATAATCAGTGTTAAAAGTCTTTTGAACTCCGTCTCCGATATGATTTTTATCTCGAGTATTCGAGGCAATTTTTTCTCCTCCTCTGATGATGACCACATTCCTCATCTGACTTAAATCATTTTGCAATTCGATACTGTCGCCCATAACATCATCACTCCCGTCAACGATTGAAAAAGGTGCGACCTCAGTGTTCTTGGCAAAGAAGTGAATGTCTTTGTCGTAATCAATATACCAGCTAAAATTGACCAACTTGGCGAGTTCTGAAATACACTTCGAGATCGTCATTTTATTAAATACGATTTTAGTGACTGGGACAGTGCAAACGACATTGGCATAAGTGATGCCAGACCCTGCCAAATAATTGTCGACAATATACTCAATGATAGCCCCAACAGTAGTGCTACTGAAACTATCTGTCACAAGTATTCTGTCTAATTCAGCAGTGTAATCCTTGCAGGTTATTTGAAAATTACTGACATCAGCATTGATTGAATTTTTAATCGTTAAAATCCTACCACCAAAAATCTTAGTCGCCCCGTCATAAACTTCGACCTCATCATTGACATTTGGTGCATAGGTCTGACTGGCGTGTTTCTCAATTTTAAAATCACAGACATTCGGTTGCTCATCAATATTGTCCTCAATAGAAAAAGACGGCCAGTCAATGACAGCAGACTTGTCCACTCCTCCAATTTCAACGACAATGTTCATAAGTTATTGCTTAACTTTAGCCTCTTTATAATCATATCGCCAATTTTTTCTCCAGCACGATTGTCGAGTAAAGTGTTTCCCGAGATGTTGATCGTGATTGATGTGCCACCACCTCCGAGCTTGTGGTTTGGCGTAATTGTGCCACCTCTGTCAGAGCTAAACAATTCCGGACCATTCTCTCCGACCATATAAGTCCGACCGGGTTGAGCAAATCCACCAGTAGCAAGACCGGTAATCTTAGCACCTGCATTGATTGTATTTGTGATACCGCCTCCAATAGATGCACCGATTTTTTTAGCGAGGTCTAACATCTTGTTATACTTCTCGACTAACCAATCAACAGCACTCCCAACCCAACTCTTGAGGTCATCAATAACTTTCATCACACTATCAGCGACCGAGCCGGTAATAGTTGATAGCCCATTAAATATACTATGCCAGACTGAGCTGATAGCATTTAATGCAGTTGAGATTTGTGGCTCAATGATAGCAAATAATTCAGTGACCTTTGACATCACTGATGCAAAGATACCGGATACCTTGCTAAACATTGCACCGAAAGTATTATCCCAAACGAATTGCAAAATCTTGAGGGCAATGTTGAATGTTGCGACAATTCCATCCCAAAATAATTTTGTAGCCTCAGCAATCCCAGTCCAAATCAAAACAAAGAAGTCTTTGACTCCAATTAAAAAGGTTTGCAGGTCAGTTCCGAATGCCCTGAATATTAAATCCAAGACACCGACCAATAAATTGATAGCAGTTTTTACACCCTCGACAATACCATTCCAAATCCCGACAACAAAATCTTTTATGCCAGTCCAAAACGATGTCCAAGATGTTTTTATTTTTTCAAATGTAGCGACAAAATATGCCTGTATATCTCCCCAGATTTTAATAGCGAACTCCTTGATAGTTTCCCAGTTTTTAATAACGAGATAACCAACAGCAACGAGAGCGACAATTCCAGCAATGACAGCAAGCACCGGCAATGATATGCCAGCAATGATTGGTATCAGTGCGGTTATAGCGGTTGATAAAAACCCGACCACTTTCACGATCGTAGTGATGACAGTGATAAATCCTGACAAGACCAAAGCCAATGGTCCGATGACAGCGAGGAATGCCCCAGCAAAGACTATAATTTTTTTAGTAGCAGGGTCTAACTCTTGAAACTTTCTAATCCACTCAGACATCAACTCAGCGAACTTAACAGCATAAGGCAAAAGTTGTTGACCGAGTTCTGCTTTCAAGTTTGTAAGTTTGGCAGTCATCTGAGCGACTTTTTCCTGACTGGTAATAGTGACCTCGCCCATTGCTTGCAGTTCAGCCTTTCCCTGATTGACTACCGAATTAACAAGGGCTTGTTTGAGTTCTTGAGCGCTTAACTGGTCAACAGTTTTCCCGACTGACTTCGCATAAGCCTCATTAACTTCTCCGACCTTGATCGTGATGCCCAAGTTGTCCAAAATCATCGCAGAGCCACGACCAAGACCAGTGACTAAGTCACCAAACGCCTGAGTCATAGATAATCCCATAGTCTGACCCTTGACTCGAGCGATTTCCATAATAGTCGCCATTTCCTCGGTATTCTTAACAACTCCCAAAGACATCGCCTTGTTAGCCGCCAAAAGCAAGTCACTGTCAGCAATAGTCCCCTTGCTGACATTTTTCATCACTGAAAGCAATGTCTCAGAATTGATGCCCATTGTTTTTGTCATCCTCTCATAAGACCCTTGCAAGGTATCCAATTGAGCACCGGACTGCAAAGCAAAACCACCCAACGCAACGAGCGGGGCGGTAACACCGATTGACATCTTTTTCCCGAAAGACGACAAGGAGGCACTGATAGTGTCCATTGTCTTTCCAAAATTAAATGCTTGTTTTTCAGTGACTCCAAGATTTTTGTTGACACTGTCAAACGCTTGTTTGGTTTCATCCTTGCCGACAATCGACAAGGTCAGGCTTTTGTTTGCATCCATATCAATTGAATTTATTTTTGCGATTTCGCTTGTTCAATTCCTTGACCATTTCTTTTATAAAATCGTCAGTGTTGTCCTCTAATAGTTGCCTCTGAGTCCAACCTGTTTCAAGGCAAAGCAATACCTCTTGGCTTACTTTTTTTTTAAACTTTCAGAAAACGCCTCAACCTGTTCAATGATAAACAAAAGGTCATCGTGGTCAATCAGATTGATATTTTCCGCAGTGATTGGCAACACCTCTCCAGCATCATTGGTGAAGTTCCACTCCTTGATAAGTTTAGGCATCATCATAAGTAACTGAGTCGCTTTTTTTCCCTCCTGTAAATCGGTAGCAAGGTCAGTGTCCTTTGTCAGTAATGACGAATAAATAACCACCTTACTCTCAGGATAGCTTGGCAGTTCAATCTCTTTGATGTGTCTAAAATCTTTTAATACCGGCATAAAATTATATTTAGTTTTTAAAATAAAGCCCCACCCTTTCGAGCAGGGCTTTTAATTGTCTAGTAAGATGCTTTGGTGTTGGTCAAAATCGCCTCGATGCTCTTGCTGTCAGTCTGAGAGTAGAAACCCTTGAAAGATACTTCAACCCTTGCCATATCGTTATTGCTACCCTTAATCGGTGCATCGCTAAACTTTACCTTAGCAATATTGATGACCAGTTTTGGCTTTGAACTAGCACCGATCGTGACAGCATTATTCTCCATAACAATCTGCATCGCCTTAGTAGTGCCATTTAACGCATAATCTCGAGCATAGACATTCGCGAAATACATTTCCATTGTCCCCTCGATAGCAAGTTGCTTATTGAAAAAGTCGGAAGGTCCGTCAACACTCAAAACATCTTTATCCTCGATGTTCTTGATGATGTTTAACTCGATACTCTTGACATCAATCTCCGATGCCGCACCAAGACCGGAATAAGCATCAGCCAACTTGACTCCGATATGCTTAGCTAAGAAGTAATTTTCAACAACATAGCTCGGGGTAGCAGTCCCAGCAACTCCCTTTTTACCTCTCAATGCAACCTCATACATCACATACTCATTGGCCGATGCTGAGATTTTTAAACTCTCAACCACACAAAGAGCATAAGCCTTTTGTTCGTTTGCCCCTCTCTTGATTTCAAGAGTCAAAGACGGATGCTGAGATGATTGCAAGACCGAGGCAGTGTGGTCATAGACTCCACTGTCTCCGACTTTTTCCACTGATGCGATTTGACCAATAGCACCAAGCAAGAAAAATCCGAACGACTGGTCAAACACTTCTCCAGCGATAACACCTGCAGAAAAGTTTTTCGTGACGACTTGGTCATCACTATCCTCAATCACTCCCATTGACCTCTCGGTTGCGACTACTTCGACCTCGTCATTGTAGTCCTCAGATGTTGGCTTAAGCCACATACCCGGGACAACCTTAGTGCCTCGAGTCGTTTCTTTACCGACTCCCACATTAAATCTACGCTTTAAAATTTCACTCATATTTTTGTTGTTAGCTTAATAGTTGTTTAAGTTTCTTGTCAGCCTCCTCTTTCGATTTGGCTTTGATCGTGACACCTTGTTCCGGATAGCAGTGCTCAATTTCCTTTGTTTCAATTATAGCACTATTTCCGTTTTCTGTCACATCGTCCCCGGGCTTGATAGATTTGTTTTCAAAATTTTTGATAGCCATATTTGTTTGGTTAGTTTTTTAATACAAGGGGGAGGGTTAACTCCCCCTGATTTTATGTAGAACTTTTGAGCTCACCAGCGCAAATGTCACATATTGTCTCGATGACTTCGTGGGTATCCGGACAAACCCGAGTTTTGCATTTTTCGCATTTCCATTTTTTGCCTTTTTTCTGGTAGCATCCAATTATAGTGTGGCATTTCGCACATTCTCGCAAAGAGCCTTCTCCAACGATTATCATTTTACACCTCGATTATTTAAAAAGAACTAAGTCAATTGTTTTAATTTCCAGCAGTTTATCTGTAAATCAACTCCCCTCATCAATAGCTCCCTATCCTCCCAAATAAACGCAGATGCAAGGCTGACATCATCACAGACACCCCCAAGGGTATCGTCATCATCGAATAGGTTATCAATGATATCCACCAACCTGATTAGTAATTCCTCGCCAGCCTCGGTGCCTCGAGCCTGTTCATTGACTTCCTGTAATATCTGGACTTTGAATTTGTAAGTCTTTTTAACAGTTTTGACACTCTCCCGGTCTTTTTCATTCTCAGAGCCAAGGATGATAGCAACAGGGTATTTGACAAAATGACCCTTGTTGTATTTATAGACCTTGCCTGTTAAATCAGCGATGCCATTCAATTTGTTATAGATTGCATCTATTATTAAAGCCCTCATAATTTTTCAGTTATATTGTTTAAAATCCCGTCAAATATTTTATTGATCGCAGGCTCAACACCCTCGGCAGTTCTCTCGACAAAAGGGTTTGGCTTTTGCCCTCGAGTATATCGAGCAAAGACCATTTTGCCACCAGACTTCCAAGCCAAGACTTTGGCGCGGATTGGTCTGATTAAAGCTTTCCTCTCTCCAAATAAACCAGTCCCAAAATGGACAAAATACGCATAGCCCGACTTAGGTCTAATACTGACACTAATCGGCTTGTAGCTCATCTCAATCAAACGCCTAAGATTTCCGGACTTAATCGGTGCCTCTCGTTTTTCCCTCTCCAAGATAACAGCACCAGCATCTTTGACACCTCTCTCAAGTTGTCCGCTGACCACCGCAGGGGCTTTCATAAATGATGACCTGACTTGGTCAAGACCAGTAACCTTAATTGTGTAACCCATATCAATTATTTGGTTTGTAAACAAATGCCTCAATCCTTTCCAACTGTCTCAACTTAAACTTGCGAATAGTTTTGACAATGTAATCCTCTCCCTCGATCGTGATTTTGTCAGCCTCTTTCAAGTTCTCATTGATATCGCAAAAATATTTGAAACTCTTTGACGGGTCTCCGTCTGTAAGCATAACATCCTCAGCCTTGACCGGCATCAAAATGCCAAAGATTATGCCATTGTAGACATATTCCTCAGTGTAAGAATAGATGCTCAATCGATTGACAATTGTCTCCTGTTCAAAGTGTATCATATAGCGATGCTCTTATATTTACTAAGCATTTGTTTAATCTCATCATTGACCGAACCAGCAAAACTCACACTCGCCCCGTCAAGGCTCTCCATACTCTCTCCCTCTCCCTTTCGCTTATTGTAGAACGCACCTGCCAACTTCAAGCAAGCGAGTTTTAAATCTGCCGGGGCATTCGAGATCGTAAACCCTGCCTTGTAAGTCGCTTTGTAGTTATTGACTCCGGTCTGAATACTATCGACCGAACGGGCGAAATTTAATCCGATACGACCCTCATCAAGAAACAAAGCATAATTGTTTCTATCCTCCAATGTCCAAACTGGGACTGCCTCAGTTCCTGTATTATAATACAAAAGAAAATCCGAGATGTTGATGCGAGTTTTCAAGTAAAGGCTATCATCACAATCGATGTCATCAGCATTAAAATACTCAATGACATCAGCCCTCAATAAGACATTATTACAATGAGCCTCAGCGAACTTATTGACACCATTCACAATCTGCGAAATAGCATCGTCATAAGCAACGGAAGTCATACCAATAAATTGTTTAAATTCTTGAGTGTTTATCATATTGTTATTTTTTCTTTTTCTTGTTCGACTTTTTAGGCTCGGTCTTAGGTATGTCTAAAAACTTCACGCCCCAAGAGATACGAGGATCTGCAGTCAATTCCATTCCGTGCTTATAGCAAAGCATTTTGTATTCGTCCATAAATGCTTGAGCCTTTTTATTCTGAGCCTCTTGAATAATCTTTTGAGCCTCCTCGAGTTTAGTCTGCTCAGTTTTCTCCTCACTAATTTTCTTTTTTTCAACGACTTCCTTTTGGATTTTGTTGACACCTTTTTTAATGCTCATAAAAGTTTTGTTATTTAATTAAGCTAATATGTTAATTGTTTTTAAATCAGCAATCAGAATTCCCAATACATCAGCTAACTCATCAAGAGTTGTTGCGTTAGCATCGTAAGCCCTATCAACGGACACATTGGTCTGAGTATAAGTTCCAGCAGGTGCGACCGACACAAGATTATCAGAGCCATCTGTTGCAACTAATCGAGATGCTGTGAGGGTTGGTAAGTTAACAACCCCAGGTGCAAAGGTCATTACTGTTGCACCATTGGATACTGCGTGCCAAGTATTGTCTGCTGAGCGATAGAGTCCATTATCTGCATCGAGGTTGAATGTTAACGCAGGCGCTCCAGCTGAACCGTCTTTCAATCTCATTGTTCCATTAAGAGTCACTGAATTTTGAGAAATTGACATCGACAAAACTCCACCAGCAACTACTCTCACATTGTCTCCAGTAGATGAAAATCCTGTGTTAGTGTCGCCCCTGAAAGAAAATCCCGGAGATGTTGCGGTTCCGTCATCTGCATAGATTTTACCATTGACATCGAGCAAAGCGCCTGATGTCAAAGAACCTGTGCCGATAATAATACCACCAGCACCTTTCACTGTTATTCTTGCGGTGTTATTAGTTCCCAATACTAAATCATCTGAAGTAAATGTTCCGATACCCATACTTCTGGCAGTTCCACCAGAGCTAAAAATTAAGTCAGCATTTGCTCTCGCAAGTCCGAAAATAGCACTTTGAGTGTTTCCAACCCCAGGTTGAGAAAAAGCAAAATAATGACCAGTCGTGTCTTTGATAAGGAAACGAAAATCAGCAACAGTACCAGCATTAACATTAGACATCTGTAACCCTGAAACTGCGTTGACATTATCTTGCACCAACATCTTTGCTGTTCCATTAGCTCCAAGAGATAAAACAGAGCCACCACCAACATTTACAATGTGATTTGCTGGGTCAATTAAGAGTGTATTTGTATCAACTGTTAAACCATTTGTATCAATGTCAGTAGCCCAAAGTTTTGATAATCTGTCGGTGGTATTACCGACTGTCTGAGGGGTTGCTTGGCTTAAAGCCAAAAAACTGCTGGCAGTTCTCGCCACAGTATAATATTGATTTGTCACTCCCTCACTGATGTTGTCGGTATTTAAACTAACAACCCCTTGCTGTCCGTTAACTGATACGACAGAATTTGAGTTGATAGATTTTTGCCAAATACTACCATTGTAGACAGCCCAATCTCCGACTGCAAAAGAGATAGCACCTGAGCCAAGGTTTATAGTTCCTGCGACATTACAAAGATAAATATCTCCGTTGTCAGCTCCGACCATTCCGTCAGATAGAGCAGGGCTATTCGTAGTGGCATTCCAAGTTCCCTTAAACTCCATAACAGTCGCAGGCAATTGACTTGCCGGAATTTTACCACCAGAGTCTAGTGTTGACACTCCATTATTAGCACCTTTTTCACTAGATTGAATATAAGTCTTGAGGTCACTGATTTGACTCTCTGTGATCGTGATGCCGGTTGATTTGTCCCAAGCACTATAAATCGGGTCGGTTTCGCTCTGCAAAGCAGTAGCGATGAGCGAGTGGTTATAAGCTGATGTATGTCCTGACAATAATCCTGATGCGGTTCCGATCGTATCATAAAGACCTGCGTGGTCTCCCCAACTAAAAGCATCGTCCCAGTTTTCAATGTCCTGGGACAAGATGCCACCAGCCGGGCTACTGCTAGGCAAAAACCCAGCAACTCCCTGATTGAAAAATCCCAAAGTGATTGCTTGAGCATCCTCGGTAATCGCCCCTGTTAGTTTTAAAGAGTTGAGTGTCAGTTCATCATTCTCCTCATCATAAGAGCCGAACGAGCCAAAAAGCCCATTCTTGTTCCATTGAACTCCACCGGGTGAGCCTGCAGGGTCAGCAAGACTGAGGTCTCCCTCGAGGGTAACATTGATTTGGTTTTTTACAATTGTTGCTTTTATTTCGTTTGGCATATTTATTAACTTACTCTCTTTGTAATGTCCTGCACTACCTCAATTAAATTACTGAGAGTGCTGACAACTCCATTCCCGACAATTTGCAAATCGTATAAATAATCCTTTGGTGTCAAATTTGTATCCTCAGATGTCAATGCGATAGTTGTTTCTCCAGCAGTTGGATTTGAGTGGACTGTAATCTTTTTTGATATTTTTGCATTGGTATCGTAAATCTCATCGATCGCATCGACTTCCTTGACAGTGAAAAAAACCACCTTGTTTGTTAGATTGATTGCCACCCCGTCACTATCCTTGAATGTGACGATAATGTTTTCAGTATCTCCTCTAATTATTTTAAATTTATCACCTGAAATCATATAGTTAAAATTTATATTTGTCATAGTTGCTCGTTCCCATACCTTGATGCTTGACCTCCAAATCTGTCAGGTAGATGCACTGAAATCCGTCTCTCCTCCAAAAACCACCCCTGCAAATGTCTTTTTCAATTCCCTTTCCGTCATTCTCCTTAGCCATATCATCAAATGCCTCAATCGGCATAACAGCAAACATCCCTCCGATGTGAGTTGTAAATCTAACATTGAAATCTCCAACCTTGTTAACATCATTGACCTGAGCAGGCACATAATCAGGCAAAATGTTCAAATCACTTGGAGCAGTAACGCAATACTCTCCGCATTGCTCATAGAACGCCATAATCCTTGCTAGGATGCCCTCTGTGACGATTTCACAGTCATTGTCGAACTTGACAACAAAGTCAGGCTCAAACCCCTGCAGGCGGGCAAATTTGACCCCCTTGAGCCAAGCTGACACTATTCCCTCATTGCATTCGTTGGTAATAACATTATAGCACATTTCTCTCAACCAATCCACAGTCCCGTCAGTAGAGCCATTATCAACAATAATATGCTCAAAATCGTATCCGGCTTTTGCTCTTAATTCTCCAAGATATTTTTTAGTAACCTCGAGCCGATTATAGGTGATCGTGACAACAAGGATTTTTTTATTACTCATATTTTAAAATTACCCGACAATCTTTGATTATCGACATTGTTGGTTTTTTCCCTGTCCATTCCTCAATCAATGGCAAATCAATGTGGTGGTGCATAATATCATCCGGGCAGTGCCACATATAAGGCAGGCTGATGACAATCACTTTTGCAATCCTTGACCATTCCTCAAAGACCGCTTTTTGATGCGGATGTAAATGCTCAAGACACTGCAACGATACTAACAAATCAAACTCTTTGTCCTCGAAATGATAAGGCAAAATAGTCGCATCTCTTTGATAGGTTAATCCCTCATAATTCTTGACGATGTCCATAGTTTCGCTGTCTTTGAATATTGGCAGTTTATGCACTCCAATCTCTAAAACACGACCCTCAAAATCTCCAATCATGTCAATGACCTGTTTGAAATAACCCCAGCGATTTTGATAGTATTTATCTTTTGCAAGGACTTCATTGAAGTCAGCCTCAGTTATAAATTGCATATAGTTATTGCTTATAGATTTGTAAAAAATCAACTTTGTTCCACTTGATAACATCTCCCTCAGTCATCATCCTTTTGTATAGGTCCGGGTTTTCCAAAATCATATTTTTATCAAACTGCTCTTGCCTTTTTTTCTTAGCAACAATGTCCTCACTCCGGACATATCCAAAATGTTTCAAAATAAAATCAGTGTCTTTGCGATTTTGGTATCCATAAATAGGCGCTGACCCGCAGTGCAGGTTTCTATCAAAGAACTTTTGAGAATACTCCGGACAATACCTGAATAATCTGATATTTTTCTGCTTAGAAAAAGCCCCGTCAATTCTGACCTCCTCCTCGTTTCCGTAAAAATGAGCCAACGGAAAATCCCAAGCAATATCCCTGACCAGCAAATCAATCAATACACTTCGATTGACTTCCTCATCAAAGAACTCATCAGCATCGATTGGCACGATACCGAACGGGTTTTTACTGACAGCATAATCAATCGCTCGCTCCCTGAGCAGATTTTCAGCAACTCCAAACAATTTAAAATCGTGATACTTGATGCAAACCGGATAGTATTTTTTTAAAACTTCCAACTCCCTGACAGTAGCATCATTCGACTGGTCACAGACAACCACAATCTCGTCAATCAAATCTCTTTTAAATAAATCAATGATGACTCTCGACATATAGCGATTGTCCTCATTACCGACAATCATTGACCCGATAATTCTCCTGCTATTATGCCATTTGTGATCGTGGTAATTTTTTCCCAAGTAATAATTTTTACGCCAAAACTCTGATGCGATATTGATGCTGTCGCCTCCCTTGTGCTTAGCGAATGCCTGAGATATTTCAATGTTAAATCCTCTTTTTTTAACATTACGACAAAGGTCATTGTCCTCATACATAAAAAAGTAAGTCTCATCAAAGCCTCCGATATTTTCGAGCAGTTCCCTCCGGATACACATTACTGAGCCATTGATACCAAAGCCTGTTTGTGAGCATTCCACTCCGACCATTCCGACCTCAGCACTCTCAAAAGGCTTGACCAGTTCTTTGAAAAATCCGTCTTTGATTTCAACATCATCATTGAAAAATAGAACGAACTCGCCCAACCCCTCGTTTAATTTCGCCCCGTCATTGCAAGAACGAGCAAACCCACCGGTCTGCTCGTTAAAATCTCTAATCATTAAAGTTAAAGTAATATCGCCTTTTTTCTCAGCCTTGTTAAGTATCTCCCAAGACTTAACATTGGCTTTTGCTTTCGTGGGTATTACGACATCAATCAATCCCTTGGCGTAGGATTGACCTTTGATGTTTTGACCTTTCAATCCGTCCCGAACCACATCATTGTCGCAGACTTCCTCAAGTAATTGAGTCTTAACGACAATGCCAGCTTTTTTAAGTTTTTTATACTCAGATAATTCGACTGCACGAATATCCCCGGGGACATAAGTTTCAAGGCCCTTGATATACTTGACCAATATCTTAGGCATATTTTTTTAGTCATCAGACTCATCAGAGTCGTCATCTTTATCGCCTTTGTTAAACTTCTCAGCGATTTCGTGTTCGATGAGTTTACCGGCAAACTTTTTGTCAAAGCCAGCGACCTCGCCCTTGATATACGGGGTATATGATTTTAAAAACTTGACCAAGACAATGACCTTTTTGTCATCATCTTTTTTCATTCCGATACCACTGACCCCTTTGTTTGCATTTTTGTTGTTAGCCATAAAATTGACTTAGTTTGTTAAATTTAAACAGTTTGTAAAACTCGCCACCGGGGAATATGTGGCGAGTTCTGAAACTATTTAACGCCAGTCATCTTGCGACAAGCCGCAGGTAAGGTGTAAACACCGTCCACAGCCTCAGCAACGACCAACTCGACCTGCAACTTAGACAAGACCTTGTCGGTATCGACAAACATAGTCTCGCCATCCTTAATCCAGTAATACCACATATCACCGAAATAAATTTCAGTAGTGTTGGCAGAACTTCCAAGGTTAGCAGGGATGTCAGCACTTTCGATAACAGGGCGACCAAATACTTTTTGGTCTCTCAAATCGAAAATCGGCACATTGTTGTCATCATTGATCGTCCTCAAAGCGGTTAAACCGAGAGAGGATGAAATAAAGACAGCGTTTTCGCGATACTGTTCTGGTAACAAGTAATACAATTTGACCATATCACTATAAGCCAAAGCAGTGCTTGCTTGAGCAATCGATGCGATAGATGCTAAACGCAAACCAGTTGGCTTGCTAGAACCGTCACCAGCAATGAAAGCAGTTTCCTCAGTGTTACGCAAAGCACGAGCACAGAGTTCGCCAATATAATTGATGATGTTGTAGGCAGATGTATTCAGCAACTTGCGAGGGATTAACACTCGAGCCGCCAAATAATAATCGACCAAATCCTTTTTACCGATAGTTGGGTTGCTCTCGGTAATCGTATCATTTTCTCCAACCCAGTAAGCAGTAACACCAGTGCCCTCAGTTGGTAACTGGAAATTTCCACTCATAGAGAATACAAATGCCAATTTTCTCATCTTGGCAATCTTGTCCTTAGCGGTCAAGATAAAGTTTGCGAGTTCAGTCGGGACAGTATAACCAAAAGAGTCATTGGTCGAATTGACAGCCTTGCGCTCAAGGTTGCCATTACAGACTTCCTTGATAAACTGGGCAGACTTTTCGATGTCTTCCTCTTTGGTATTGACCTTGACTTCCTCTCTCAAACCGTCTTTGAGCTCGGACAAAATCTCGCTTTTTAGAGTAGGAATTACTTCCTTAACGCTATCAGACATAATCTGCTTTAGCTCCTCCATTGTGACCTCTTTAATGTCAGGCATAGATTTTTAGTTAGTTTTTCGTAATCCTGAGCAAGTATTGACTTGCTTTAAGATTTTGTTTTGCTACATCTCTAATGCGGAGAATTGTTTTCCGGGTTGTGACACCCTCTCCCTCACTAGTATCGACCTTTAGTTTGAGAGCCTTTTGCTCTCGTTTAATTTGAATAAACTTTTTGTAATTATCGCTCATATTGAAAACTTTTTCAACCTCCACTCCCTCATCGTTCTTGATCGTCAATATGACAGTTCCGGATTTTAAATCAGTCTTTACTTTTTCAACCTTGTATCCGGACAATTCAAGGTTTTCCTTTTGTGTTTTTTCAATTCTCTCAAGGACACTCTTGCTATTCAATCCGAGATAGACATTATCATTCGGTTGAGTGATGGCCTCGTAATCATCTCCGATGCCTTTCAACAAATCAGAAACCTCAGCGATATGAGTTGAAAAATCAGCCGAGTTGGTAGTCGCCCTCAAATAGACATCATAAAACTTATACATAACATCGTCCATTTTGCTGAGCATTTTCCACTTTTTCATCTGGTCATCTCTGTCGACATTCAACTCATCCTCAATGATACCTTTTTCATCGACATCCTCATCAGACTTAACGCTAATGACTTCTGTTTCCGGGTTCATACCAGCCAAGACCGGAGACCATTCGTAGAGTTTCGCTTTTTTAATCACACGAACTCCGTCATCTCGCCACTCATCATCCTGAACTCTGAAACCGATTGAGAACTCATCAATCGTCCCGAACTTAACATCACTGTAAGCCTCCTTGCCTCTCTGAGTATCGAGGTTGAATTGACCCTTAATGTAAAGCCCCTTGCTGTCCTCACGAGCCTCAAGGGTTTTGGCGATTGGTAAATCCCAATTATGTGACCACACTCCCTTTGGAAACTTCTTGGCAAGACTCTCAGCAAACGCACCTTGCAAGATAATATCGCCACCCAAGTCAACATTATTAAAAATGGAAACATAAGCCTCGACAATTCCTTGCTCTCCGTCTGCCTTACTCTCAACTATTTTGAAAGCAACCGGGACATTTAATTTAATGTCAAATTTTGCCTCTTGTTTTTTACTCATATTGGTAGGAATAATCTTAAAATTATTTTGTTATGTTATTATAGCACAAAAAAACATTTATGGTAATAGCCAAAACTACCTCTTGCATTTTTTCTTTTTCTTTGGCTTTTCGCCCCGCTTTTTTTTAATTTCAGCAATTGATCGTGACATAAATTTATCTGTTTGATATAGGCGTAAAGTCGCACTTACAATTTGGATGCACAGGTATCTCTCCCCTGACACTACTGATTGACCATTTACTCCTTGACTTCTCATCACATAACGCACAAGAGCCGGGAGCTAGTAACCACTTAACCTCGTTAAATCCATAATAGTCATAAGTCTGTCGATGAGCCTCAGTGACACCACGAGCAACCTCAGTTCGAGCAATCATCTCAGCCCTATTCTTTGATGCGAAAGTAAACACCTCCTCAACCCTCTTTGATAAGTCTCCGACACTCTCTCCAGCCTCCACGCCCTCCCTCAAAGCATCATTGAAAGCATTGATAGTAGTATCACTGATTTGTTGTCCAATGTTCTGACTGACATCATCCAGCCACTCCCTGAGAAAATCCAAGTCAGCAATCACTGGCTCTCCGACTAATTCACTAGCCTGCCGGACTCCTCTCATAACAGTCTCATACATCAACGGGTTGATGACCTCGATCGTGGCTGTTAACTCGTAAGCGACATCGATGTCATACTCCTCAGCGACACCCTTTTTGCTTTTCTCAACCGCCTCGATAAATCTATCTTTTTGTTTTGTAAAGAATTTTTTAAACTCATCAATCCAAAGTTTCTCAAGCACTTCCTCCTCGGTCATTCTCGCTTTGTAGAATAAATCGACCTGCTCCTCACTCAATTGGAGTTTTTTTTTTCTTGTTTTTTTTCTACAATGCGAAAAGCCTTGATCGTAACATCATCAAGTTTTTTCAACGCAATATTAGTAACAGACTTGACCAAAGCATTGTTTTTGTAGTTCCTGCTGAGTATTCGCTTTTTGTAGTAATTTTCTTTTTTCAAAGATAGGCGACTCTGAATAGCCCGGGCACTTCCAATCTTGAGGATAGTATCCTCAGACTTTTGACTCTTACCTCCGACCATAGGCATCGATGACAAAGGCAAATAAATATAATCGCCACCGGACAAAGGCTCAAGACCCTTGCTGTCTCTGACCTCGTTGATAGTTTTCCACCTGTTGACCGATGACTCGTCTGCTCTGATAACCAACTCCTCGTCCTCTTTAGCCATAGGCTCGAAGTCCAACCACATCAACTCTCCTCCGTCAAACTTAGGCAATAAAAATTCGTTTAATTGTTCAAAAATCTCTGTAGCCATAGGCTCGAGAGTCCACTTAGCGAATTGATATTCTCCAGTTCTAGCAGATGCGAGGTTTACATCATCAAAAGTCAAAAGAGATTTTGGCACTCCGAAAATACCAGCAACCTCATCTCGATTGAATTTTCTGCCCTCGATAAATTCCATATCACGAGGAGGGATGATGTTTGGTTTAAACTTCATACCACCCTGCAAGATTTGTAGTTTGTAGGCATTATCAAAGCCGGCATACTTTGCACGGGCTTTTTTCTCCAGCCTCTTGATTTCGTCCTTGCTTATAGTTTCCTCAGTTTCAAGATAACCGCCCGGGACAGCACCATTGATAAGCAGGTTGTTATTAGTCTGAACGATATAGTCATCATTCTCAGCAGTCATCCTGACAGCCTCGATGATACCGATGCCCTTGTCGGGGTCTTTAGGATTATAATTTTTTAAAAAGATGACTTCACCGGGCAGAAAATCTTTTTTGTAAGTTCCGATTTCATAAGTGTATCCAGTAACTCGTCCGTCACTAGACCTCTTGACCTTGAAAAACTCAGGTCTCGCAATAAACATCATTTTAGGATTTCGTCCGTTCTTATCTCCACCCTCTAAAATCCAAGGGCTTGCACCAAGTAAATCACGATAGACAATGCTCAATTGTAAAAAATTGTATTTGGTCATTTCCGGATTGACCTTGTAAAGCAAATCCAAGATAGGATGCTCAAACACTTCAACTATTTTCTGACCCTGCATTTTGTAAAGATGAAAATCAATCCCAGCAATTCCCATTGAGCGCTTAGCAACGCAGGCATAAACCCAAGATTTGTAAAAATCCAAAGCATCATTTTTCGTGACAACGCTGGACATAATTCCGGAATTGTAGAAAAACGAAAATGGCACGCTCTTTCTCTCGTCACGATTGAAAATTTTATCAAGTAGCCACATAAGTTTTATTAGTAAATTTTGATAAATCTATTATAGCACAATTTATGCAAATCAACAATCAACTGTCAACATCGATAATGTCCAAGACCTTTTTAATCTTAACTTGAAAATACATTCTCATCATAACCATATCAGCAAAGTCCGGTGATCGTCCGATGTTCTCCTTGATGACTTCCTTGCCGACTAAAAAGACCCGACCGTCCTTGTCGAGGTCTCTCTGCTTAATCTGACCGAGTTCCTCGATAAAATCATCCTTGTCCTTGCTGTTAGCAAAAGCCTGCTCATCAATAGCAATCTCCCCAGCCTCTCCCAATTCCGCTAATTTAAAATAGCACTGAGTCTTGAGGTTTCCATAGTTAACAAAATACTCTCCCCTTGACTTTCTCCTTTGTTCCTGTTTTGACAGCACTGGACTCGAGCCATTAACAAAACCGACACAGCCACCGACTTGGTCCACTACACCTCCACCGACTCCGTCCTCATCGAGCACGACATTCGACCGCCTGATGCCCTCACGATCGCAGATGTCTTTGATAAATTTCGAGCTTTTTGTGGTATCTCTCCGGATTTCATCAGGTATCAATAAAACCTTGTATAGTCTCAGTCCTTTCCAAAGACCGAGGGGCATCTTGTCTCGACCCTTGCGACTAACATCTCCAGTCAAAAACTTCTCCTTGTCAGGCTTAGCCTTGTTGGTAAATAGGTCATTGATGACATCCATTTCAAATAAACAAGCAGGGTCATCATCATACTCCCAGTTGCCATTGAGCAAACGCTCCCTCGTGGCTTTATCCTTGATAGCCTCTAATTGCTTGATGTAGTGCCTTGAGATGAAAGGGTTATCACGAACCAAAGCACGGATGAAAGCCTTGCCAGCCTCAAGCACAGCCTCCCTCATCGGCTTGTAAAAGTAGGTATACACCCAGCCCTTGCTAGGGTTACAAGTTCCGAGGCATTTTGGTATCAAGTCAAACTCATCCAACTTAAACCTGATGCGAGAATTGACCACCTGCCAGCACTTAAATGTTATCTGATTGACCTCATCGATAAAAGCACCTGTTAACTCCAAAGACCCGAGGTCATCATAGTTAGGGTCACTCGGCTGATAAGCTAAATCCTTGAGCACTACTTCCGAGCCATTGGCAAACATAATATGCGAGTCAGCAACATAGACATAATGCACTCCCTGTTTATAGCCCCATTTACCGCAGACCTCAAAGAATGTTTTGAGGGTGGTTTCTTTCAATCTCTTTAATTTTTTACGCCCTAATAGCCAACGAGTTTCCGGATGTGTCGTTGCCATAACAATCAGCCACGCACAACCTAAAAAAGACTTAGCACCTCCAGCCCCACCTCCGAAAATAATCTCAGTGGTTTCAAGGTCTGTCAGTTTATCCCAAGCCTCTTTTTGTTTTTTGGTTTGTTGCCAGTGTGCCATAGTTATTTTTTTGTTTCCTCATCGGGGTCAAAAGTTGTAATCATCAATTTGATTGGTTTAGCATCCTTGTCCATTCCGATGCCAATCTTTGGTTTATACTTAGCGACTCGATGCGATAGGTAGAAACGAATTGAATGCCCGTCTTTTGCAATAATCTTTTGCTTGAGGTAATCCTCCACTATAACATCAAACCCGTCCTGTATATCATCAACAGCACGGGCAAAATCCTCGTCATTTTTATACCACTTATAAAATGTCACATTGCTAATCCTAGCCTTAGCGATTGCATTCGTGACTATACCAAAAGTTTTCTCCAACTCGATTAAAATCTTTGCTTTGCTCTCTGCCATTTTCTCAGCAACATAAGTAATGTCACGACCTTTAGAGTCAAGCCTTTTACTACTGTTAGTTTCGTTAATTCCGTCAACTGACTTCGATTGTTTTTTTTTGCTACTCTTAACAATAACCTTAGCAGGCTTTTTAATTATCTGAGGCTGTTTTTTTTTAATCTTTCCTTTTGGCTTTTGCATATAGTTTAAATCCGTTAAACAATCCGACAATTAAATTAGTGATGATCGTGATGATGATAGCCTCAAACAATCCAATGTCTATCCCTAGTAATAAACTGACAAACCATTTGCCTATTACTGCCTCTATGTAAATCAGGAATACTGTGAATATCGTGGCGGTAAGCCAAATTTTTCTGATTTGTTTTCCGACCTCCTTTTTTATTTTATTGTCAAACATATTTTTAAATCTTTTTATAGATAACATCATCGATGATTTTGTAGTCATTAAATATAACCTTGAGTCTTTGCATATCCTCAGGTAATCCAAGCCAACTAGCACATAGTTCATCAGAATAGTTAGACCATATTTTGCTTATTTGCAAATCGGTTAACTCCACCCCCTCATCGAGAAAAAACATCTTTATTTTTCTGATGTCCATTTTAACTTGTAAATCGTAATCTATCATAGTATTAAATGCCCTTGATAGGACAATGGACAACCGGATTGATTGACATATTGCCTCCCTGGGTTTTTCTTTTAATCTGAACGATTGACCTCCCCCACTTCTTTTGGAATAGAGTTGCCTGAGTCTCCTCTTTTTTCATAGTCCGATAACTTGCACATCATCCCTTTTTACTGATGTGAGCCGAGGCATAGTGATACTTATTGAACCGGAGAACTTTCCGGAATTTCCTGAGCACCTGAATTGAGTAATCGTAATCCTCTTTAAGTCCCAACCTCTCATCAAATCGAATGTCCTTGTCTTTGATGATGCCCATACAAGGTCCGAGAATAACCGAGGACAAAGACAGCGGGGAATATTCGCGATAAAACTTTTTATCACTTTGTAGATTGACTCCCCATAGTTTAGTCTTAGCATCCTCGGTCATCCTGAAATTGTTCTCAAATAGATTATAGACTTCCTGCTCAGTCATCAGATACAAAGCAAGGTTTTCATAATACCCAAATTGTTTGATGTCATCATCGAGCAATACGACCCGATCGTCTTTTGTATTGTCTAAGATGAAATTGCGAATTGTTGCCATACCTTTGCCAGCCAAGTTATCCGGAATTGTGACAATCTTATTTTTGTTATGCTTGCGATATGCATCAGCCTCAAACTCGTGGCAAAATATAACGCCATTAGTAATCCACTTGGCTGTCAGACAATCGCTTGCTCTTTTATAACTTGGAATTGCAATGGTAAACATACTATAAAATCGCCAACACGATTAAAATGATGAAAAATAACAAGACCAGTCCAAGACAACCACTGGTCATCTTTTTTCCTGCCTTGAATAAATCGTCACTTGTTTTGTTTAGATTAGTCATAATTATTTTATTAAATCGAGCAATTGCCCGCCATTTAAAACTCGACCAATTCCCTTGCGTTTATAATCAGTGGCGCTGTCTTTAGCATTGACACTTTTTAGCTTGAAAAAATC
>Ga0210043_1000650_pt1 | contig 36205 bp, 47 predicted proteins | sample CryGeymet201501t_FD_183990 | JGI IMG/M metagenome (GOLD analysis project Ga0210043, IMG submission 183990) | Groundwater microbial communities from Crystal Geyser aquifers in Utah, USA - Crystal Geyser metaG 2015-01t (SPAdes) (version 2) | ecosystem: Environmental > Aquatic > Deep subsurface >... | reverse complement strand
TGCGTTTACCGCATAAATCACATAGAATATGACTATTGCAGGCCAGTGAAAACTGTGTAATTTGGGAAGCATCTTTTTCCATTCCCACACCTTTCTTATTTATTCTACTTATCAGTAATGTTGTGCGTCTAAAAAAATGTCGTACTTGAGACAGATATCGTGCATGTCAATTCTGGCGCGGTACGTCAGCAGTTCACGGCCATCTCTGAGCGTCTGCTTTACATATCGCTGCCCAGGCAAAATTTTACGTTTGTCTGCTTTGGCTGCATCGATCAGAAGCAGCTCATCAGCCGTGTAAAACTCTGGTCCGACGTCGCCATTAAAAATCCACTCGCAGGCATCGCAGTTGTAGTGCTTTCGAGCTATCGGTTTGGATTCGCTTATCAGTTCCATGACATCCTCCAAGCGTGCTGCGCATAACCATCTAATCAACCGGACTGGCTACGCCAGCGCGGTTATCTAAAGCGTTAGGGTGATTCGAGCCGTTTCAGGATGATCTCGACTTCCTTCCTGTTCATGGCATCTCCTCAAATTTGGCGCAGGCACCCCAGCGCACACGATGATCGGTCCCTGGGCCGTTGGTGTTCGCCCGGTACCGGCACTTGTAATAGGTTTTGGCAAATCTTTTGGCGATCAGGTGGCGGCACTCGCGGCAGATCCGCCCGTCCGGGCCCGGACCGTAGGTGCGGACCATCGGGTTGGGCTCGCGGGCCTTTTCCTTTTCTTTGGTCTCCATGCGCAGGCGGTACTGGTCCCAGGATTCCATCAGGAGGTCTCCAGAATGTCGACGATATCGAAGCCGAGCTCCCGGAGTTTGTCCAGCATCACCATGGCCGAGTTCTGTAGAGGTGGCAGCTCGAGACGGGTATCGGCATAAAGGACGGTCAGGCTCTTCGGAACCGGAACGTTGCCGTTTGCGATCAGTTGTGGCACCAGGCTGGCAAAGGCAGAGGAATCCTTCCCGCCGCTGTATGCGATTACCCAGTGATCATATTTGGCACCGTAGACCCGCAGGGAGTCGGTGGTGATAGCAATAGCCTCCGTCATCGTCTGGCGGTCGGCCTCAAACAAGGTCGGCTGTCGTCTTGCTTCCGTTACATCAGACATCGCGCTGTTTCCTTCCTCTCTCCTTGTAGGCCAGATCCATCTGCCGCTCCCGCTCGTACTCCTGCGCCGTGGCGATGGCGAGCTTCAGCGCCCGCTTGGCCTGAAATGGCGTCGTGGCTTCATTGGCCGTCAGCAGTTCGGTGACCACCCTCTCGGCCAGGATAATCTGGCGGGTGCGGGGATAGAGGTTCACAGCGCCTCCACCTTGACCAGAACCCCCGTCCGGTCCCCGTAGACCTTGCCTGTCACCAGGGAACAGACCTGGCTGTCGTCGTGGTAAACGACTCCTGTCAGGGCGTCCTTGACACAGCGCACCAGTTTGTCGAGATCCGGCTTGGAGACGTGCAGGTAGGGGGCGCTCGCCTTGACGATCGCTGTGTTCTTACCGCTGCCGAAGTGGGACTTGGGCCGTGGCAAAGTGAAGTGCAGGGTGAGGCGCACCGGGCCGACGGTGACGGCGGAAACCACCTGTTGCGCCTGGAAGGAAACCAGCGAGGCCCACGGCCTTTGCTTCTCCCGGTTATCCTGCAACACCTGGGCGCGGCCGGTGCGCTTGTTGACAAAGGCCTTGGCGCTCCCCTTGGGGACCGGGGTCCCCGGTACAAAAAATTGAATCATCACACTCTCTCCTTTACTGCCGCCCCTTACGCCCACGGCACCCGCCCATTTTGTTTATCCCAGAATCTTCACGTCCGTGCGCTCGGCCAGCCAGATCTTGATGTTGGCGAGGGTCAGCGGTGGATAGTCCTCCTTGTTGAACATCGGGTGTCTCCTTTCTCGGGTTGATGGGACTTACTCTGCATCATTCCTTCACCCCCAGGATGTCGAGGGCTAGGTCGATGGCCCGCTGCGGTTGCCAGTGGGGACAGGCAGCCTTCGGCGTCCCCTGAGCGGCCGGGGTGCAGTTCCACACCTCCCCCGTGTCGTGATTGTAGACCAGCGGCAGGTCGGCATTGTCGGCAAAGCAGGCACGAATCACCTGAGGACTCCTCTTCTAAGGCGGCTGGTCACCGTCTCCCACCGGGCACGCTCGAACTCCTCCCGCTTGTCGTACCCCTCAGGCCAGTCGGCGCGGCCGTCCAGTGCGTCATGGCAGGCGCTGCAGGCGTCCACCGCGTCGAAGTCGTCGGCCTTGATCCCCATGCCCGCGCCCGGACGGTGGGCCAGGGCGGTGGTCTTCTTGTCGCGGTTGCAGCAGGACAGTCGCAGGGTGCAGGGCTGATCCTTGGCGGCGTCCCGGTACTTCTTGGACTCCCAGCGCTGCCGTTTCGGAAATGCGTAGATGGCGGCCTCTTCGCTCATGCGGCCCTCCATGATCGGCCTGCTTTTATTTCGTAGATTGCATTACGGCTGACGGGATAATCATTGGCGATGCTGCCCCCGCCTTCCCCTGCTTTCAGGCGTTCCTTGATCTCGGCAACATCTTCTGCTGCCAACTTGCTTGCCGGTGACAGTTCGCCAGATCCGTTTTTAGGTCTTGGCGTCAAGCCGGTGGAGAATGCGTGTCCCATGTTTTCTTTGTGGCTGCACCATTCGAGGTTGCTTGAGTCGTTATTCGTCTTCACTCCGTCTTTGTGGTTGATGTGGGGCTTCCCTTCTGGGTTGGGTATAAACACCTCTGCAAAGACTCGATGAAGCAAAGAATTCTTTCTCTTCCTCCCAAACTTCAGGTCCACCCGTAAGTATCCGGCCCTGTCCAGAGTCGGGACCAAAAGCCTCCCCTTAAGCTCCCTGGTTGTGAAATTCCTTGACCTTCCACACGTTGATATCTGTCTGGTCAAGCTCCGCACCCGACAAAAGCTCGAGACTTCGTAAACTCCCTCCCATCCAGGAACTGGTCTCCACTCTTCTTTCATGCCGCCATAGCCTCCCTATAAACATCTTCCGGCCTTGGGAGATAAATCCCTTGGTCCATGTAATAGCGCTCCATGTCGCTCAGAAATTCCGTGAACTGTTCCTTGTTGGCCGTCGCCGTCGAAGTCAGGCGGAGTATTTCCTTTTTGAGGGCTTGGCCCTGGACCTTCATCCCCCTTCTGTAAACTTCTCGCACCGCTTCGATCATGGCCGCAAAGCCGCTATCGTCCCTTTCGTAGATCCGCACGAGAAACCGCTCCTTGTTCATCTCGTGGATCTCGTCTTTGGAGTGTCCGGTCTCCCCGGCGATGTGGGTATTCCAGACCCAGTACAATCGATGCTGCTGGATGGACCGGGCATCTTTGGCGATACGGATCTCCACCTCCCGTGGAGGGTCGAGAGGCATCCTTTCTACGATCTCCCGCAGGCGGTTGCGGTCCTGCTCGGTGCGAAGGACGGTCTTCATGCGCGGATCGCTTCGAGCTGAGTGATCAGCTGATCTACTTCGTCGAGAAGGGCGATGACCTCATAGCGGATCTTTTCGATGGCGGCGTCGTCCCAGTGCAGACGCCTAACGAAGAGCTGCAGATCGATCGGCATCCTCGGGTCGTAACTGACGAAATCGCACCACTGCCGCTTGCAGCAGTCCATCTGGAAGAGCATCTGGTTGACGTGCTCGGAGGGGACATTACCCGCCAGCATCCATTCGACATGGGTGGCGGTGTTGGGGCACTTGATCTCGCACATGCCGTCGCTCCCGATCATCCCGTCCGGAGAGCACCCGGCCATGGGGAGGTGGGCGTGATCGACGAAGCCGACCTGCTCCACGGAAGTCCCGGCTATGAACTCATAGGCTTCGCGGGCGAAGGGCTCCTGATCGATCCCCCACTGCATGGCCCCGTTGGCGAAGGTGTTGGTCTTCTGCCCCGTCAGGCGTTCGACGGCCAGCTGCACCCGGTAGTTCTTGCGCCCGGCCGCCTCCCCGCCATTTTTCAGCCGGGCCATGACATCGTTGATCTTACTGGCGGTCACCTTGCCCAAGCGGGCGGCAAACCATTCCTCAGTCCTCTGTTCGATAGCAGCGCTCATTACTTCGCCTCCTTCCGTTTTTTCTCCAAGGCCCGTACGGCGGCCACATAGTGGGCAGCGGGGATGTCGGTGATTTTCTCCACCCGCATGTATTTGCAAAAAGCTGCCACGTTGGCCCCCGTCTCGCAGATCAGGGCGTCGATATTGGCCAGCTGCTCGTCGTCCATGAGCTGGACCTTGGGCGCTTCGCTCTCCTTGGCGTCGTCGTCCTGGTCGGCCGTGGCCAGGCCGGTAATAGCCAGCAGGGTGTAGCGCTCCAGGTAGGTGATGGTCGAGGCCACCTGCTGGATGGCGTTCTTCTTGCCGGAGTCGTCTTTGCCGGCTTCCATCGTGACGGAGGTGGAGTGTCCGAGTTCGTGGGCCAGCCGGCAGGTCACCGATATGTTGCCCGCCTGCTCGACGTTCCACGAATGGGACAGCCCGTGTTTGCCCATGATGGGGATGATGGTCTGGACGATGTTGCCAAGGGTGGCGTGGGTGTAGCCGGTGAAGGTCCCGTCTTTGTTGGTGTAGCCGACCTTCTTATCCTTGACGATGTTGATCGTCTCCGACTTGAAGGCGGCGACGGCCCGGTGATAAGCCTTCTTCGACTCGTTCTCTTCCCAGCGCAGCTGAAGGGTGAACAGCTGCTCCATCTTTTCGATGGACGCCCCCGCCCCGCTGGCCTGCTGGATCAGGTCCATGGGCGTGATGGCCCTGGCCTCATGGACAATCATGTCTCTGTTGTTGTTCTCCGTGGTCATCGCGGCCTCTCCATCTCTCTTCCCCCATCGGGGTAGATCGTGATCCTCTTGTCGGTGATGCCGGCGCCCTTGCAGGTCAGGCAGATCTCGGGGAACCTCCCCTTGCAGCACCGGCACGGCTCATGCTCCAGAATCCGCCGCGGCTTCATGCCGTGGCCGCCTCCAGCGGCTCGACCTCTTCGGGCTCCTCGGCCATCTTCTCGGCCTGCATGACGATGAACTCGGCCAGAGCGTCGAACTTCTTCTCGATCCGGGCCATGGCCTTGTGCCCCTCGGCGGTGGTCAGGTTGGGAAACGGCAGGGCGCACAGGGATCCGGCCAAGAGCTTGAGCTTCTCCCGGTCCGGGCGCAGCATCTCCTGGCGCTCCTTGGCCATCCGCTCGGCCTCTTCCCGGTCCCGGCGCTCGCGCTCTTCGCGTTCCTGGCGCTCCTTGAGCTCCTGCTCGGCGCGAAGGCGAGCCTGCTCCGCCAGCTCCTGGCGGCGATTCTCCTCGTCCTCGGCGCGGATCTTGGCCAGGCGCTCTTCTTCGATCCGGCGCTTCTCGGCCTCCATGGCCTCCTGCTCCTCGCGCAGCTTGCGGCGCTCGGCCTCCATCCGCTCCTGCTCTTCCTGGATGCGGGCCTGCCGCTCGGCCTCCATCCGCTCGCGCTCTTCGCGTTCATGGCGCTCATTCTCCTCGCGGGCTCTCTGCTCGGCTTCGGCCTTCTCCCGGGCGAGGCGCTGTTCTTCTTCGAAGGACCGGCGCTCTTCGGCCAGCCGCTCCGCCTCCAGGCGCTGGCGCTCCACCAGGGCTTCGGCGGCCGTCTTCTGCTCCAAAATCTCCATGGCTTTGGCGGTGAACTCTTCGCGCCGCGCTTGGGCCTCTTCGGCCAACTCCTCATAGCCTTCGAGGTCGGCTTCCATCGGGAGTCCACCGAGCTCCTGCGCCGACATCGAGTGCAGGGAGAGAATCCGGGCGGCCCCATAGTTCCGCTCAATGCGGTCCCTGATGGCGTCGATCCGCGCCCGCTCCTTGGCTTCGGCTTCGGCGATGGTGCGAAGCTTGGCCTGGCGCTCCTCTTCCCGGCGGGCCTCGTCGGCCTTGATCAGGGCATCGAGGGGCTCTTCGATCTCGCGCAACTTCTCGATGATCCGCTTGGCCTCGCCGTCGACCCGGCGGCCGAACTCCAGAGCGTCGGCCTTCAGTTCCTTGCGCTTGTGCTCGATGGCCACCCGCAGCTCCCGGCATTCCCGTCGCCCGGCAGCGGCCATGGACCGCGAGGCGGTGTCCTTGATCTCCTGCAGGTCCTTGTACTTCTCGGCGATCTCGGCGATCTTCGCGTCACTGACGCCGTACTCCTTGGGGATGTTGATGTTCTGAATCGCTAATTCCATCTCTCTCTCCTTTTGGTGACTAGTCTCGCCGGCTGGCGAGGATCTCTTCTTCGATGGCGATCCGGTCCTGCTTGCTCATCTTGCGCTCCAGCCAGGGGGCGGGCCGTCCCCGACGGTCGCAGACGGTGAACTCGATCTCGCTGTAGCCGTAATAGTCCAGATCCGACGGGGCGGTGCTGGCCGGTCCCTTCCAGGGCGGGACGATGGTGCAGCTGTCGACTTCGATCAGGCATGGAATCCCGGCGATGCGTGCGTCGATCATTGGGCCTCCAGCAACCGGTCAGTTAGCGCCAGCATCTCGTCCGGCGACAGGGCGGTGAAGCCCATCAGCGCAACAGCCGCCACAAGCACAGCCAGCAGCACGACCGTAGCGATCTCCTCGTTGTAGCTCCGCCAAAATCCCTTCAGCGATCTCCTGTTCATCCTTGCCTCCATGCAATTGCAGCCGGTAAGCGGCGGCCTTCGCCCACTTCTCCAGACTCATGCCCGGCTCCTTCGTTCGTCGATGATCGAGCAACAGTTCTCGGCCAACAGTCCCATCACCTCATCACGGGAAAAGAGCCGCTCCTTGCCGATACCGCGCACCCGCATTAGCTGGCCAGCTTCTTCTGTTCCCGGCGCAGGTGGGTTTGAATGGCCTTCTCCGCCTCCTGCGCCAGCTTGGTCCCCTTGCGAGCCGCCAGGGCCTTCAGGTCCTTGTGCGATTCGGGGGAAATTCGAATCGGCTTCGATGCCGTCTCCATAGCTTTATCCCTTTCTCCTTGTAAAATTGTTACAGCTCGCCTCCTTTGTACTGTAATTTTTTTCCTATGTCAACAGAAAAAAGGAAAATATTTTACATGAACCGAGAATTAATTTACAGGCTGGCAGAAATGAATTACAGGAGTGAAATCAATAACTTAGCTATTGAAAGAAAACGCGGGCCGCCCTATACTTCGGGGATGGATAAGAAAAAAATCGGCATGCAGATAAAATTTTTACAGGGCGGGATGAAAAACCAGGAGATGGCCGACCTGCTGGGGGGGAAGCTCGACCGCTACCAGAAGTTGGTGACCGGGCAGATCGTCCCTCCGCCGGAGTTCGTGGAGACCCTGGCCGAGCGCTTCAACGTGAGCATGGACTTCATCTACCGGGGGATCGAGACGGGCCAGGAGGGGACGGGCGTCAGCGCCGACGAGCAGGACCTTCTCCAGGCTTACCGGGAATCGACCCCCATCGGTCAACGCGATATCCTGCGGGCCGCCCTGCGGGCGCAGAACGAAGCCCGCCACTCGTGACATATTCTGTCACACCCTTCCCTTACCATCCGAGGCGTCGTTGGTTTTGCTTTTCGGGAGGTGGGGTTTTGGAAGAAGAGTTATTGAAACTGGTAAGGAAGTTGGATCGGGAGTCGGTGGATTACCTGATTCGGATGGCACGGCGCGAAGTGCAGTGGTTGGAAGATCAAGGGAGGGAAGGATGCGGAAGGGAATAGTGTTGGTCGCCCTGGTCCTGGCCGGGTGCGCCGCCCTAGTCGCTCAATCGGCGGCGGCGTATGTAAAAAACAAAAGCCGCGGGCTCCTCTTTCTCTCCTCCCTCGAAAAACATCTCGAATAGATGGGCATCTTCAATAAACATCAGTGCATCTCCTGCGCCGTCTGGAGGAGAAAGGCGGGCCCGTGCCCCAAGTGCGCCGCGGCCCTGAAGAAGCGCGAAGCATTCTCCATCGACTACCGGGACAGCTCCGCAGGGTGCGGCAAAAAGGCCTATATTACTGGGTTTATGTGCGGCTGAGTCCTCCAGTTGCCTCCTCGAATCCGGGCAATGTTCACCGGAAGTGGGAACAGTTTTGGGAACAGTAAAAAAACCCCTCGGAGGCTGAGGGGTTGGCCGATGCCGGACTATCCGGGAGGCCTTATCTGTAGGCAATCAGCTGCCGGTAGCTCTCCATGCAGAGGTCGACGCAAAGGCTAATCATAATAACGGACCCCAAGGTTCACCGTCCCCGGGGTTCCGGCCCCCCCGAAGTTTACGAAATTGGTGAGGCGAAAGCCGTGATAGCGGGTTGGGCTGCGCGCATCAAACTTGACTCCGCTGGGGAAATTGGTTTCATTCAGAACGCCTGTGGCCAGGGCGGTTCCTGCCACGAAGGTGACGGTAAAAGCCAAAGTTCCCGTCACCAACCCGCTGTTGCCTGAAAAATAATAAACATCGAAGCTGCCACCTATCCCAACAAACCCGATCCGCCCGGCGTGTACAGAAAAAAGCTCTGCCTGCATCCCCCGTTGGCCCAGAAACGGCACGATAATGTCCGTTGTTCTCTCGACGGAAACCGGGATTATTTCCCGGGTGGCATACGGGTTGTCATACCACTTCTCCACATAGATCAGCGCTGGGCCGGTTTCGGTGGTAGCCGCGCCGGTGATCAGAAACTTGTCGGCGGACTCACCCGAGACAACGACGGCCGTCGAACTGAATTTAAAGGTCGTCGGGGAAACAATAGTCCCGGTGTTCATGAATTTGATTTTTACCGTGGCGTTGTGAAGGGCCAGAAGTTCAGCCCTTGCCCCATGGCGACCGGAGACAAACGCCGCATCCAACAGCGGGGTGTCCCCTGCCAGGGAGGAGCGGTCCGAAGTATAGAGATCCCCTCTGTTACCACGCAGCACCTTCTGCGGCTCCGAGCGGACGGTCAGCAGGGTGCCGCTCACCTCCGTAGCGGCGATGTAAACAGGCACACCAAAGCGCATCGCCATGTGTACGTCGTTGCCGACTTTGGCAAACTTGGAGCTTCGGCGCATCCCTGGCGCGAACAACCTGGCCGTCCGCTCCGCAAAGCGGCGAAAGCCGATATCGCTGAGATGCAGGCTGTCCGCCATCATCGGGGCTGCGGTGATGGGGTCTAAAGCATTGACCGCTTTATTGTCGATACGCAGCCCGAACAGGTCCATATGGCTGTCATAGACGGTCACCCGGTCATTGACGCCGATCCACTCCCGATACAGCGTCCGCATCCGCGCCGAGTATTCTGCAGCCTCATCAGCACTTGCCCAGGTCACGCCGGGAAACGATTCGTAGGCGAAAGGTTGCGGCATCACCAGCAAGAGGTGAGCGCGGGAGCCTGACAATAAAAAGGTCAGGAGTTTGGCAAAACCGGCCCGGGCGGTAACCAAAACCCCGGAAGTTCCCTGGGTGGAATCCTGGCTGAAGTCGTTCGTCCCCAGTCGCACAACGATGATATCCGGGTCGGCGTTGACCGCCGCCCAGGGGTTGCCCCGTGTCGTCACCGCCGTGGCGGTCGAGCCGCTAGGGATCCCAGCCAGCCAAGAGACGATTTGCGACCCGTTTAGGCCGATGTTGTAATTGGTCCACCCTTCCAGGGGTGCGCCGACCCCAAACCATTCGAGGTCTGCAACCACCTGCCAGGCGGTACGCCCAGCGACGTTATCGGTATTGCTGTCGCCTACCTGTGAAATGATGCGGCCGGTGGCGACGGCATCCGCCAAACTCCGCCCCGCACCGTCCCGGCGAAAATCAAGGGATGTAGTGCCGAGCGTGACCCCTTGCGTGATGCAGCGAAACATCGCCCCTTTGTTTTTATCGCCCGACAGCACCATGACGACGGCGCCGGCCAACTCCGCTGCCGCATCGCAATCAGATGAGCGCACCCACCCCCCAGTCGAGGCAACATAGATACCGTTGGCAGCGCCTGCATATTGATCCTTAACCAGCACCCGCATGCCATCGAAGATGGCCACGCCATCGATTGTTTGCTCGCCGGACAGGGTAATCGGCAGGGTCGTCGCAGCGGCGACCGGAGTCTTTAAATAGGCATTCCCCCCCACTCTCCCCTCGGCGTCATATTGTGCAACGGCACCGGCCACCGGATCCGTGGTGACGACGTATTCCCCCGCCGCGAGACCCGGGGAAAACAGAGCCAACCCCCCGGCTGCGTCGTATCCCTGCAGCTTGTTGGCACGAGCGGAGGCGGCAGGTAGAACCGCATTTGCCAAATCTCCTAGTGGGAACTTCAGCGCCCTGCTGATCTGGCCGGTGTGGGTGTCGATCTGTTCCTGCTCCTGCGCGATTGCCGCCACATTGGTGGCAATGTCGGTTTCGGCGGTGGCCATTCGCGTCTTCAGCCCGCCAATTTCGGCAGTATGGTCGGTCAACTCCCGGTCGCGATCCTGTATCATCATCACCTGGGCGTCGAAAGCGTCCTCGTGGACCTCGGGGTAGAAGTTGTTCCCCTGATTGCGGATGTCGGTCGTCTGCAAGGTGGCCGTGCGGCGCTTGACCACCAAGTCCACCCCGTTGGCCAGTGCTGTGGCGAGGGTCAGGCTCCCCCCGGTGTAGCTTCCCGCGCCGGTCAGGGTGTAGTCGTCCCCTTCGGTCAGCAGGACCGGATCTTCCAGGGACACGTCCGCCTCGTTGGGCGCGGCGATCCGATAGACCTTGATGTCATTGTTGGCCAAAAAGCACCAGGAGAAGGTGAACGGCCCCGCGCTGCCGGAGCCGTGGAACCTCTGCGAGCTGGTGGTCGATAGAACCGTCATTTACTTTCTCCTTTCACCGAATAAGAGGCCCTTGGCGATATCGCCGCCGTCCTCGGGCTGAATGTCGCCGCTCCATACGTCCCAGATGTAGCGGGTGGTGTTTCGCACCTGGCCGGTGGGCAGACCGAAAATGTAGCCGGGCAGGTCGAAGGCCTGGAAGACCAGATCGTCCACGTCCTTCTCGCCCTCGATGGTGTCGGCGATCTGGCCGGGGAGCCGGGCCGACATCTCCAGGGCTCTGGACAGGGGGGTCAGGGTGTAGCTGTAGCCGGAATCCCAGACGTTGGCCATGTCGCGCACGATGGGGACGGTCATGAAGGGATAAAGGGCGATCTTGCGCAGCGCCCACTCGGCCGGCTCTTCGTCGTCGTCCGGTCCCCGGTTGGCCAGCAGCTCGGCAATGACCGCTGGGGCCATGACCATGACGAAGCTCTTCCAGGCCACGTCCATGAAGCCGATCTCGCCGATGCCCTTCAGCCGTCCCATGTTGCGCAGGCGGTTGTAGAGGACGGAGAAGTAGGAATAGAACATGGTGAAGAGCTTCATCAGGTCGTTGGCACGCTGCACGGCCGACAGATCCTTCGCCCCGCCCGCCCCTTGCGAGAGTCTGACCGCCCGGTCCCCCGACTTGACCGCCTCGGCTTCGGCGAGCCCTTCCGCCTTGGCCTGCTCGTAGGCTCCCAGCCAGGTGGGGGTGGAGACGATGGCGTCGAAGAGTGCGATGCCGGAGAAGCTCTTGGACTGAATCCAGGCCCGGGCCCCCTTTTTCCCCATCAGCTTGCGCACCCCGTCGCGGATGTCGCGGTCCAGGGCGTTGGAGCGGTGGCGCATCTCTCCCGACTTCTCGTTGACCCAGGCCCGCGCCTGGAAAGGATGCTGGACGAATGTCCGCAGCCCCTTCGCCAGGTAGCGCCCCTTGACGATATCGAGGGATTGGGAGAGGCCGGCGATCTGGGTGAACATGGTGGTCACCCGCAGGCCCATGCCGACGATGGTGGCGTTGATCCGCAGGGAGGTCAGAAAGCGGCTCCAGAACTCGGTGCCGGTCTGGTCGATGTTGCGATCGTTGGCGACGGTGGCCAGCCACTGCTTGAGCATCCTGTGGTAGGCCGGTCCGGCCGTGGCGTTCAAGGTGTCCTTGAGTTTGGTCAGCAGGCGGTTGGCGTTGACCACGGCTTCGCGGTGGGTGATGTCGTGGATCACCTGGGCCAGGTGCTGGGGGATGATCTCCAGCGAGAGCAGGATCGGATAGGCGGCCTGCTCGATCCTGGCCTTGGTGTGCCCCTTCTCGGTGGTGGCTCGTACGTAGGTCGTATCGAAGAGCTTCTCCCCGCGGGCGTCGGTCTGCTTCTCGCCCGCCTGGGAATGCAGCGGATCGTAGACCACCGGATAGTAGCCCCCCTTGAAGGAGCCGTGCCGATTGTTAAACTCCCGCGCCTGCACCTTGGGCGGCTCCAGGCCGGTGAACCGCTTCTCCATGGCGGCGATCTCCGGCCACAGCGTCTCGATGGTGTCCCAGACGCTCTGCACGAAAGCCCAGTCGGAGCCGTCGAGGTGGGAGAGAATCTGCTCCGCCTGCTCCGGCGTCCACTGGTAGCCCTCCAAGAGCTTGGCATAGTTGGAGGCGTTGCCGGTGTTCAGGGCCACCGCCAGGATAGCCTGGCGGGTGAGCGATTCGCCCAGGGCGGGGATATAGACCTTCTCCACCAGCAGGCTCCCCTTCTCCTTGCCGTAGGCCTGGAAGAGTTCGGCGATCTTCTGGGTGTAGGTCTTCGTCAGGTCGAATTCTTTGGCCTGCGCCTTGGCCAGGGGCTCGAAGATCATCCGGTTCCAGGGACCGTTCACCGCCCCGCCGTCGAGCCATTCGATGAGCTGCTCGGCCTTGATCAGCGAGGCGTCCAGGCGCGAGAGGGTCTCCTTCTTCTTCTCAATCCAGCTGCGCGTCTCCTTGTCGATGGGGAGCTTCTTCGGATCGAAATGCTCATTGGCCGATGCCGAGAGCTCGCGGACGGCCTCGTTCAGCTCGATCTCCTCCCCCTCGATGCGGATGCGGTTGGCCTCGCGGGAGAGGTGTTCGATGTTCTTCAGGGCGTCCCGGACGGCCCGTAGCGCGTCGATGGAGAGGGTCTTGTAGTTGCGTCGGCCGATCTGGTCTAGCACCTCCTGGGGGATGGCCGCCTCCAGTCCCAGCTCCTCCTGCTGCCTGGCCCACTCCAGTAACGACTGGCGCTTCTCCAGAGTGCTCCGGGAGACGGCCTTGAATTCGTACTTCTCCAGGATGGCGTTGATCTGGTCGAGATAATCCCCGCCGGCCTTGCCGATCCGCGACTGGGAAGCGGGCTTCTCCAGGCGCCGGGCGTAATCGTAGATCTTCTCCGCTTCTTCGCGGGCCTTTCGCGCCTCGATGAAGAGGAAGTGATTCAAGAGCTGCTTGCGCTTCTCCTCGGCGGCGGTCGCATAGTCCTTCTTCGCCGCGGCCTCGAAGGCGAGCCGTCCCGCCTTCTGCTCGGCCTTCAGGTAGAGATCCGGGCGAATGTCCTGGACCGCCTTGGCCCCGATCAGCTGGGCAGCGAAGAGGCGAAAGGCCTGCAGGGGGGGGATGGCCTCGATCTCCTTGCGCCCCTCGCGCTCGGCTTCTTTCTGTTCTTTTCGGGCGGCCTGGACGAAGGGGGAGACTTCGCGCTGTTTCTTTCTCAGCGCCCGAAGCTCGGCTTGCAGGACCTTCCCCCGCTGGTCGGAGTGCACGGAATTCATCGCCTCGTCGGCGATGGAGCCGTCCAGCATCATGTCGCCGTAGAGCTCGCGCATGCGCACGTCGGTCTCCGCCTCGATGGCCTGCTTCATCGGCGGCGTGTTGACCATGGCCTGCACCATCTCGTCGCCGGAAGTAAAGCCGAAGACCTCGGCTGCCTCGTCGGGGTGCATCCCCCCTTTTTTCGTATAGACCCGCTGGAAGGCTCTGGGGAGCCTCTTGACGAAAGCCTCCCCGTACATCTTCACCAGGGCCGCCTTGGCGATCTTGAACCCCTCGGTGGCGTTCCCCTCGAAGTCCTCCCCCCGGGTCAGGAGCTGGAAAGCCTGATAGACGGGATTCTTTTTCGCTTCGGCTTCGACCTCGGCGCGGACCTTGACCCGCTCCTCCTTCCACCACGCCTTCTGCTCGCGGGTCAGCTCGGCCATCAGCTTCTGCTGCAGGTCGCGGGCGGCCTCCTCGTGGGCAACTTCGGCGATCTTGCGGTAGGCGGCGAACCCGGTCTCGCTCATTCCCGCCTCGGCGGCGTCGGCGAACAGGGGGGCGAAGCTCTGCATCTGCTCGGCCTGGCGGATCTGCTCGTCGGTGGCCAGCAGCCGGTCCATGACCTGGCGCACGTCCGGGTTCAGGGTGACATTGAGGTTCTTCAGGCTCTTGTAGATCCGCAGCAGCCAGGCCTTGAAGCGCTGGAAGACCGGTGCCAGCTCGGCGGAAGGGGCGTTCCCCTCCAGAATGTAGGCCTCGACCCCCCGGGCGAAGGTCTCGTGGGCGGCGACGGGGATCTCCTTGTCGGGATCGATCCCCAGCCAGGCGGCGATGCTCTGCCAGTCTTCTTTCACTTGATCGGGGGCATTGTCGCGGAAGGCGTCCTGGCGCAACTCCTCCAGCCAGGCGTGTCCCGATTCGTGCAGGAAGGTCGAGAGGTCCGCCTTCTCGAAAAAGGAGATCTCGCGCAGGCCTGGGCTAAAGGTGATGGAGCCGAGCTTCTCGGAAGAGAGGGTCTGGAAGAGCTCCCGCTCCGCCTGGTCGATCTCCTCCTGCTGCTGCTCGTCGGGCCGCTCCCCGTACTTCTCCCGAAGGTAGGCGAGGTGCTCCTTGAGCCTCTCGACGACGGCCAGAAGGGTTTCGGTGTCCTGGTAGAAGGTGGCGCTGGTGGGCATGACACCCATTTCGGCAGCCGACTTGCCACCGGCCAGAAGATCCAGGGGCCGGATATTCGAGGCGTTGCCGAAGCGGGCCACGTTCTCGGCGGCGGCGCTGTCCTCGCTCTTCTCTACCTGGACGATCATCGCCGCGGCGTTGGACTGGCTGGCCGCCCGCAAAAGCAGGGCCGATCCCCGGGAGACATCCCCCTGGCGAAGCTTGCCCATCTCCTCGGGAGTCATGGCCACCCAGGCGACGGGGGCGTGCTTGTTGTTGACCAGCAGGATCCCGTCCCCTTTTCCGCGCAGGTAATCGGCGGCGGCGTCGGCGCTGGAGATGGCCGCCTCGCTGCTGCGGGCCATGAGGCGCGAATCCATCACCGGCACCTCGCCCCGCCTGGCGGCGGCGGTCGCCCGGCCGGAACGGTCCACGGCGCCGGTCGTGCCGAGGGCGGTATAGTCGCCGTCGCGGCCGATGATCACATGGCCGGAGAACTCCACGCCGGAATCCTGAAGCAGGTCGGCCAGGCGGGAGGTGATCCCCTTGTCCTCGCTGGAGGGGGTGGTGATGCCGGTGGGGTGGTTGTGGCCGAACCAGACGTGCTTCGCGCCAGGAACGTCCAGGATGGCCCCGGCGAAGACCTTGGGGTCGACGATGGAGGAGCTTGCGCTGCCGGTGGAGACATCGAGGATGGCCAGGGGCTGGCTCTCTTCCCCGGTGACCAGGACGGCAAAATTCTCCTTGGCCTTTTTGCGCAGGGAAGCCAGGACGTGGGCGGCGTCGGCGGCCGACTCGATCCGGTCTAAACCGACTCGGAAGGTTCCGGTCTGGATCTGATCGACGCGGGCGGCGAGTTCGGCGCGGATTTTTCGGGGGAGGGAGGAGCCTTTGGGTCGATAGACCGATACGCGGCCTGTGGGCTGAACGTCCCCGTCTCCGGCGGCGTCGTCCCGTCCAGAAGCGTTTTGCTCTTCTGGTGGTAGCGCATCGAAATCAAATTCGGCTTGCTCTTCATTGACGGCTCCTTCGGAGAGCATACCATATTCGGCGGGCGCTTCGAAGGCCTGTCCCTGATCCAGAACCTTGCGCACCTGCTCGTTGTCCATCGCGTCCAGGTCGACCCCCATGGACTGCAGATACTGCTGGAGCTGTTCCAGGTCATGGCGCTTGGCCTCGGTCTCCAGATCCATCCGCCCCTGGGCGTAGACGGGAGTGCCGCGCAGCTCGTTATCCACCGCCTCCAGAATTTCGGAGGTGGTCGGTCTCTCGGGGAAGTAGCCCGCCTCCCACAGCAGTTCCCCCGCCTTGTCCAGGGCAATGCCGTCTTCGCGCAGCAGCTTGCGGGTGAAGGGCTTGCGCCCCTTGTCCACGTCCATGGATGCCAGATCCCCGCGGTCGTCGGCAATGCCGCGCTCGCGCATGAACTCCACTAGGGAAGGTCCATGATCGGCAAAGGGCAGCTCGCCGGAGCGCAGGGTGTCGAGATAGGGATCGATGGAGGTGTTGATGGTCCCGCGCTGCAGGACCTCCGGCAGCGGCCGGGTGATTTTCAGGGGGGCCTGCTGGTAGAGCTCGAAGGCGTCCATGCCCAGGCGCTCGGCCCGGGCCCGGTACCTGGCCTGCCACAGAAGGGCCTCGCGCTCGGCGGTCGATCTCTCGCGGCCGATGCCGATCAGCTCCCCGAAGACATCCTCGTAGACCTGGCGGGAGGAGTCGGACTCTTCAACCTCCTCCACCAGAGAGCCGAAGCGCTCGGCGGCGGTGGCCTGGAACTCCTCGGCCTCGCGGGGGGTCATCTGATCCTCGCGCAGGCGCACGTCGCGCATCAGCTCGCCGTGATATTCGGAGGCCGCGAAGCGGGTGGCGTACTCCTCTAGGGGAATGACCACATCGCTGCCGGTGGCCAGGGCCTCGGCATAGTTGAGCCCCTGCGCCATCTCGTTCGGATCGATCCCCCGCTCCTGCCAGAAGGTCTTCCACTGCTCGGCGGGGACATAGATGTTCTCCACCGGCCCGCCTTCCTTGATCCTCGCCACCAGCTCCTTGAATTTCTCCGGCAGTCTTTCCCGGAGTTTCGAGGCCTGGGCGGTCTCGCCGAGGGCCTGCATGAACTGCTGGTTCTTCTTCGCGGCTCTTGCCGCCTGCAGATCGTTGTTGAGCGAGATCCCAGCGCCGGGCAGGCCCAGCCAGGCCATGCCGGAGGCGGTCTTGGAGGCGATCTCCCACAGGCGAGAGGCGACCTCTTCCGGGGAGGTTTTTTCGAACTCCCCTTCGCTGGCCATCTTGGCCATCTCTTCGGCCAGCACGTTCACCGTCTCCTGGGCGATCTCCTGCCCGGTCTCGGCGGCGACCTGCGTCCCGTAGGCCACAGCAAAGCGGCCGGCGGCCCGGCGGGCGGTCAGTTGCGTAACCCCCTCGGCGGCTTTGGCGGTGATGGCCCGCTTCAGCGCCTTGCGGTAGGGAGCGGTGATGATCTTCAGTCCCAGCCCTTCGATGGCGGCGTTAACCACCCCCACCGTCTGGGCGGCAGTCGCGGCGGTACCTTCGTCCAGGGCCTCGCCGTTCTCCCCGCGGATCTGCGAGAGTCCCATAAAAGCATGGCCCGCTTCGACCTTGCGCGTATCGTTGAGAAAGCCGGTGGTCAGGCCGACACCGAAAGCGGTGGCGAAGGCGGTCGGAACGGTGATGATCTCCTCGGGCAGCAGCGCTTGCGGTCCCACCTGCCCCAAGACGGCGGCCGTCCCCCCGGCGGTCATGCCCGCCCCCAGGGCCAGCGGCAGCGACTTGGCGGCGGTGTCCCACATCTGGCCGGCGATCTGCGCGGCGTCGAGCAGGCCATAGTCGCTGGCCCCCTCGATCATCCGCTGCGAGGAACGCACGCTGCGCTCCAGCGTCTGGAAGCGGTCGGCCTGCTCCAGGGAGATCTCCCCGGCCATGCGGGCGTGGGAAAGCCGTCCCTGTTCCTGCTGCTCGCGGCCGGAGCGAAAGGCGGTGACCAGCTTCTCCAGGGCGGAGAGGTTGGCAAGGTCGTCATGGGCGACGGCGGCATTATCCGGCAGGGTGACGAATTCGGCGGTCTTCGGGGCCTGCTGGGGGAGCTGCTCGGTGTCGATCAGGGCGGCCCGGCGTCGGCCCTCGGCTCCCCGGTCTTTGCGCAGCGCCTCCACCGGCAGACCGGTCTTTTGCGCGAGTTTGTGCAGCCCGGCCTCTTCGTCGGGGTTGCTGTCGAGGGAGGTGTAGATCGACCCCTTGAGCTGGAGGTTCTCCGGCTTGAAGGAGCGATCGATGATGTCGTCGTAGATGTCGGCCACTTAACTGCCTCCCCTTTTTTGCGCCTCCAGGTAGACCTCCCGGATCGTTGCCTCGGTGACCGGGATGCCCCGCGTCTTGAGCTTCTGGGTGATGGCCGCCTGGTCCTTGGCCGGTACCCGGATTTTCTCCGTGTCCGCCTCGAAAGCCGGAACGGACTTGTCGATGGGCCACCAGTTCACGTCCTGGGAGACTTCGAACAACAGGCCCCGGGCCATGTTCGTGATCTCCTCCTGTTTGGGGGCCTTGCCGTTTTCCGTCTCAAAGGCCTTCATCCGCCGGTTCATCGCCTCGTAGAACTTGGCGTAGCGCTCCGGGTTCTTGTTCTGGGTGATCCCCACCGCTTTCAAGACCGTATCGACGGCCGCCTTGTTGGTGAGGATGGTGATCTCTTTCTCCCCTTTGCCCTGGCGGATGGCTAACTGATCGGTAATAAGGTCCTTGTACTGGCCTTGGTTGAGTTTCCCCTTCACCAGCAGGGAGTCGAGATTGATCTTGGTGAGGGTCTTTGGGTCGGTCTTCAGCAGCCCCCAGGTGGTGATCTGGTCGGTCGACGGCTGGGAGCCCTGGCCGGTGGTCATGCTGGAGAGGATCTGTTCCACCTTCTCCGGCGCCACCTGCGCCAGCCGATTCCAGTCGGCCTGGGGCACGTCCCCCCGACGCGGTACCCCGCCGGCCAGCTTTACCTTGGCGATGGAGGCATAGACGGCGCTTTCGGCCGCGTCGATGGCCTGCTTGTTGGCTTCTTCCCGGGCGGCGTAGAGCCCCTTGATCTCGGCTGAGGCCGCCTTGACCACGTTGGGGTTATCAGGGTGTCTCTCCCGCACGGTCTTGAGCATGTCGGCCAGGGGAACATCCTCGCCTGCCCCGTAGAAGATCTCCCCGGCGGCGTCCATCCCCTGCTGCGCCTCGGCGAGGGGCTTCAGGGTCGCTTCGATCTTGGCGGCATCATCTCCGGTCAGACGATCTTTGTTTGCTTCGAAGTACGCCTTGGCCCTTAGCGGAGAGTCCTCGGCCAGCCGCCCGATGACGGTCTTATGCATCATCGAGGTCAGCAGTTCGCGGCGCTGGTCAACCGCCTCGCGGGGGATGGAGGCATTCTCAGTATTGCTTTCGATTACCCCGAGGCCGAATCTCAATTCCTGCTCGATCCGCTGCGGGTCGTTGTAGTAAAGAGCGACGTTGTTCAACGTGGATTTGAGGGCCGCCTCATTGGCCTGTTTGGCGTACTTCTCGCTCTCTGTGCTGATATGCCGCTGCAAGTTGGTGTTGAGGGAGTTGCGCCTCTGCTGGGCAAAGAGACGGAAGGCCTTGCGCTGCTCCTCGTTGGGGATCTGTGCCTCTTGCTTGCCGATGTAGAGGTCATAGTCGGAGAGCACCTTCTCGGGCAGGCCGAAGACCTCCTTGCCTTCTCTGCGCAAAAACCCTGGGCTATCGTCCGTCCCCCAGGTGAGTTCCGTTTCCTTGGTGTCGAGACCGACCCGCCTCTCCAGGGTGGCGGTAGCATCGGCGCGATCCTTCTCCTGCTTGAGCACCGAAAGGTAGTCCCCGGAAGCCTGCCCCAGGCCCCGGGCCAGCCCGCCACCGAAGGCATCCGGTCCCACCCCTTGGGCTCTGGGGGTCTGCAGGGCGGCGGTCTTCTCCGTCGGCTCGTAGCGCGGCACGGTCGGGGTGGTGAGGATGGCCGCGCCCCTCATTCGGGTTTCCGGCCGTCGCTCCATGTGGCTCCGCACTTCTCGCAGACGATCCGCTCGTCGGGAGTCTCCGGGTCGGCGATTTTCAATGTTCCGTTGCATAGTCCCTCGCTGAACAGGTCGGCGGTGTATTGCAGGGGGCACCTCACAGGTTCTAGACGCCTCTGGCCACGTAGGCGGAAGCGACCCGATTGATCCAGAGCAGCACCTTGGAGGCCTCCACCTTGGCCTGGCCAGGGTCTTCGTACCCTTTGCCGTCGAGGTAGGCGGCGATCTCTTCCTTGGCCGCCGCCAGCAGAACGCGCAGGGCGATCTCCTCATCAGGAAAAAGAGCGCTCCAGTCGATCTGTCCGACGACATACTCCTCCAGCTCGTGAAGGATGGCATCCCCGGTGATATGCTGGCCGGCGGAGGCGGTGATGGCAACGGTCCGCGGTGCCCAGCTCGGGTTTTTGTCGAGGACCCGGCCGGTGGCAATGGTGACGGCCAGCTCGGCGGCGACCTCGTTGTTCTCGATGGCCTTGCCGATGGGCGAGCAGGCGGCGGTGAAAAGAGCGGCGATGGTGATCATGGCGATGGGGTACTTCATGCGGCTTCCTCCATGGTTTCGGGGGGATTCTTCCCGTTCCAGAATGCCGGGCCACCAAAGACCCTGACGGCTTCGTAGTATTTCAGGGCGCGGCGGCGGCGAAGAGCGGCGAGCCATTCCCAGCGGCTGCCGGACTCGATCAGCCGCAGCAGGTTGTTCAGAAAAACGCGGTCGGCCTCGTCCTTGTCGGCGATGGTTTCACCGGCCAGGTACATCCAATCATGGATGTTGCAGGCCTCGCGGATGTCCAGCCCCCACATCGTCTCGGGAACCAGGAAGCCTTTCCATCCCCCGGTGCCGCAGCCGTTGACCGCGATGGCGCGAACTTCCTTGGAGGCGGCCCGATAGGAAGGCGGAGCGAAGAGTCCAAGAATCTTATTCAACACGCTATCCCTCCATCTGAATGTGGGGACCGTCGACAAACGTCTTCCAGTCGCCCCCCCAAGTGATCGAGACCCCGTACTCGCTGGCGGCATGCTTAAACGCCGCCGCCACGTCACGGTAAAATTCGAGGTCCCAGGTCAGCTTCCCCCCGACGAAGACGGCAAAATCCACAGCCTTGCCGGTCAGGTGGTAGCTGTGCAGGGTGGTGGACTTGCCTTGCGCGGCCAGCTCCTTCTGCCGCTCCTTGTCGCGCAGCCCCTCGGTGATGCCGAAGTCGTGAGGCGACAAGAGAAGGGCGCGGTAGCAAACCGCGATGAGGTCGGGGTGGACACCACTCAGGCGCTCCTTGCTCCTTTGACTGAACCGATGGTTCTTCACTCTGCCCCCTATGCGGTTGCGGCCTTGTAGCCGAAATAGGCGTTGGAAGCCCCGCCGAGGAAGGTTCCCCCGGCGTTGAGAACACCAGACCGGCCGGCCATCTTGCCCTGATAGCGGTCGAGAGTCCCTTGCGTCTGGTAGCCCCAGGCCTCGCGGCGGGCGTTGTTGACGGTGGTCAGGGCGTCGAGTTCTCCCAGCCCGGCCGTCTCGGTCAACAGCGCCAAAGGCGTGCCGGAGTTAATGTCCACCCCGCTGGCGGCCATCCCTTCGGCCTGCTGGGCGGCGATCCGGCGGGCGCGGTCGCGCTTGGCGGCGGCCTCGGAGGCTCCTCGCTGGGCGGCGTCCAGGGCTCGGTATTCGCCCATCTTCTCGTTGTATTTGCCGGCCTTCTTCTGCGTCTGCCCGCTCTGATAGGTGGCATAACCGGAGACGGCGGCGCTGGCCACGGCGGCAACGGCCCCAATGATGGCGGGGTTGCAGGTGATAACGGTCGCACCCTTAATGATGTTCATGCAGACCTCCTCAGTTCGAAGCGATAAAACGGCACACCCTTGCCGAGAAGGACCGGTTGCGGCGCAAACTGGAAGCCGAGCCACTTCAGCCAGGCGATGGCCCCGTGATTGAAGCTGGCCACATAGTTGATCAGCACCGGGAAGTGGTCGAGCATCCGGGCCACCTGGGGGCGGCAGCGGCGCAAAAACAGAAGGGCATGTTCGTCCAGTCGGTCGGTGCCGATCAGCCAGGGGCGGCCGGTCTCGGGGGTCAGAAAGCCGGCCGGAGCAACGCCGAACATCGCCAGGGGAATATCGTCCACCAGGCCAGTCCAGACCGCCGGAGAGAGGTCGAGCCCGGAGCGCATGGCCCGCTCTGGGGTGGTCAACAGGGCGGAAAACTCGCGCCGGTCGTCCTCGCGCACGCGGGCGGCGATGGCCGGAATATGCTCGGGAATCGCTTGAACGATCTTCGCCCTCATGACACCACCACCTGCGGAATGGCCGCCAGAATGGTGGCCGGCAAGGGGTCGGACTGGCGAATGAAGATCCGCCCGCCCCGGGACCAGTCGGAGAGCACGTTCATCTCCAGCGGGCCGGTCACCTCGGCCACCGGGTTGTCGTAATAGCCGCTCATCTCCGGTTTGACCTCCAGCAGGTGCGCGGCGTCCGGGCCGATAAACAGCCCCCGGGTCTTCTCCACGATCAGCTGCACGGCGCCGATGTTCTTCCATTTGTCCTGCAGCGTCTGCCCCTGGGCGTTGATGTCCAGAGTCTCCAGATCCGCCTCAATGGGCAGGCCGGCATGGACCACCACCGCCGGGGTCAGTAAGGCAACCTGCCCCTCGGTGACGACCTGCTGCGGGGCGACGTTGCCGTCGGCGAAGATCGAGACGGTCTTCCCCTCCAGGTGCGAGAGGCCGGTGAAGGTGTCCCGGCCCACATCGAAGCCGGAGCCGGTTCGGCACTCCTCGGGGACGGTGCGGTTGGGCAGGACCAGGCCCTCGGTGGCGGAGACGTAGGTGATGATGGTCAGCCGCAGCGACTCGCCGTCATCGTCATGCAGAACGATCACGTCCCCCTCATCGGCGGCGCCGGAGAAGAAAGCCCCGTCCGTGGTGAAGGTCAGGGTGTCCTGATAAGTCCAACCGCCAGAGGTGGTCAGGGTGAAACCGATCCCCGCCCCCATATTGCGGCCGTCGTAGGTCAGGGCCGAGTCGACAAAGACCGCCTCGCGGGTATCGGTGACGAAGCGGCTGGTGAAGCGCTCCACGTATCGCTTGGTCTGGCCGCCGATCTGCCGGCGGATCACCGCATAGAGGGCGTCTTCCCCCCCTTCGGAGAGACAGCAGACGCTCTCGAAATGGCCATCGGTGTCGTGCCGGTGCCAGCCGATCACCTCCTGGTCGGGCATGTAGGTGAGCCCCAGCAGCTGGCCGTCGTCGGTGACGATCCACACGCAGTTGAACGGCGCCTCCTGGTAGGCCCAATCGACCACCGTCTTGCCGAAGAGCAGATGACTGGCGGTGATGGTCAGGTCCCGCCCCCGGTAGGAGTCGGAGTCGAAGAAGTAGGAGAGGGAGCGAATCGCCCCGCCCTTCTCCTGGACGAACAGGGCGTTATCCCCCACCACCACCGGGGGGACGTGGGAGGCTCCTCCTTTGGCCTGGAACTTGGCCAGGGGAACGAGGTTGCCCTGCTCCTTCTGGATCTTCCAGGCCCCGTAGGAGGTCAGGGCCACCAGCTCGCCGATCTCCACGAAGTGGCGGATCTCGTTGACCTGCTTGGAGTTGAGATTGAAGACAATGGCGTCGTCGTCCAGCAGGGGGTTGGACTGGCCGAAATCGATATAGCCCGCCACCCGCGACTGCCAGACGGTCTGCGGCCGGCCGATAGAGCCGCCGAAGATCTGCCGCTGCTGATGGTAGACGGTGGTTGCCGGGTGGCCCTGCTCGCCTCCCCAGGCCTCCACCGCCCATTTGTAGGTGTTGGTCCCGGAGAGGGTCTTGACCGCCGTGCCGCCACCGCCGTAGCTGCCGCTGCCGATCACCCCCGACAGCTGGAAGCTGTTGACGTCGTTGACGATGATCTGGGCCGAGACGTTGATGCCGGTCATGCCGGTGACCCCGGAGATGCTCACGTCGTCGCCGTCGGAGAATCCGTGCGCCGGGCAGGTGACCACCGCGTTGGTGGCCGGCGAGATCAGCCCCCCGCCTCCGGGGTCGTAGACCGCCTCATTCCCCGCTACCACGTTGGTGATGGCGCGGGTGATGTCGCCGTTGACCGCTGAGTCGGGCAGGCGCGAAAGGACGGTGGCGGCGACTTCCGTCTCGGAAGTGAAGGCGGTAATGCGCACGATGCCGAAGCCCGAATGCAGGTAGCGCCAGACCACCCCCGGGTCGCCGTCGTTCTCGATCCCATCCAGCACCGAGGGACGCACGGTGCCGGTGGTCCCGGCCTGCACAGCCTGGTAGTAGGAGACGCCGGCCCGGCGGATGTCGTTGATCTTCATCGCCTTCTGAACTTCCCAGCGCGGCGTGGAGATGTCCGGGGACTGCTCGAGATAGAAGAGCCTGCCGACCATCGCGGCGGTGAAGATGCCTGTGGCGGCGGTCAGGGTGATGTCGCCGGAGTAGCCCGAGGCGTAAAGGGTCAGGGTCTTGTCGACATTGATATCGAGAAACGGCCCTTCGACGTTGGCGAACTCGGCCAGGGTCCAGTCGGTATGCGAGAAGCGCGACAGCTGCCGGGTGCGGTAGTCAGGATGGCAGAGGGTCATCACGTCGATGCTCTGGGTGACCTTGAGCGCGAAGATGTCCGCCTCGCCCCAGGGGGTGGCCAGCTCCACCGGCTCGCCAGCGCTTTCATGCCCCACCGGGTAGACCACCAGAGCGCCGCCGGAAAAAAAGCGCAGGGTGTTGTGGCCGAACTCCAGGGCGTAGGTCTGGGTGGTGGAGACCTGGAAATCGATTAGCCGCGTCTTTCTGGCGTGGTCTTTGACGCTGCCGGCGAAATAGCTGCCGGAGCGGTTCATCACCCCACCGTAGGGGCGCACGATGAAGTTGCGGCAGGTCTTCAGCGCCGTATAGTAGCGGGCCAGATCGATCCGCCCGTAGAGACTCGGCGAGAGTTCCCCGGTGGTGAAGGACGGCTGGGAGACGGCGATGGGATTGTTCATCTACCACCTCACCCGCTCGAATTCGGAGAACGGATCCTCGTCCGCCCGCTCCTCGTTGAGCATCTTGGCCAAAGTCTCGAACAGCTCCTTCTCGTACATGGCGGCGGCGTTTTTGGCGTAGTCAATCCCCTTGGCCAGGGGAATGGCGATCTCGGCGGCAATGGCCCAGGCCAGAGTGGAGGTTAACTTGGCGGAGAAGCGCACCGGATTGGTCACCCGCACGGTGTATTCGATATTCGCCTCCTCCCGGTCGGTGCAAATCGTCAGGTTGCCGTCCGCCCCCTCCACCAGCTCGTAGGGAACCTGGTACTGCTGCATCCACTGCCGATAGAGATTTTGCGAGAGTCCCGAGGGGACCGGCGGCAGGACCGAGCGCACGGCCAGGCAGTCGGTGGGGTATTGGTAGCGGTAGGCCCAGCGGTCGGGGGCGCTGCCGGTCAGCTGCAGGTCGGCGAACTTGCGGGCGAAGGGCCAGGGGGCCGCCTCCAGAACCTTGTCCCGGACGTTTTCATAGACGCCGTTGCAGACGATGGCCTCCTTGCTGCGCTCGGTGAGGCTGGTGATGGTGGTGGTCACGCCGATGCGAAACAGGGCCAGGTTGCAGAGGTCGACCTCGGATTTCACTTACTCCTCCGTCGTATTGGGATAGCGGGCGTTGAGGCGCTCGTTCATCTGCCCGGTTTCCATCCCCATCTCAGTGACCTGCAGGGCCATGCTCCGGCGGACCTCCTTCCCTTCCATCTCCTCTTCGCCGCAGCGGGTCACCTTGACCGTGGCGACGATGGTCAGGCTCTGCCCCACCTTGGGCAGGCTCTCGATCCCCAGTGCTTTTATCTGCTCGTTCTCCAGGTGCAGCTGCAGCCCCCACGGGTAGCGAGGGGACTCCATCTCTGCTGGCATATCTGCGGCCTTGCCCTGGCCCTCAGGCAGTTCCATACTGGTCATTTTCATGTGTCGCTCCTCTGGTAATAGGTCTTGCAGCCCTTGATGTCATGCAGGGTCTCAATGGCGGTCAGGGTTCGGTCGTGGTCTTTGCGACTGTTGTAAAGTTCGGTGATATTGTCCTGCACCCGCTCCAGGGTCTCGGCGGCGCGGGCCTGGTTCTCGGAGGCGCGGGCCATCATCAGCCCCTGATCCTTGGTGGTCTGCTCGTTGTCCTCGATGCGCTTGGTATATGACTTGACGATGATGCCAATGCCGCCGATGTTGCCCAGCGCCATGATCAGACCGACCACCACTGCCGAAGGATCTATGTCCACAAACTCACTCCTTTCAAATCGTCTGTTCAATGGAGGGCCGGAGGGGAGAGAGGTCCTCCGGCCCTCGATGAACAGGCGATCAGATGACGTCCTGATCCCCCGTCCCGCCTTCGGGTGGCGCGGTCTCCTTCTTGGCCTCGGCCAGCAGTTCGGCCAAGGTCTCGTTGGAGGCGTTGCCTCTGAACTCCACTCCGGCCGCCGTCAGTTCGGCCATGGCCGCCTTGCGGTCGAAGTCCTTGGGCTTCTCGGGCGCGGTCTCCTTCTTGGCCTCGATCGGCCGCCCCTTCTCGTCCAGTTCCAGCTCCTGGAGCGACCCCTCAATAAAACAGAGCTTTTTCATATCTAATCTCCGCTAATGGTTGCCCTTAGATCCCGTCCGGGTAGGCTTTCCAGCCGTTGGGGTCCTTGGTGAGGAAGGCGTTGACCTTGCCGGCGGTCAGCGCCGCCGTGCCGACGGTGGCCAGAATGCCAAGATACCGCTCGTAGGTCCCAGAGGGCAGCGCCACCATGACCGCCCTGTAGCCGGTCACCAGATTCGCCTTGCCAATGGCCGCCGTTTTGAAGTGGGACGTAGCGCTTCCATCCACGGCGATGGCCGCCTGGGCATCGGACGCCAGCTCGAAGGCGACGGTGGCATCCCCGGCCGAGGTGACGGCGGTGTCGACCTGAATGCACAGGTACAGCGGTTCACCCTGGCCGATATCGCGGGAAGCGGCTCCCAGATCGATCACGTCGCCCACCAGCTTGGTGGCCGCGCCAGTGGTGTCCAGGGCGGTGGCGTCGGCAAACTCCAGGCGCTCGTCCAGGATCATCCCGGCTACCCCGACCAGGGCGAGGGCCGGATGCACGAAAAAGGAAAGGCCGACAGCCAGAACCAGGCCGATCACCGTCAGCCATCCGAGTTTACTGAAGTAGTTTTTCATCGTCTTTATCTCCTCTGTAAAAGGGTAAAGGGGGAGGGTCACTCCCCCTTATCGGTTTAGACCACCTTGGCTTCGGTGTTGAACAGCTGGTCCACCCGGCGGATGGGCACGCCGTCGAACATCGGCAGGTGGACGCGGGCGCCGTTGGCGCGGGTGAGCTGCTCGATGGAGAGGGTGCTGTTGACCGTCTTGTTCATGATCTGCCGACGGATGAAGCCGCGCACCGTGCGGTTGCAGTAAAAGGCGGTGCGGCCGGCGTTCATGTTGGGGATCAGGTCCAGAGACTGCGCCATCAGGTCGAGCAGGTCGCCCCCGGTGGCGGCGTTCTTGGTCAGAGCGGCGGCGTCGATCTGGATGCGCACGGCATAGCGCCAGTCCTTCACATGCAGGCCGAAGTCCCACTTGATGTGAGAGCGGAAGACCTCCATCAGGCCGTCGGCGTTCTCGGAAGTCACCTCCCCCTTGTCATCGGTTGAGATCCCCGCCTTGCTCCCCTTGGGGAAGATCCCGTGCAGGGTTTGCGGCCCCCAGGTCAGCAGCCAGATGGAGGTGTTGGTGGCCCCGCCGCCATTGGCGGCGCCAGCCAGGATGTTGCTGCCGTTCTCGGCCGAGGTGCTGTTGAAGCGCGGCGCCAGGCCGGTGAAGCCCTCGGGCTCGGTTGCCTCGTTGCCGTAGAAGACGTAGCGCGATAGCTTCTGGTTGAAACCCTGGATATGCGCCATCTCCTCGTTGTAGCGGAATTTCTTGACGTTGCCCGACAGTTTGGCCAGCGTGGCGTCGACCTCGGGGTAGGCCTCCATCATGCCGCAGTTGTCGGTCACCTGGACGTAGGCGCTCTTGGACGGCTGGACCCGGCCGTAGAGCTTACGGAAGGCGGGCTCGCAGATGCCGGCCCGGATCGTTCCCCGGTGGCCGGTCGGCAGGTTGCCCTCCATCATGACGAGATCATCCAGACACTCGTTGTCCTGGTCGAGGATCTCGATGACATCGGCCACGCTGCCATCCGGGTTGAGCTGGGTTTTGAGGTCCAGCAAGGTCGGGTGGGTGGTCGCCATGGTCGAGGTGATGACCGCAGAACCCCTTACAATTGCTACTTTCATGGTTGTGCTCCTTCCTTTTGGGTTAGTCTTTTGTGTTCGGGTAGCGGGCGTTCAGCTTGTCGTTGAACCCGCCCTGGCCTCCGGTGCCAGGTATTTCAAAGGTGTCTTCGCGCATGTGCTGCGAAATCCTGTAGAAGATCCGCAAAAATTCGGGGTGATTGCCGATGCCCAGCTCGTCCACCATGGACTTGGCCTTCTCGTCGCCTTTGGTGATGGTGTTGAAGGCCCGCAGGGCGGCAGACTCCGCACCTTTCTTTATGTCGTCGCCGATCTCCGGGTCCTGCTGCGCGTCCTTGAGCCAGTTGCCGACCTTCTCCTGGTGCTGGGCGACGATACCGTCGAACTGCTTCTGCATCATCTTGGCGGCCAGATCGACAAAGGCCTGAGCCTTCTCCTGGGGGAGGTTCAGCTCCTTGGCCAGGGGCTTGAACTCGCCGAGGATCTCCTTGTCCAGCTCCATCCCCTCGGGACCGGTGAAAGCGTCGTACTCTTCGGGGGCGCCGGTCGGCTTGTCGCCTTCCCCTTCGCCTTCTCCCTCGTCCTCACCTTCACCGCCGGTGCCTTCGCCTTCGCCGGCACCTTCCCCGGTGCCCTCGCCAGCGCCTTCACCTTCGCCCGTCCCTTCCCCGGCTCCTTCCCCGGCTCCTTCCCCGGCTCCTTCCCCGGCTTCCTCAGTCGTGAGAATCGCCGCGATCAGAATCGGCAGAATTCTTCTCTTCTTCGCGTCTTCGCTGCTCATCGTTCATCACCTCCTGTTGCATGGTCAAAAAACTGGTGGGGGTCTCGCTTATGATCTCGGCCATGAGGTTAAGCCCCTGCTTCCGCCCACCTTCGTTGAAGGCCGTCACGTCGGGAGCGCCGACCACAAAGGAGGGGTGAAAAATCCCCGCCTGCCCCAGCAGCCGCCAGATGAAGCGCCGTCCCTCTTTGGTATCCATCACGGCCTTGAGGTCCTCGATCTCGCGCTCGCGCCACAGGTTGGCCTTCTCCCGGTCCATCTACGCCCCTCCGATCAGCCGCGTCAGGGCGCTCACGTCCTGCACGTTGGTCTCGGAAAGGGCCTTGGCCGCCTGCGCTCCTTGCGCCAGGGCCGGGGCCATTTCCGCCGCCTGCTGCATCTGTTGCTGCTGTGCCCGCTGCTGGCGGATGGCCGCGACCTGCTCGTCGGGGACGATGATCTTGGAAGGAATCCCCAGCATGTCGCCGTACTCGTCGATGGCCTGGTCGATGTCGGCCTTGTCCAGGGCGTCGGGGCGCATCTGGGCGAGGTTACCGACGAAACCGACGAAGCGCTCGATGCCGCCGATGCCGATCAGCTTTTGCGCCTGAGCCATGACCGAGGTGTACTCCACCCGCAGCGGCAGACCCTGCAGCTCCTCGGGCGGTGGCGGGAACATGCCGCGGCGCAGCATGATGTTGAAGGTGCGATCGATCAGCGGGTCAAAGAGGTCGTCGTTTTGCTGCTCCATCATCGGGCCGAGAACCAGCACCTTTTCCTGGTGGCGCTCCTCGACCTCCCGGGCGGTCATCTCCGGGTTGTCCCCTTGGGAGAGCATCAGCATCAGGTCCTCGAAGAAGATCCGCCGGATCCGGTGGGTGACCTCTATGATGTCCTGGCGCAGCACGTCGATGATCCGGGCGTCGATGTCGTAGATCGGCCGGATGGCAGTACCAGCCGATTGGGAGAGGTTGGGAACCCAGTTGACCCCGCCGGGCAGCAGATCCGCCCCGGTGTTTCTCAGGGTGGCGTCGGCGTTGACCGGGCCGTTGACGATCTTGTCCATGGCCTGGTACTTGCGCCGCTCCTCCAGCTGCAGCGCCTTGACGCTTCCCAGGGCGTCCATCCCCGGGCAGCGGGTGCCCCAAGCGTCTTCGCCGTTGACGTGCCAGCGCGAGACGATGGAGGGGAACTCGTCAAAGCCGGAGAGGCGCATGGGGATGTCCCGGCCCTCCTCGTAGTAGACCGACAGATAGGGTTTGTCCCGGGCGTCGAGCTTGCCGGGGAGGTTGGCGAAGTTCGGTTCGATGGCGTGTACCACCGGAATCCAGGTGCCGTAGTTGCCGTTGTCCCACATCCCCTTGACGGTGGGCGAGACGTTCTTTTCCCCGAACTTGGCGACCAGCTGGCGCACAGTCATGGAGAATTCCCGATAGAGGGTGTCCACGTTCATGCGCTCGTTGCAGTCGATCATGTAACTGCCGATGGGGAACGGGTAGCAGCGAATGACTTCTTTTTCATCCTCTAGTAGGCCGAAAGCCCCGGTGGCGTAGGCCCCGAGGGAGGTATACTGTTTAGGTAGGACCGAGTAGAGATTCGAGCGGGCGAAGACGTCGCGCATCAGCCGGGTCACGGTGTCGAGCCAGTCCTTGACCGGGCCGAACTCGCGCATCTCCGGATCGGGCGGTCCGAGGACGAACCAGGGGCGGGCCGGCGAGCTCATCCCCGCCATCAGGCCGGATTCGAGGGTCCGCAGGGCCAGGGTCGCCGTCTCGTTGATGATCTTCTGGTTCACCTTGTCACCGCGGTTGCGATCCGAGCGCAGAAAGCGCGAGGTGCGGGTGGAGATGAACTCGGCGATCTCCTGCCAGTGCGGCACAAAAGAGGCTCGCTCGGTTATCAGCGCCGCTTTTCGCGCCTGCAGCTTCTCGATGATCTGCTGGTTCTCGCTCTTCATTTATTTATTGCCCCAGTAAGGTTTTCGATGCCGTCGACGGGGAACCCATCTCCTGCCCCTGGGTCAAAAAGGTATTGGAGGCCGCCGCACGACGTCTGCGCCGCTCGTTGTCCCTGGAGGTCACAACCCCCTCGTCCTGCATCTCCGGGGCGGGAGGCGGCGGTGGGGGCGGATTGGGCACTCCTACTCCGCAGGTGATGAAGGCGGCTGCCTTGAGCATGGCCTTACTCGTTTCTGGCAATGGAGGCATTGGCCCACATCACCGACGTTTCGAGTTCAGTCAGGGCGACGGACTTCTCCCGGCTGTCGGGACAGAGCTCATCAATGAGGTAAGCCAACTCCTTGGCCTTCTCTCTCAGGGTGGTGTACTTCTCCGGTTGCCCTTGTTTCGGTGCGTGGTACCGAAAATTGTTCTCGATCTTATTGTACATCACATTCCTCCTACCGGGTTGTAGTCCTGTTCCTGGCGCATCTGGTGGGCGGCCCTGGCCACCGGGTCGTATTCCCCGGTTTGCCTCTTGACGGCGTTCTTCGGCCGCTTGGCGATGGGGAAGGCGAAGGTGTTGCAGTAGCCGTCCCACAGGTCGGTGGAGTGCCCCAGGCGTCTCTTGATCACCTCCTTGGGCTCGATGATGAGTTTGTCGCCCTTGAAGGTGTAGTTGATGGCGGTTGCCTCTTTGATCAGTCCGGGCAGGTACGGCAGCGCCCCGCCGTTCTTGATCCATTCGGCGCACAGGAAGGCATTCTCAGTGCGCTTATTGGCGAACTTGGGGGAGAAGGCTTTGGCCGCGTACTGGCAATCGAACCAGACCCGCCCCATGGCGTTGCCGGCATCCAGAACCCCCGCCCCCCAGCCGCCTGTCCCGTCGACGATCACCCCATCGGCCCCCCACTTGTCCTCGGCCTGGGCGACGTGCCCGGCCAGAACCGTGGAGCGCAAATTGCGAAAGATCTTCGGCCGGAAGCCGACCAAACCCTGACGCGGGCAGATGGTGCTGGCGTCGTCCCCCTGGCGGGCCACATCGACCCCGAGGAGCTTGGCGGCGAAGTCGTACTGGTCGATCCGGTAGTGGCGCTTCATGGCCGCCTCCAGATCCTCGATCCCCAGCAGGGCGTTGAAACCGGCCGACGGGAAGAGCCCAAGGATGGTGGCCATCACCCATGGATTGTCCCGGCCGTAGAGACGGATCATCTCCTCGGCGTGGGCCTTCTCCACCCGTGGGGTTCTCCGCGGATCGTCCGGATCGGCGGTAATGGTGATGATCTTCCACATCTCCCGCAGCACGTTACAGCAGGCGTAGAGCAGGCCGTCGGTGCTGGTCGGGTTGCCGGCGCCAAGGATCAGCGCATCGGTAGGCGAGCCGGAGAAGATCTGATCGGCGGCCCGGCCGACAGCGGTGGGCATGTCGCCGGTCTCATCGAGGAGGATAAACGGATACTGGCTGTGCAGGCCGGATAGTGCCCGGCCGATGGCGTCGGAGTCGGCGTCTTTGGCATAGGATCGTGCCGAGAGAAACCAGGTGTCCGGGAAATCGTTGTAGTAGATCCGCTCCTTGGTGGCGGTAAAGGTGGCGGTGAGAAACTCCGAGCGGTTCTGCCACTTGGTCAGCTCCGGCCAGAGGTTGTCTTTGAGGTTGTCTTTGGTCACCGCCAGGGCCGCCCCTTTGGGATGCTCCCCTTTGTGCCCGTAGCAGGCCAGCCGTCGCCATCCCTCCCAGGCCAGCAGCGCGGTCTTGCCGGGGCCGGTGCAGGCCTTCAGGTGCACGCGGCGGCGCGGGTTGAGCTCACCGGCAAGACTCTCCAGGGCCTCCTTCTGCCAGGCGTCCGGCTCGACCCCGAAGTTCTCGTGGACGAATTGGGCCGGGTATTCCCTCCAGGCGCAAAGCCTGGATCTGGAGCGGTCCGCCTTGCTCATCCTTTGACCCACACCCTTTCGCCTGGGAAGTTGGGGCGTACCATTCCTAGGGTTTCGACCCGGGGAATCTCGGCACTCTCTACCAGATCGTGTGGTTTAAACAGCCCGGCAGCGGCGGCTTCCATGCCGGGAAAGTGTTGGGCTAGGCAGGGGATGCAAATGCCGTGGGTCTCGTCGGAAACTCCCGGCTTCTCGCCCATCACGTCGTTGCACCATGAGCAAATCCGCCTCATTTGTACCCCTCGGTTAGCAGGTCCTCCAGGGTGATCTTGCCGGTGTTCTCGCGCTTGTCGGCCAGGCCCAGGTCGCGGGCGATAATGGAAGGGTTGAGCAGCTCGGCGGCGGCGCCGGAGAACTTCTGATCCCGGATGATTTCCTCTGCTCGCATGCAGACGGGAATAAAATCTTCTCGTTTTGCGTAGTCGGCCCAGGTCTTCCGGTTTATATCGAGAAAAATGCACAGGCCGCCGACGGTCATGGCCCGCATCTTTGGCAGCTTCTCGATCTTGTTCTCACCCTGGTAAGAGGTGAGCTTGGCTTCCCAGAGCGGGTTATCCTCCACCCAGACAAAGTATTGAGCGCAGGCGTCCCACAGATCCTCAGGCTTGCCGAAGATCGGCTTGCGCCCGTGGGAGCTTCTCGCTTCCCAGAAGCGGTTCCCCTTAGGCGCGGCCATGGTCGGCTCCAAAAGAGAAAGCGACTCCCGGAGAAGTTGCTTCCCTTTGTCCTTCGCGTATGTCCCTCTTCACACTATTCATAGGGTGGATGGAAACATAAACGAAAGTTTATTTCATCCGAGTTGTTCCCCTGTTATGGGGAACAGTTTTTGTGTCTCCGCAGTCTTTGTGTCTCCTCCTCGTCCCGGGCGAAGCGCAGGGCCAATGCCATCCCCTCGGGAAGGGGGACCGGATTGCCCGCCTCATCGACCAGCGCGAACTCCACCTGGTGATAGAGGCCGCAGTCACAGCAGCCGTGCCCGAAGGGGTTCACCGTCGGCTGATACCATCCGCCATCCTCCCCCTGGACGGCCGGATCGCCGCTGCGGGTCTTGAAACCGCTCATCGCATCGTCCTTTCCATCAGGTCGTAGGGATGGAAGAAGTAAACATTGTCATCCGGGTTAAAAGGCGGCTCGCTCATCCCGCCACCGGAGGGTCCCTCGCTTCGAGGTTTGCCCGGTGCGCCACGATCTCCCCCTTGCCCCTGCCCTTCTCTTGACCCGACCATGCGCATCTGGTCAGCGACGATTTCGGTGATATAGCGCTTCGCCCCGTCGCGGTCGTCATAGCTGCGGGTCTGGATCTTCCCCTCGAGGTAGACCGTCTTCCCCTTTTGCAGGTACTTGCCGCAGATCTCCGCCAGCTGGCGCCAGACGACGATGTTGTGCCACTCGGTCTTCTCCTGCATCTGACCGCTTTTGTCCTTGAACTTTTCCGAGGTGGCGACGCTGAAGGTGCAGACCGCCGCTCCCGAAGGGGTGTACTTCAATATCGGGTCTTTGCCCAGGTTGCCCAGCAAAATTACCTTGTTCACCATGCCGACTCTCCTTTTATTTGGCGGTTTCCTGCCCGTGCCGCTCGGCCCGGTGCCTCTCGTTGGGGATGATCCTCCCCCCGTTGATGTCCTTGTCGCTGGTGATCTCGGCGATCAGCCGCCCCAGCCGCTTGAAGTTCTCCCGCCGCTCCGGCTCTGGAAGCATGACCAGGTTACCGGATACCTCCCGCCTCTTGCGCTCCGGCAGGGCGGCCAGAAGCTGAGCCGGCGCCGGCCACTCGGTGCAGCTCGCCCGCATCTTGCGGAAAGCCTCACGAATTCGAGCGGTGTCCTCCACCTGATCGGGCCGGGAGATATTCTCCATCGCCACCTCCATCCACCCCTGGGCGCAGTTCTGCAGCTGATCGGCCGCCGGGGCGTACTTCAAGCGGATGGCATAGAGCTTCTCCAGGCCGTTCAGAATCTCCAGTAGGAGCCATTCCATTTTGTATCCTCCTCTTCATTTCGGCTAAAACCTCGCTCCCCAGGGCTTGCCGGCTGCGGGGGAACGATGGCGGTTCTGGTGGCCCGACGGGAGACCGCTCCAGCCAGTCGCGCCAGTTGTTAAACCAGGTGGATCCGGCCTTGATGAAGCGCGGCTCGGTCCCCTCGCTGGCCAGATGCTGCAGGTAGTTGCGCAGCGCCTGGTGCAGGGCGTTCAAGGCGGCCTCGGTTTGGACGCTGGCCCGGAAGTGCCGAAAGGCCTCCTTCTTCCCGTCCTTGCGTGGGTACATCTCCCAGACCGCCTCGAACCACTCCGCGACGATCCTCTCTTTCTCGATCTTGTCCTGCTCCTTCTGGAGGGCCTTGACCATCCAGTCGCGGATCTTCAGGTCCTTCTCCCGGCGCTCGGGATGCTGATCCCAATAGGCGACGGCTTTCTTGATGATCAAGTGGATGTTCACTTCCGGGTAAAGGATCTTCCAGTCTTTGAAATCCTGAGCGGTCACCGACTCGAGACCGAAACACTCATCGGCGGGCTTGCCCGACGAGAGATTATTATTCTTCTCTGTATTCTGTTTCTGTTTCTGTATCTGTTTCTGTATCTTGCTCCGGACTTTGTCCGGAGTTTGTCCGGATTTTTTCGAGTACTCATCTCGGTATTTCAATAAGTTATGGCACTCAATTTCTAAAAACTCTCCCGTTTTTTTCACGGAAATTGACGAAAATTCGGCCAACTTTTCGGCAACTTTCTGGAATCTTTTGGCAGAAAACCCGCAGAAACTTCCCCATTTTTTCGCCGAATAATTGGCGCTGCATTTGTCTGTCGTGTCCATCTGTGAGGCGATGACCTCCAGAATGATCCACCAGACGCCATACCCTTCAGCTCCCATCGTCTCGATGATGGCGGCGCCGTCCTCGTTCTGGTGAGTCATTGCGATATGTTTAAACCACCTCATAATCCCTTCCTCTTCTCCCGGATCAGCTGCGCCCAGAACTCCAGCATGGTCGAGATCTCCGCTTCGAATCCCTCCCCGTGGAGATCAAAGTGATCCACCAGGACCTCGATGTCCATCTTGCGCAGCTTGACTCCGCGCAAGGAAACACGGCGGTAGTTGTGCTTGTACTTCTTCATGTAATCCTTCCGGTCCTGATAATTCTGGGGGGCGGCCTGGGTTTTTTTCGGTCTGCCTACCCTGGGAATCTCCTGCATCAACTCGCGTATCTCGGGAGGGGGTAGACCTTTCTCTTGCAGCTCTCTCCTCAGTACGGGGCACATGGGATTTGCCGGGTAACAGTCGGACAAAGGGCACTCCTCGCAGTCAAAAGCGGTGTACTCTTTCAAATTGGTCATGGTTTGGCCCTCCCTTGACGACATACTCCCGCCGGTCTTTGAACTCCTCCTTCTTCCCCTTGTTCCATTGTTACACTGGCCGGAAAAACCCGCAGACGCGGGAATAGACTTCTGTCCTTCCTTCACATTTCATCGGCATTCTCCAGGTAATAGCCTCGCTCCCGGTTCTTCGCCTTCACCTGGTCGAGCAGGTCGACCACGCAGGCCTCCCCCCTTTTCCCGGGCCAGGATGCGCAGGTAGGTCTCGGCGCTGTGTTATGCGTCTAAAAAAATGTCGTACTTGAGACAGATATCGTGCATGTCAATTCTGGCGCGGTACGTCAGCAGTTCACGGCCATCTCTGAGCGTCTGCTTTACATATCGCTGCCCAGGCAAAATTTTACGT
>Ga0210043_1000646_pt1 | contig 36255 bp, 23 predicted proteins | sample CryGeymet201501t_FD_183990 | JGI IMG/M metagenome (GOLD analysis project Ga0210043, IMG submission 183990) | Groundwater microbial communities from Crystal Geyser aquifers in Utah, USA - Crystal Geyser metaG 2015-01t (SPAdes) (version 2) | ecosystem: Environmental > Aquatic > Deep subsurface >... | reverse complement strand
AGAGGCTCTTGCTTACAGAAGTGAAAAATATCCATTAAAAGAAGCTCTTGATCAATATAGACATATTCCAATTTTATCAGAGCTGTTTCAAACCCCAGAATTTAATAAACTTTTTCTTGAAGTAAACAGAAGTTACAATCGTTTTTCCCTAGGGAACAGATTCTCTGGGTTTGATGATGCATATAACACTATAGAAGGTCTATTGCACGGAGGTATGGCTGGGACACTAAGAAAGAAGTATAAGTTTGGATCCGGATATCAAGGACAGAAAGATAATGACATAACTATCGGCGGGGTTTTGTCTGGTATAAATACAGCATTTCTTATTGGGGCTGCTGGTCTCACAGGCTACGATAGATTTGGCTGGAAAGGCGCCCTAGGTGGCGCAGCTGCTGCCGTAGGCATTTGGGCTGGTACTGAAGCGCTCAAATATGAACAGCCTCAGAGCTTCTTCCAGACGGTCTGGAACGGATCCATTGAAGGTATTAAAACTTCAGCATCAGCATCTATGCTTGCATCATCGTTTATGCGGGGATCTTTTCTGAACAGAAAATTCCTTGATCCAAGGTTAATGAAAAAATTCAATCCAAAAAATATTCCTGAAATTGGAGTAGAAGATATTCTTGAAGTTCAAGCCGAGATTTTAAAGAGCAAGGGTCTTAATGTCGATGTAAAAGCTTACGTTGCTGGTGGCTCAATGGGCGCAGCACTTAGAGATATGAGACAAAGAATCGAAGGAAAGGTACCAGGAAGATTAGGAAAGGCGCTCGGAATGGCTTTTGAGTCTCAAACCGGCTCTCCTGCTATGCTCGACCTGGTTATAAAACACGGAAACATACAAAGCGTTCCGATGAGGGATTTCTTCCTTGGCAATATAAAGGATATTGGAATGGGCGCTGGCGCTGGCGCTCTTCTATCCCTTCCATTCTCTGCTCTCTCTTATTCCTTTTCTGGTAGAGATGACGCATATAACACCATAGAAGGATTACGTCATGGAGGTATGGCAGAAAAAGAACGTAAGAAGAATACACCCTTTGGTAGCGGTTATGATGTCGTAAGAGGTATTGCACAAGATCTAGGCCAAAGCTATGGATCTGTTCTAAAAGACAAGGCGTTTGCCGCTGCAATTCGCGGCGGTGCTGTTGTAAAAGAACTTGGTTCTGGACAATTTGGCGTTACTCACCTGATGAAAACAAGCTATATGGGACGCGAGTTCTCTTACATTAGAAAAAGTATTCATGAAGGAGAGGAACATCTAGCTAGATGGGCTCAAACAAATAGAGAGGGCAGGTTGCCTCTTGATTTTATTAAGCACAACACAAACCTCAAAAACGAAGCTTCAGCTATGAGTATGCTTGCAGACACGTCCTTTGCCCCATCCCCATACCTAGCTGAAAGTAATCAGCTCTTTATGGAACTAATGCCAGGAAAAGCACTACACGATCTTGGGGTCTCTAATGTTCCAAAAGACATCCTGCCAAGAGTGAGACAAGCAATAGAGGAAACAAAATCAAGAGGATTGGCAAACTTCGACATTAAGGCAGACAACATAATGTACGATGCTGCCAGTAATCGTGTTTCTTGGATAGATTGGGGAGTTGCAACTTCGAAGACTAAGAACTTGGAAAGTTGGGGCATGAATATAGACCACGAACTCAGGATGGAGATAGGGTTTGAAAAGCTTCAAAACACCCTAAAAGAACTGTCATCCTTTGCAAACTCAAGTGCTCCTATCGTTTCAAGATCTCAACATCTAAGCGGTCCTCTCACTGGTGCTGCATCTCCCGATGCTATTCGGAAAAGAGCAGCCATGAACTCTTCTGTAGAAGATAAAACATCTCTTTATGATATGGACATGGCAGCCGGTTTATCTATAGCAAGACCATCTTCAAATATGGGACTAAACCCGTTTAATGGTTTTAGTCATGGAGGAATAGCCTCTCTAGAGAGAAGGCTTTATGGAGACTTTGGTTCTCCTTGGAAAGGATGGTTTGGTGGAATTTCCAGAAGAATTAGCAGGTTCATGGCTAAAAATCCAGCCCCTCTTGCAAGTAAACTAACTAACCCTATAGAAGCCGCAAGACTCGCTAAGGGAAAAAATCTTGAACAGTTTATAGAGGCGCTAGGAGAAAAGAATGTCATTGTTGCGAACACTCCCGCAAAGAAAGCGTTTTTTGAAGACGCATTAAGACAACAACCTGGACTAGGTGGTGGAGCTGGAATGGTTGTTCACGACAGTGGAGAAAAATATATCTTAATGGATCCTGCGCGTTTACAAAAGTCTTTCCAGGAATTTGGAACTAAAGCTGGGATAAAAGATCTATCCTCTGTCGGAACTGATGATTTTCTAAATACTGTTTTATTCCATGAAGTTCTTGAAAGACAGGTTTCAAACAGATTTGCTACTCTTGCCAGAACTACAGTTGGCCAACATAACGCTGCACAAGTTTTAATTGGAGAAGGAGGCTTTGTTAAAAGTCTTGGAAATTCTGGAGTTGAAAAAGTATTTGCTGGAGTTCGTGGTGCTATAAAAGGAGAGATCCAACCTTTCTCTGCTGGTCTAGAGGCTTGGAGTCCAAATGCAAATAAAAAACTTCAAACACTAATTACTGATTTTGCGCCGGTTCCTCGACCAGGTCCGCCGCCCATACCTCCTCAAGCACTAAAGCCTGGAACACAGGTTCTAGCTGCACAAAGATTGCAGCAAGCTCAAGCCCAGTTGTCACAAGCTGCAATTGGTGGCGGAAAAAATCATACAAGTTATACTAGTGGCCGTAGTCTGAAATAGGAGTGCAAAACCATGAGCGTATTCCAAAAACCTTTGTTCGATATAGCTGGCGGTATGAAAAGTGGTGTTGGTAGCCTATTTGGAACAGGTGGAGGTCGCGCTGTTTTAGGTGCAGGTATTGGTGCTGCCTATGGTGGCTTTTCAACTCCAGACGATGCTGCTCCGGGCACTGGGCTTACAAGAGCTATAGCTGGTGCGGGTATTGGTGCAGGCTTAGGAGCCCTAACATTTAGAAGATTGTGGGGGCTTAAAGGAATACCAAGCAAACAAACTATTATAAATGAATCCAATACAATATTAGCTCCGCATCTTACTGAGGGCATTATAAGTAAAAGTCAAGCGAAAGATATTACAAATTATATGGTAAAAAGCAGAGGCATGGCAGGGAATCTAACTCGCAAGGCTGCTAGCGCTGGAAAAGCTGGGTTAAATGTCGGAAAAGGTTTAGGTAAGTTTGGCTTAGATACTCTGTCTATTTTTGGTGGCGCAGCAAGAAGCGTTGGGGAAGCGGCGCTCAGAAACCCAACCCTTGCTCTCGGTGGAGTTGCCACTGCAGCAGCAATGTACGGAATCGCTACGTCTGGCAATTCTGCTAGGGATTTTGACCCTTCAAACGCTCTAATGGCGTCAGGAGTTTCCTCTGCTGGATTCGACATTGGCAATTCTACAAACAATAGACAACAAGCTCGTGAAATGTTTAATGCTAGCACATTTGGATTAGTTCAGGGTATGCATCAGGGGAGACACTAACCAATGAGTAGATTTGAAGAATATGAATGGAATTTAAAAAGAGGAATGTACCCAAGGCAGAAGGCTTTTGGGGCGTCATATCCTCCTGCGCCACCTCCACCTCCTGGAAGAATACGAAGCTTTATAAATCCACATATGGCTAACATTAAAGCCTCTGGTAGAGAAATGCTTTCTCACATAAGAGAAAGCTATCCAAGAGCTAGTAGAACACTAGATGCGTTTAAGACTTATGGTCAATCTAGTATCCACGCTAACGGCATGAAGTGGATGAGAGACATGTCTGCAGGTTATCTTGGAAAAGCGTTTATTGGATATAGCGCATATGAAGGATATCAAAAAGGTGGAATAAGTGGCGCGATTGGTGGTGCTGCAGAGTTTATGGTGCATAACTATGCGTTTGGTGCAGCAGTAAAAGGTATTACTCAATTATCTGGTGGAGTGCTCTCTGGAACAGGGTTAGGTGTTTTAGCAATAGCGGGTGCAGCTTATTCGGCAGCTAATTTCGCATCAGGCGGCGCCAATCCTTTTGAATTTATGGCTCGCCCCTGGGTACGGGACCATATGAAAAAACACGCAGGAGTAGAAATGACTAGACCTGTTGTTGATCCTTTTGGAACTGCTGCTACAATGAGGCAAAGAAGTGTGACAGCAATGCAGAACTCTAGAATTAATGGAAGATCTGCTATTGGAAATGAGGCTGCACTTGCCTATAGACCTTACTTTGGATAGAGGTGAATTAGATGGGTTTTTTATCAACAGCTCATAGCTTAGGTATGCGTGGAGGTTATGGTGCATTAGGAGCCATGGGTACAAATATAGCCATGGACAGAGACACTTCTTTTTGGGGAACCTTGGCCGCTGGCGCTCTTGGTTTTGCTGCTCAGAGAAAAGGCATGGCTGGTTCATATGGTCGCGCTGGTCTCTATGGCAGTATGGCTGCAAACATAGCTCTTCGCGATGACCCTTCTTTCTTCGGCACAATAGGAGCAGGTTTGCTTGGCGCTGGAGCGGGAAGATATGGCGCTATGGGAGTAGGAGCTATGAGATCTGCTATTAGATCAAACAGGGGCGTCCTCGGCACGCTTGGATCAGGAGCTTCGGCGGTGGGACGGGGGGTAAAAATGGATGCCAATAAAGCCGTCAATGGCTTCAATGCACTCAGGGGTAAAGCAGGCACACTGTGGAACCATCGATAACAAAGGACGATAGACTAAGGATAGGCGATGTCACTCAATCTTAAAGAATGTCAAAATGCCTGCACTAATTGTGTTTCAAGATATATTGAAAAACATAGACTTAGAAAGGGCGATAAGTTTGCAGTTAAATGTAACGGAATCCCTATTAAGTATGTTCCCGACGAAATTCTTGCTACGCTAGACGAAGACCCAAACATGTCAATCGCTTCAGTGGATCCAGTTACATGGGCCGCCACTTTTTTAGACTGGCACTGTCTAGATCCAGATGGAGAAGTCTGGAAACGTAAAACAGCAGACGGCACTATTCCTCCTAACTCCGCTAAATATGACGAAGAAAGAGCTAAGGCTGGTAAGTCTATATATCATCGCCCATATCAAGCAGAAATGCTTCGCTGTCTACATGGAGATACCGAAGTTTTTCTTGGCAATGGTACCCTAAAAAAAATAAAAGAAATAGAGCCAGGAGACATAGTAGTTACCTATAACGAAGGCAGAAAGAAAACACAAAGATCTTACAAAGTTCTCAATAAGTGGAACAATGGAGAAAGGGATGTCTTTAAGGTTTCCCTAGAAAATGGGGACTCCTTGATCGTTACCGACAACCACCCTATCCTATCCTGGTTTCACGAAGGAAAGAAAAACAACCTTGTTGGTAAGAAATCCTTTAAAAGAGTTTACAAGTCATTAAAAGAAGGTCTTTCTATTGGAGACAAGATTTATACACTAAACGAGTTTGGTGTTTTTGGTGAAATAGACAATGTTTCCCTAGCTAAGCTTATGGGATATTTAGTAACCGATGGTTGTGTTAAAAACTCTGGCATTGTTGGGAAAAAACACGTTGTACAATTCAGAAATACCAGAAGAAAATACGTAGAAGAATTTCAGAAATTAGTTCTTGAACTATTTAATATAAATGCAGAGATCAAATACCACCCTAAATATAAAAACAAATCATGCTCTCACAAAGAGAGTTGGAGCGTAAGCTATTTCAAGGAGAGTAGAGAGCTACTGTCTTTTCTTGCAGAGATCGGCTGCACTGGACCAGAGAATCGAGAAATATCTATACTTAACTACGCTTTCAAGTTCAATAAGAAAGCGCTTGGGGTTTTTATAAACAGGGCGTGGGCAGGAGACGGATGCGTATATAACAGTCCTTCCAATGATAGTTTTCGTATTTCAAACCTTAGTTTAGCAAGTGGAAATACTGATTTTCTTAATAAGTTTAGATATTTACTTAAAAAAATTGGAATATACGCTTCTCATATTTACAAAGATAAAAAGGAAGGAAAAGGATATCGTTTAAGCATCAGAAGGTCTTCTGATGTAGAAAGATTTTTTCTTGAAGTTGGTCTTATTTTTGGAAAAGAAACTCAAAGCGAGATTGCAAAAAAAGAAATATCAAAGAGAGCTAGCTTTAGACGCCATGGAAAATGCAATACTCTCTCCCGAACAAAAATTACAAATATAGAATATCTTGGAAAAGATAACGTTTGGGATATAGAGGTTGATACAAGACACAACTTTGTTGCTAACGGTTTGATTGTTCACAACTGCAGCTCAAGAAGAAAGGTCTTTCGTGTCGGGCGCCAGGCTGGAAAAACAGAAGTTCTATGTATCTCTATCCTTTATGCAATATGGACACATAAACAATTTAAGGTTGTTGTTATTACTCCATATCAGTCTCAGATTGAAATGATCTTTGGTCGCATCGATGACCTTATTAAAAGTAATGATATTCTTTTCATGTCTCGCTCTAGATATGTAAAGTCTCCAAGTTACAAAATGGAACTTTTTAACGGTTCGAATATTATCGGCTTTACAGCTGGTACAAGATCGGGACAGGAAGCGGGCGCTGCTCGTGGTCAGCCAGCAAACATGCTTGTGTTTGACGAAGCCGACTATCTATGTGTTTCTCCAGATACCTTAATAGAAGGTTCTGATGGAACAATTTCTTTTATTTCTGATGATATTCCTAAAGACTATAATATACATTGTCTAGACGAATCTTTACATTCTAATATCGCTCCTGCCATCTGGAAGTCAAGAAGAGAAGAGACCAATCTGTATGCTATAAAATCTTCATATGGATATTTAGAGACTACAAAAGACCATAAGCATATTGTACTTACTGATAATGGAGTTACAGAAAAAGCTGCTGAAGATTTGCAAATTGGTGATTTTTTTATCCATCCACGCCAAGGTATTTTAGGGCATAGATCTGTTGATCCTAGATTATGTCAAATAATGGGTTATTTCTTAGGTGATGGATATTTAGATAGAACAACTATAGAATTTACTGATAAAGATATTTCCAACCTTGTTTTCTATAGAGATTTGGCGGTTCAATTGGGCTTTACTAATAAAGGTAAGATTTCCAAATACTCATCCGGTAAGGGATATAGATTACGTCTAAGTTCAAAAACTTTTGTCGATTATATTGAAAAATGGTTTCCAGGATTTCTGACTAGCAAAAAAATAACAAAAGAAATTAGCACATTGGACATCGAAGGGTTAGGAGCATTTTTATCGGGATTTTATGATGCAGAAGGTTCGGTTAATCTTACAAGAAATTCTGTCGTAGTTTCTCAGGAAGACTTTACTGTAATTCGTATAATAAGACTGTTACTGCAAAAACTGGGGATCTTATCATCATTATCTAAACATAAACCTTCTGGGTTTGGTAAAAATCCCGTATATCAATTATCTATTGCCGAAGACCGTTTTATTAAACTTTTTAATAATTATATTGGTTTTGGTAGTTCTGCTAAGTCTGCAAAATTAGAAATTGCTATAACTAATAGGGTATCTAATCCAAATAAATACTCTAATTTGAGATATCATGCTGGATATTTTAAAGATATTTTTCAATCTATTAAGAAATCTATTTCTAAGAAATTTACAGGTAAGCAAATTATTTTTGATAGTTTACATAGAAAAGTTAATCCAACTCTTAATAGTATCGAAAAACTACTGATAGGATTAGAACAAATTGGTGAAGAGGATTTTATAAATCAAATTCAACAACGAATTTGTTGTTATGCTTCTAGGATTAATATTATTCATCCTATGAAAAATCGTTTTAAAGAAGTTTATGATTTACGAGTACCTAAAACAAACAATTTTGTTGCCAGTGGGACTTTAACCCACAATAGCCCTGGTGACATCAATGCCGCTATCGCCACAATTGCCAACTTTCCAGAAGCAACTGTGTGGATGTCTTCAACCCCTACTGGTGCTCGTGCAAAATTCTATGAAACTTGTATGAACAAACAATACAGAGAGTTCTTTTATCCTTCTTTCGTTAACCCTAACTGGACTCAAGATCTTGACGATTATTTTAAATCTGAATTGACGGAGGCTGGATACAAGCACGAAATCAAAGCGGAGTTTGGTGAACAGGAAGAGGGTGTTTATCAGAATAAATACATTGAACAGTGTCAGGCAGAATTTAACTATGGAGACCTGAAGCCAACCAAGGAGTGGGCGTATACAATTGGAGTAGATTGGAACGATCACAAAATAGGAACAACTATTGCTGTAATGGGATTTAATCCCGATGATGGATTGTTCTATTTGGTTGAGAAGGACGTTGTAAGGAGAGGAGAGTGGACGCAGCTTGCTGCCTGTCAAAGAATCTCTCAGCTTAATAGAAAATGGCTTCCTGAGTTTATATATGTGGACCAAGGATTTGGAACAACCCAAATTGAAGTTCTACGTAAGTTTGGTTTTGATCAAACCCTTTTGCATGGACCTTCTAGTCCTGACTCTAGACTAAAAGACATTGTTAAAGGATACTCGTTTAGCACTAGTATTGAAATCACAGATCCGTTTACCAAACAAAAGGTCAAAAAACATAGCAAGTCTTTCTTGGTAGAAAACTCAGTTAGAAGGTTTGAGCAAATACAGATTAGATATCCAAGAGGAGATCTAGACTTTACCGCTCAGTTACAAAACTATGTCGTTGACAGGGTCAGTATGTATGGTCAGCCAGTTTATGGTGTTCTTGACGAGAAGGTTGGAGACCACTTTCTAGACGCTGTAAATTTGGCTCTTGTTGCTCACACTTTAGAAAAGTCTATGTTTTCTAAACCTAAATTTGTTGCAAATATTTCTATGGCAGGTACATTTGGAGACTCTCATTTAAACAAGAAGGAAGAAGGAGAACATAGGCCAGGTAATAGAACATCTGAGTTTTCAAAAGATAAATCTATTTTCGAACAACTCTCTGTAGATAGTCGAATACCTGCGGCCAATACCGATAGAAAACCTTCTTCTAACGGAGTATGGTCTTGGCCTGGATTTGGTTATGATGCTCCAAAACCTACTGGAAATATGCAAGGAAAGATAAAACTAGGTCGTACATCAAAAATGCCAAAACGAACTAAGTTCTAGGAGAATACTATGAGTTTAGGAGTTTACTTAAAGCCTAAGGCAACAGCCCTAGTTACCTCTCAAAATCCTTTCAGGGTTACCTTTGACGGAAGAACAGGGGGCGTTGTAGCCCAACAAGTGTTTGTTAGAAACGATGATATTAGAAAATCTTATCTAGATATTTCTATTTTAGCTATTGACAGTCTTAATGAAAATCTTGTTGACGGCAGTACTTCTGGCTGGGAATGGAAGCTCGCTTCAAAGAGTGTTCCTGTGACCGGAGAAGAATGGGATACCATAGATCCTGGATCTACTCTAACTCTTCCTGATATTGGATCGACAACCCTACCAGACATTCATACCTATCTTCCCGTATGGGTTTATGTTAAAATTCCTAGAAACCAAGCTGTAAGAAATATTACCGATATTGTGTTAAGAATACTGGCTACGGAGATTCTAGTGTAATGGCTGATAAAAAGAAGGCAAATTTTGTGGTTCCGGAAGATGTTGCCAATGCATTTGACGACGATTACGATATCTTTAAGTTTCGTCCAGTTATTGAATATATTGAACCAGATCAACTAAAAGATACTCAGGCTGCTGAAGAACCCGAGACAATCGATTCGTTTAGAGATCGCGCTACCTCTCTCAAAACAAACCTGGAAGCCTTAGGTAAACTATTTGATGCTACCCAGGAGAAGATAGACAATAGAGTAAGGACTGGAGGTGGTTTTACTGCTAAGCTTGATCGAGTAAATGATGCAGCTACTATTGCCGCTATGAAAAGAAGGTTTCCCGACAAGGCAGACCCAACCCAAGTAAGCTATGATGACTATAAGCAAGCATTAAACTGCCTAAATGAGTCCACCATTCCACCTCTTGGACCAACCGCCGAAGACATTAGACAAGCAAAAGCTGATCCACTACGAACTGACTTTGGAGGAATTAACAATCAGAATGGGGAAAATAGACCGGAGATTTCATCCCCTCTTAACTCTATTAAGCCAATAGATACAGAATCTTTCCAGAAGTCTGCCGTTATTGCTCTGTTTGCTCTTATGCTTCCAATGATTCAAAGCCAAACATCCTCACAAATTGCAGTGCATCTTGCTTCGGCACCACATGGAGCTTAATAATGACTGTCGAAGTTGGAATACAAACCAAAGCTCCTAAATTTGACTTCACTGGTCTAGACCTTAATGGCATTGATCCAGATAGATTAGATTTTGGCACAAGGACACAAGACTGTGCGCTTATTGCATCTACTTATGAACGAGCGGCCCATTCAACTCCTTCTGAGTCTGCCGTATTTGCCACACTTAGCAGAACAGTACAAAACAATAAGAAGTTTGCTGAGTATGCCGCCATAAACGTTGGCAGTTATCTCCAAGCTCCTTCTCAGAGTGTTTCTCAAGCTCAGCAGCAAGCTCAAAAGTTCGCTTCATCTCTTCCAGAATCACAAGGTGTCAGTGCTCAAACAGATCACGGCAAGCAATCTCTCGACATGGGAACCCAACAGGCAACAACTCTTGGTGGAAATGATTTTGGTTCTGCTCTTGTTGACTGGGCAAAAGACTGTATCCCTTGTGGTTTTCGTATTCAGGCATTCCTTGAGTTACACCCTCATGTAGATTTACTTGGAGCACTAGAAGGGTTTGTAAAAAGCTCTCTCAAGCTTGTAAGTGATATTACTGATTTATTAAGTAATTTTGATGCTTTTGGCAGTTTATGCGAACTGTTAGATCTTCTTTCTTTTATGTGTGTACCAGATTTGCAAAGAATTATCGCAACACTTATGGCTTTATTTATGTTAGAGGTTCCAACTTTAGATGGTCTTATTGGAATGCTACAGGCCATAATCGCGCCCCTTTTTGCACCTATTTTAATGGCCATAACATCTCTACTAGACCAATTCTCTCTCCTGGTAACCAATCCACTACAGTGCATCATAGACTCTATAAACCAACAGATGGAAAAACTAGGAGTAAAAGCTCCTGAATTAAAACTAGACACTAGCTCAGTAGAAGAAGGTAAAAAAACCATAGAGAACGCAACAAAAGATCTTAGCAACGCAATGCAGCAATTATCTGCTCAGTTACAAGAAGCAACTTTTAAGATTAAAGAAAAGCTAAATTTCTATATCGATCAAGTAAAGGCAATGTTAGGAGAATTTGGAGTAGGTGATAGCGCCTATATTCAAGCCAAGTTAAAGATTTTAAAAATCATCAGAATGGTATCTTTTGTTACAGCTATCATTATTGCAATTTCTCAGGGTCATGCTGCTTGTAATCCAGAAAGAGAACCTGAACTAAACGATATAGATAACTTTTTCAATACATACTTAAACCCTAATAGTGCCTACTCTATTAGAGTTGACAACGGAGAGCTTGTAGTAACTGAAAAAGATCCCAACTTTGATAATGCTATCGGGTCCTTGTCTGAAACAGAAAATGTGATTAAATTCGAAGGTGAAGATTTGTTACTTCCAGAGTTGAAGAAAGTTGCAGATAATCTCGTTAATCCAATTAGAGTAGCGCTTCCTTGTAAGATGCAGCTTCAAATCAGTCAAGTTGATCAAACAAATCAGTGGATCAAAGAGTTGAGTAAATAATGGGCATTAAAAGCTTTTTTAAAAACTTATTTGGCAAAACTACTAAAACAGTAGGTGGTGTTACGGATATTGACGTAAATACCGTTTTCAAATCCGACCTTCCAGTCTCTGGCATTAGAAAAGTTACACCTAATGTACTAACATACAACCAACATTTTGCTTCGTGTAGAGGCCAGTTCACTACCCCTGTCTACGATTTGTCAGAAATCGGCAAAATAGAAGATACAGATTCATTCGTTCGACAGTCTTTCAAAAAGAAAGAAGGTCTTATGTTTAAAGAAGGTATTGGCCTTCGCGGGTTAAATCCTGACACGGTTAGATATTACGAAGCTAGAATGAGACAAATTTCTCAAGCTACAGGAATTCCTACTATTTTCTTGCTAAAACGCATTGCACGTTCGCTGATTAGAACTTCTAATGCATTTCTAATAAAGAAGAGGGATATCAATGCTTCTGGTGGTAAGATTCGCACAACTCCAGAAGGAAAGGTGTTAAAACCAATTGCTGGTTATTTTGTTGCTGCGCCTGAAACAATGCATGTTGATATCAATAAAGAAACTGGCGTTATTAAGAAGTGGCGCCAAAAGTTACCTAACGGAAGATATAAAGACTTCTCTCCAGACGACGTAATCCATTTTGCTATAGACACACGAGAAGGTTTTCTTTTTGGTGTGCCAACTTTAATTCCAGTTAAGGACGATATCCGTGCTCTCCGTCAGATAGAAGAAAATATTGAGATGTTGTTGTATCAACACATCTTTCCTTTATTTCACTATATCGTTGGTACTGAGTCAGCACCAGCAGGTTACACAGAAGAAGGTGTTAGAGAAGTAGACGCTGTTCGCGACCAGATTAGAATTATGCCAGCAGAGGGAGCCATTGTTACTCCTGAGAGACATGAAGTAAAGGCAATTGGATCAGAAGGAAGAGCCCTTCGTGCCGAGGGATACCTTACTCATTTTAAAAAGAGAGCATTTGCTGGTCTTGGCGTCTCCTCGGTTGATATGGGCGATGGAGACACAACTAATAGGGCTACGGCCAACACTCTCTCAAGAGCCCTTGTAGATGCTGTCAAGGCCATTCAAGACGACCTTGAAGCTCTTTGGGATCAATATGTTATCTCTGAACTTCTTTTAGAATCTACGTTTGGTGACGACGTTTTGGAAGAAGAGAATATGGTTCATCTGGAGTTCGCAGAAGTAGATATCCAGAATCGCATTGAACAAGAACAACATTCTGCCGAAATGTTTAAATCTAATGGTCTTACCTGGGATGAATTTAGAAGCAGGCTCAGAATGAAACCTATTAAGATTCCAGAAGACGGAGAAGATCAAGATCCAAAGAAGTATCCAGAATGGTTCAATACTTATTGGAAGTTATTTGAAGAACCTCTAAACCTTATTCGTGCTGTTGATGAACCTTATTCGGTTGCCTCTCAAGTAGCATCTCAAGCTCGTTCATCTGGAGTAACTGCCAAACAACAACAGACTGCCCAGAAAGCTCAAGAACAAAAAATCAAAACAGAATCTAAAGAAAAAGCTAGTGCTCAAAGAAAAGCAGGAACGGGAAATACAAGTGGAGTAAGAAACTCCATTGCAGACAATTTTGTAACCGAGTCTTTTTTAAGTCTTTCTAGCGACTCACAAAACCGTGCTCTTTTAGGAATCTCTACCTCAAGAAAGATTGATTACGACTATCTAAATGCGCAGGCAACAGCATGGGCAAATACAAATATAGACAAATTTAAGTCGGTCTGTATGTCTGACTTTATCCAGGGATTTCAGTCGGTAACCGGCAATATGAGCGATATCGGTATGCTGAGTTACGCTAGGTCTGTAATTGCAGATCGCATTTATTTTAGACTGCATAAAATTGCAAAGGATTCTATAGATCTATCTAAGCGAAGAATTGACGAAAAGGTTGAAGATGTTACACTCGATGAAGCTCAAACTGAGATATCGAAACAAATTCAATTAGCCTTTGACGCGATCGAGTATAGAACAAGATTTCTTTGGGATACAGAAAGAAAAAAGGCTAGAAATTTTGGTATTGTTCTTGGTGCAAAAGCTATTGGACTTGCTGAGTTGGAACTATTGGCACATGAAGAGGGCTGCGATGCTTGCCAGGCTATAAGTGGTAAAAGAACAAGCTTAGAGAACATATCTATTGACGATGTTCCTCCTTTTCATCCCGGCAGTAGAATGAATATTAAACTTTTATAGGAGCGCTTTTTAATGGCAAATAGAATACCTATTAAAAATACATTCATCCTTAAACCGGTTGAGCAGGTAAGTACTCAACTAAAAGATAGCTATAGTCAGCAGATTAAAGATGGCGAAACAGTAACCCCTCTCAAGGTTGTTATTGCAGCTACTCACGCCGGTAAGGTTACAAGAAACAAGGGATTCTATCTTCCTTCGAAGATGAAAGCTGGCGCCCCATCTTTTACTGCTCAGTATGCAAAACCAATTCAAATTCACCACAATGACAAAGCTGATCCAATCGGAAGAGTTGTCTCTTCTAGGTATGTAGATATTAGCTCAGGTGTTGCAACTATCTCTGACTCTTTCAAAGACAACGATATCTTCGATAAGTTTATTGCTGGAGAAATGTCTTTTTTAGATCAGGTAAGTTATGTGGCTAAAAATATTTTAGACACAAGATTTGTTGACGATCCATCTTACGAAGGGCTTGGATACATTGAACTAGTGGCCGAGATTACCGATTCTGAGGCAATTCTTAAAATCCTAGACAAGAGATATCTTACTGGATCTGTAGGTGCCTCTACTGACGCAATTATGTGTTCAGTTTGTAAAAAAGATTGGGCTAAAGATGGTAAGTGCAAGCATACACCAGGAAAGGTTTATGATGGCACTACTTGTGTTATGGTTGCTGGCGATCTTGACTATAATGAATGGTCAGTAGTTAACGCACCTGCCGACACCCATTCTGCCATTCTCGGTATCTTAAACGATTCAGCAATTACAACAGAAGACAGCTTTAGCATTAGTTTTATAACTGATGCAGTTGATTTAACTATGGAGGAAAATGCAATGACTTTTAAAAAGGCTATGAGTCTTCTAAAAGAAAAGTTTCAAGACGCAACACTTGATCCAAATCTAATTAAGAAGATTGTAGACGAGAACAAGGATCTGTCAGAAGAAACTCTATATTCTCTTTTTGACGCAACGCTCCCAAAAGAGGAAGTGTCTACACAAGAGGTAGCCACAGAGACAGAAACAACAGAAGTGACTCAAGTTGCTGACTCTTCAGAGGAGTTAGTGGCAACTCCTGTGATTGACGAAGCAACACTTACAATTCTTGTTGACAGATTGTACACTCTTCTATCCGAAAGGTTTGGAGTAGAAAAATCAGAAGTAGAAGATGTTGTTAGTGATCCTGTTACCGAGGTTGAAAACAACACTATAAGCGATGATGAGACAGCCAAGCTTTTAGACAAAGTAAACAGGCTAGAAAAAGAAGTAAGATATCTTACCGAAGATATTTCCAATTTGGAAATGTCTCTTGCTGACGCTCTAGAAGAAGCCAAAAACGCTAAGATTGCACATATTTCAGATCTTTTTAAGATTTCTTCAACTGAGCAAAAAACAGAGCTGAAAGATACAGATTTTGGAACGTTTGATGTTCAAAAACTAACAGACACCATCACAACCCTTAGTGCTTCCGTTGACATAGAGAAGATTGCTGATATGCTTACTTCTGGTATGACGAGAAAGCCTGAAGGCACCGTAGAGGACCCAACGCTCGCAGTAGAACCAGTAATTAAAGATACAGATACCACAAAAATTCCAAGTGAACTAAAAATTGCTTACTGGGAAATAAAGAAACTACATGGCGAAAAGGTTGCAGATAATTTCTTGAAAGACTGGACAGATAGACTAAATGCTTCTGCCAGTCAACAATAGTCAATAGGAGGATTATTGATGTCTTTTAACACAATTGGCCAGTATTCTGGAAATCACAAGGTTTGGGACCACCAAGGTAGAATTGTTCCCGTTGTGGAACACTCAGAGGGTATTCGTCCACACATCGAGACACATCCAGCTGCATGGCTTCCAGTCAAGTTTTATGACAAGCACTATGAGAACTGGGTAGTTGTTATGCCAGGTAAGGCTGTCTCAATGGATCCCCTAGGATACCTGATGCCAGCTGAGTATGGTCTAACAAGTGCATCAGTTGTCTACACTCAGAATGATGTTGATGCTGGTGTTATCGACGTTGCTACAGGCAATCCGGTAACTACTGCAAAAACTGTTGTTCTGGCCAATCTAACAGGTACTCGTGGTGCTGGCTTCACAGCAGCTAACGCTGGTGTCTCTGTTACTTCAGGCTTTATGGGTATTCAGGGTCTAGCCTTTAACGATGCTACCGCTAAGTATCCAGTTGGTGTTTGTCCAATGCCTTATCTACAGTGGGCAGGTGGCGACGGTTGGAACCCAACTCAGCTAGATAAGCACAATTTTATTATGCAACACCAAGTTGCGTTCTTGTGCGACTATGTCCTTCGTCTACCTCTTGTCCCAGGGCAAGAAGCCTCAGAGACGATCGATGCTACCGTAACTGACTCTAATCCAACACTAGGAGATGGAGTTGTTGTTACAAGAGCACGTATTGTTGGAGAAGCTACAGGTCGTTATGACTCTACTACGGGCTACATTCCTGTTCTTACAACATATCCAGTTGTAGCTTTTGTTCTAGACGAGACTCACCTAGCAAAGAATACAAGCAGAACAACTCTAGCTCTAGCTAGCGACAATACTGCTGACGATGTTTCTGATATCCTAGTTAGCGAGAAGTCTTCTATTTCTGGCGTTAGTCAGGCTGGCGACTTCTTTGTTGACTACGATGCTGGTGTAGTTTTCATCTACTCTGCAGATGGAACAACTCTTCCAACTTCACTAAGTGGCGCTGCTGGCACAGTAAGTCTTACTTACTACCGTTACGGCACAGCTCCAACAGTAACTTCTGAATTCGCCTCTCTATTGGCAGGTTCTTCTGTTATTGTCCCTGGTGACTTTGTAAAGGCAGGAGCAGGTTCAAACTTTGTTAAGGCCGATCCTGCAACTGATGGTTACGCTATTCTTGGTCAGGTTCTAGGTTTCGAGACTCATCCCCGCGATGCTCTTGATAGAGTTAGAACCGCTTGGAATCCAGCGTTGCTAACTGATGCTTCTGGTACCATGGCTAACGGTGTTGCTGGCTCTGCTAGCTTAAACCGTGGTCAGTTGGATCAGATGCCTGGTTCTGCTACCGGTGGCTACCCAGCTAATCTACATTTTGCTGGAGCTGCAGATCTAGTTGCGATCATTAACCTGATCTCTCGATAATCTTAAGGAGGATTTTTATAATGGATTTTAATCTAAAAGACATGACAGTCCAAGAGCTTCGTTATCTTTGGGATAACGCAGGTGCTATTCCGGGACTTCATGAGCCAATCGAGCTAAGGGATGTTCTTGCAACAACCTCAGCCCCGGTATTCTTCCCAAGAGTTATCGAGAATATCGTAAGAGAAGCTGTGGAGCCACTGTTGGTAGCTACTAATTTGCTTACGCCTATTAAGTATAGCTATGGTACTACCCTGACTTTTCCTGCTATGGGAGCGCTAACTGCCGCTGACATTGCCGAAGGTCAGGAATACCCAGAAACCGGTCCATCTATCGCTGGTGGAACGATGACTGCAACAATCGGTAAAGTAGGTCTAGCACTGAAAGTTACCGATGAGATGATTCGCTTCAGTCAGTTCGACATTATCTCAATGCTTCTTCGTCAGGCAGGCTATGCTCTAGCTCGCCACAAAGAAGTTAAATGCTTTGATATGATTCGTAGCTTGGGTACACCAGTCTTCGACAACCTTAACCCAACTCGTTCGGTTAATGGTGTAACTCACGGTCGCGATATGTACGGCGCACCTAATGGTTCAGTAATCATGGATGACATCTTTGACGCTTATGCTCATTTGATGGCTCAGGGTTATTTGGCTGATACTATTTTGATGCATCCACTTTCATGGTTGATGTGGGTCAAGGATCCAGTTCTTCGCTCATTCGTTCAACAGAATGGCGGCGGCAACTTCTTCGCTGGTTATTCTGGTAATCCTGCTGGAACTCGTCCATGGTCTGCCGCTGGACAGGGTGGCGTCGGTGCTGCTTCTGGTCAGAACATTGTTCCTGGACAGACCTCTACTGGTAACACAGCTCCTCATGGTCTAACTCCTAGTACTCTACTTGAGTATCCTCAGACCTTGAGTTCTGCTCCACAGCTACCAAGCTACTTCAATGTTCCTTTTAAGATCATTGTTAGCCCATTCGTTCCTTTTGATGCAGCTCGCAAGCTAACTGACATCTATATGTTCCAGAGTGGTCATCTAGGTGCTCTAGTTATCGATGAGCCAATCACCACAGAGGAATGGAATGATCCTGCTAGAGACATCATGAAGATCAAGCTTCGTGAACGTTATGCTCTACAGATGTTCGATGAGGGACAGGCAGCTGTTGTTCTGAAGAACGTCAAGGTTATTCCAAACGAGATCGTGCTACCAGCTCAGGCTACTGTATCGGTATCCTCTGGATGGCAGAATATCGATGAGTCAACCCCTCTAGCTCTATAGGTTGATTCCTTCTTGACTTAAAAGACCCCGCTGCACTAAAATGTGTGGTGGGGTTTTTTATTATTACAGAAAGGAGTTTGAATGAAAATTTGGATTACACTCACGGAAGACGGCCCATCTATCTGGATGCTAGGCGAACGTGATAACATTATCGTTAACCTGAACTTTGTAAACACAGGTCCAGTTGAGGTAGATTTCGATCAACTAGACGAGGGTGGCCAGAAAAAGGTACTGGATTCGGTTCACAGAGGTGAAATCAGTAGCGATGTTTCTTTTGAGGATCTGTACAAACACTGGAATTCTCTTAATGTCCAGAAAGCTAAAACAAAAGAAGAGGTTGTGAAGGTAGAGAAGGAGACTGCCGCTGCTTTATATCTAAAAGAAAAGGCAGAGAAAGATAAGAAAGAAGACGAGAAAATTGAATTTATCCTTACAGGATCTATAGCTGCGGTAAGAACATCTATTAAAAAAGAAAAAGATACTCGCTTCTTACGTAAAATGCTCAAGAAGGAACAAGAAACCAAAAACAGAACAAATATAGTTAAACACATCGAATCCAGAATAGTTTCTGCAGAAGAGAAGATTGCAGACAAACTAAGAAAAACTAAAGTCAAACTAACCAAGCACGAAAAAGCTGTCCTTGATAATGCGGATCGCTTGGCTTCTGTGTTTGATGTGGTAGAATCTGACGAGGAAACGATTGAGATTAGTTTTGGTAAGGTAGCTGAGATAGCAGCTCGCTAATCTAACTAACCTTTGGTGGTGATTTTCTTTTGACTAGTATCACCGACATTGTAACCTCTATTTACCCAGCCGTTTCAGGCTTGGGTGTTCCTACAGCTGCAACTATTTCTGTCCTCTTCGATAGAGCAATGGATGAAGGTATTCTCTCTTCAGGAGGAGCCTTTTTTGTTACCGGAAGAGATTACGATACTTTTATAGGTCCAGATCTTCAAAATCTTTTTGGAGCAGAAAGCTCTGGAGAAGAAAGTTCTATTCTTAACTCTCCTGCATTTAAGGGGATTGTTCAGGGAGAGATAAGTTTTAAAAGGATAGACTTAGTTGACGATAACTTAGAGGTAGAAACTAAGGATACGGCTGGATCAGGATTACTATATAGAACAAAAGCTATCTTTACTCCATCTGAAAGACTTCGTGAAAACACAGAGTACAGTGTCTTCTTGTCTGGTGACGATGATCTAACTGACGATTTCATCTCGGGTATTTCCGAAAGAACAATCTACGATTCAGCCTCAGGTCTTAATACTGGCAATGGTGATATTACCTTAGAAGGCGTTTATTCTGGCACCTTTACTGATACTTATAACCTGGAGATTACCACTGCTGGCGCGGCAGGAATCTCTAAGTTTACGTTTTATAAAAACTCAGATCCTTTTACCACTTATGGTCCCTATAGAACTAAGAAGTCTGGAGTCTCTTTAGGTTCAGGTATTTTAGCTAAGTTTGATGATGGTACATATGAAATCGGAGACACCTTTACTTTTTTGGTTAAAGAGAGAACCGGTTTATCCGGTAATATGTATTGGACGTTTAAGACTGGCAGTGGTGCAATTGTAGAAATTCCTACAACGGTTAGTACCTCTATCACTGGCGACCCTGTCACCTCTTCTTCTGCTTCCACTGCTCTTGAGGTAAGTAGTACTGTTCCAGCTAATGAAGCGTCTCATCAAACTCTTCCAGAAAGTGGCGCTTATGATATTGTTGTAAACTTCAATAATGACATTAATGAATCTACAGTTCTAAACGGCCTAAATCTTACTGTCTTTGCAGAGTCAGTTACGGGAGAAACATCTGTAACCGCTTCTGGTCTTATCGAAGTTACTACAGCCGTAGACGGTCCAGAACTAACTATTACTGTTCCTCAAGACATGCTCTTTAGAAACAATCTAGTTACCGTAACTCTTGGTACAGGTATCTTAGATACAGACGGAAACTCTCTATCTGAAGATTACGAGTTCTGGTTTACGACCGAATACTATCCCTACTATTGTACTCTTCGTCGTATTAGAGTTATGATCGGCGCTTATATTGCAGACCTAAAAAACGATACTATCAATATCGCCATTCACCTAGCCTCCAAGGAAGCAGACTCTCTTACCTGGAATAAGATGAATTCTACCGATGAATACTATCAGTTTGTAAGAAGTCAGTGGGTCTGCTGCCGAGCAGCACTAATACTCCTAATGAATGCTGCCGCTGGAGGCGGTAGATTGAAGTCTAAGCGACTTGGAGATCTAGAGGTATCCTACGACACGTCTGGCAACAGAGGCTATGACAAGCCAATGGAGAAGGCAGAGGAGTGTCTACTAAAGTGGGAGGGCGCTCTCCTTGCTGGAGGTCGCCAAGTTCAAACGCCATCTATGGTTGTGAAAGGCGAACTCGATCCAGATAGACCTGCTGTTGGTAGAGATTGGCTAAGAGATGGACATCCGGTTCCAGCGGCTAATGCTCGTATACGACTAACTGGATATAGAAGGTATAGAAAGGGTTGGTGGGACAGGTAATGGGTAAAAACGATTTCTATTCCTCTAGCTCTCTCTCTTCTGTGTACGGCACTAGTCAAACAGAACCAAACATGAGAGTTGAGTTCGAGCGCACTATGGATGGGCATTATCCTGAGATTGCAAAGTCTCAGCCAGCTCTTTTGCGTAAAATGCGTCTTGACGGAAATGGACAGAAAACAAAATGCAGTTGCGTAGACAATTTCTATAGCGAACCAGAGAAAGATCGCTTCTGCCCTATCTGCTTTGGAGAGGGTTATCTATGGGATGAAACGGCATTAAAAATATACAGAGTGCTTGGAAATTCGGATACCGACAACGCTCTACTTAACTTTGCCAAGGAGCCTGGCTTGATAAACATTCCAGTTGTGATATTCTATGTTTGGTATTCGACAGCAATAACTGAAGCAGATAAAATAGCCACTCTTTCTCTAGATACCTCAGGTTCTGCTATCGTACCAAACAAAAGAACTGGAATTTATAGAATAGAAAAATCTTGGGACTACAGATCAGATAATGGAAAACTAGAATACTTTAAACTGTTTACAAGACAAGAGAGCGTTAAATGGCTAAACTCTCCTAGCTACTCGGAGGCATAATGACAACCGATGTTTTTAGTTTAGTTGAAGACCAGACTCTATTGCAAGAAAAAACACTAGTAAAAGTAATTCTAGAGAACGAGTTAGGGTTGGCAGTACAAAGGGCGTTAAATACTCCTTCTGTTACACCTTTTCCCGCAAAAAATATTAATGAAGCGATGGAACTTATAAAAACAGCATTAGATGATTTTGTTGTTAGGTCAGAAGATACAGAAGACGCAAAGCCGATAATAACCTATGAACTACCAGATATTGGTGCTGAGTTTGAAACAATTACAATTTCTCTTGAGAAAAGAGAACCCGGTGCGTTTGGAACAGGTGCTCCCTTTGAACAGAAGATAAAGTCAAGACAGGGTGTTTTAAGAGAGACAATTCACAATGATCCAAATCATCCTGGTTACGAATTAGCTGTTATAGGTTACTGGTATGACAATATAGTGCGTGTTACTTGCTGGGCAAGAACAAATAAACAAGCAAACGAACGAGCAATTTGGGTAGAGAACGCGATGGAAGAATATGGATGGTTTTTTAGATACAGCGGAATTAACAGAATTTTATATGAAGGTCGCGGGCCATCTCAAATTATAAACGTGAATAATCAGAAATATTTCGGAAGACCAATAGACTACTACATCAAGACAGAGAGACTAAAGGTAATCAGCACAAAAGAACTTGAGCAAATCTGTGTAAGACTAGGTATCGGTCAGAATTTAAGCTAGGAGGCATACATATGTCCTATGAAAACTTGCCAGGGCAGTTTGGTCATTTAATTGACGGGAACTTGAACGTTTCACCTGTTAGTAGCGCTCCAGTCGTTCTCGTTATGGGAACTGCATCTCGTGGCACAAACCGATTCTACTCAGTAGATAGCGTATCTACTGCTGTTAACGAATTTGGACGCACTGACGGAACTCTTGTTAGAGGTCTTTTTGAGGTTTTATCAGGTGGAGCAACTAACATTAGACTTCTAAGAATTGGCGCAGTTGCAGCAACCCTAGCAGATGTTGGTGGCGGAATCACTATTGAAACCGTTAGCAAGGATGCTGGTGCGGGTAGCGATTACAAAATCTTCTGGGAAGATTCAACAGGTCGTCTAAGAGTCTGGAGAACATCCGATGATTTCTTGGTTTACGACAATAACCCAGTCTACCCATCAGCTGCTATCGACGAAAACGAAGTATCTGTCTCTGGTACCGCCGTTGGTAACCCAGGAGATATTGGAAGCTTAGCTGTTCCTATTACACTGGCTCTTTCTGACGGTGTAAGTGGAGCTAGTTATACTGCTGGTGACGATGGTGTTCTTCTAAGTAGAATGGAGCTTTACGAAGCCCTTTATAAGGGATATCTAGAGATCGAAAACGAGGACATCGACTTGGTTCTTCCTCGTAATGTCTACGCTGATGATAGCAACGTTAGAGATATGACCACAGCTGAAGTTTCCGCATTGAATACTTCTGCTCCATGGGCATCATCCTCTACTTATCCAACTCCAGGTACCTTCTATGACGCCCTTGGAGAGGTTTTCGCTCAAGAGTATCAGGGCGAATGGTATTTCTGGTGGGATCTTGATCGTGATGGTATTGCTGAGATTTATCCAAGCGTTGGATCTGCCTCTGCCACCACTGATGCCAATGGCGTAGCTCTTGAATCATCTGACTTTAATGAAGCAAACTTTGCTTATCAGTTGGCTGATTTCTGTTATCGTCAGTCTGAGAACCACGACATGATGCATGGTGCTGTCGGTGTTAAGCCTCCAGTTTCCTGGAGTGGTAAAGACGTTAATGCTTGGATTGGAAAGGAGCCAGTTAGCTCTGAGGATTCCGCAGGTAACGAGGTTATTAGCACTAATGGTACGGGTCTTCTTGGTCTCAAGTGGGTTGCAGGTCGTAAGGCAAATGCTGGAACAGGATTGCCAGGTCATGCAATCAATTCAGTAGATGGACTAAAGTTTGGTGGCTTTATTGCTACCGACTCAGGTTACCCAGGTGGCAACCAGCTAAAGGACAGAAATGATCACCTTATCGATATCGGTAAGTATCTCAGCCTGGTTGCTGGCCAGGTTGTTATGTCCAACTCGGCCTCTGCCCTACCTTATGTATCAGCTGGTGTGGCTCCTTATGTTGGTCTGGTTTCTTCTCTAGCAGAGAATTCGGCTCCAACAAACAAGGTTCAGCCAGGAATTCGACTACCTTTTAGGATTGCAACCTCTAAGGTTGATACTCTAGCTGGCTATGGTTACGTTATGTTCCATAGCAAACCAAATAAGGGAATCGTAGTTGCTGATGCTCCTACGGCTGCTCGTCCAGATAGCGACTACAAGAGACTGTCTACTGTTCGTATCGTCAAGGCTGTTATTGATGGAATTCGTGCTGCTGGAGAACCATTTCTTGGCGAAGCTATCACCGGACCTAGATTGGCTGCCCTAGAGACAAACGTAGATCAGTCACTTTTGAAGGCACAGAAGGGAGAATACTTGCAACGTTACGATTTCGTTGTAATCTCAACTCCAACAATGCAAGTTCAAGGAAAGGCAAATATTGAGTTGGTTTGTGTGCCTGCTTTCGAATTGCGTCAAATTAGCGTATATGTAGCCCTTGCTGCATCATAAGGAGTGATTTAAATGGCCTCACAAGTTAGTCAATATTTGGCAAGTTATAATAGTTTTTCTGGAGTGGACATTAAGGCGGTGTTTGGAAACAAACCCGTTGGGTCTCTTCAGGCTATTAGCTACAGTATCACTAGAGAAAAAGCCCCTATCTTTACGATGGGTTCAGCCGATGCCCGCTCTTTCTCTAGAGGTAAACGTGGTATTGCCGGAACACTTATCTTTATTGTCTTTGACCGTTCTGCCATTCTTGGTATTCTAGGTGGTATGGCTGCTGATGGTGGACTTAAGTTCCAATCAGACAAAGACGATATCAGACCAGCGTTTAAAGACCCAAACGATCTAAGCTCTTCGAACCTAACAAGTACAAGCGGAGTTACTCCAGCTACTCAGGTTCAAAACGCAGAGTCTCCAATTGCTACTGTTGGAGGAGATCAAGAACTAGCAACAGCATGGTATGCCGATCAGATTCCTCCGTTCGATATTACCCTAGCTGCTGCTAACGAGTACGGTGCTCTTGCTGTTATGAGAATCTTTGGTGTTGAACTTCTTAACGAAGGTTCTGGAGTCTCCATTGACGACATCGTAACTGAACAACAGCATACTTATGTGGCTCGTCAGATTATCGGATGGACGCATGTTCCAAGTGCAAACACTAAAAAGATCATAAGCCAGGGTGGAGTTTCTTCGGGAGCTTAATTTCTCTTCTTATCTTCTTCTTTAAAATAGCCATCTTTTGATGGCTATTTTTTTACCTATTGTTGACATGTTTTTTCTTCAACATAAGCTACTTATAGGTGATAACTATGGGCTTAGACCACGACCACACTAATCCAACTACCTTAGCTGGCGATCCTAAAAAGCCAAAGCTTGCGGGATCGGTATATCTAAATAACACAACGTATGCAGGTTGTGATATACAGGTGTTAATCAAAATCAACAGAGGAAATGTTAACGATATTGGGACAAGAATAGATCCTCAAGAAATAGTAACAATGTATACAAGTCAGCTAGAACGAAATAGAAGAAATCTGAGCAAAATCAATACCAGGCTTGCCGATCAGCTTCCAGGTAGCGATACATATCTTCGACTACTTCAACGCAAAAATAGACTAATGAAAGATACTTTTGAAAGCTCTCAAAATCTTCAAATAGCATCAAAGGATGCTGCTGACATTGCTAAGGCAAGACCATCTACAATCACAAAAACACTCGCCGAAGTGCAAACTCTATCTATTTCTACTTTTCGTGATAAGAGAGCGGTTCGTAGATGTGGAACAGTTTATCCAGCTGGATTCACAAGAGGTCCGAGAGAAATCGCTGGTTCCCTTATTTTCACTGTTTTCGACAAACACGTTTTGTATGAATTCTTAGAGGCTCATCCTACAGATTTTGAAGCATCAAGTGTCACTTCTGCTGTTATGGACCAACTACCCCCAGTAGATATTCTTATTTCTTTTGCTAATGAATATGGGGCTATTTCCAGAATGGATATATACGGAGTCGAGTTTGTATCTGAGGGTCAAACAATGTCTATTGAGGATTTAATTACAGAAAATACTGTAAACTTCGTAGCTAGAGATTTTGACCCAATGAGAAGAGTTGGGAAGAGACAAATAGATTCAGTCAGTAATCAACTGCAGAAAGGCATTGCAAAATCTGCAAGCAGTCTTATTTTTGAAGAAGATTATCAAAAATACAAAAACGATAGTTCGTTTGGTAGGTTTACAAGACGCCGCAATCCTTTTATTTAGGAGAGATAAACATTGACATCTCAATTTACACAATCTCCCGAAGTTTACGACTTAGAGTATTTTAGCGGCAGTCAAATGTTCTTATATATTGGTGACGTTTGGATAGACGAAATTACTGGACTACAGTATTCCATTCATCATCAGAAGACCCCCATCTTTGGATACGCTTCTCAGTATTGGGACGATGTATCTTCTGGGCAGTCAATGGTTAGCGGCCAAATGTCTATCAACTACAAAGAAGCGGGATATCTTTGGGCTGTTCTAAGAAGATTTAAAAATATTTCTACTGCAGCATCTTTTGATACATCAAAAGAAAGCTTTAGTAAACAAGATAAGGCTCTTGGAATAGATCCTCTTCGTGGACCAGTAGATCGTAGACCTGTATGGGGTTCCAATGGAACACGAATCAACAGAGAAAGCATTGAGAGAGTGGTTAACGGGGGAGGCACAAGAGGAGATCGCTACAAGTTCTATAACGATTTAGCTGGATATGCTACATTTGGAGTTAAAAACCCGAGAGACAGGGTCTTTGAAAACATAGTTGAAGAGTTTGAAGATCAGATCTGGGCGAAAAGCAATACAAACCAAAAGCTTACTAAGCAGATTCGCAATCCAGTTGATCCTGCCTTTGATGGTTTTGATATTTTTGTAGTTTTTGGAAATTACGAAGAGCCTAAAGCAAACCATACAGTTCAAAAAATATTAGATGTTAGGTTGACTGGACAAATGAAAACAATTAGAGTAGGGGGAGAAGCGGTACAAGAAGTTTATGACTTTATTGCTAGAACCGTAGTATAGGAGTTTTTAATGACACAGGTAAACGAAACGACCGAAACTAAAGATGTCGAACAAGAAGAACAGAAAGAAGAAACCATTGTTGATGTTTATAAGAAGGTTGCATCACGTCCATCTGATCAACAAGTAGAACAGTGGAAAGCAAAATACGGAGATGTTTTTGTTTCTGGTTTTTCTAACGATGAGGTTTATGTTTGGCGCGCTATCTCTAGAAAAGAATGGATCGTTCTACAGACAGAACTCGAAGAAGCTCAGAAAAACAATGTCCAACTTAACCCTATGAAGATAGAAGAATCTATGGTTGCAAAATGTCTTCTTTGGCGTTCTTTGGAAGTTAGCTGGGATGACTCTAAGGCAGGCACCCTCTCTACCCTACACGAGCAAATTATGCAGAACTCTAATTTCTACACCCCACAAGGTGCTGCAATGCTTGTTGGCAAACTGTAGGTTCTAATGCACCATCGTCTAGTTCAGACGAGAAAACTCTACGGAGAAGTCTTTGTAACTGTTTTTGACGATGAGACTATCGTTCCCTGGAAACTTCTCAGTCTAGAAGATTTTATTTCGTATTCTCAACAGTACGAAAATAGTATAGTTCCAATTGCAGTAATAGAAGATGAAATCTTTAGAAAATGTGTACTAGACGATAATCTAGTTCGCAATATGGATCAGCTTCTTGCTGGTACTGTTGCAACAGTAGTGTTTAATATTATTGCAAATTCAGGTCCCGGTTCAGCCGAAGGCTTTACTAACGACTTGGATTATGCAAGATATGCGATTCGAGATCCGCGTTTTGCCTCTATCTACGATATGGGAGAGTGGATTACAATTGCTTTTCCATCCTACCGAGTAGAGGATATTTATAAATTAAACTATAAGGCATTTTTACTTCTGGTTGCTCAGGCAGAGAAAAAGCTTATAGCTATGAATATCATCCAAGGTCCTTTTGAACTAATAACAAAAGACATTAAAGAAGAAAAGCCAAAGAAAAGAAATATTGATGCAAACGATCTTTGGGCTATTCATAACACAGATCCCAAAAATCCTCAGGGAAGTTTAAGTAGCCAAAAAATAGAAGACGTTGTTTCTCCAATCATAGCTAACCCTAACAAAAGACTTAAGGCAAGAGATCTAGAAAAAGAAAGGAAAGAGGCCGAAAAAGGGTTAAGGGGCCATGATCTTGTTGATTCTCATATAATTCGTGCTCAAATGGTATCAGACGCACAAGTTATTTACGCTGATGTGCTTGAGTATCTAGATAGTCAAAAGGGGAAACAGTGATCATTAATGGCTTTTATTCCAGCACGCTATCAAGGATCCGATCAGTGGACTTATGGTGATCAGCCATTAGCCCATCCTGTCTCTTCTCAAATTCCAGCCTATATGGGGTTCGGTGCAGGTATTGCCGCAACTGGCATGCTTGGAAGCTTAGAGTTTTCTAACGGAAAAAGAGGCTTTGATTATTTAGCATTAGCTGCTCGTGGAATAGAAGAATATTCTCCAGCTAGAATACTTCGTACATTCCAGGTTAGCAGTATGCTTTCTCCATTAGAAAGCGCATCTCGTGTCACCAGATATTTTTCTCCTGGCTTGATTCAAGAAATCAGCAAAACAAATCCGGGATGGCTCGATCACAGAAATACTAGAGAAAGGCTTTCGCTACGAGGCAGGACAACTAAGAGTTGGTAAAGTAGGTGGAGATGTTCTTTTAGAAAGAGCTTCTGTGATTAGAAATATCACAGGAGCAGATCCTAAATTTGCAGAAGCTTACGGACGATCTCTCGCTGGCGGACCAATTCCCAAAGGAAGTTTTAAACAAAAGATTCCTTTCCTTGGAGCTGCTGGAAAAGAAAGTGAAATGTTTATTTTTGCTGGGGGTAAAAATAGACTTCAGTCTGCTTATAGATTTGTTAGTGGATACGGAACTTCTCTTATAGAAAGATTTAATCAGTTAGCTCGCGCACCATTTGAAATGCCTATCCTTAAGGATATTCTTCCAAAGATTCCTCTTGTAAGAAGTCTCCGGTTTGACGTAGACCCCTCCAGCGGTCTCAAAACTTTTGGAAAATTAACAGCCAAACTTGGTATTGCTGCTCCTCTTATGTATACGGCTTACCAAGAGCTAGATCATGCTGCACGCAACTCTACGCTATTAGACGGAACAATCTTTTCAGAAGGTATCACAGCTGGCATTGGTCATGCTGCCACTATGGTTCAAAAGGGAGTTTCAACAATTGCTGAGATAACAGGAGGTCATGCCCTTAGAGAATGGCAGGAAGATAGCGCTCCAGGTAGCACAAACCTAGGTTCTTTGATTGCTTTTCCAACCATTGGAGCAGTTGGAGGACTCTTCTACGGATACGGAAGACGCCTTGGCAAACAAACAATGCTTCAGGCACAGGCGGGCCTATCTCTTTCTCAAGCCTCTGCTCACATAAGCGCAGAATCTTCCTTCTTTAAAAAAGCTCTTTATGGAACTGCTGTTTCCGAAGAAATCTTAGCGCCTCTTGAGAAAAACACTATTGAGATGTTAGAAAGAGAAACTGCCAATAAAATGAAGAGTAGAACTGGTAGATTTGCTGCAAAGATAGCTTCTATCCAAAAGGGAAAGGGTGCTTTAAACAAGGCAATGAGAGTCTTTGGGGAAATGTCTCCTGCAAAGATACCGTCTCTTGTTGGAGCAACCATTGGCGCCGCCCTAATTCTCCCTTTCCTTCCTGGTGCCCTTGTTCCAGAGAAACGACCCAATGAACTAGAAAAACTCTACTCTGGACAACAATTAGTTCCTGTTAGAAAAGGCAGATGGTGGGAGTTCGGTAGGTCACCATATGAGGGTGGAAGAATAGACAGATATGAACAACACTGGTTGCCATCTCTAATCGCTAACGCTAAAGAAAAATCTATCTACGGCGAAGACGCCCCATCTCCAATGCGCAGATGGTTTATCGAAAATTTTACTTATGATCTAGAAAGAAAACACTACTATGACAGGCCATATCCATTAACAGGAGCAGCGTTTGAAGATGTTCCTTTTGTTGGTCCTGTCTTGGCAGCAACGGTAGGCAAGTTGTTTAAACCAGCTGTTTATATGCATACATCTGAATGGCAAAGTGGAAATAAAGGAGGAGGTACTCTTTACGGTAAAGGAGGTCCTATACCGGAAGGAGAAGTTGGTGGCGCAGTCCTTAGTATGCCTCCTAAGTTTGGATACCAGCCCTTTCCCAAAGAACTTGGTGGAGAGTTAGAAGCGGGCGTTCCTATCAGTCCTTATGGGGTTAAAGGGACAAGCGGTGAAAGCGTCTACAGAATGACAGAAATGGTTGGTCTTCCAGGTTTTACAGCTACCTCTGTCAAAGAAGCTATTACTGGAACATCCGATCTTTTTGACGAAGAATCTCAACTAGAATCTGCTCGTAGAATGTATGGAGCAGAAAGAGAATATTGGGACAAGGAGATCGGCGGCGGTCTTATGACGACAGAAATGCTACGTCGTTTATATCCGCATAGAAGAAGACAAATAGAGCAATATAATCCTCTTAGGAATACAATGCCTGATTGGTTACCAGGACCCTCTGAGAGGTCCCCAGACTTCTTGCATGGAGATCCCTATACCAAGGTCGCCAAGGGAGAAGAAAGGCTTCCTGGCGTTGGCTACGCAGCTCTACATCCATGGTTAAAAGATGTAGCTCCAGAAGATTATCCTGCCATAGAAAGACTTTCTATCTTGGCTGATGTTGCACCATATTCAGATCGATTCAAGGAAACCCTACATCAAGTCAGGGGAATGAGTACTAGTGGTCGCTTAAGCAAGGAAGATCAAGCTCGTCTCAAAGACATTCTCGCAATGAACAAAGAAAAGAAGAAGCGTAAAAACTTCTCTCCTTATTTATATAGAGACAGAGACACCACGCCAATGGAAGCTATCTTAGCGAGAGAAAACGAAGAGATTAAAAATAAAGGAGCAAAAAAAGGACTCTTTGCAAAAATACTTGGATCTTACTGGGAGACTATTGCTCACAATGCGGAAACTCCGTTTGAGTTTTTAACCCCTATGGCTCCCGGAGCTAAGCTGATTCACAAGAGAACCGCAGTAGAAGATTATAAAAAGTTTCAAGTTTTTGGAACAGATAGTGCATTCTGGCAACATCCTGTTCGAGATTTCATTAAGCCATTCTTTAATGTACTTCGTGGCTCTCTTGGCTCCAGTACTCCCCCAAAAGAAGTCGAGGAAAGAAGAAGCCTAGAGGAGTATTTCGATATATTGAAATATGTTAAAAACACTCGTCTAAAAGAACAGGCAATAAAAGCTAACGACTCTGAAGCTGTTGCCATTGCAGAGCAACAGAGAAGAGAAACTCTATTTGGAATAAATCCATTTACTCAAGATTTTACCAAAATCTATCGTTCTCAACCAAGAAGAGAAAGGGATTACTTCGAAGAGTTCGTTGGTGCCGATATGGCAGAAAGAAAAGAGATTTTAAAGATGATTCCAAAAAATGAGAAGGCTCTCATGATGGCCAGATGGAGAATCAAAGACGCTTCCGACGCAAGAAAAGCCCAAGAGAAAGGACTTCTATCTGAGAAAGAAGCAGCTGAAGTTGACGTAACACTAAGACAACTATATGAAGATAAAGATACAGAAGGTATGCCAAAAACAAAAGAACTTTGGTCTGAGTTTTTGTCTACAAGGCATCCTGGTGAATCTTATCCCGACTGGTATAGGAGAACAAAACTTCTTATCGAAGGTTTAAAAGGTAAGGGTCTTCCAGGTCCAAACTGGGTAGGCTGGCACCCCGCTGTAGACTTAGAAGATATAAAGCTTAAAGTAGTACAGGATGCTGCTAAAAACATGTATGATTACGACCTCTGGCCAGATAAAGCGCGACTTGTAACAAGAAGACCGGCCATTGAAGCGGCTGCCGAAGAATTACAAGAAGCACAGGGGCAATCTGAATCTGAGATTAGAGCAAATATCGATAGGATATTGGCGGCCTCTGGTGTTAAAAATGCAAATATTTTTATCAGTCCATCTGTTAAAAATAATCTAGATATTTCATTTAAGGCAGACCGTCGCGAAGATGCTAGAAAAATCCTGCACGGAGGAATGAGAAATGGCTAGTGAAAAGAAAACTGACGAATCAGGAACTAGCTTATTTAAAGCTGCTGTTATCTCTGCTCCTGTTGCATACGGTGGATATAGTTTTATTAAAAGTGGTGATGCTGAAAATCTAGTAAACTCCTTTAGCGACAACCTTTCGTCGCGCTCCTCTTTTTCGTCTTCTCTTATTCGTCAATCTGTAAATCTAAATATGGGTACAGATGTTTTTAAGCGCACACAGCTTGATGGTATAGCAAGCAAACGACATACCGTGCGTATCCCACTAAAGGACCTTAAGAACCTTGTAACTCAAGCTGTCTTAGCTTCGGATCCGTCTGGCCATCTCTATGCCTCTCTATCTCCTCATCTTCTAACTGCGACTGATCAAGCTCAAGTGATTGAAAGTTTCACTGGAGTTATAGGTAAAAATTCTTCTATTTATTCAGCAAAGGCAGCAGGTCGCTTTAGCGAACTATTTAATATAATGGAATCAAGAAGCGCTAGAGGTCTTTCAACTTCTTTTAGTGCTGTTTCAATGTCATTCACTCGCGAGATTGAAAAGAAATATATGTCTGATTTTTCCCCTAAAATGAGTGGATTACTTCAGAACTTAATGGAGTCTATCAGTGAACCAGGAAGACAGGGAACTGTTTCTATTACTGAATTTGGTAGACCAGATAAGCCTGGTACGGAACTTAGAGTAAAACTTTATGGTGGAAAACTAGGTATAGATAAAAGCGAAGCCATTACACTTAAGATTCCTGGTATAGATCCTAAAAATCCTTCCCTTATTACCTCTGGGACTACAGGACAAACAAAATATATTGCAGGAACCTATGGGATAGTCGAAGAAGGAAAAGTTCTTTCAACATACACTAGTCAAGAGTGGATGGTTAAAAGAGCTAACGATGAATTAATTCCAACTCTTTTAAGAGAAAAGGTAAGGTCTAGAAGAGCTTATAATTCTCATGTAATGCAGTTTACTAACAAAATGATGGAAGATCCAGAATGGATTATGTCTACTCCTGAAGGAATGCATCCAGGTAGAGATGCATATATAAAAGCTCGTTCTGGCCTACTTCACATGTACGACAGCAAGTACAATAAACTTAACGAGTTGTACCAAGCTTCCATTCTTGAAGAAGGCGGACTTAAGGTTACTCCAGAATTCTTTGGACTTGGGGAGAAGTATTCTTGGAATGAGTTTCAGAAAGCAAGTTCACGTTTTCACCTAGACAGAACAGCAGCCTCCACCATCTTTAAACAACTAAAGGAAACTGGAGAAGGTTTTCTTCCTGTCTATCCCGGATTTTCTCCTGCTCAGATTGCTAAAAGCGTTGTGTCTCTAAGAGATACAAGAAAAGACGCCTTCTCTCTCTTCTCGGATGAAGCATCTTGGGGACGTAGACCTGGCCAAGCAATAAGAGCTAATTCTAGTCCAACCAAGATTGCATCTACTCTCATGAAAAAAGGATCTGGCACTATAGATGATTTATTCTCTTGGGCGAAATCCAATCGAATGGTTGACGCTCCAATGGGTTTAGCAATGTATGTGTCTGAAGAAAGCGCCATGGGTCTTCAAGACTTAGGACTTTCTGCAGAAGGACAGTATCTTGTTTCTGAACGAGGCTATGCTGCCCGTAGTGTTAATAAATGGCGCCAGTTTTCTATTGCTAGCGACAAAGTTCTTTCTCTTGGAGACTACGCTAAAGTAGAAGAAGGTGGCAATGTTTTCGGCTTAGACTCTTATAAAGGCTCTCAAATGAGAATGAATGTTCGTGTTCCAGAAGGAACGGTCCTAGGACTTAGCCCAGAGGGACTTCCGGTAAAAGCTCCACCCAATTTTACAATGAAGCTTGTTGAGGGATTTAAGGACGACAAGAGCAAAGGCGATTTCTTACGTGTAGTTGGCCACGAAAACGTCACCAACCCTTCTTTCTTTAAGGGGTTTGGCATAGGCAAGGGTATGTGGGCCACTAGTGAACAGTCAGTTATAAACGAAACCGTTAGTAGAGTAACAAAGCCTGGTATTAAAAACGAAGCGGTTCAGATGATTCTTACAACCGCAGAACTTAAAAAGAACAGGGTGTTACACTATAATCAGATGTTTACAGCACTATGGCACTTTACTCGTCAGAATATGAACTCTGGCAAAGTTGAACAAATGGCCGTAGAGGAGTTATTGAACAACCCTCTTGGTGTAGCAAAAAGCATTCAAGATGCTACAGCAGGCGATCATCCTGCTAAAATATCCAGATTAATCGATTTAGCCAGAACCTCTAATCTTACTCCAAGACAAATGGGACTTACCTTTGGTGCTGTTCCAGAAGCTTTTGGAAAGGATTCAGCTAGTTTGTTAGCTAGTTTAAAGCCAGGAGAAATGGAATTTGTTAAACAAGGAAACGTCGTTGGCGCTGGACAGATCTTTTTTGAAGATGTTGCAGGTCCTGGCTCAGGGAAGATGGCAACAATAGAACCCCGCGCCTTCCAATTCCTTAATTCCCCTCATCTTGGTGCAGTAGGTCCTGAACTACAACAAGACATATCAAATAGAATGAATGCAATGTATCCTGAAAGACTTCTTGAACAGAAAGAACTAACTCGTTCCCTAGAAAGCCTTTCTTCCTTAAAAGATATAAAGGGCGCTCATGCTGCTAGAGATGTGCTTAAGAATCCAGAACTGCTTCGCACAGGAGGAAATGTTCAGCTAGGTGATTTGGGCTCAGTTTTTGTTCCTGGTAATAATATCGTAAAATCTCTAGCAGAATATCAAACTGCTACTGGATCAATCATTACTAGTGATCTAGCAAACTCATACAACAAGACAATAGAAATGTCTGAGATGTACTCTTCTGGCGCCATATCCAAAGATGCCATGATGAAGCAAGTTGAAGCTCTGCAGGTAGACGTTGCTAAATCTAGAATTGGAACGATTACAGGAAAGGGCGGCCTGCTTCGAAACAGAGTCCCTGGAAGCGTATTCCTAACATCTGTTGCTAAAACACCAAAGGTTGAAGATTGGCTTGAAAGAAAGGGAATAGATCTTCTGCCTGGCGAAGTTGGTATTACAAAAAAGTACGCGAAAAAAATGTTTACCAGTATGGAGAATCTAGGTATTTATAGTACCAATGAACTTAAAGCCATGAGCGATAGGTTTATGGCAGGAGAAGGCATCGCTGGTCTTCTTGGTAGACATCCTTATATTGGCCCATATTCTAATCAGCCTACCACAATGAAACTGATTCCAGGAGAAGAAGCTGTCGCAATGTTTAACGAACAAGTGCGTCGAGCTATTGTTGCTCCTGGTTCTATTGGAATGGATGAATTTAAAGGTATTATGTCTAGTCCAGCTTCAATAAAAGAAGTAGCTAAAGCTAGGGGAATCTCAGAGACTCTTTTGAGGTCTTCTCCTATGGTTGGTTTAGCTGGCGACTTTGATGGTGATATTGTCTCTGTAATGCTTGGATCTCCGGACATGCAGAAGAAACTAACTACTCTACAAAACGACGCAGCCTATAAGTCTGCATATGAGTCTTATTCTCTTAGAAGTCAGATTTTAAAAGCTAAAGCACCTTCTGGAAGTCTGACTCTAAGTGCAGTTATGCGAAATAAAATGGCAGCAGACGACGCTCTAAAATTAGGCATTACCCAAAGCAGACTAGGTAAACTTTCTACAGCACTACAGGGCCATCGCTCAGCTATTCTTTCTAGAATGGGAAGAGAAAATTCAAAACAAGCAATGAATGCTCTCGGACTACTTGAATGGATGGAGCAAACGCCTATATCTGGTAAGCATATTAAAGCTGGCGAATCTCGCAGAATGATTGGTTTATTTGAAGATATTACTAAGTCTTTCAAGAGTAATGATAGGGCTGGAATAATCAAAGCCGTTAGCAGTGTGCTTGAAGAAGCAAAACCTGTAGCCAAATCCGCCCTTACAGAAGGTGTTAATGTAGCCATTCAAGAAGCTTCTGGTGCTGTTCGTTATAAGAAAGTAAGGGGAATAGACATTGCAAATGCTGTAGATTTTATGATCGAGTCAAGAAAAGCCATGGAGAGAACCAAAGCTAATGGTGTTAGTATGGCTAGATTAGCTGAAATATTTCATAGCAAAGGCGGTCGTATGACCGGAACCGAAGCAGCAGCAACATTAAGCAATGATGTTGTTAGTATGAGTCCTATGTCTGGTTTTTTCAAAGGCACAGAAAGAAAAGCTGAAGGGTTTGCTTCTAGATTAGTTTCTAGTACAAACTCTTTTATCAATAAGATTACTGCCGCAGGACAAAAATCTATCCCTCATGCAAGAAAAATTGGACTTGGTTTTGCGGGAGCCGTAGGTCTAGCCACTGTACTTAGCAGTCCAACAAGATCTATTGGTCCAGGTCAATTAACACCACCTTCTGCTAACCTGAAATCAGGAAGTGGTGGTTCTAAAATGGGAACCAATGTTCATCCGAGTTCGGAAACGTCAGGTAGTCCCACTGTGTCAGACCATACAAGATATCCAAACTCTGCTAGAATAGCACCACATGGTGGCT
>Ga0210043_1000644_pt1 | contig 36299 bp, 62 predicted proteins | sample CryGeymet201501t_FD_183990 | JGI IMG/M metagenome (GOLD analysis project Ga0210043, IMG submission 183990) | Groundwater microbial communities from Crystal Geyser aquifers in Utah, USA - Crystal Geyser metaG 2015-01t (SPAdes) (version 2) | ecosystem: Environmental > Aquatic > Deep subsurface >... | reverse complement strand
CTCTGTTCGCCGCCGGCCTTGCTGGATCATCCCTAGCCATGGCCGCGCAGATCGTCACGCAATGGGGCGAGTCCTGCCAAGCGCCTCAGCCGTGGCACGCATTGTTCACTGCGTGCATATTCGTTGCTGTCGCCTGCACTCGGGGGAATGTCGCCAAGCTATTCCCTCGACTAAAATGGAGCAGCCATCAGTGACCGTAACCGACAGCTACAGCCAGCTACGGCGCGACGAGGGCGAGGTGTTGCACGCCTATCAAGACCATCTAGGGTTTTGGACTATCGGCGTCGGAATCCTGATCGACAATCGCAAAGGTGGCGGACTGCTGCCGGAAGAATCCGAGTTCATTTTTAACAACCGCCTGCGCCTGATCAATGAAGCTCTATCGAAGCGCATCCCCTGGATATCGAAGCTCGACCCCGCGCGCCGCGGTGTACTGATCAATATGGCCTACCAGATGGGCATCGATGGGCTGCTGGGATTCAAGAAAACCCTGGCAACAGTCGAGTCTGGCCACTACCAGAAAGCCGCCGCCGAGATGCTCGGCAGTAAATGGGCGCAGCAAACCCCGGCACGCGCTCACAGACTGAGCCAGCAGATGCGCACAGGCGAGTGGCAGTGATCCCTATCCCGGGCGCTATCTGGCGTTATGGCGCAGCCTTCGCGCTTGGCGCAGTGATCGCAGCGACGGCCCAGGGATGGCGATACGGCGAGCAGATTGCCCGTGCTGAGTTAGCCATAAGCAGCGAGCGCACCGAGTCCATGCGCATGGTTCTGGCCGAACAAGAATCAAGCTCCGCGCGAATGGCCGCGGCAGACCAAAAGCACACCGGAGAGTTGACCGATGCGAAAGGCAGGATTGATGATCTTGAGCGCCGTGTTGCTGGTGGCCGTAGCGGGCTGCGCATCGCGGCCAAGTGCCCCGCTGCTAAGCCATTGCCCCAAGCCGGCAGATCTCCCAGCCTGGGTGGTGGAGGCGGCGAATCGGCCGAGCTTGACGCTAACGCTCGACCGGATTATTACGCCCTACGACGTGGGGTCGTCGAACTCGAAGCGGCCTTGAAGGTTTGTGTTGAGTCGCGCTGATCACTTCGCCAGCCGCTCGATAATCTCTCTCGCCACATCTACCGGCGACACATTCCCCGGATCCGCCATAGTTACCCTGTTATCGCGCCTGCGCGGCGCATAGCCTGGAGCCTGTGGCATTGCATTGCCGGAACATGAAAACGTCACGGATGCGCTCATGGATGCCCTCTCGCGTATAGCCGAGGCAATAGCCGGCCTGGCGATTTCGCAGATGGCCGATCCGACGTCGGGCTGCGGAAAGATCGCCAGCGTTTCAGTCGTGCAAGGCTCGCCGGCCAAGCAGTAAACCATCAGAAGTTCGATCATTCTTCAAGCTCCATTGTGGCCCGGGCGATAACCCCGTCCTGGTATTCGGGGTTTATCCCTTCAGCACGTCTCGACTCGGCTGCAGCGATCAGGTTGGCTGCGGTTGACTGCTTCCATCGAGGAAGCCCAGAGACAAGCACCTCGGCCTGGCGCGCGGCATTGTCGTCGAGCATTTCGTTTGCGTATCGCCAGCCAAGTCTGTAATCGAGTGATATCGGGTTCATGTGTCGGCCTCCAATTCGGCGATGGCGTCCCGGGCCAGTATCCCCATGTGCATCTTCGTAAATCCAGGGTCTTTGATACCGCTGCATGGCGCGTATGCTGATATTTTCTCCAGCGTCTCCCGCAGTCCTTCAACCTGCTTTAGCGCGGCGTCTCGTTCGGCTTCGACCTGCGCCTTATCAAGTAAGGCGGTCCGCAACTTCCCCGCCACGCTATCGCACTCTTGCTCTAGGCGGTCGTAGTCGCCTGCCATAACTAGTGGCACAACATGCACGTCTGTTTTGTCGTTCACCATTGGCGTGTAGGATTCCTACAAGTCCTCTGGACGTTTCCACTTCGATGGCGACCGGAAGATCGGAGAACTGAACCGCGAACTCCTGCTGCTCGTCGCGCGCCAGCCCAGCGAACCAGGCGCCGCCGTTGTAGACCCAGTTATCAACATCGCAGGTATCGAAGCGGCACACGTAGTCGTCATGGTTGCCGCGCACTGCGTTGAACCATGGTTTATCAAGCCAGTCCAGGGCATCGCGGCACTCTGGCCCACGGTCAACCAGGTCGCCGACCGAGAACAACCGGTCAGCAGCAGGGTTGAAGCCGGCGACATCCAGCGCGGCCTGCAGGCGAGTAAAATGGCCGTGGATGTCGCCGACAGCGAAGTCTCGACCAGCCGTGTTGCGCTCAAAGCGCTTGATCAGGCTCACGTTGTTTTCCTCTTCAATTCGCGCAGCTTCTGCCGGTAGTCGGCGGTGATCGCTTTTAGGTCGCAGATTGTGTAATGCCTTGGCCGGTGATCGTTCTTCAGCGCCTCGGCCGCCTCCCTGCCAATCCGATCGATTACCCCGGCCTCGAATCCATCCTTGACCGACTCGCCCTTGCGCGCGTACTTGGCGGAACCGCCGTTACACCCTTTGCACTGTAGCCATATGTTGTTCTCCTCAAGGCGCAGCTCGGGGCGCGCGCCCTTGCTCAGCCAGTGGCCGCCATCCCATGCGCCGCCAGTCTTCCAGCCCTGGGCCGCCTGTACCTCTTCCTGGGTCTTACCGCAGCTTATGCAGCCGCTGCCGATTGATAGCTCATACACCCGCCTGTATGCCTGAACGGCACTGGTTGCCTCCTGCACGTAATCGCCGCGCGACTTCAGCTTCTCCCGCCGCTCTCTCGTCTCCCGCCGCTCGGCCATGTCGGTTTCCTTGCGCTGCTTGTCCTGCTTTGCCCTGGCGATTACTACCGCGCAATCTGTGCTGCACCACGTCACGAATGGCCGCGCAGGCACGAACGGGGCGCGGCAGGTGCGGACTGCGCACTTCTTCGGCTTGCCGCTTAGGGCTTTCATGCTGGGTCTCCCTCGCTCAACAGATCGTCAAACACCACGCCTTTGGCCGTGAACTCTTCCACGATCTTGTCGGTGTATACGATTCCCTGCGCACGATCAAACAGCCGCGTTACCGGGAATCCGTCGGCCCCAAACAGCGCACACGGCCCCATAAGCTCTAGCTTTGTTTCATAGGTCAGCAGCAGGAACGACACGTTCCAGGCATGCCGAAAGTCCTCGTTAGACTTCCGCATGATCGGTACGCCGAAATGAAGCTTGCAATACCGGCGCGCGTCCTCGACATCCCCTATCTCGGTCATCTGCGCGATTCGCTGGTACAGAGCAAACCAGAGGGCGTTCTGGTCAAGCGTGCGGTCCTTGCCGGGCCGAAACGACACAACGACATACTTGTGTGACCGGTAGGCCTCGGTTAGCCGTGTGATGGCCTCCGACAGCCTTGCAGGACTGTTGACGCTGATCTTCTCAACCATCCTCGCCACCCATCGACAAATCCTCATCAATCATCTGAATGCGGCGGTTCAGGCTATCCACGGCCTCCTGCAAGTCCTGTCTGAGCGACTTGCCGCCTCCACGCTGGCCAGGGCATAGGATCTTCTTCACGGCGTGCTGTGTGGCCCCGCTGGGGTCTTGCACGTCAAACAGTGCGCACACCTGGTAAACGTCGACGCTTTTGAGATTCGACACGTCCTTGTGGTAGTGGCTGTGCTTGGTCATTTCACCGACTCCTGAAACTTGATCGGATACCAGTCACACGGCTCGTCGGCCTTGATGTGGCCATAGATCAACATGCAGCGCCTAACATGCGCGCAATCGCCGCACGTTTTCCCTTCCGGCAGGTCCATACCGTCGCCTTTGCGCTTGTAGGGTTCGCGGTCGCTGGTCATTTGGCTGGCCCCTGCTTGCGGTAGCCGGCGTCATAGAGGTCTGCGCATGTCTCGCGCTGGATATCAACCTCGGCTGCGGTCATCTTTGTTTTGGTGTGGCCGTACATCTCATCAGTTACACGCTCCCGATCTTCGGCAGCCAGTTGCTCGGCGGTTTTGATGGGGCGGAATTCAAGCTTGTCCGGCGATTCAGCCCACTCAATCTGCTCGCTATTTCCATCAAGGCGAACCCAAAGCCATACACAGATTCCGCGCTTGGCCTGGTACTTAATTACAGCCTCACCCCAGCCGCCGACCTTAGTCCTAAGCTCACAAACCGTTCCAACCGGGGGCAGTCCGGTGCCATCCCATGCTGAGGGAGTGGCGGGGCGCGGAACTAGGCTTCTCAAGCTATCGTGCATGCAGTCGAAATTTACAAACAGATGGCTGTCCACGTCGTAATGCGTAGCATCGATAGGTGCTTTGTTCCAGTCAATTCCGAAACCAGTCTTATCGCTCATTGGTCTTTACTCCTGCGGCGTGGATGGCGTTTCGGCAGGCGTGACGCATTCCGTTAGCCGTGCAGGTTATAGCCTCCATTGCCTCGTACTCTTCATATCCATCACAATCGTCTTCGTCCGGCATATCCACACTAGGAGGCAACTCCACACACAACGCAGCGCGCGAGGCTTTCCACGCCCGCCAGGCATCTTGTTCTGCCGTGTAGTAGTACACTTCCGGAGCATTACTGCATTTCTTCAGCCGCTCAATTCCTCCGCAGAAGTTGTCAACCCTCCACGCCTCAAACTCGCCCCGCATCGATTCGCTCATTTCGATTCCCCCTCTGCCGCCTTCGCTTGGCGCAGGTCCTTCTTGATAGCCCGGTTGATTGCTGACCGAAGCCAGGTAGGCCCAAGCAGGCGCTTGAAGGCCTCCCACTCTTCGTTGCTCATTCGTATATCGCGCTTTGCCCGTGTCATTCCTGACCCCCTGCTTTGTTTGCGTACCGACAATATAGGCATTGATTGTCAGGGCGTCAACTCATCAGCAATCTCTTCACCCATGATTTGAAAATGCGACTCGCACACCTGGCAGGCATCTTCGGCCGACTCCTGCACTTGACCCAGGAACCGCCCGCCAAGGCTTGCCCGATATTGCGACTGGTCGCCTACCAGGAACTTGGCGACCTTGTAACCGTGTTCGCCAGCCATCAAGTAGGCGGATGAGCGCGACCAGTTCATGCGATACCCCGGCGCGCTGATTCCCATTTGAACTGAACCACTACCGGCGAACCCTCGCGCAGCCGATCCACGCAACGATCACCCATGGCCTGGGTCAGCGCCTCGGCTGACAGGTTGGAAATGATCACGGTAGGCAGCTCGCTTTCGTATCGGCCGTTGATGATGGCGAAGATGGTCGACAGCTCGAAATCGCTTGGCGTTTCCCGTGTTGCCCCTATTTCGTCCAGAACGAGCAGATCAACGCCTGTGAGGCCCGCAATGATTCCGCCCTCACTCTCGCTGCCGTCGCCGTTAAACGTCTCTTTAATGGCCTGTAGAACGCCTCCAATCGTGCGATAAGCAGCCGTGTATCCAGTGTTGTGGTTCAGATGGTTGGCAATCGAGGTTCCGAGGTGCGTCTTGCCTGTACCTGGCGTGCCGATCAAGATCAGGTTTCGCCCGACCGAAAAGTTGTCCTTGAAGTTGTCGACGAAGGCCTTGCACTTCTCCAGCGCCGCCGACTTCTCCGGGGAGTCGCACAGGTATCCATCAAACCGCTTGCCATCAAACCGCTTGGGCACGGCCGCTGACCCGAGCTTTTCACGTAAGCGGATCTGGCGAATAAAGTCGTCTTGCATGCGCTGGCGCTTGTCCTCTTCGGCCTTCTGCTCGGCCTCACAAGTCGGGCACCGTGAGCAGGTGCGCTTCTTGAACATCGGAATTTGGAAAGATTTCTGTTCAAACTCTCCGTGCTTTTCGCATACGGCGGTCGAGATTTGAACGTCTTGGTTAGAGTCCATGCGTGCCATCCTCTCGGAGCACTAGCCCCGCGTTGTAGTCGATATCGTCAAAGCCGTGGTGTATGCCTGCCGGCTTGCCTGCTTTCCCGCCCTTCACCCATTCCGCCTTGAATCCAGCCCATCCGCTTTCTGCTGCGATCCTGATTGCCTCCGGTATCGACAGACCAGCCTTGTCGGCCTCTCGCTTGGTAGCGGCCATGGCCGTCGGTGTTAGCGGGGCCTTCTTCTGCTTTCGGACGGCTAGCCAGTCTTTAGCGTGCTGTTCGTTTACCCCCATTCCAGCCAGATCGGAAGCCGTCACATTTTTTGCGCGCTCCGGCTTTTCAGGTTTGGCCGTATTGTTTTGCTCTTGGTTGGGGTTGGGGTTGGGGTTGGGGTTGGGAGCATTGCGTTCGCATTCGTTTTCCATGCGTTCGCATTCATTATTCGATGCGTTCGCATTGCCTTCGCATTGCGTTGGCAGTGATTTGGCTTTGCTCCATCGAGCCTTGGCGCTTTGCGATGCCTTTTCACGCTTGCCGGAAATTGCCTGTATTTCGGCATCGCATCGGAAGTGACGCCACCCTTCATCGGTTAGCTCGAAGAACTCAGAAAGCACCGTATTGATTGCCTGTCTGTGCTCGTCAGTCTGTGCACGAGCAAGCCTGTACACCTGCCGCATGTCATCTGGAAGCGGAGCCTCTTTCTGGTAATAGACATCGATCAGGCGGCGATAGGCCATGTCCTCATCCCATGTAAGGTGGCCAGTCGCGCTTGCGTAGTCGCCCAGGTGGAAGGCGTAGTAGTTCATTCAGACCCCCTGATGACCTTCCAGCATATGCCGCAAAAGTACTTTACTGCGCCCTCGCACCCGCCTTGCCTCGCCCTGACCATTGCCTGCTCCATGGCTTCCCGTATATGGAAAAATGCCAGCCTCGGCATAAACTGACGGCGAATGTCTAGCTTGAATTTATCGCTAAAAACCTTTCCGGGGTGGTGGCTGCGCATAATCTCTTGCAGCTCGTCTATCTGCTTATCCTGTTCTTTTCGGATTGACTTTTGCAGCCTCTCATACGCCTTCAGTTGCTCGCGCTTTTCCGCGAGCTTTTCGGCCTTATCTGCAATTGATTCTGGCGCGACCTCAAGCAGCCCGTTTGATTTCCCGCGGTTACAGTCGAAGCAAGCGGTCAGCAGGTTGTCGATTGTGTTTGTTCCGCCCTTTGATATCGGGTGAATGTGGTCTATCTCAAGCACAACCTCAGGCGGAGAAGATCCGCAGTATTGGCACCGGAAGCCGTCGCGCTTGAAAATGTCGAACCGCTTTTTTTTGGTGAATGACTCACGCTTTTCCGTGGTCATTTTCCACCCGTCTTGGCTGCCTTCCGCAGGCCGCGCGCCTCAAGAATTAGCTTGTCCGCGCGAACCTTCATTGCCTGGCGAACCGAGTCGCGACGGCCTAAAGGCACGGTGTCCTTCCATTGGTGGACTGCCTGGATGGTTATGCCGATTGCTTCTGCCAGGTTCGTTGGGCTGCCGAAAAACTCGATAGTCTCTTTGGTGTTCATAGTCACGCTCCGGTTTATGTTCCGCCAATCATAAGCTTAAAAATAGATTAAGCAAGTGCTTGACGCACTATAAAGAACAGCCTAAAGTTCGGCTCAACGAAACGAACAACCAATAGAGGGAGTGATTCAGCATGAGCAAAGACAATGGCGGGCCGGCGTTTCCGGCTAACGAAGTGACCGTCCACAACGTCGATATCGTGGCCTATGCAGAGCCTGGCATGAGCCTTCGTGACTACTTCGCGGCTAAGGCGCTTGCTGCGTGCGTGACTGGCTACGAGGCATATCGGTATGAGTGCGAAATCGAGCGAGCTGCGCGGGACGCCTATCGTATCGCCGACGCCATGCTTGCGGAGCGTGCCAAATGACCCTGGCAGAGATTGAAGGCGCCGTAACCGTAGCCCTGGACGAAGGGCACGAGCCAACGCTTGAGGCATACGCGGAGTACGTCGCGGCGGACATGAACCCGCTGATTGAGTCGCTGTGCCTGGCGGTGATCGAGACGGGTCGTGAGGATTGGCAAAAGGTCATGTGCTCTTGCTTGCGCCACGCACCAGAGCTAGGCGAGGCACTTGCCAAAATCGAGCGCCACATTGAAGCCCAGCGTAAGCCGTTTGTCAGCAGCAAGGCTCAGCGAATCGACGATGACGCAGAGTACAACGCATTGCTGCTGGCTGACCTTAACCGTGAATTGAACCAGGGGAGAGACTGAAACCATGGCCACTGTATCGGTTGAATTGAAAATGTATCTGCATGTCGATGCTGACGGGAGCCGAGAGCTGTACGCTTCGGATATGAGCAAGTACAACTGCGGCGCCTGCCTTGGCGAGATAACGGTTATTGGCACATATGAGGACATCGACAAAGACCCGAGAGAGGCGATGATCGAGAGCCTGGAAAAACAGGTTGTTGATGAGCGCGCCGATTCGCAGCTTCGCATTAATGGCCTACTGGATCGGATCGGCAAGCTGAAGTGCCTGGAGTACAAAGCATGACCACATCACCTGTGATGAGCATCACTGACGAACTGCTGGCTGAGCTAGAAGTCGGAGCACCGGCTTATGCTGAGTCGTGCACTCTGCCGGGGCCGATGCTGGCAGCCCTGCTCGCCCACATCGCAGACCTGAAGCAACAGATTGTCGCGGCTGGGGTGACTGCGGAGAACTGCGAGGTGTTCAGGAAGGATGCGGAGCGGTATCAGTGGCTGCGTGAAAATTGGTTCTCGATCTACGGTACAAACTGCCACGAACTAGGGATTGTCATTGAGATTGGGGTCAGATGGAATCATGCCGGCACTCCGGAGCATGTAGACTCCGCCATCGACGCAGCCATGGAGGCCGCACAATGACCATAAAAATCACCCTGCCCCGCCTGTCGACGTGCTTCTACTGCGCGTGCTTCCTGGGGTCTATCTGGATCTTTGCGTCGGCCCTGGCTGAAGTGGTGGCGCCATGAAGACTGATCGCGAATTGTTGGAGATGGCGGCGCGGGCGGCAGGGTATAAAATCGAGTGGGTTCGCAACTCCGGGTGCTACTACCGGTGCGAGGAGGAGGTTGGCCGCGAAGAGTTCAATCCGCTGGATGACGATGGTGAGGCGATGCGGCTGGCCGTTGTGTGCCGAATGACGCTTGAAGTTAGCTTCAGGCGGTCAAGCGCTCACGCATGGCGAGGGCAGAAAGAAATCGTTGCCAGAGAAAAGCACGCAGGCGATGACTGGAGCGCCTTCACCCGCCGCGCCATCGTCCGCGCAGCCGCTGCAATCGGGGAGGCCATGCCATGACAGACAAAATCGAATGGCACTGCACCCGCCAGCCGCTCTACTACCTGATAGTGTGCAGGGTAGGCGTGATCGAGCTGTGCGACACCATCGAGGCTGATCTGTGGCACCGCACCATTGACCGCTGCCTAATGCTTCGCCGCGTGGTAAGGCGTTTGCAGAGCAACATGGTCAATGTGATTGAGGTTATGAAGCGGGAAGGGGAAGCGAAATGAGCGAGTGGATCAAGTGCAGTGATCGGATGCCGGATTTCGAGCACGGATACGTTCTAGTAGCTTGCGAGGGCGGTAATGTTGATAAGACGTTTTACAGTGTTCACCGAGAAAGCCACCGTCGCCATGGTTCATCCTATTCGCGGAAGTATCTTGGCAAGGATTCTGGTTTTTTTGAGCTAAGTCACAAGTACGGATACAAGATCACCCACTGGCAGCCGCTTCCGGAGCCGCCGAAATGAGCCTAGTCCAGTGGAACAACGGGATGGATGGCCCGCCAGTCGTCGACAACGCGCGCAGCGTGCCTAAGAAGCCGGTTATCTGGCACGGCGAAATCTGGATCGTGCTTCCCGATGGCGAGAAGGACACCCGAGCATGGCGCAGCAATCAGCCGATCACAAGGCAACAGGCGCAGACGGTTATGGCGCAGCTCCTGGCTAGCCTGGTCGGTGAGCATGGGAAGGACGCTGCTGTCGATGCTGGGTTCTGGATGCGGTCGCGGTAACTGTATGAAAGCACAGGTTGACGGCTGTATTGGATCGGCCATAATGGCGTCGTGGGTGTGAGAACTCATTGTAATGGATCGACGGCAGCAGAACGCTTTAGAGATTCCCGTACCTTGTTGGCTGACCGCCGTCGATCCAGGCCAGCAAGGTTTCTCACCGGGAATCCCTAAAGCGTTTTTTATTGCCTAGAGAAAGGCAAACCACACAGAGGATCGACGAATGACCAGCACAACCGAAGTCGTAACCGTTCAAAAAGAAAACGCCTTGCAGGTGTTCAGCGCCGAGCAAGGTCTTGACCCGTACCTGGCAAAGATCCGCGCAGAGATTGACTGCTTCGTGCCGGACGTGGCCACGAAGAAAGGCCAGGACGCAATCCGGTCTATCGCCTACAAGATCGCACGGTCAAAGACGGCTCTGGACAATGTCGGCAAAGACCTTGTAGCCGAGCTGAAGGAAGTGCCAAAGAAGATCGACGCCGAGCGCAAGCGCATGCGTGATCTTCTGGACGCCTGGCAGGCAGAAGTTCGTGCACCGCTGACCGCATGGGAGGCCGACGAGGCGGCGCGTGTTGCTCGCCATCAAGCAAATATTGATTACATGAAGCTGCGCCTTGAGTGCCGCGACCTTGACGGGGCCGAACTGAAAGCCAGCATCGCCTGCATTGAAGGCATTGTAATTGACCAGAGCTGGGAAGAGTTCGAAGCCGAGGCGGCGCGCACCAAAGACAAAGCGCTGACCGCATTGCGTGAAGCCCTGGTGATCCGCGATAAGCACGAAGCCGAGCTGGCGGCCATCGCCAAGTTCCAGGCAGAGCAGGCCGAGCGCGACGCCAAGGCCGAACGCGACCGCATCGCACAAGAGGCTGCTGAGCGTGCCACCCGCGAAGCCGAGCAGCGCGCCCAGGCCTACCGGGAGAACGTGGCCCGCGAAGCCGCAGAGGCTGAGGCGGCAGCCAAGCGGCGAGAGGCTGAGTTGATCGAACAGGCAGCCCAGGCACAGCGCCAGGCTGAACAGGACAAGCGAGACGCAGCCGCAGCAGCAGAGCAGGCGCGGTTGAATGCTGAGCTGGCCGAGCAGCGCCGCATTGCAGCAGAGAAGCAGGCAGAGCTTGATCGGGTAGCCGCAGAGCAGCGCCAGGCCGAAGCTGTAGAGCGTGCCGAGCAAGCCGAGCGACAGCGCCAGGCTGACGAACAGGCCCGCATTCAGCGCGAAGCCGACGCCCGCGAGAAAGACCGCGCGCATAAAGGCGCAGTTCTCAAGGCGGCAAAAGAGGCAATCATGAAATCTGGCATCAGCGAAGAGCAAGCCAAGGCAGTCGTTAAGCTGATCGCTTCCGGCAGTGTTCCGCGCATTTCCATTTCTTACTAGGGGTTGACCATGTCAAACATCGCAATCATCGAGCAGGACATCTACGGCGCGCGTAATTCGTTCGCCTCCGTGCTGACCGATCCGGCTTTGAATTTCGAGCGTGAGGCCGGTTTTGCCTTGCAGACTTTCCATAGCAACGACTACGCCGCCAAGATGGCCATGAGCAACCGGCAGTCGGTCGTCAACGCCGTTACCAACATCGCGGCCATTGGTATCAGCCTTAACCCGGCAAAGCGCCAGGCGTATCTGGTGCCGCGCGATGGCCGCATCTGCCTGGATATCAGCTATATGGGGCTGATGGATCTGGCCATGGCCACAGGATCGATTCGATGGGCACAGGCCGAGCTGGTTTATGCGGCTGATGCGTTCGCGCTTAACGGATTTGACCGCCCGCCGACACACACTTACAACCCGTTCGCCAAGGATCGCGGCGAAGTGGTCGGCTGTTACGTGGTGGTCAAGACTGCCGACGGTGACTACCTAACCACTTGCATGAGTCGGGAGGATATCGACGGCATCATGAACCGCTCGCAGTCGGTCAAGTCTGGCAAGTCGTCGCCATGGAAAACGGACTATGGCGAGATGGCGAAAAAGACCGTCGTGAAGCGGGCCTACAAGTATTGGCCGAAGACCGAGCGGCTGGACAAGGCCATTCACCACTTGAACACGGACAGCGGCGAAGGCTTGGCGACCATGGCCGGCGCACAGCCTGGCGGTGATCTGGCGGATAAGTGGATTACCCAGGTAGTGAACAGTGAATCACTGGAGGCCCTGCAAGGTGTATGGCTGGCCGGCAAGGCAGAGATGCAGGCAGCTAGGGACGTTCATGCGTTCGCGGCGCTAAAGAAGGCCGTAGAGCAGCGCAAGGCTACTCTGTCCGAACAACAAGAACCGATTGAAGGCGAGGTCGGAAATGGAACAGCTAACTGAAAGCTGGAGAGTCGCAAGGCTCGGCCAGGTTACGGCCAGCAAGGTCAAGGATGTGATGTCGAATGGTCGCGGAGGCGCACCATCTGCCACCCGAACCAACTACATGATGCAGCTATTGTGTGAGCGCCTGACCGGAACATGGGAGGAAGGCTATACCAGCGCAGCAATGGCGCGCGGAACTGAGCTAGAGCCTACAGCGCGCCTTGCATACGAGCTAATGCAAGACTGCGAGGTTGAGGAGGTCGGGCTAATCCAGCACCCGAAGATCCAAAACTTCGCAGCCTCTCCAGATGGCGTGATCGTTCTGCAAGTTGGCCGGGGCGGCCTGGAAATCAAGTGTCCGAACACCGCCCAGCACATCGCCGTGATGCGTGCCGGCAAGCATGACACGCAATACGAATGGCAGATGATGGCGCAGATGGCGTGTGCTGAACTGGAGTGGGTCGACTTCGTGAGTTTTGACGACCGACTACCGGAGGAGTTGCAGTACGTTTGCCACCGCTACCACCGCGACGAGTCTCGAATTCGCGACATGGAAAAAGGAGTCTCCGACTTCCTGGCTGAACTGGCCGAACTTGAAGCAGATATGCGCGAGAGGATGAAGAAATGATCGCAGCACCACGATATTCCAGCCACGAAGAACAGCGCGCCATAGTCGGCTGCGCATCCGACCTTGACCCGGAAAAGCACCCGCGCCGGTATGCGCTGTACCTGGCCCGGAACCGCAAAGAGTTCAAGGACATCGCCGGGCTGCCGGAGACGACCGAAGAAATCCATGAGCGCCAGCGCAAGACCCGCGAGAACCTGGCAGAGCAGGCGCGGGAGCTGAGCCACATGCCAGCCCGAGCAGCGGCCGAGCATATGGGCATCACACGCCACGCTCTCGGCAGGCTGACTAAAGAGTATGGGCTGACCTTTGCCGGCCCTGTGCAGAAGAATCAGGCGCTGCTGGATCGGATCGAGGTGCTGGCAGCGACCGGCATGAAAATAGCATCGATTGCTGATGCGGTGGATAAAGCCCCAAATTACATTGCCAGGCTTGTGCGCGAGCATTCATTCAAGCGTGGCCCGTCGACGAATCTGGAGGATTGAGCGTGGGAATTGAACTGATACAGGGCGACTGCATGGACTACATGCGCGGCATGCCTGATAAAGCGTTTGAGCTGGCGATTGTCGACCCTCCGTATGGGATCAATGCGGCAAACATGCAGATGGGCAAAGGCAAAGATAAGCAGTGGAAAAAGGGAAAGGAGTGGGATTTGTCCGTTCCGACGCCTGAATACTTCGCAGAGCTGTCCAGGGTGTCATCCAAGCAGATCATATGGGGCGGCAATTATTTTGACTTGCCGTCGACTGGCGGCTGGATATTCTGGGACAAGGAGCGTGGAAAAGACGTTTCTTTTGCGGACGGGGAGCTGGCATGGACAAGCTTTCTGAATGTCATTAAAAAGGCACCGATCCGTTTTGATGGATTTATTGGCGCGGATATCGTGCGCATCCACCCAACCCAAAAGCCCGTAAAGCTCTACCAGTGGCTGCTGTCGAACTACGCAAAGCCAGGCGACAAGATCGTAGACACGCACCTAGGCAGTGGATCCAGCGCAATCGCTGCGCACTACGCCGGGTTTGAATTTGTCGGAATCGAGCTTGACCAGGATTACTACCAGGCTGCTTGCAAGCGCTTTGATTTTGAGACGAGGCAGCTCGATATATTTGGTGATGCAGGCAGCCAGGAATTACCTATAGCTTGCGAGGGGGTTTGACCATGACAGCAAAATCAGCAACACAGCGAAAGCAGGAGCAGCGTGAGCGTGATGCGATGGCCGAGGAAGATCGGCTGGCTAGGCTCCTAAGCCGAACAATCAAGCTTCCGCTGTACCACTCAACCGATGCTGCGTTGATTCGCTGCATGGTCCGAGCCGGGATCGAGGAGCCGCAAGATCTCATCAGCCGACTTATCCACAATGCTGACTTGATGAACGATATCGGGCTGGCGCGTCTGACTGAGTTGCCGCGCAAGGCGTAGAGCGGGCATTTGCCTTCTGCATAAGGTATAATCAACTGCGCCTAGACTGATCCTCGAAAAGCCGAACACCTGCGGCCTGGCGCAATCCTTACAGGTGAATAACAGAGGTGAGTTATGAGCAACCAAACCAAGAAGCAACCGACCAAGCGCTATTACATGCTGGCCGTGATCCTCATGATCGTCGGGATTGCCAAGTTCCCGTTCGGCCAAGGCGCATCACTTGACCCTAACGCGCTCTCCGTGTCTTTCGCGCTGATCGCCATTTCGGTGGCCTGCGTGATCCGTGGGCGTCGTAATAAGCGGGAAGCGTGACCATGGCTAGGCCAACCGACTACAACGAAGAAATACAGGCTCGCGCTGACGCCTATGCAGAGGGCGGATTCATCGATGCCGGTGACGTTGTCCCTAGTAGGGCTGGCCTGGCTTTGGACTTGAATGTGAGTCGTAGCACCCTATCGAACTGGGAAAAGCATCCTGAGTTTTTGGGCACGTTAGACAAGATTGCTCATCTGCAAGAGCGGATCAGTCTTAACGGTGGCCTCAAGGGTGACTTGAACAGCACCATTGTCAAGCTTCTACTGGCAAACCATGGCTACAGCGACAAGCTGCAACAGGACCATACCAGCAGCGACAACAGCATGACGCCAGGCCCGACCATGGTAGAGCTTGTGGGGCCAAGTGAAGGTAAGCCTTGAAATCCCACCTAAGCTGATCCCGGTCTTTACTGGGGCGTCTCGCTACCGGGGCGCAAAGGGCGGTAGGGGATCGGCAAAGACCCGCACCTTCGCCAAGATGACAGCCGTCCGCGCCTACATGTTTGCAGAGGCTGGGGCGAGCGGCGTTATCCTCTGCGGCCGTGAGTTCATGAACTCGCTTGAAGATTCCAGCATGGAGGAAATCAAGCAGGCGATCCGCGAGACTCCGTGGCTTGATTCCTACTTTGAAATTGGCGAGAAGTACATCAGGACGCGCAATCGGAAAGTGTCCTACGTGTTCGCCGGCCTGCGCCACAACCTCGACAGCATCAAGTCAAAGGCTCGCATCCTTATCGCCTGGGTGGACGAGGCAGAAGGCGTGTCAGAGGTAGCCTGGCAGAAGCTGCTACCCACCGTGCGCGAGGAAGGGTCCGAGGTGTGGATAACCTGGAACCCTGAGCGCGAGGATAGCCCGACGAACAAGCGCTTCGGATCGGATGACCCTGAGAACTCCCGCATTGTCGAAATGAACTATTCGGACAATCCGTGGTTTCCCGACGTGCTGGAGCAGGAGCGCCTGTCCGACTTCAATCGACTGGACGGCGCAACATACGAATGGATATGGGAAGGCCAGTTTCGCAAGAACTCCGACGCGCAGATCTTCGCCAACAAATTCGAGGTTCGCGAGTTTGAGCATGGCAAGCTGTGGGATGGCCCATACAACGGGCTTGACTTCGGTTTCTCGCAAGACCCAACCGCAGGCGTTCAATGCTGGATACATGGCGACTGCCTGTACATCGAGTATGAGGCCGGCAAGGTTGGTCTTGAACTTGACCACACTGCCGACTTCCTGTGTGAGCGTATCCCGAACTTTGAGCTTGAGGCTGTGCGCGCTGACTCGGCCAGGCCTGAGTCGATCAGCTACCTGCGCCGAGCGGACGAAACCAACAAGCGAAAGCATTTGGCAAGAATCGTGCCAGTTGAAAAAGGCAAGGGGAGCGTGGAAGATGGGGTCGCCTTCATTCGATCATTCGGCAAGGTGGTTATTCACCCGCGCTGCGTGAACACGGTGAAGGAATTCCAGCGCTACAGTTACAAGGTAGACAGGCTGACCGAAGAGGTGACCTCTGTTATCGTTGACGCCTGGAACCACTACATTGACGCCATACGCTACGCGCTTCAGCCAATCATGAAACGCGCCAGGCGCGACTACAGGAAACTCCTATGAGCCGTTTCACCGATGGCCTGACCAACATCATCAACAAGCTGGCAAACCGTCGCAGCGCGGTTTCTGCGAACGTCATAACGGCTAACTCGCTGAGCGGCAGTGAGCTGCGCGAGATATTCCGCACGGGCCTCGGGTCGAAGATTATCCGCATCAAGGCCGGGTACTCGCTCAATGACACGCTGCAATTCAAGGCCGACAAGGACCAGGCGCTGTATGAGCAGAAGCTAGAACGCGCGGTCAAGAAGGCCGCCAAGTTCATGCTTGGCTTCGGGCGGGGGATCATCCTGATCAATGAGCGCGGCGCGGATCACTCCAAGCCGGCCGCATCGTTCAACCTTGAGCGCGTCAAGCTGGACGTGTTCAGCGGCGACATGATCACCGCACAGGACGTTTCCCGCGACCTGAACGACGAGCGATACCAGAAGCCGAGAGCCTACAGCGTCAACGGTAAGACCTTCCACCACTCGCGCGTGATCGACTTCACGTACTTCATGCCGGCCGAGCAAGACCTGCCGACTTACAACTATGGCGGCGTCAGCGAGTTTGAGCTGATCCACGCGCAAATGATCAATGACGGGATCGTCGAGCGAGCCTCAGGCACTATCGTCGAGAAGAACAGCACGCTATTCCACAAGGTCGCCGGGTTCAAAGATGCTGTGCGCTGCGGTGATGACGACGCCCTAGTCGAGTATTACGCCAAGCTTGCCGACCTGCGCAGCATCTACGGTGACGGCCTGATCGATGCAGAGGATGACGTTATAAGCGTTGCCCAGGCGCTAACCAACCTGGCAGACGTTGACCAGATCACGCTTCGCCGCCTGGCCTTGGTTACGTCGATTCCGCTGCCGATCCTGATCGGCGAGAGCGTCAAAGGCCTGAACAGCGCCGGCACGCAAGAGCGCCAGTCGTTCCAGGACATGACCGAGTGCCTGCAATACGACTACCTTCTCGACCCTATCCAGCAGCTCTGCGCTATCTACGGTATCGATGGCGTCAAGTTCAAGGATAACCAGGGAGGGACTGCGTTAGAGCGACTTGAGTTCGAGACCAAGGCCATCGACAACGCGCTGAAGCTGGACGCGCTTGGCGAGGACTTCCGGGGCTACCTGAAAGAACACGACATCATCAAGGATGACCCGTGGGCGGATCTGTTCAAGCCTCCCGTTGATGACCAGGGTGAAGAAGGCGGCATGCTGTGAAGCGCGAAATAAAAGCCGAGAAGCCAACGCCGATCAAGTCGCCGAAGTCGCCGCGATCCATCGAGAACGAGATGGGCGATTTCCTGTCGTTCATGGTCGAGCAGATGGCGCAGCGGTTCCGCAATCAAGTCCTCGATCAGCTCAATGTCAGCACTGTGGATAAGTTCGCCGACGAGGCGCTAGATCCTGCCGATGCTGTCACGCTATCCCGTCACGCATTCAAAGATGCGCAGACCGGGAACTTCGCGGCAATTCTCCTGCGCCTGGCCAAGAAGACCAAGCGTAAGCTGCTGAAGCAGTTCGACGACACGCGCATCGAGGCCGAGACCCGCAAGCAGCTCAGCAAACTAGACAGGAAGTCGCGTGAGGCGTTTTACAGCCGGATCGCGGCAAAGGTCGGGATCGACGTCAAAGACCTCATAGCGCGCGAAGGGCTGAAGTCTACGACCAATGCGCTGATGCTGGAAACGGCGCAATGGGTCAAGAAGCTGCGCGATGAGTCGCTTGAGTCGTTCACCAACAACACGCTGTTCGCGATGACGCAGGGGGAATCACTAGACACTATCGTCGATAATTTCAGCGGGATAGTGAGCGAACGCAAAAACCATGCCAGGTTTCTTGCGCGAAATCAGGTGCAGAATTACAACGCCATATCTACCAAGATTCGCGCGCAGAATCTCGGAATCACGCAGGCCATATGGCGTACCGCTGGAGACGAGCGGGTGCGCCCTTCACATGCTGACCGAGACGGCAAAACTTTTGACCTTGCAGAAGGTCTGTATTCCTCTGTGGATGGTAAGTTCCTGCTAGTCGGAACTGACTACAACTGCCGCTGTGATCAAGAGCTGATCATTCCAGCCGAGGAATAAAATGAGCGCGCGATTTTTCATCGAGAACGGCGAAACCATCAGCCCTGTTATGTCGTTCGACTGGGACGGCGCGCTTGTTGCCTTCATGTTCTACGATGGCGCTGGAGATCCCGTCGCCGTCACTGGCATTCCGCTTGTATTCCACAGTCTGTACGAGACTGGGAATGTGTGGAAAACGGTTTATCCGTTCGCTGTCGGTGAGTGGAGATTCAACGGGCCGGCATCCAGGGTTATGGTCGACCTGTCTGGAGTGTCCGGGTACACCACCTACCGCATTCTGGTATGGCGCACCAATGAACCGATGCCGCTTGTTCCTGATGGCGCCTATACCGGTCTTCGCGCTGAGACTGTTCAGTTTTACTCAGAAGCCAACATCAAGAATGGCCTGCAATTCTTCCTTCGCGCGTCCTGGCCACTGACCGATGAAATAGCAATAAGCGGAACACGAAAGATTTGGTTTAAGACCAATTCAAAGCCGGTCATTATCAAAAAGCGCGAGTTCCAATACATCGCTGAAGAAATGCGGATCAGTCTTTACAGTGGACCAACTACGGTCACTGGCGGAACCGCCCTGGCGATAAACAACTACAACGGCGTGTCGCCAACTGCGACCACCGTTCAGGCGTTGAAGGGCGTAACAACCGTTTCAGACGGCACGCTGCTAGCTGATCCAGAGTATTTTTACGGGGCGAAAACCACGCCACAGCAAACGGTCGCGATGGCTCTGACGGGGCGTGAGCGCATCTTGCCGGCCAATACTGAGTTCATCATAGCGGTATCAAACACAGGAACCACGACCTCGCGCGCGGAATATCACCTTGACTGGTATGAGGGCGGGACTGACCTGCCAATTCAGCCGCAATAGCATTGTTTGATTTTGCGCGCTTGTGCGCTATCATTCGCAAGAATCATGCCATGGCCAAAACATGAAAAACTTGACGTTCAGTGACACGGTTACTTATGACGGCGCAATGAAGTCCGCCATTAGCGTCCGTGACGGCGTATTGGAATACCTCGGCAGCGAGCTGGGCATGGAGCCGGAAGACCGTATTTTCTACGTCTACCGCAGCCCCGCAACCATCGCCAGCGCCGCAAGCCTGATGCCGGGCATTCCCCTGCTGAGCGAGCATATCGAGCCAGGCACCGAAGACAGTGACGCCACAAGCCGCGTGAAGTCCGCCAGCCTTGTTGACGCCTTCGACACATCGACCGCCTCGACTCTTGCGATCCGAAACATGATTTCGGTAGCCCCGGAAATCCAAGGCCAGCTTGAAAGCGGAAAGCGCGAACTGTCCCTTGGCTACACCGGCAACCTTGTCCCTCACGACAAATACGATTTCGAGCAACGCGACATAATCCCCACCCACCTAGCAGTAGTAGAAAGAGGGCGCTGCGGCTCTGGCTGCCGCTTCCTCGACCGTAAACCAACCCAGGAGGCTACCATGCCCAAGATGCACAAGGCGTTCACCGACGCTGACGGGGCGGCCAGCCTCTCTCAGATTGTCGAGATTGCTGCGGGTCTTCCCGAAGCGATCAAGAGCGTGCCAGTCGATAAGCTCCAAGAGCTGTTGCCGGCACTTCAAGAAATCATGGCCATTGCCGAAGCTGTAGGCGTCAAGCCTTCCGAGCCAGAGGCAGAGGTCGTTGAAGAAATTACCGACGAAGAGCCGGCAGTGAAAGAGGAAGTTGCGCCGATGGCCGTTACCGATTCCGCAGCATTCAAGGACGCCGTGAAAGGTGCCGTTGCTTCCGCCGTCAAGGCTCACGCAGTCGTGATCGACAAGGCACGTGATTTCGTTGACGAGGCGTACAACTTCGCCGACAAGTCCACCGTCCAGATCATGCGGGACGCCCTGGCATCCGAGCATGGCGCGACCCAGTTCACCGACTCCGAGTTGCCGGTAGCCTTCAAGCTGCTGAAGAAGGCATCGGCGGACTACAAAAACTTCGCTGACCACCAGGCGGAAGGCGGCCTCACCGCTCGCCTCAAAGCATCCTTGAAGGAGGACCAGTAAAATGGCCTTTAACGACACTGTACTCGCAAAACAACCGGATCTGATGGCTGGTGAAGTCATCGCGTCCGCCCCGCACAGCGTCTCTGCTTTCGAGGTATGGGAAGAGGGCCTGGTGCCTGGCCGCTTCGTCAAGTACGACACCGGCTCTATCGATCTGCTGGACGTGTCCGCCACTCCGGTTATTGCCGGCGTTGTCCGCCGCAAGATCGCCAGCGCAATCGAGAATGCAACCTACACCAAGCTCGGCATCGCGCCGGATCAGGTGGCTGAGGTTTGCAACTTCGGTTTCGTGACTGTCGAAGTTCCTGCAGGCGTCACCCCGGCCAAGTACGGCCAAGTCTACGCAGTGAACATCGCTGGCGCAGACATCGGCAAGGCCACCACCGTGGCGCTCAACAACGTTGCCGTTCCTGGTTGCGTGTTCTGGGAAGCCAAGGCCGCTAACGTCTGGCTTGTGCTGGTTCCTAAATATCTGACTGGGGTTTAACCAATGAGCGCAATCAAGAAAGACCCGTTCAAGCTCTACGACGTCAAGAGCTTTGAAGACAAAGCAGCGTATGCCAAGAAGCGCTTCACTGATGCGGGCGGCATTATCCTCGCTCGCAACCTTGAGCACCTCAGCACCGAGATTTTCACTCAGGAATACCCTGAGCTGACTTTCCTCATGCAAGGCATCACCGTCAACAACGAGGGCGGATACAGCGACTCGATCAAAAAGCTGAAGCTGGCCATTGCTGGTGAGTTCCGTGAAAGCGGCACCAACACCAACACCACCGGCAAGATCACCCTGACCGGCGAAGACGACAGCATCCCGGTATTCAGCCTGGAAGCCGAATCCGACTGGTCCGAGATCGAGCTGAAAAAGGCCGAGCTGCAAAACGTCAACTTGCCCGGCCGTTTCCTCGAAGCTCACGCCGAGATCTACAACCGCAAGATTGACACCATCGGCTATATCGGCCAGGTGCGCACCGACGGCACTCAGAAGACCCGTGGCCTTCTGAACTACACTGGCTGGGACACTGACACCGCCGCCGTAACTGCCGTACTAGCTACCGGCATCGAGCTTTATCAGGAGATCGCAGACCTGATCAACCGTCAGTGGGCCAACGTTTTCAACGTTCCGGCTTACAAGGCAACTCACGTTGTGATGCCGATCAGCGTCTACAACATTGCGCAGTCGAAGTTCCTGAACACCGCAGGCACCGAAATGTCGGTACTCCGCGCTCTGCAAATGAACTTCCCGACCATCACCTTTGGCGTGACTGACAAAGCCGAAAATGTGGGCGGCACCTCGGTCACTGTGGCCCTGTCGCAGAACCGTCGCGGTATGCAGTTCCGCCTGCCGGTGCCGTTGAACGTGTCGAGCATCGACCAGCGCGGCTTCAAGTACTACGTCGAGTCGTACTTTGCCATCGCTGGCCTGGACGTGATCGAAGACGGCGCTGCCGCTACTTTGACCGGCCTGTAACTGTTTCCCTGGGCGCAAGGACGCGCCACCCTATTCAGAGGCTCCCGCTGTGGAAGAACTCAAAGCACAAGCCGAGTCGCTCGGCATTGAAGTTGATGGCCGCTGGAGCGAAAAGCGCATTCAGTCGGAGATCGACAAGGCGCTTGATGCGCCGGCCGCTGCTCCGTCTGTAGAGCTGAAAACCGTCACCGTGACAAATCTCCGTGACAACCCGAACAAGCGCCTCGGCCTCAAAGGTCGCGGCCAAATCGTGCTGACTGCCGACCAGCTGGGCAACAAGCAGCTTATGGCACGCATCATGCACGGCGTTGAATCTGGCGTGCTGGGTCTGGACTGATGACCATTCAAACGGACTTCGAGGCCCGGTTTCCGTCCATCACTTGGGTGGAGTCCATCGCCTCGACGTGGACGGCCTACACATGCCTCGCATATGGCGACAAGACAAAGGAGGCGATCCTTAACCTGATCGCTCACCTGCTCACCCTGGCGCTGCTTCCTGGCACCGGGTCGGCCCGCACAGCCGAAAGTAAGTCCGTTGGTAGCGTGTCTGTCTCCTACGGCTCATCGACCAGCACAAGCCAGTGGGCGAGCTTCTACAATTCGACCCGTTACGGCCAGACCTACTGGCTGCTGACTGGCCGTCAAGTTGGGGCGCGGTTCGTATGACTCCCGAGGAAACGCTGCGCTTCGCACAAGCCCAGCTTTCCAATATGGAGAAAGCCAAGTCCCTGTCGGTCAAGGTCGGGCTTCCTGCCGGTGAAACGGCAACGAGCAAGGCATACACAAATGACGGGGCCGGGCCAGCGCCGACTGTTCTGGAGGTCGGTATCTGGCACGAATTTGGAACATCAAAAGTTGACCGGCGCTCATTCCTTCGCGGCCCGCTTAACGCTAAGTCTGCGGATCTGACGAAGGTGCTAGAGCAACAATTCAATCTAGTTCTGGAGAAGGGCATGGACGTCGAGAAGGCGCTAGGCCGTGTTGGCCTGGCCGCTCGCAATATCAGCGTAGGCGCATTCCGCACGCGCGGCTATGGCGTATGGGCTGACATCAGCCAGGCGACCAAGGATGCTAAAGGATCGTCTGGCGTGCTGATCGATACCGGGCTGTTGCGCAGTTCAATAACGTGGGTGGTGGTCTAATGCTTCCTGACATGTCCGACGTTCTGACCGAGTGGTCGCAGGCCGTTAGCCTGAAAACCGTAACCATCACGACCGTGGATTTCGTCGAGACGAGAACGGTTGTCGTCGCTGACATCCTGGCAGTAGTCCAGCCGGCAGACCCGGAAAAGCTGCAAGTCGATCAGATCGATTTCAGCCTGGAGTACATCCAAATTCACAGCGTCACGCCGATGGCTATCGGCCAATACGTCGAGTGGGACGGCCGCGACTTCAAGCTGGTGCCGTTCCGTAAGGGATACGGCCAGTATGGTTTTTATGAAGTGGTAGGCGAAGAAACCAAACTCCCATTGCTGGCGGCCACGCCATGAGCGATCCCGTACTGATTAACTTGGCACGCTTTGTGCGTGATCTGCTGCCGCACGCCGAAAGCCTGATCAAGATCGGCCGGCAGAACTTCGACCGCGAGGCCTTCGAGACTGATTACATCGTGGTCGACTCCCTGGCCGCTGACATCCCTCTGGCCAGCAATGAGTCATACGACGGCACCGACGAAGAGATGACCTACACAGAGCTTGTCTCGCGCCCCGTGACGTTCGACTTCTACGGATTCAATGCCCACGCCAACTGCCGCAAGTTTCGCCTCCTGGCGCGCTCTCAGGCATCGCTAGAGCTGCAACAGACGCTCGGCCTTACCGTGTGGCACCCAGTCGGCGCAACAGACGTTAAAGCACTCACCGGCCAGCAATACGGGGAGCGCATGCAACTGGAATGCCAAGTACACTACAACCCATCCTTGGTAGTTGATACACTCCGCATCGACACCGCGCAACTTCGCATAATCGGCGAACGAGGTTTGATCTATGAACAATAACGCCAGTATTACGAACGTCGTTTCTGCCGCACTCATCCCCGAGGGCGCGCAAGCCGACTTCACGAACATGAACGTCGTCACCGTGTTCACCAGCGAACCAGGCGTTGTCTCCAGCTCTGAGCGCTTCCGGGCCTACCGAGAGCCGGGCGCCGTGGCCGCAGACTGGGGCAGCGCTTCCGCTGTGACCGAGTATGCGAACACCGTCTTCGGCACCAAGCCTAACGCCGTGAACTTCGGCGGATCGCTGATCGTTGCATTGCACCGAGCTGTAGCCGAGAACGTGGCCGCAACTTCCGCCACCCTGGTTAGCGCGCAGATGGTCGAAGCGACTGTCATCAGCACCCTGCAAACCATCAGCGACGGCAGCTTCACTATCGACGTGGACGGTACTCCGGTAGTCGTCACTGGCGTGGACTTCACCAGCACCGTCGATCTGGATGGCGTGGCGACCATTCTCGATACGGCCATTGCCGGAGCCAGCGTGGCGCACGAGAACGGTTACCTGACCGTGACCAGCGGCACGACCGGCGTTCTCAGCCTGTTGACTGCCTTCGAGGCGCACACGACCGGCACCTTCATCGGTGAAATCCTGTCGCTGTCCGATGGCTCCGGCTCGACTCTGACCCAGGGCGCGGCCGCTGTTGTCCTGCCAATCGAAACAAAGGTCGAGTCGTTGACCGCGACCAAGGCCCTGATCAACTTCAAGGGTTCGTGCTTCATCGACTTGGTATTGGATGCCGAGGTTGACGACATTGCCGCATGGGCGCAGGCGAATCAGTCCATCGTCTACAACGTGTTCAGCGGCTCCAGCTACTTGGTCGTGGACCCGGCTAACCCGGTGTGGGCGGTCAAACTCGCCAGTCAAACCAGCTTCCGCAGCCTCTACAGCAAGTCGGGCAACCGCAAGCTTGCAGCTAGCTACATGGCGCGAACGCACACGGTGAACTTCAACGCCGAGAACTCGGCTATCACCATGAACCTCAAGACACTGAGCGTTCCGGCTGAGTCCTACACTCAGACAGAAATTGACGCGGCCAAGCGTGTTGGCCTTGACCTCTACACCACCATCAAAGACGTGTCGGTCGTGCTGACCAGCCCGGCGAATGATTTCGTGGATAACGTTTACAACCTGATCGCCTTCATCGACGCGGTCCAGACCGACAACTTCAATCTGTTGAAGTCGACCGGTACTAAGCTTGCGCAAACTACCCGAGATGTAAACAAGCTCGTCGCGGGCAATGAAAAAACCTCCCGACGCTATGTCCGTGCTGGTGTATTCGCACCTGGCACTTGGTCCAGCCCTGACAGCTTCGGCAACATCGACACGTTCAACCGGAACATCGAGCAGTTCGGCTTCTACGTTCTCGCCGGCCTCCTGAAAGATCAGCCGCAGGTTGACCGCCAGTTGCGCAAGTCTCCGGTAGTGCAGATCGCAGTGAAGAACGCCGGGGGCATTCACTCGGCCGACATCATCATCAACTTCAACCTGTAAGGGGCGCGACTCATGAGCGTAATTACCATCAGCGCAGACAGCGCAACCCTGATCCTTAACGACAGGGCCATGACATCGTTTGCCGAGGGTGATTACGTCACCCTGACCCCGGCCAACCCGGCGTCGGCGCACGTCAACTCGGCATCGGGCGGCGTGTCGATCAGCGAGCGTTTCGACAAGGACGTTTACGACCTAATGTTCCGGGTGCAGAAGTACAGCCCGGATGACGTGTACATGCTTGGCCTGATCAACGCAGAAGGTCCGTCCGTGGTCGACGGCTCCCTGAAGGAGTCCTACACCATCGACGGCGGCGCGGGCGTGGAGAGCTGGACGCTTGAGTCTGGCAGCATCACCACCCAGCCGACGCAGACCAAAAACAACCAAGACGGGAACGCGCTGATGGAATACGTCCTGCGCTTCCGTACCGCCAAGCGGAGCCTGTAACCGATGACTCCAAACGAACAGCAGGCCGCAGCGCTGGCGCAGATCCGCGCTATCTACGAAGACGGGGAAGCCGAAGTAAACGGTCGAGCCTACAAGCTGCACAAGATGCAGCATATGGAGCGCCGCAAGGTGTTCGCCTTCTACAGCGCCGTGCAGTCGCAGCTTGCCGCGAACAATTTCGCGTTCCTCGACACTCCCGGCTTTGCCGAAGTGGAAAAGGTCATGTGGTCTGCCGTGTCGCTTGACGGCGAGCTGCTGAGCAAGCGCCGGGATCACTGGGAAGAGTTCCCAGAGGACTATTTGACGCTTGTTGCTGCTGCGATGGGGGTAATGTCGTACCCTTTTTTGCGCGCGTCCGGTATCGCCTCAGCATCCCAGGCCGAGACGCCAGCGAAGACTACATCAAGAAAACCAATGTAGATCCTGAGCGCATGGCGATGTTTGCCCTAGTCAAGGCCGGGTATGGAAGCCTGGCCGAGATTGAGGCGATGGACACAACAGAGTTTCTGGACGCCATTGAGTTTGAGCAGATCACCGCCGATATCCAGGCGTACAAGATGAGGGCCAAATAATGGCTGTAGTTTCGGAACTCGTTTCCAAGTTCAGCTTTGTTGGCTCGCTGACTCCGCAGAAAGAGTTCAACGCCAATTTGAAGCTGTCTGTCGGCCTGCTCGCTGGTGCCGCTGCCGGACTCGCTGCGGCTGCTGGTGGCTTCTTTGCGTGGACTACCAGCGTCCTAGATACCATTGACCCTCTCGCGCAATTGAACCGGGAAACCGGCGTTGCTGTCGAGCAGATCCAGGCGCTGGGCTTTGCTGCCTCAGTGAACGGTTCAAGCGCCGACGCTCTTAGCGGGTCATTCCGCGAGATGAGCAAGCGCCTGGGCGAGTTCGTGCAAACGGGTGGGGGTCCGGCAAAGGAGATTATCGAAAAGCTAGGCATCTCTGTCAGGGACGCAGAAGGCAACGTTAGAAGCGCTGACGACGTGTTTCTAGGGCTTTCCGATACGCTGCAAGGCCTGAGCCGCGCCGAGCAGGCGAACGTGCTGGATAAGCTCGGCATCGACCAATCACTAATTCAGCTTGTCTCCCTGTCTGCTGATGAAGTTGGCAAGCTGACTGACCGGGCAAGGTCGCTCGGCATCGTCACGCAGGAGCAGGCCGACAACGCTGCCGCCTTCAATGACTCACTGACTACTCTCAAGTTTGGCCTGTCAGGCATTCAGAATGCTGTCGCTGTCGGGTTCGCTCCGGCAATGACCGGCCTCACTGAAAAGTTTATCGGCTTCCTTGAGGCGAATCAGGAAGTGATCCGGGACGGCCTGACCTGGCTGGGCGAAGTGCTTGTGTCGACGATGGGCTTCCTGGAGCGCATGACCCCCTTGGTATTGGCAGCAGGCGCTGCGTTTGTCGTGTGGCAGCTCGCTACGGGCGGCCTAGTGGCAATCCTTGGCGTGCTGCTATCGCCTGTGGTTCTGATCACTGCCGGTATCGTGGCTCTGCTTCTGATCGTTGACGACCTGATCGTCGCATTCAATGGCGGCCAGTCGGTGATTCGCGATTTCTTCATGGAGTTCCTGGGCTTCGATATCGTGCCGATCATGCAGGGCATAGTGGGCGCCTTCATGTGGATGATCGGCACCGTGTCTGGCCTGCTTGAGCCTTGGTTCGCGTCAATCGGTGGCCTGTTCTCCGCCGTGATCAACGTGTTCAAGGGTAACTTTTCCGGCGCGCTTGATGACCTGAAACTGGCCTTCTCAGCGTTCGGCGATTTCGTCCTGGGCATCGTTTCCGGCCTCCTGCCTGACTGGGCTCTCCAATACCTTGGCGCGGGCGAGTCGTCGTCTGGAGGGCTGTCTCCGAATGACGCAATTTCCATCGGTGGTGGCGGTGGCACAAGCAACAACAGCACTACTAGCAACATCGATCAACAGGTGCAGATCAGCGTCAACAGTTCCGACCCTAAGCAGGCCGGCGCCGCAGTCAATGACGCCCTGCAAGAGCAGTTGCGCAACGCCAAAACCCAAGCTAACCGGGGTGGCCGATGATCCGCGAATTCTTTGCAGGCCAGAACACCGCGCTTAGCTCGCCAGTTGCTGAGGAAATCGGCATTGGCGGGTTTAACCTGTTCGCCCGCGTGTCAGACTCGACCGCATACGAAACCCAGGCACCGACATCGGTAGTCGAGGACGGCAGCTATATCGGTGACCACCTGATTAATGGGCCGATCAAACTGAACATTTCCGGCGACGTGTCGGACGTGTTCCTAAACCCACCACCTGCAAGCCAGTCAGCAGCGCGCCTGCCGACAGTTGGCGTCGTTACAGCACTAGCCCCTGGCCGCACAGTTTCGCAGGCTCAGCGCGTGGCCAGGATCATCAACACGGCAACGGACAGATATCGGAAGATTGATACAGCAATCAAGAATGGGCGCCAGGTCTCTGACTTCGCCGGCAACAAGGCAGGAACGAAACCAATTCGAGAGCAGTTCATCGACTTCATCGAGTCCGTCCACTACGGCAAGCAGTTGATCACCATCTCCATGCCGTACCGCACGCACGAAAGCATGGCAGTAACGAGCGTGACAATCACCCGTGACAACCAACGCAAGGCACTGACGTTCGCGCTGACCGCGCAAAAGTTCCGAATCGCGGAGACGATATTCACCGAACTTTCGCAGTTCTACCGTAAGCCGTCTCCGGCCGTGGCCAGCCAAGTCGCGGGGCAGTCCGACAAAGGGGTACAATCCCCGGAGTCGGGCGACGGAACCGCAGCGCCTGGACGTAAAGAGAAATCCGTACTCTCAGCAGTCTTTGGATAACCATGGCCATTCAGATAACCGGGATCACCGACGAGCCAAGCCAGCGGCATATACTTCTCGTCGATGACGAGGAAATCACGCTGACCCTGAACTTCTACGCGGTGTCGGAGTTCTGGTCGTTTGACGTGAGCTGGCGCGGCGAAACATTCTACGGCTTCATGATGAGTCTGGGAGTGCTGCACATTCGCGCGCTCAACTGGCCTTTCGATTTCTTCGCGAGCGTCACCGACAAGAGCGGGCAAGCACCGTTCCGCCTGGGAGACTTCGCCGAGGGTCGGTGCGAACTGTACTTTGTGACCGAGGAAGAAATGCAGGAATTGGCATCAGGCACCTCAACATTCCCCGAAGTTGCAATCGGCGACGAGCCGCCCGTTATATACGTCGAGCCGCTGTTCCTTGACGGAACATGGCTTCTCGACGGAACCTATTATTTGAACGGCGAGAAAGTGCCGGCATGAGGATTCATAAATGACCGATCTAACCCCAGTCGCCACGCTTAGCCCGGTTGTTCAGCTAGAGACAACAGATAGGGCGCTAGGCGGCACCGGAAACCCGATGAACCGGCAGGCGCAGGCGCTGCTTAATCGGGATGCTTTCCGTGCGCTGCAAATAGCTGACGCCGAATCCGCAGCAAGCTCATATACGGACGACTTGCGGGATGACGTGGCGGACGCTGTGGACGCAGCTAAGGGCTCAGGCCAGGTTGCGCATAACCAGTCACTGGCTTATGCAGACGGCACAGTTGGCGGAACACTAAATGCGATTGCCCGCGCCATGGCAGTTGATGTGCTGCAAGAGGGTGCCGTGGCGGATGGTGTGACTGACGATAGCGCCGCCTTTATTGCAGCCAGGACTAAAGCTGCCATCACCGGTAAATTCGTTTATGCCCCTGCCGGCACTTACAAACTCAACTCCGCCGTAATCGGATCCGAAGACTTGCGACTTATCGGTGATGGCGACTCTACGGTGTTGGACTTCACGGGTACTGTCACTGGCGGGAGCTACGCGCTCGAAGCTACTGGAACGGCTACGCAAATTGAGGAGCTTAGCGGGACTCAAACAGTTGGGTCAAATACCGTGCTTTTTACATCTCCACCCTCCCTTGTGCCTGGCGATGTATTCGTGATCTACAATCCGACTGACGCAAGCTGGTCTGGGTTCCGCCCAGTCTACCGAGCTGGCGAGTGGTGTCAGGTTGAGAGTATTTCGGACAACACAGTAACTACGGTTACTCCGCTGTACGATACCTATGATGCTGCCGCTGTTGACGTTTACAAGATAACTGGCCCACAAGTAGTTCTACGAGACTTCAAGATAGTCGGTACTACGGTTACCGGGCTTATTCGCCCCGTCTTTTGTCTCGACCCACTACTAGAAAATATCACAGGAGATCACGCAAACAACTCAGTCGTATATTTTGACCGCTGCTGGAGGCCGGTGTTCAACAACCCAAAAGTGCATAACGTCGGAGACGGTGGCGACGACTACGGCGTTGCGGTTGGTAACAGCCAGCACGCCCGGATTAATGGAGGCAGTGCATACGGTCGTAGACATGCCATCACTCACGGCGGCGGCAATGAAATTTGTAGCGTGCCTGTTCGTGATAGCCGGGTGCGTGGAACGCTGTTGCGCAATGATATTGCGAGTTCCACCGAGGCTGCTGATTTCCACGGCAACACTGAGGATTCTAGTTACATAGACTGCACTATCTATGGTGGTGCGAATCTGCAGGGCAAGGACAACCACTACGACGGCTGCACAATCACCAATAACGCGACTGGGTACTTTATGTACCACGCGGAAGTAAAGGGCGGGCGGCTGGGGGCTAAAAACTGTGACTTCAAGTCCAGCATAAACCCCCAACCAAATAGTCGCGGGCTATATGATATCGGTGGCAACTCTCCGGCCATCACGGCGGATACAGTACTTCCCTGTACGTTCTTCCTCGACGACTGCTCTGTATACGCCAGAAATATGACAAGCAGCACGTCTCTTGTTCTCCTTGTTAATCGCGGCTCCTCCGCAGAAATGAATTTCGAGATAGATGGTGTTTCGGCGGACATTAATGCACTCAATACTATATTGAGAACCACCCTATCTTCCGGCGTTGCTGCTTCTGGCCGGATCATAGTTGACAATATAAATGGATTCGTTTCCGGCGTAGCCCTTCATGTTGCGGCTGGGTCAGCGTACCTGAACTTCCCGCACCGCCTACAGAAACAATCAGGACAGGTCACGTTGAGCGCCGCATCTGACACTGCGTCCACCATTGCCGCAATACAAACTTTCAAACATCCGTACCCGCGCACGCCTGCCGGATTTGCTACATCGGTTGGAGGGATTAACGGTAACCGTCACGCCATCGCAGAGCTAAACGCCCTAACTGCGACGACTATCCGCCCACAGATATTCACAGGCGATCAGGTCAACTGGTCAGCTACGGCTGATCGGGTGGTTAGCTGGTCTGCGTTTATTGACGAGGTTTGACTGATGACCGAACGCTTCCTTCGCGACTACTCGCTCACGATTGGCATCGGCTCGCAGGCCGTTACCATCGTTCCGCCGTTTCGTATCGCGTTCAGCGCCACGAAGTCGGACGATTCCAGCCTCAACAAAATGACGCTGAAAATCTACAACTTGAGCGCGGCCAAGCGGCTGCGACTGGTGCGTGATGAGGATGGCGACGACTACTTCCCGCTCTCGCTCAGTGTGGGCTATCAGGACAAGCTGGAAACGATCTTTCAGGGCTCTATCGATACGGCAGGCAGTACGCGAGAGGGCGCCGAGTTCGTCACATCTATCGAGTGCCTGGACGGCGGCCAGGACTTCCTGCGCGGCTTTGTCAGCGCGACGGTGACAACCAAGTCGGCGGCATTTGATGCCATCCTCGGAAGCATGCCCAATACCGCGCGCGGCAAGATCGGCAGCGCTACCGAGATAATCCGGCCGAAGGTTCTGGTCGGCAACTCGATAGCCGTAACCCAGGATATGCTGGACCCTGGGCAAAAGTGGTTCATCGACAATGAGCGACTGAACATCCTTCGGACGAATGAGGTGGTATCGACATTCGCGCCAGTCATCAGCGCTGCTACCGGGCTGCTAAACACGCCAGAGGCAGAGAAGAAAACCGTCACCCTGAACACCATGATGAACCCATCGGTGAAGGTCGGCGGCCTGTTCCGGCTGATCAGCGTCACAGCGCCTCACCTCAACGGGATATACAAGGCCAAGACCATCACCTACAGCGGAGACACGGACGGCAACGACTGGACGCAGCAAGTAACGGGTGAAATCGCCGAAAACTACGTGGTGCCGCAATGAGCCAGGAAAAGCGCGAACTACCTGATGTCATGAATGATGCCATTCTCACGGCGCTGGCCAACACGCACACGATCGTGATCGCCAGGATTGAGGCGGTAAACGCGACCACCGTCGACGTGCAGCCGGTGATTCAGCGTGTGGTTGATGGGCAAAATATCAGCCTGCCGCTGTTCCCCGCGGTCCCGCCGATCTTCCTCCAGGGAGGGGCCAGCTACGACGCTCACCCAATCGCCGCGGGCGACTACTGTCTGCTGCTGATCAATGAGCGCTGCTTTGATCGCTGGTACGCGGGCGATGATGGCGTGCCGCCGCTCGAGTTCCGCATGCACGACTACAGCGACGGATTTGCCCTGGTCGGAATCAACCCGGCGTCTATGGCAAAAACCATACCAACTACCATCGAGCGCTTCGGAGACTCGACAGTTACAGGCGCCTGGGTTCACTCTGGCAGCTATGACCTGACCGGGAACATGAATGCCACGACCTATTCCGTAGGCGGTGCTGCCGGCTGGTCCGGATCGTTCGCAACCGGTGACGCGCGGACGGTCACAGTCGTTTCAGGCCTAATCACAAACGTGGCATAATCAAGTGGCACAATTATTGCGGGTGATCGTATGCGGGTATCAGGCCTAGACAGTGATGGAGATTGGCGCTTCGGCCGAGGCCTTGCCGCCTACATCTCAAACGCCGCAGCAGTGCGCCAGAACGTCGTCACGCGGCTCAAGTCCTTTGCGTCTGACTGGTTCCTGGATACCGGCGCCAACATTGACTGGATCGACCTTCTAGGCCGCCGCAACACGCGCGACGAGATAATGCGCGAAGTCGAACGAGTAACCCTTGCGACTGAAGGCGTGACCACCATCACCAAGCTCGACATCGTAGTGAAGACTTCAAGCCGCGAGGCATCTATAATGCTTTCGTTTGGCACGATTTTTGATGTCGACTTTGAAGAAGAGATAGGTATCTGATGCCAGCTCCAACGATTGACTCCAGCGGAATCCAGATCCAGACCTTCGAGGAAATCTTTGCGGAGTTGGTCGCCGGCTATCAGGAAATCTATGGGCCTGACATCAACGTCAGCCAGGAAAGCCCGGACGGCCAGCGGATCGGGGTAGAGGCCAAGGCCCGGCACGACATGCAGGTGTTTGGCCTGCTGGTCGCGAACAACTTCGATCCGGACTTTGCGCGCGGATTATCCCAGGCCAAGATCGCCAAGCTGTCCGGGATCTTCCCTCGGCCCGCTACCCAGTCCACTTGGGACTTGAGCGTAACGGTCACCCGTGACTTGACCCTGTCGGCCGGCTATTCGATTGCCGACGACTTGGGCCAGGCTTGGGAGCTTGTGCTACCTGTCAATGTCCTGATCGGCGCCAACGCTGTGACGTTCACATCTGTAGAGCTTGGCAGCGTAACGGGACTGGCTGGCGCCGCCTTCACACAGGTCACTGTTGTGCTAGGCGTTGCCAGCTTCACGGCCTCTGTCGATGCCCTGGTTGGCGTGGACGAAGAGACAGACGAAGAGTTCGCCCAGCGCCGAAATCGCAGCCTTGAAAATCCAGGTTTCTCGACCACGGGATCGCTCGCAGCGCAGCTGCTGAACACCCCAGGCGTCACCGATGCGTTTGTCTATGACAACGACACCGACGTTTATGATGCGGCGCTAGACCTTGACGCGCACAGCATTTGGGCGGTTGTCGAGGGCGGCACAATCGACGACATCATGCGCCGGATGCTGTTCAGGAAAACAGGCGGCACCGGTATTAAGGGCGGTATAGAGGCGACATTGCCCGAGACTCTGACCCGGCCGGATGGGTCTACGTTTATCGTCACTCAGGTTCGCCGATTCGACCGACCTATCTACGACCCGGTTTTCGTAACCGCGACGGCAACCCGGAAAATACCGACCGAGCCGGTAGACCTCGACTTGATAAAGCAGCGTATGGCCGCGTTTCCGTTCTACATCGGGACAACGCTGCAAGCCGGTTTCTTGTACGAGCCGGGGTACACCGCTGGCGACAACTTCATTCTGTCGGCTGTAGAGGTCAGTGACGACGACATCACGTTCACGAATGAGTCAATCACGCCGGATGCCGGCCATAAGTTTACGCTTGATGTCGCCAATATCGACATCACCGAGGTCATCCCTTGAGCCTGGCTGACGAGTACACGGCGCTCCTGATCAAGCAATATTGGGAGAAGCCGAAAGCATTCGCAGAGATTGAGCTAAACGCCTCGACCTGGGACAAGGTGCGCGCATTCCTGGCCTCGCTTGATGATGCTTTCGATCTGGATTTAGCGGTAGGCCCGCAGCTTGACGTGCTGGGTCGAATAGTCGGAATACCGCGCGAGGTGCCAGACGTAATTGCCAAAACCTATTTCGGGTTCGATATCAATCCCGACAGCCTTGGGTTTGCTGATCGGTTCGATGTGCTGCGCATCGGCGGCCCGTTCTTTGACAGGTTCTCAAGCCCGTACACATCGCTCCAGCTCAACGACAACGATTACAGGTTTTTCATTCGGGCAAAGGTCGCGCTTAACTGGGCGTCCGGGTACGTCAGCAGCCTGGACAGGATCAGCATTCAGGACGTGATTCTTGCGGCATTCAACGGTCGGGCTTATGTCGTCGACAACCTCAACATGACGCTAACGCTGTACGTGTCCCCGGTCGTCAGTCTTGAGCGGCTGCGATTGATACGACGGCTTAACCTCCTGCCGAAACCGCAGGGTGTGCGATACGAAATCGTTGTTCAGGCAGAGCCTGGATTTACGTTCGGATTTGACAGCAACCCTAACTCGGTTGGCTTCGCAGATAGATTTGACTCAGGCCGCGAAGGCGGATTTCTGGCTAGAAAGGTGATTTGATATGGCAAAAATTACGCGGTACAACGGCAACCTTGAGGCGCCCGCTTCTGCTGCGCTCGGAACTGAGCGGACTATTTTCGGCACCGGCTCTCAGTCTGACGACCTGACAGATCAGTTTAACGCCTTCCTGCTTCGCGGCTGGGGGAATGTCGGGCCGTCCGATCAGCCGACGCTGCAAGATTTTAACGCGATGGGATTCACTCTCGGCCAGATCCACGCCTACCTGCACCAGATGGGGGTGGCCGAATACAACGCCGCTCAGGAATATCACACAGGATCGATCACTAACGTGGCGGGCGTGCTGTACGTGTCGCTTGTGGATACCAACGTGGGCAATTCACCAGCATCGTCCCCTTCGCAGTGGTCGCCTCAATCCCAGCATGGCATGGTTGTTCTGACGAGCACGCAGTCATGGTCTGTTCCTTTGGCTATGCGGCTCGGCTACATAAAGCCAAAAGTCACTGTTGTTGGAGGCGGCGGAGGTAGCGGTGGATGTGGTGCGACTGATGTAACTCAATCAGCTGCATCAGGCGCGGGCGGGGGTGGTGGGGCGGCAATAGGAATACTCGATTTAACCGGGGTGGCCAGCGTTTCCGTGACTATTGGGGCGGCTGGGGCGGCTGGGGCGGCTGGGGCTAACCCAGGGTCGAATGGAGGAGTATCTTCATTTGGTGCATTTTATTCAGCCACTGGGGGTGATGGCGGCACGGGTGGAGCTGCAAGCTCGATAAATGCCGTCGCAACAGGCGGAAACGGCGGGACAGGATCTGGCGGTGCACTTAATATTTCAGGTAGTGACGGAACAACCGCCATATCGATTGGTGCATCTGTATCGCCAATATCAAACGGTTTATCCGGATCCAGTGTTCTTGGCGGCGGCCGTCGAGCGCAGCAATCCGGCGTAGTGCGTGGATCAGGGGGTGGGCATCAAGTTAGTGGGAATTCAACCGCAGCGCTGGCAGGCAGATCCGGAGCCGCTGGCGTTGTAATTATCGAATGGTGACCACTAATGGCCGGATAAGTTCCGGCCATGCTAATATCGTGCCATCGAATTGTAGTCCGAGGGCGCTGAGTTGAATGGAATGAATGAGGCAAGCCCGCTGGGCGCGTGGTTGCTGGGCGCGATGTACGCAGTGTTTGCGTCTACGCATCCTTGGGCGGCAACAGGCGCGGCTTTCGGATGCTGCTTCTTCCTGGCGTACCCAGGCGCGACCACAGCAAGCCAGCGGTGGTTTCTAGGTCTGTTCAGCCTTGGCATAGGTTATGCATGTGGTGTCTTCTTCTACGGAGAAGGCCCGCCATATAGCCCAAAGGCCATGCTAGTGGCAGCGACCATCGCCGCCCTGGCCGCCGTTCTGTTCACGGCCTGGTCTGCGATCATCGCAAGCAACGGAACTTTGCCGCCCTGGTTGGTATCAATTATTGAACTATGGCCGTTCAAGAAGGGGTCTCCCCGCGATGACAGCTGAAAGTCTTATAACCCTGGCCCACCTAGCCATGTTGCTTGGTATCGTCGGATTTGTTGCATCCTACAAGCCGGATGACGGCACACGATACCGCCCCGTCGTCTCTCTGTTCGCCGCCGGCCTTGCTGGATCATCCCTAGCCATGGCCGCGCAGATCGTCACGCAATGGGGCGAGTCCTGCCAAGCGCCTCAGCCGTGGCACGCATTGTTCACTGCGTGCATATTCGTTGTTGTCGCCTG